>ERZ1066121.1560-NODE-1560-length-16284-cov-6.514203_pt1 | contig 16284 bp, 9 predicted proteins | sample MGYA00382768_ERZ1066121 | MGnify/ENA primary metagenome ERZ1066121 (study PRJEB33369, sample SAMEA5778351) | biofilm metagenome | biome: Industrial cooling water; feature: Water cooling tower basin; material: Biofilm | place: United Arab Emirates | collected... | reverse complement strand
TTCGTACACCGCGTGTGCCGCTACCCTCTGCCACCGACCTCCTCCCCGAAATCACCTTCCAGACCAGCCGCGCCAGCGGACCGGGCGGGCAAAACGTCAACAAAGTCGAGAGCCGCGTGGAGGCCCGCTTCCACGTAGCCGCCTCGACGCTGCTGACCGACGAGCAGAAGGCGCGCATCCTCGAAAAAATCGGCTCGCGCCTTACCACCGACGGCCACTTGCTCGTGGCCGCGCAAGACGACCGCTCGCAGCTCCGCAACAAGGAAATTGCCGTCGAGCGGCTGCACGACATCCTGCGCCGCGCCCTCCACCGCGACCCGCCCCGCCACCCCACCACGCCCGGCAAGGCCGCCGTGCGCCGCCGCCTCGACGCCAAGAAGCGACACGGCGAAAAGAAGGCCAGCCGCCGGGCCGATTTCTGAGGTAGCCGCGCCAACGGCAGCCGGCTCCGCTACGTACGGAAGTAGCTTTGCCGCTTTCTGTATTCGACTCTTTCCCCCTTTGCTGATGCTCTACCTCGGCGATTTCAACGAACTCGAAGTGCTGCGGCTCACCGAGCACGGCGCTTTCCTCGGCTCTGCCGATGGCGACGTGCTGCTGCCCGGCCGCTACGTGCCCAACCCGGCGCCGCGCGTCGGCGAACGGCTGCGGGTGTTTGTCTATCGCGATTCCGAAGACCGCCTCGTCGCCACCACCCAGCGCCCGCTGGCGCGCGTGGGCGAGTTCGCGGCGCTGCGCGTCCGCGACGTCAACGCCGCCGGCGCGTGGCTCGATTGGGGCCTCGACAAGGATTTGCTGCTGCCCTGGCGCCAACAACGCCGCGAAGTGCAGCCCAACGAGCGCGTGGTGGTGTACGTCTATCTCGACGAAACCTCCGACCGTTTGGCCGCTACCACCAAGCTCGCGCGCTTCCTCGACCCCGACACCGCCGAACTGGCCGCCGGGCAGCCCGTGGCGCTCCTCGTGACGCAGGAGACCGACCTGGGCTTCGCCGTCGTCATTGAGCAGCGGTGGGGCGGGGTGCTCTACCGCAACGAGGTGTTTCAGCCGGTGCGCCCCAGCGACGAGCTGCCCGGCTACATCAAGCGCATCCGGCCCGACGGCAAGGTCGATGTGGCGCTGCAAGCCTCCGGTTACGAAGACGCCGTGGCCGACGCCACCGCTACCCTCCTCGACGCGCTGCGCGCCGCCGGGGGCCGCCTGCCCCTCTCCGACTCGTCGGCGCCCGCCGACGTGCATCGGCTCCTGCGGATGAGCAAAAAGACGTTCAAGAAAGCCCTCGGCCACCTCTACCGCACCGGCGTCGTGACGCTCGATCCGGCGTACACCACGCTGGTGCAGGGAGAGTGATTAGTGATTAGTGATTAGTGACTAATGACCAGTGATTAGTGACTGGTGTGATCCTAATTGTCTTAACTGCTAATTCATTAGCCGCTCGCTGTTTGTCACTTGTCACTCGTCACTAATCACTCGTCACTAATGAAAACCGCTCTCCTCGCCGGTGCCACGGGCCTGATTGGCAGCCAGTTGCTCGACCTGCTGCTCGCTGCCGACGACCGCTACGAACGCGTCATCAGCATCGGGCGGCGGACGCTGCCCATCCAGCATCCCCGGCTGGAGCAGCGAATAGTGAATTTTGACAGCCTCGAAACCGAGCGCCTGCGCCTTATCGCCGACGACGTGTTTTGCTGCCTCGGCACCACCATTCGGCAGGCGGGATCGGAGGAGGCATTTTACCGGGTCGATTACTCGTACGTCGTGAAGCTGGCGGCGCTGTTGAGCGGCAATTTCGCGTCCCAGTTTCTGGTCGTGTCGGCGCTCGGGGCCGATGCCGATTCGCACATTTTTTACAACCGCGTGAAAGGCGAGATGGAAACGGCCGTGAAACAGACCACCTTCCGGGCAATTCATATTTTTCAGCCCTCGCTGCTGCTCGGCGAGCGCCCGAATCCGCGTTTCGGCGAGCGCGTGGCGGCGGCGGTACTGGCCGTTGTGGGGCCGCTGCTGATTGGCCCGTTGCGGCCCTACCGCGCCATTCGGGCGGCCACGGTGGCACAGGCGATGCTCGACGCGGCCCGGCAAGACGGCGGCGGCACCCGCACCTACCGCTCCGACGAGATTGCCGCCGGCGTAGCCCGCGAAACGGCGCCCGGCGGGGGCGGCCGGGCTGGCAAGTCCGGCACATCCGTCGCTGCCTAGCCCCTGCGGCCCAACTCCGGGCGGCGGGCAGCCGTAAAGGGGCTGCCACCCCCGGCTGCGTATCGGCAGCCGCAATTACGGTCGGCGCACGGCAAATGGCACTCACTACCTCTTTCTCTTCTTCCTCTTCCACCGCCACCTCGCACCGGCCGTGGCCGCCGCTGTTGCGTCTGGTGGCCGCGCTGCTGCTGACCGGAGTGCTCAGCTTGTTCCTGACCAGCTCGACCCTGGCGCAAACCCGTAAGAAAGCAGCGGGCGGCGGCGGTGGTGGCGGCACCGGCTACCGCACGGGTATCGGCCTGCGGGCCGGCTCGCCGTCGGGCGTCACGCTGAAGCATTTTTACAAAGGCCCGCTCGCGGTGGAAGGCATTATCGGCACCAACTTCAACCGGCGCGGCATCAACCTGACGGTTCTCATCGAAAAACACGGCCGCGCATTTCAGGCGCGCGGACTGAATTATTATTACGGTTTTGGCGGCCATATAAGCTCCTACGCGCGACGCTATTATTACGATTGGTATTACGTCAAATACAAAGGCAATCGGTATTTTTATCGGGATGCGGAATATTACGAGAACGGGCGCTTTTGGGGCGTCGGCATCGACGGCGTATTGGGGCTGGAATATCAATTCGCCGATTTACCCTTCACGCTCGGCGTTGATGCAAAACCGTTCGCCGAATTAACGCGCGGCGAGCCGTTTTTTGGGGTTGATGGGGCCGTGAGCTTGCGGTATGTGTTCTGATGTGTTTGTATTTTGCTACCGTCTGCTTGTCATTGCGAACGGAATAGGGGGTGATAAAGAAGTCTTAACACCCTCTTAGCGACTGTTTGCGGTTGAGCAATGGACTGCGAACCTCCGGTTCGCCCGCAGCGGTTAGGCGCACCACGCCCGGCGTACCCAACCGCTTTGCCCAGCCGCCGCGAGCGAACCGGAGGTTCGCGGCCCAACCCAACCGCCGGGCAATGGCATAAACCGCTTCTTAATCATTTCTAATAATCCATTTGCAGGCATCGGGGTTTAGCGCCACACAAACCAAAACCCCTTAACTGCAATGTACACGCACCGTTTTTTTTGTAGTCTGCTGCTGGCTCTGGTGGCACTTCTGGCAGTCAGTACCTCTGCCCACGCACAAAAGCGCGCCACCAAACGCGCCACTGCCAAAATCGACTCGGCCCAATGGCGGCGCGAGCATTACATTGTCAACCGCGATTCGGCGTACGCCAACCCCTACGTGGCGCTGCGGAAGCTGATGGGCGGCAACCGCCGCTTCGTTGAGAACAAGAGCATTAAGCCGCGCCAGTCGCGCGAGGTAATGCTGAGCACCGAGAAGGGCCAAAAGCCGTTTGCCACCATCGTGGGCTGCTCCGATTCGCGGGTGCCGAACGAAATTATTTTCGATCAGGGCGTCGGCGATTTGTTTATCGTCCGCACGGCCGGGCAGGTGATGGCGGAAGCCTCGTACGGCTCCATCGAGTTCGCGTCGCTGGCGCTCGGCTCGAAGCTTATTGTGGTGCTCGGGCACCAGAAATGCGGCGCCGTCGATGCGGCCGTGAAGCGCCCGGAAGTGCCGGGCCACATCATTTCGCTCGTCAATGCCATTAAGCCCGCTGCCGACAAAGCCCGCACGATGGGCGGCGACGTGCTCGAAAACGCCATTCGCCAAAACGTCATCGACCAGGTGAACGAACTGCGCGACCTCGAGCCGGTGTTGGCGCGCGAGTACAAAAAAGGCCGAATCCTGATTGTCGGCGCCGTGTACGACCTGCACACGGGCAGGGTCGAGTTCGTGCCCGAGACGCTGCGAAACCTGCCCGAGTACAACCCCGCCGGCGATGCCAGCACGAAGCAGAAATAAGCGCCCCTGCCGCACGGCCACTACGCTAAACCCGCATTCTTTCCCGGATATTTGGGCGCCCGCTGCTTCGGCGGCGGGCGCTGTTTTTTGGCTCGACAAATGCCAGTTATTCTTTTTGCAGTAAGCGTCCGGCGGCTTTTCTTAGCAGTGGCGCTCCTGTCGGTCATCACGACTTCCGCATCCGCCCAAAACACCCGCATCACCGACCGCAACCGCATCGGCTGGCTTACCAACACCACCACCATTCGCCTCTACGACCGCTGGAGCCTCCACGCCGAATACCAGTTTCGGCGCGACGAGTGGCTCGCCGACTGGCAGCAAAGTCTGCTGCGGACGGGCCTCAACTACCACCTCACCGACAAGGTGACGCTGCGCCTGGGCTACGCCTGGATCGAGACGTGGCCCTACGGCGACTACCCCATCCAGGCCGCCGGACGGCAGTTTACCGAGCACCGGCTCTACCAGGTGGCCACCGTGCAAAACCCGCTGGGGCGGCTCGGCCTGAGTCATCGGTTTATGAGCGAGCAGCGCTGGGTGACGCGCTACAACCTGCCCGAAAGCGGGCGCGCGCCCGAAGAAACCGTATTCCAGAACCGGCTGCGGTATATGGCGCGGCTGCAACTGCCGCTGTTCAAGCCCGCGATGGAAAACCGGACGCTGTACCTGGCCACCTACGACGAGGTATTTCTGGGCTTTGGCGAGAACGTGAACGAAAACGTATTCGACCAAAATCGCTTGGCCGCGCTGGTGGGCTACCAGTTTTCGCCGCTGTTTCGAGTAGAAGGCGGTTTTTTTCAGCAAATTCTACAGCTGCCGCGCGAGGTGGGCGGGCGCAACGTATTTCAGCGCAACAACGGCTTCATCGTGAACACGGTGCTTAATCTGGACTTGCGCCGCCCAAAGCCCTGACGACCGACGGCCGCGCCGACGGGTAATTTCGCGCCCTGAACAGTAAAGGTGCCACCCCACCGCCCCACCGCCCAATGACCTCCCCCACGACCCTGCCCGCCTGGGGCGCCCTGCTCACGCACCGCGCCGCGCTCGAAAACGTCCACCTGCGCGAGCTGTTTGCGGACGACCCGCAGCGATTCGAGAAATTTTCGCGGCGCCTGACGCCCGATTTTCTGGTCGATTTTTCGAAGCACCGCCTCACTGCCGACACGCTGCGGCTGCTGGTACGGTTGGCGCGCGAAGCGGGCGTAGAAACCCTGCGCGACGCAATGTTTCGCGGCGAAAAAATCAACACCACCGAAAATCGCGCGGTGCTGCACGTCGCGCTTCGCAACCGTGCCAACCGCCCGATGCTGGTGGATGGCGAAGACGTAATGCCCGGCATCAATGCCACGCTGGCGCAGATGCACGACTTCTGCCTGCGCGTACGCTCGGGCCAATGGAAAGGCTTTTCGGGCCAGGCCATCACCGATGTAGTGAACATCGGCATCGGCGGCTCCGATCTCGGGCCGCTGATGGTCACGGAGGCCCTCAAGCCCTACGGCGGCCACCTGCGCCCCTACTTCGTGAGCAACATCGACGGCACCCACCTTGCCGAGACGCTCAAACACCTCAACCCCGCCACGACGCTGTTTCTGGTGGCGTCCAAGACCTTCACCACGCAGGAAACGATGACCAACGCCGCCTCGGCGAAGGCGTGGCTGCTGCGGGCGGCCGGTGGCGAGCAGGCGGCCATCGCCCGGCACTTCGTGGCACTGAGCACCAACCGCGCCGCCGTGGAAGCATTCGGCATCGACCCGCAGAATATGTTTGCCTTCGCCGATTGGGTCGGCGGGCGCTACTCGTTGTGGTCGGCCATCGGGCTGAGCATCGCGCTCACCATCGGCTTCGCCAACTTCGAGGAGCTGCTGACGGGCGCCCACGAGGTAGATGAGCACTTCCGCACCACACCGCTCGAAGACAATTTGCCGGTGCTGCTGGGCGTCATTGGGTTGTGGTATCGCGATTTCTGGGACGCCCAGACCTACGCCATTCTGCCGTACGACCAATATCTGCACCGCTTCGCGGCGTATTTTCAGCAGGGCGATATGGAGTCGAACGGCAAGCGTGTAACCAAAGCCGGCACCGCCAGCGCCTGCGAAACCGGCCCCGTGGCGTGGGGCGAGCCGGGCACCAACGGGCAGCACGCCTTCTATCAGCTCATTCACCAGGGCACGAGCCTGATTCCGTGCGATCTCATCGCCCCGGCGCGCTCGCACAACCCCCTCGGCGACCATCATCCGATTTTACTCGCCAATTTTTTCGCGCAGCCCGAAGCCCTGATGCGCGGCAAGAATGAAGAGGAAGTACGCGCCGAGCTGACGAAGGAAGGCTTCAGCGGCGACGCCCTCGAGGCGCTGGTGCCGCACAAAATATTCCCCGGCAATCGCCCCTCAACCAGCATTTTGGTGCAGGAAGTGACGCCGCGCACCCTGGGTCGCCTTATTGCACTCTACGAGCACAAAATATTCGTGCAAGGCGCCATCTGGAACATTAATTCCTTCGACCAGTGGGGCGTGGAATTGGGCAAGCAGCTCGCCAAAGCCATCCTGCCGGAGCTGCACACGCCCGACGCCGTAACCACGCACGACGGCTCGACGAACGGGTTGATAAATGCGTGGAAGGCGATGCGGTAAATTTCCGGGGCGTAAGTGGATTTTGCTTAGTCAGTGCGAGAGTAGTGAAATAATAACGAGCCGGTGACAGCTTAAAAACTCCATACACGCTATTAAAATACTATAACGGCCGGGGTGCGAAACACACCCCGGCCGTTGTAGTTTCAATAAGGCGGTTTCTTGCTTCACTACACAGGGTGCACAAAAATAATTTCTACGAAAAGGGCTTCAACGCCCCCGCGGAGCGACTTGCTCTGTTTTTTTGGTCAATATACAAGTAATTAAAAGTACCAATTTGGAGGTTCTACCAGTATGTTTGCTACATCCTGTCGCCGCCTGCTGCCGGGCGCTGGATTCTGCTTCTTCGGAGTCGGTTTGGCCGACTCCAGCCGATCTGCTCGGTTCCGTCTTGCTGGAAATCAAATGTTAGTTACCTGCCACCTCGTCTGCCAATGGCATCCTGCCTGCTTTTCTCTTCGGCGTCGGTAGCACGTCGGGCTGCGCGCTGTGTTGGCCCGGCTAACCGTTTCACCCACTAATCGGGAGCGGTATGCTGCGGCCTTTCTTTCCCTCCGTCTCTTTTGGCCGAAACCGGGGCGCGCGGCGCTACTGGCTGCGGGGCCGCGCCGTTGAGCACAGTAGGCGCGGCGAACGAACAGACACCCTTGTTGACGCAAGGGGCTGTTCGTTCCGCCTCGCGTCTTGGCGCACGGCGTAGCCGCACCTCCGGGTTACCGCTTCGGATCGCTGTCTGCCCTTCCCGAAGGAGGGAGCCAACAAGGCCTTCAACCTGTAAAGGACGGCATTCAGAGCGTTGAGTTGTAGTTCTCAACGATTTTCCATGTTCAACAATGCATTTTTCCTTGCCAACGGTCGCGCGGCTCGCGCTGGCCTTACTGCTTAGCGCGACGGGTCTGACGACCGCCGCGCAGTCCATTTCCCTCTCTACCACGTGTATCAACGAGCCGTGGGGCTCGACGAGCACCACCACGGCTACGTTCAGCGCCCCGGCGGGCATCTCGCTGATTGGTACTAATCCGTGGTCGGTGATTGGTGATTTGGTCATCGTTTCCACTTCCGGCAACACCTGCGTGGTACGCTCCACGGGCTACGGCAAAGGGGTGGTCGAAGCCAAATACACCGCCGCCGGTTGCACTACGCCCATAACGGCCTCGGTGCGGTCGGCGGGCATCTTCAAAAACTTCACGACGTGGCCTGGGCAGAACCAGATTGTAGGGCCGACGTGCTTGCCTGCCTCTGGCGATGTGACTTACTCGATTAACTCAATCGTCACCCAAGAGTCTCAAATTCAAGCTGGTATAGGCACAGATACTTACCAATGGACTGTGACCCCTTTGGTCACATTCACCTACAAGTCAGGCGATAAAAGCTCAATCACTTTTACGCCTGCAAGTGGCACGTCCTACGTAATCAAGGTGAGGGTCGGCCAGTGCAACTTCGGCAACGCTGCTGCCGAGAAGGTACTAAACGCTACTGCCGGCTCTACTCCACCGGCCGTCACCGGCTTCCCCACCTGCCTAGCCACGAACGCACCCCTCACCAACACGTTCACTTTCACGTTGCCGGTTAAGACTGGTGTTGTGTACGACGTGCAGGTGCCGCCGAGCTGGTCGCGCACCAACCCGACGTATCCCGCGTACCCGTTCACCGCGACGGCGGATGCCAATCTGTTGTTTACGGTGAATGCCGACCAAAACGGGGGCAACGTGATCATCAAATCGACGCCGGTGTGCGGAGGCGCCGTGACGCAGGTGCTGCCCGTGAATCGGCGGCTGGTGTTCAGCGGGCTGGTGCCGCAACCGGTGGGTACGCAGAGTCTGACGAATCCGGGGTGCTTTGCCACCAGCAACGCCACCTCGATCAATATGACGCTCACCAACGCCCCGGCCAACACGCTGCTGCGCTGGACGCTGCCCACCTCGCCTAGCGGCTGGAACATCACCACTGCCGGTGCCTCGAAGGTGGATGCGGTCAACAACGTCTGGCTGGCCCCGGCCACGGTGGCAATTGCAGTGCCGGCCGGGCATTCGGGCGGCACCGTGCGCGTCAACGCCGACGGGTGCCCGTCGCTGACCGGCCCGCCCTCGCAGGAAGTGACCCGCATTCTGGCCATCACCGGGCAGGGTAGCTGCACGTACACGATTCTGCGCACGGCCGGTACCAACGACCAGGGCTTCTCGCTCAACTCGTCGTCGGGCGGGCCGGGCACGGCGTGCCTGCCGTCGTCTAATCCGGCCCAGCAGGTGAGCGTGCTGTACACGTGGCGGGCACCGAAAGACCCCGCGTACCAGGACCCGCTGGACCCCGGCGACACCGTAATGGTGAAAACGTCGATCAGTGCCGTCGTTTCCTTCGATTACCCGGTGTTGCCCAGCTCGAAGATTCGCGTCTCGATCAGCCAGACCAGCGGCGGGTGCCTGTCGGTGCCGAAAGTGTTTCAAGTGGTGGCCCGCCCGAACCCCGGCCCCGGCCCCGGCCCGTCGCCGTCCACGCCGCTGCCGGCCGCGCAGCGGGCGGCGCTGATGCGGGCACTCGAATGCTACCCCAACCCCGCCGACGGACTGGTGCGCATCGGCCTGCCCGCCGTGGCCGCCGAGGGCGCCACCCGCCTCACCCTCGTCAACGCCCTGGGGCAGGTGCAGCGCACCCTGACGGTGAGCAAGGCCACCACCGCCACCCTCGACGTGCGCGAGCTGCCGGCCGACACTTACATCCTGCGCGTGGAGCTGCCCAACGGCCAGGCCACCGGCCGCGCCCTGCAGGTGCAGCACTAACCGACGCGCCGTCAGGCCGCGCCTTGCCGGCACGGCCTGACGGCGCCGACCGGGGCACGTCGCCCCGGACGATACCAAGCGCGGCGGCCCGGCGCCCCATCATCGGGGGCACCGGGCCGCCGCCAGCCGGTGTATCACCCTCGGGCGGTGGGCTGCTGGCGCTGCCTACTGATCCACTTTCCGCTCCGGCTGTTCTCCGCGCCACTCAACGTCATCCTACAACGATTACTATATGTTTTTCAACCTGCACCCACGACTGGTTTTGCGGCTGGCGCTGCTGACGGGCTTGGGGCCAGTCCTGCCCGTTAGTGGGCAGGCGCCACCCGCGCCATCCCCCATCCCGCACGTGCGCCACGCGCAGTGGCAGAGCCCCTTGCCCACCGGCTACTCGCTCAACGCGCTGGCGGCGCCCAACGACTCGACGGCCTACGTGGTCGGCGACCACGGCACGGCCCTCAAAACTACCAACCGGGGCCGCACCTGGCGGGTGCTCGACACAGGGCCAGGGCCGAGCAAGTGCAACCTACGCTTCGTAACCTTCGGCGACGCACAGCGCGGCTGGGTAGGCTACAATACCCCTATAACTAACCAAGCGATACAATATTTTACCGGCCGCGGCGAAGTGCGCCGCACTACTGATGGCGGCTTAACTTGGACGCGCCAGTCGTTGGGCGACCCGCGTAACTCAGTGCGGATTCACGCATTGCAGGCTATCTCACCCACCGAGGCATTCGTGGTATATGACGCCATTTCCTGCCGGGTGGGCAATCCCTGTGGTGGTCTGCCCCCCAGCTACCTGCGCCATACTACCGATGGTGGCGTGACGTGGCGGTTGGTGGGGCCAGCGCCTGATGGTGTCTATTACAATTTTCAATTTCTTTCTTCCACCGTGGCCTATGCGGTCAGCCCTGATGATAACTTCGGTGCTTACGGCGTAATAAAAACTACCGATGGAGGCGTGACGTGGCGCGGCATCTCCCCTGATTCGTTGCGCCGGGGCGGGCACACGCTGCTCAGTTTTCAGGATGCACAACACGGCTGGATATCTCGCCCCACTGTGTTGACGGGCGGAACTGACACACTACTATATTATACCAGCAACGGTGGACAGACGTGGCAACCGCGCGTTCTGACCGGCGCCACCGCCCCTCTTCAACACCTCACTTTCTCCGACGCTCAGCACGGGCTGTTGGTGTATGGCGCCGGCAGCGCCTCCGGCCAGTTCCTGACAGCCGATGGCGGCCAAACCTGGACCCCGGCGCAAGACCTGCTGTTGCCCTCCACCAACCGCCCCACTGCCGTGCGGCTCACCGCCGGCGGTACGGCGTGGGTGGCGGGCGCGTGGGGTGCGGTGGGCGTATCCACCGACCGGGGCAACACCTGGCGGCCCGCCACCACCACCCTCACCACCACGCATCTGCGCCGGGTGCAGGTCTTCGACGCCACCCACAGCTGGGCCGTGGGGCGCGGCGATACGGTGCTGCTGCACACCCGCCACCGGGGCGAGGCGCCCTGGCAGCGCGTCTCGCTCACGCGCGCCCCGCTGGTCAACTGGCAAGTGACGGGCGGCTACCTGGGCGCTCAGGATGCCAGCTTCGTGGACCGCGATACGGGCTACGTGTACGTGCAGGCGTTTGCGGGGATGGGGTCGGCCCACTGGGTGCTCAAAACCACCGACGGGGGTCGGCAGTGGAGCACCCACGCCCTGCCCGTGCCCGGTGCGCTCACGCTCTACCCGTTTCGGCCGCCGAGTCTGGCATTCGTAACGGCGCGGCGCGGCGTGTTCGCGGCGGGCGCGGGGCTGCTGCTGGTCACGCAGGACGGCGGCCAGAGCTGGCAGCAGCCGCCGAGTGGCACCACGCAGAATTTTTATGACGTGACGTGGGCCGACAGCCTGACGGCGCGCGCCGTGGCCGATTCGGGCGTGGTCGTCACCACCACCGATGGCGGCTATACCTGGACTGCCGGGCCACCGCAGGCATTGTTTTTTGCGGGTGACTATTATCGCTACGCTTTCTCTTCAGCGCTCGCTGGCTGCCGTTCGCGCGGCTTCGACGCGCCCGATTTTACCACCGATGGCGGCGCGACGTGGCAGGTAAGTCTAGTGGACTCGGCGACTGGTCGGCTGGGCACAACGCCTCTCGTTTATGATCCAGCAGTGTTTACCATAAGCCCGCTGGCTAATCGCCGAGGCTGGGCGTTCGGCATTAATGATTTCTACCGCACCCGCGACGGCGGCCGGAGCTGGCAGCGCGCGGCCATCGTGGGCGCGGCGGCCGGCCAAACGCCCACCACCGGCGCGGCGGCCGATTTCTACAACGCCTGGGCCGTGGGCGAGGGCGGGCAGATTCTGCGCTACGCCGAAAAATACATCCAGACCGACTCGGCCGCCGCCCAGCCCCGCGCCTACTGCGGCGGCGATACGGTGCAGGTGGCCTTTGCCACCACCGGCACGTTTGCCCCCACCGAGCAGGACTTCCGCGTGGAGCTGAGCAACCCGACGGGCCGTTTCCGGCCCGGCCACACCACCGTGCTGCCGCTGGTGGGCGGCGCGGCGGCCTCGCCGCTGCGCGCCGTGCTGCCGGTCGGCGTGGTGGCCGGCACGGGCTACCGGCTGCGCGTCATCCGGGCCGACTCGTCGGTGCTCGGCGGCGACAACGCCCACGACCTCACGCTCCGGCCCCGCCCCGCCCCGGTGATGGTGGCGCCCGCCGACCCGGCGCGCTTCCGCGCCGGCGATTCGGAGCAGCCCGCCGCCCCCGCCGGCTACGGGCAGTATCGGTGGCTCGACGGCGACACCACCCGCACCCGCTGGGTACGCGCGGCGGGCACCTACGCCGTGGCCGTGGCGGCCGGCGGGGGGTGTTTCGGTGCGGAGTCGGCGCCGGTAGTGGTGCGCCAGACCCCCGTGCCGCTCGCGCCCGGGCTTGCCCAAACCGGCACCGCCCCCGTCACCCTGACGGCCACCCCGCCCCTGCCCGGCGCCACGTACTCCTGGACCCGCGACGGCCAACCCGTGGCCGGCGCCACCGGCACCACGCTGGTGCTCACCACGCCGGCGCAGAGCGGCACGTACGCGGTGCGCGTCAGTCGGCTGGGCTGTGCCTCGCCGCCGTCGGCCGCCCTGACGGTGATCGTGACCGGGCTGGCGGCGGAACCGACTGCCGCCACGCTGCGGCTGGCCCCCAACCCCGCCGATGCAGCCGTGGGCCTGACCCTGACCGGCGGCGCCCAGCTCGCCCGTGCCACCCTGCTGGATATGACCGGCCGCGTGAGTCTGGCCACCGCCCTGACCGGCGAGCAGGCCCAGCTCGACGTGCGCGCGCTGCCGGCCGGACTGTACGTGCTGCGGGTACACACCACGACCGGCGCGAGCTATACCCGCCGCCTCCAGCTCCTGCGATGAGTACGGGTCTGCAACCAGGTGCCCGCACACTCATCGTGACGGGCATCGTGGCCGTGGCCTCTGCCGGCCGCCCCGCTCACGCGCAACGCATCGTACCCGCCCCCGGTGCCGCCTCGTGCGAGCTGACGCCGGATTGCAAGGACGCCAAGTACACCTTCGTGGCGGGACCGGGGCAGACGCTGGTGCGCTGGGAGGCCGCCGGCGACTTGCGGCTCCTCTCGCCCCCGGCCGATAATCCGGCCGTGGCCTGCTCGGCGGGCTACGGCAAGGGGCGCCTCACGGCTACGTACTACGAGCTGCGCCACTCGGGACGGTGCGGCGAGAAGTGCCCCGACACGCTGTACCGCCACGGTAGCTACGACGTGTACAAATCGTTCAAGTCGCCAACGCCCATTTTCGGGCCGGTGTGCGCGGTGGCCGGCCAGGAAGTGACGTACCGCGTGGAGCCGGTGCTGACCGACTACGACCGCCGGCAAGCCCACATCGGCACTGATTCGTACGTGTGGTCGGGCTTCCCGGCGGGCGCCGTCCGGGGTTTCGCCGGCGACAGCAGTACGATAACGCTGCTGCTCGATGCCGACCAGGCGCCATTTACCCTACGCTGCCAGGTGGGGCGCTGCAACTCCCCGATTGCGCTGCCGGTGACGCCCGCGCCCCCCGTACCGGTACTGACACCCAACGCTTTGTGCCACCCAACCACCGCCACCGGCTCTGTTACGGTGGTGCTGACGGCTGCGGCAGGAGTCACGTATCGGGCACAACTGCCGGCCGGGTGGCAGGTGGCGCCCGCAGCGCTGACCACCACTGGCGTGAGTGTAGCGGCATCGGGGCCACTGGCGCTCACCATTACGCCCGACGGCAGCGGCGGCGACCTGCTGGTGCTGGCAACGAATGCCGGCGGTTGTGCGCCCACTACCGCCGGCTTCCGCCTAACCAGGCGCTTGGTAAGCGGCTCCGGAGCCGGTACGCAGAGCCTGACGAACCCGGGGTGCTTTGCCACCAGCAACGCCACCTCGATCAATATGACGCTCACCAACGCCCCGGCCAACACGCTGCTGCGCTGGACGCTGCCCACCTCGCCTAGCGGCTGGAACATCACCACTGCCGGTGCCTCGAAGGTGGATGCGGTCAACAACGTCTGGCTGGCCCCGGCCACGGTGGCAATTGCAGTGCCGGCCGGGCATTCGGGCGGCACCGTGCGCGTCAACGCCGACGGGTGCCCGTCGGCCCCGAATCAGGAGGTGAAGCGCCTGCTGGCCATCACCGGCACGGGCGGTTGCACGTACACGATTCAGCGCACGGCCAACGCCAACGACCAGGGCTTCTCGCTCAGCTCCTCGTCGGGCGGGCCGGGCACGGCGTGCCTGCCGTCGTCCAATCCGGCCCAGCAGATCAGCGTACTGTACACGTGGCGGGCGCCGAAAGACCCCGCCTACCGAACCGGCCCAACCGACTCGGTGATGGTTAAAACATCGACCAGCGCGGTGGTGACGTTTGATTACCCGGTACCGGCCGCCGCGAAGGTGCGATGCGCCATCACGCAAACCAGCGGCGGTTGCTTGACCATTACGGCTATTTTTCAGCTAGTGGTGCGCCCGACGCGGCGGACAACAGGCAGGTTATCCATCGAGGAACCATCGGCCGCGCAGCGGGCGGCGCTGATGCGGGCGCTCGAATGCTACCCCAACCCCGCCGACGGGCTGGTGCGCATCGGCCTGCCCGCCGTGGCCGCCGAGGGCGCCACCCGCCTCACCCTCGTCAACGCCCTGGGGCAGGTGCAGCGCACCCTGACGGTAAGTAAGGCCACCACCGCCACCCTCGACGTGCGCGAGCTGCCGGCCGACACCTACATCCTGCGCGTGGAGCTGCCCAACGGCCAGACCACCGGCCGCGCCCTGCAGGTGCAGCACTAAAAGGCTGTTTGCATTAGCCAACGGACCGCGAAGCTCCGGTTCGCTCGCGGTTGGGGAAGGCGATTGGAGTCAAACCACTTGGTTGCGCTCTGGCGGCATCGCCCGGTACGCCCCAACGCCCATTTGCCGGCGCCCAGCCACGAGCGAACCGGAGGTTTGCGGTTCATTGATTAACGCAACCAGTCTCTTATGCGGTCAACCAAAAAGTTTACCGGTTTTCGATTGGCTGTCAATGACTCAAAATCAGCTGGTTAGCTTGCAGCTTGTAACTTGTGGCTACCCGCTCAATACAACACCCGAAACCGCACCGTGTGCGGAATCGCCCGCAACTCCTCCGTCAATTCTTTTGAATATTCCGCCTCCACGTCGGTGATCACGTAGCCAATCGTCTCGTTGGTTTTGAGGTACTGCCCGACGATGTTGATCTGGTGCGACGCCAGAATCTGGTTGATGCTGGCCAGAATACCCGGCACGTTGTGGTGAATGTGCAACAGCCGATGGGCGTTTTGCAGCGTGGGAAGCTGCACGATGGGGAAGTTGACCGATTGCTGCGTGTTGCCGGTGTTGATGTAGTCGAGAATGCGCCCCGGCACGAACTGACCGATGTTGAACTGCGCCTCCGCCGTGGAGCCGCCGATGTGCGGCGTGATGAGCACATTGGGCAGGCCGCGCAGCTCGCTCTCGAACGGCTCTTCGTTGGTCTTCGGCTCGTGGGGGAACACGTCCACCGACGCCCCGCCGAGGTGCCCCGACCGAATGGCGGCGGCCAGCGCGCCCAGGTCCACGACGTGGCCGCGCGAGAGGTTGAGCAGCAGCGCGCCCTTCCGCATCTGCGCCAGCTCGGCGGCACCGATGAGATTGGTGTTTTCGGGCCGGCCATCGACGTGGAGCGTCACGATGTCGGCCTGCGCCAGCAACTCGGCCAGCGAGAAGGCGCGGGTGGCGTTGCCGAGGATGAGCTTTTCGGCGATGTCGTAGAACACGACCCGCATCCCGATGGCCTCGGCCACCACCGAAAGCTGCGCGCCGATGTTGCCGTAGCCGACGATGCCGAGCGTCTTGCCGCGCACCTCGAAAGCGCCGCCGGCCGACTTGTCCCACTCGCCCCGGTGCAGCTTGGCGTTGAGCGCCGGAATGCGCCGCGCCAGCACGATGAGCTGCCCGAGTGCCAGCTCCACCACCGAGCGCGTGTTGGAAAATGGCGCGTTGAACACGGCAATGCCGCGCTCGAGGCAGCCCTGCAAATCAATCTGATTGGTACCGATGCAGAACGCGCCGACCGCGAGCAGGCGGTCGGCCGCGTCGAGCACCCGCGCCGTGACCTGCGTCTTGGACCTGATGCCCAGAATGCTCACGCCTTTGATGCGCGCGGCCAATTCTTCTTCGCTCAACGCGCCTTTTACTGCATCCACCGGGAAGCCTTGTTCGCGGAAGAGGCGCTCGGCTTCGGGGTGGACGTTTTCGAGCAGCAGCACCCGCAGGCGCGATTTGGGGTACGAGAGGGTCAT
>ERZ1066121.1559-NODE-1559-length-16290-cov-58.479273_pt1 | contig 16290 bp, 11 predicted proteins | sample MGYA00382768_ERZ1066121 | MGnify/ENA primary metagenome ERZ1066121 (study PRJEB33369, sample SAMEA5778351) | biofilm metagenome | biome: Industrial cooling water; feature: Water cooling tower basin; material: Biofilm | place: United Arab Emirates | collected... | reverse complement strand
CCTCGACGTCGTCGATGAAACCCATGCGCAGCATCTCGTCGGCCTCGTCGAGCACGAGGGCCTTGAGCTGCGACAGGTCGAGCGAGCCGCGATCAAGATGATCGATGACGCGACCCGGCGTGCCGACGACGACGTGCACGCCGCGCTTCAGCGCGCCGAGCTGCGGGCCGTAGGCCTGGCCGCCGTAGATCGGCAGCACCTGGAAGCCGGGGATGAACGCGGCGTACTTCTGGAAAGCCTCGGCGACCTGGATGGCCAGCTCGCGCGTCGGGGCGAGCACCACGACCTTCGGCGTGCCGGCCGGTTCGTTCGCGATCTGCGCCAGCAGGGGCAGGGCGAACGCAGCGGTCTTGCCGGTGCCGGTCTGCGCCTGGCCCAGCACGTCGCGGCCATCGAGCAGCGGCGGGATGGTGGCGGCCTGGATCGGCGAGGGCGATTCGTAGCCCACGGCTGCCAGCGCCTTCATCAGGCTTTCGGGCAGGGCAAGGTCGGCAAAGCGCAGCGAGGGCGCTTCGTTGGTCATTTCGGATTCGGCGCTCATGGCGGCCTCGAGAGTGCCGGCTGCGGAGCCCGGCGGGAAGGGCGCGGAGTTTACCCGACCTGGGGTCCGCCGACCCCAACGGCAGCCAACCGGCGTTCGACTCGGCAACGGCCGAGCGGCGACCGCCGCGTAAACTCCGCGGCATGCCTTTGCTCACCCTGAATCGCCTCGACTATGGCGTCGGCGGCCCGCGCCTGCTCGACGGTATCGACCTCGCCATCGAACCCGGCGAGCGTATCGCCCTAATCGGCCGCAACGGCGCGGGCAAATCCACGCTGCTCAAGTTGATCGCCGGCGAGATCGTTCCTGACGACGGCGAGCGCAAGCTCGAGAGCGGCGTGCGCGTGGCGCGGCTGGAGCAGGAGGTGCCCGCCCACCTCGACGGCTCGATCTACGACGTCGTCGCCGACGGGCTGGGCTCGGTGGGCCACGACGTCGCCGAATTTCATCGCCTGAGCCACGCCGACGAGATCGACATGGACGCGCTGGGCCGCGTGCAGGCGCGCATCGATGCGGCGGACGGCTGGCGGCTCGAAGCCCGCGTAGACGCCACCCTGACCAAGCTGGGCCTCGACGGCGAGCTGCCGTTTTCCGCGCAGTCCGGCGGCCTGAAGCGCCGCGTGCTGCTGGCCCGCGCCTTCGTGGCCGAGCCGCAGATCCTGCTGCTCGACGAGCCGACCAACCACCTCGACATCGCCGCCATCGAAGCGCTGGAGGCCGCGCTGCTCGACTACAAGGGCGCCATCGTCTTCGTCACTCACGACCGGCGCTTCCTGAAAGCCCTGGCCACGCGGATCGTCGAGATCGACCGCGGCGCGCTGACGAGCTGGCCCGGCGACTGGGCCAACTACCTGCGTCGGCAGGAGGAGCGCGCGAACTCGGAAGCCGCCGAGAACGCCCGCTTCGACAAGCTGCTGGCGCAGGAGGAAGTGTGGATCCGGCAGGGCATCAAGGCCCGCCGCACCCGCGACGAGGGCCGCGTGCGGCGCCTCGAGGCCATGCGCAAGGAGCGCGCCGAGCGCCGCGACAAGACCGGCAACGTGCGCATGGCTCTGGCGGAGGGCCAGCAGAGCGGCCGCAAGGTCATCGAGACGAAAGGCCTCACGTTCGCTCACGGCGACAAGCTGCTGGTGCGCGACCTCGACCTCACGGTGATGCGCGGCGACCGCATCGGCCTGATCGGCCCGAACGGCAGCGGCAAGACCACGCTGATCAAACTGCTGCTCGGTGATCTTCAGCCGAACGCGGGCGAGGTGAAGCAGGGCACCGGCCTGCAGGTCGCGTACTTCGACCAGTACCGGATGGCCCTGCGCGAGGACTGGAACGCGCTCGACAACGTCTCGCAGGGCGCGGAGTTCGTCGAGGTGGGCGGCACGCGCAAGCACGTGATGGGCTACCTGCAGGACTTCCTGTTCACGCCGGAGCGCGCCCGTGCGCCGATCCACAAGCTCAGCGGCGGCGAGCGCAACCGCCTGCTGCTGGCGCGCTTGTTCGCACAGCCGTCGAACCTGCTGGTGATGGACGAACCCACCAACGACCTCGACGTCGAGACGCTGGAGCTGCTCGAGGAGCTGCTGGGCGACTACCCGGGCACGCTGCTGCTGGTCAGCCACGACCGCGACTTCATCGACTCGGTGGCGACGTCGACACTGGTGATGGAAGGCGAGGGCCGCGTGGGCGACTACGTCGGCGGCTACACCGACTGGCTGCGGCAGCGGCCCGCATCCACCGCCGCGGCCACGTCGGGCGCGGTGTCGAGGTCGGCGAACGCCGCCGTGGCACCGGGTGCGACGGCGTCGGTGGCCGCGTCGATGCCCACGGCCGCAGCCACCGCCGCGGTCGCAGCACCGAAGCGCAAGCTCGGCTTCAAGGAGCAGCGCGAGCTCGAGGCGCTGCCGGGGCGCATCGACGCCCTCGAGAACGAAATGGCATCGCTGACCGCGGCGCTGTCGGCGCCGGGCTTCTACGCGAAGGACAGCGCCGTCCAAGCCGCGCACCACGCGCGGATGAGCGCCGTGCAGGCCGAACTCGACGCGGCATTCGCGCGTTGGGCCGAACTCGATGCCTGAGTTGCCGAAAGCGAACCGGTCGGCTCAGGCCATGGCGTCAAGCAAGACCCCCACCGTACGCGGCGGCTCCCCATGGTGGCCGATGCCGGCTTTCATTCGGGCCTGTTCGGCGTAGGCGTTGGCGGCCGACTCGCGGCGGGCCTCGCGATCCCGCGCTTGCGGCGGCGACACCCCGAGGCGCTGGCGTGCGTCATCGAGCGCCTGCCGCGGGCTTCCGGCGGTGACCGGCACGGCAGCGCGCAGCGTCTGCGGCTGGCTCGAGGAGGGCGCGACGGCCACCGCCGGCAGCGGGGGCGCCGCGGCCTCGGTGCGAGACGGCGCACTGACGGCGGCAGACGGCGCGATGGTGGGCCCAACGAGCATCGGCGGCAGGTGGCGGGAACGGGCTGCCAACCCTACGTCGCCGGAGCGCTCCCCGGCGTGACGCGCCGCACGGTGGCCACCGGAGGCGGCGGAAAGGCGGGCCGCGCGCCAGTCGGCGTACACTTCGAGCTTTCACTCAGTCGCTGGACCGACCGACCATGAGCGATTCCCTCGTTGCCCCGTCCACTGATCCGTCCGCGCTTGCGCGTCTGGCGAGCACCGGTCCGGGGGGGGAAGCGCTCGGCCGCTTCGTCGCGGCCCTGTATGCGCGCGTTCCGGCGGAGGACCTGACGACGCGCGGCGCTAGCGACTGGATCGCCGTCGCCCGCGACCTCCACGCATTCGGCGCGGGTCGCGCCCCCGGGGCGCCTCGGCTGCGCATCTTCCATCCCGAGCCGGCGACCCACGGATACGGCAGCCCCCACACCGTCCTGCAGATCGTCAACGACGACATGCCGTTCCTTGTCGATTCGGTCAGCATGGCCCTGGCCGAGCGCGGCATCGGCATCCACCTGCTCGTGCATCCCGTCATCGGGCCGGAATCGTGGATGCACCTGGAAATCGACCGGCAGGCGGTCGACGAGTTCGAATCGCTCGCCGAGGCGCTGCACGCGTCGCTTGGCGACGTCCGCGCCTGCGTGCAGGACTGGGCGGCGATGCGCGACGCGATGCTGAAGGCGGCCGATGCGCTCGGTACGCGGCCGCTGCCCGTCAACGACGTGGTGCGCGCCGAATCGCAGGACTTCCTGCGCTGGGCGGCCGACAACCACTTCACCTTCCTCGGCTACCGCGAGTACCGCGTGGTGGCCGATGACGGCGTGCGACGCCTGGCGGCGGTGCCGGGGAGCGGCCTGGGACTGATGCGCGAGGCGCCCGCACATCCGCCCCGGCCGGTCAGCACCTTCGCGACCGGCGGCTCGCGCGGCGAGCGCGACGTGCTGATCCTGACCAAGACCAACGCCCGCTCCACCGTGCATCGACCGGGCTACATGGACTACATCGGCGTGCTCGTTTACGACGAGACCGGCGCGGCGGTCGCGGAGCAGCGCTTCCTCGGCCTCTACACCTCCGGCGCGTACAACCGCAGGCCTTGGGAAATCCCGCTCGTGCGCCGGCGCCATGACCAGATCATGGAGCGCTCGGGTCTTTCCCCTGCGAGCCACAGCGGCAAGGCGCTGCGCCACATCCTCGACACCCTGCCGCGCGACGAGCTGTTCCAGAGCTCCGCCGATGAGCTCTTCAGCACCGTCATGGGCATCCTCGCGCTGCAGGAGCGCGCGCGCAGCCGGCTGTTCCTCCGCCGCGACGCGTATGGGCGGTTCTTCTCCGCGCTCGTTTATATCCCGCGCGATCGCTTCAGCGGCGACGTTCGCAACCGCATCGAAGCCACGCTCCGCGACGCCCTCGAGGGCGAGCGCATCGATTCCAGCATCAGCATCGGCGAGTCGCCGCTGGCGCAGATGCACCTCGTCATCCGGCCGAAGGCGGGCGCCACCGTGCGGGCCGACGCCGCGGCCCTCGAGCAGCGCATCGCGGCGATCGTCCGCAATTGGCACGACGGCCTGCGCGAGGCCCTCGTCCGGGCGATCGGCGAAAGCGATGGCCTCCGGCTGGCGCGGCGCTACGCGAAGGGCTTGCCGCCGGGGTACATCGACGCCGTCAGTCCCGAGGTCGCCGCGCAGGATCTCGTTCGCGCGGATCGGCTGCGCGGCCCGGCGGATCTCGGGCTCACGCTCTACCGCCACGAGGACGGCCTGCGCTTCAAGGCGCTCCGGCTCGACCGCGTGATCGCGCTCAGCGACGCACTGCCCATGCTCGAGAACCTCGGACTGCGGATCCTGTCGGAGCATCCCTACGAGCTGGAAGCGGACGGCCGCACCATCGCCATCCAGGACTTCGTCGTCCAGCCGCAGCGGCCGCTGCCCGACCTCGCCGCGTCCCGCGCGGATTTCGAGGACGCCTTCGCCCGCGTCTGGTCCGGCGAGGCCGAGAACGACGGCTTCAACCGGCTCGTGCTGGCGGCCGGGCTGTCCTGGCGCCAGGTGGCGATGCTGCGCGGCTATGCGAAGTACCTGCTGCAGACCGGCGTGCCGTTCTCGCAGGCCTACATGGAAGAGACGCTGGTGCGCTACCCGCTGGTCGCGCGTCTGCTGGTCGAGCTGTTCGAGTCGCGCTTCAGCCCGGCCCGCGGCAGCGCCGACGCCTCCCGCGCAAGCGCGGCGCGTGAATCGCTGGGCCGCGTGCTCGCCGGCTTGAACGACGCCGACCGGGCCGCACTGGGCCCCGCCGTCGACGCCGCATCAAACGCCATCGGCCTCGAGCGCGCCACCGCGATGGCCGGCATCGAAGAGGCGATGGGCGCGGTGCTCGAGAGGGTGTCGAGCCTCGACGAGGACCGCATCCTGCGCAGCCTGAAGGCCGTCATCCAGGCCACACTGCGCACCAGCTTCCACCAGACGAAGGGCCGCGACTACCTCAGCTTCAAGTTCGACCCGTCGAAGGTGCCGGACCTGCCGAAGCCGCGCCCGTACCGCGAGATCTTCGTCTACTCGCCGTGGGTTGAAGGCGTGCACCTGCGCTTCGGCCCGGTGGCGCGCGGCGGCCTGCGCTGGTCGGATCGCCGCGAGGACTTCCGCACCGAGGTGCTGGGCCTCGTCAAGGCGCAGATGGTCAAGAACACCGTGATCGTGCCGGTGGGTTCGAAAGGCGGCTTTTTCGCCAAGCGCCTGCCCCCCAGCACCGACCGCGATGCATGGTTCGCGGAAGGCGTGGCCAGCTACAAGCGCTTCATCAACGGCCTGCTCGACATCACCGACAACATCGTCGACGGCAAGATCGTCCCGCCGGTCGACGTGGTGCGCCATGACGCCGACGACCCGTACCTGGTCGTCGCCGCCGACAAGGGCACGGCCACGTTCTCCGACATCGCCAACGGCATCAGCGCCGAGCACGGCTTCTGGCTGGGCGACGCGTTCGCGTCGGGCGGCTCGGTGGGCTACGACCACAAGGGCATGGGCATCACCGCGCGCGGCGGCTGGGAGTCGGTGAAGCGCCACTTCCGCGCCATGGGCCGCGATTCGCAGACGCAGGATTTCACCGTCGTTGGCGTCGGCGATATGTCGGGCGACGTGTTCGGCAACGGCATGCTGCTGTCGAAGCACATCCGACTGCTCGCCGCCTTCGATCACCGCCACATCTTCCTCGACCCGACCCCGGACGCGGCGACGTCTTTCGCTGAACGCGAGCGGCTGTTCAAGCTGCCGCGCTCGAGCTGGGACGACTACGACAAGGCGCTGATCTCGGCCGGTGGCGGCGTGTTCCCGCGCTCGGCCAAGCACATCCCGGTCAGCCCGGAAGTGCGCGCCGCGCTCGGCATCGAAGAGGCCGTCGAGCAGATGACACCGGCCGAACTGATGAACGCCATCCTGAAGGCGCCGGTCGACCTGCTGTGGAACGGCGGCATCGGCACCTACGTCAAGGCCAGCACCGAGACCCATGCCGACGCCGGCGACCGCGCCAACAACGGCCTTCGCGTCGACGGCGACGAACTGCGCTGCAAGGTCGTGGGCGAGGGCGGCAACCTCGGCATGACGCAGAAGGGCCGCATCGAGGCGGCGCTGAACGGCGTGCTGCTCAACACCGACTTCATCGACAACTCGGCCGGCGTCGACACCTCGGACCACGAAGTCAACATCAAGATCCTGCTCGGGGCCGTCATGGCCCGCGGCGGTCTCACGCTCGAGCAGCGCAACACGCTGCTCGCCGAGATGACCGACGAAGTCGGCGCCCTCGTGCTCAACGACAACTACCGGCAGAACCAGGCCATCAGCCTGATGGAGCGCATGAGCGTCGCGCGGTTGGGCAGCTTCCAGCACCTGATCCGCACGCTGGAGTCCCAGGGGCTGCTCGACCGCGCCATCGAATTCCTGCCTTCGGACGCCGAGTTCAGCGACCGCCGGTCGCGCGGCCTCGGCCTGACGCGGCCCGAGCTGTCGATCCTGCTCAGCTACGACAAGATCGTGATCTTCAACCAGCTGCTGGAAAGCGACGTGCCGGAGGATCCCCACCTGTCACGCGAGCTGCAGCGCTACTTCCCGAAGCCCCTGCAGGAGCGCTACGCGGCGGACATGGAGGGCCACCGCCTGCGCCGCGAGATCATCGCCACCGCGGTCACGAACTCGATGGTGAACCGCATGGGCGCGACGTTCGTGCTGCGGATGCAGGAGGACACCGGCGAGCAGCCGGCGCAGATCGCCAAGGCCTACACCAGCGCGCGGGAAATCCTCGACGCCCGCGGATGGTGGTCGGCGATCGACGCGGCCGACCTCGCGGTGCCGGAGTCCGCGCAGATCGACGCCCTGATGGCGATCTGGCACCTGCTGCGCCAGTACACGCGCTGGCTGCTGAACCTGCCGGGCGAACAGCTGGCCATCGCCGCCGTCGTCGAGCGCTACGCCGCGCCGCTGGCCGAGCTCCGCGCCGTGATCGCCGATGTGCTGCCCGCCGAGGCCCGCGCGCAGTACGACGCCAGCCGAGACGCTTGGACGCGCCGCGGCTTCGACGCAGGCCTCGCTGCCGATTTCGCGGCGCTGCCCTTCCTTGCCTATGGCCTCGACGTCGCCCGCATCGCGCTCGATCGACGGCTGCCCGTGGGCGACGTCGCCGCGGTGTACTTCCAGCTCAGCGATGCGCTGCATACGAAGTGGCTGATGGATCAGGTCGAGCAGCTGCCGGTCGAGGGCCGCTGGCACGCGCAAGCGCGCGGTGCGCTGCGCGACGAGCTGCAGCAGCAGCAGAGCGTGCTGGTGGGCCACGTGCTCAACACCGCGCCATCGGGCGGCAAGCCCGCCGGCGCGGTGGCGGCCTGGCTCGCGCGCGAAGACTCCACGCTGCGATACACGCTCGCGATGTTCGCCGACATGCGCAACCTGCGCGGCATGGACTACGCGACGCTGCTGGTCGCGGTGCGGCGTCTCGGCCAGATCGCCGCGGCCGGCAGCCACGCGGCGAGCCACTGACCGCGGCCATGGCGCGCATCGCCATCCTCGCCAGCCCCACGCCGGAGGCGGAAGCGGCCCGCATCGCCCTTGCCGGGCGACACGCAACCTGCGCCCCGGCCGACGCCGAGGTGCTGGTGGCGCTCGGCGGCGACGGGTTCATGCTGCAGACGCTGCACCGGTACGCCCCGCTTCGCGTGCCCGTGTATGGCATGAAGCTCGGCACGGTGGGGTTCCTGATGAACCAGCACCGCCCGGACGGCCTGCTCGAACGCATCGCCGGCGCGCGGCCCACCGTGCTGCGGCCGCTCGAGATGGTGGCGACGACCGAGGGTGGGCAGACCATCGCGTCGCTGGCGTACAACGAGGTGTCGCTGCTGCGACAGACGCGACAGGCGGCGCATCTGCGGATCGCCATCAACGGTCGTCGGAAGCTCGACGAGCTGGTCTGCGATGGCGCGCTGGTGGCGACCCCGGCGGGGTCCACGGCCTACAACTATTCCGCCCATGGCCCGATCCTTCCGCTCGGCTCCGACGTCATCGCGCTGACGCCGATCGCCGCGTTCCGGCCCCGCCGTTGGCGCGGCGCGCTGCTGCGCGCCGACGCCGAGGTGGGGATCGAGGTGCTCGACCCCTTAAAGCGCCCCGTGAGCGCGACGGCCGACTCCCACGAGGTCCGCAATGTGGTCGAGGTGCGCGTCCGAGAGTCGGGCACGCAAACGGTGACCCTGCTGTTCGACCCCGAGCACGACCTCGCCGAACGCATCCTCGACGAGCAGTTCGAAGGCTGATGCGGCCGCTCGTCGTCGCCATCACCGCCCGCGCGCTGTTCGACCTCGAGGACGGCCACGCGCTGTTCGAGCGCGAAGGGCTTCCGGCCTATGCCGCCTACCAGCGCGAGCGCGAGAACGAACCGCTGCAGCCCGGCATCGCCTTCCCGTTGGTTCGCAAGCTGCTGGCGCTGAACGCGCTGCTGCCCGCCGACGTGCCGCCAGTCGAGGTGATCCTGCTGTCGCGCAACTCCGCCGATACCGGCCTGCGCATCTTCAACGCCATCGAGCACTACGGCCTCGGCATCGTGCGCGCGGTGTTCACCAGCGGCGCCGACACGCACCCGTACATCCGGCCGTTCGGCGCGCAGCTTTTCCTGAGCGCGAACCCGGCCAGCGTGCGCAGCGCGCTCGAGCACGGCGTGGCCGCCGCCACGATCCTCCCCACGGGCCTGCCGCCGCTGGATCGCCATCCGCAGCTGCGCATCGCCTTCGACGGCGACGCGGTGATCTTTGGCGACGAGAGCGAACGGGTGTCGCAGGAGGGCGGCCTGCAGGCCTTCCACGACCATGAGTCCGAGCGAGCGCTGGAGCCGCTGTCGGGCGGACCGTTCCGCGGCTTCCTTTCCGCCTTGCACACGCTGCAGCAGGCGCTGCCGGCCGACGACCCGCCGATCCGCATCGCGCTCGTCACCGCACGCTCCGCCCCCGCGCACAAGCGCGTGATCCTGACGCTGCGCGAGTGGGGCATCCGCCTCGACGAAGCGCTGTTCCTCGGCGGCCGACCGAAAGGGCCGTTCCTCGACACCTTCGGCGCCGACATCTTCTTCGACGACTCGATGCACAACATCGAGAGCGCGATGCAGCACGTGGCCGCCGGGCACGTGCCGCACGGGGTGTCGAACGAGTGAGCGCGACGCCGCCCGGCGTCGCCGGCGCGAGCGGGGTGCGACCGCCGCCCAACGCGGCCGCGATCTTCCGCACCTTCCTGTGGCTGGGGCTGACCGGCTTTGGCGGCCCGATGGCGCATCTGGCCATGTTCCGCCGCGCCTTCTTCGAACAGCGCGGATGGGTCAGCGCCGAACGCTATGACGCGCTCGTCGCGCTGGCCCAGCTGGTGCCGGGTCCTGCCAGCAGCCAGATCGGCTTCGCGCTCGGCCTGCACTGGGCCGGGTGGCGCGGGGCGCTGGCCGCCTTCGCCGGGTTCACGCTGCCGTCGGCGCTGCTGATGACCGCCCTCGGGATGGGGCTGGCGACTTCGAACGATCCGCGTCTTGCCTCGATCCTGCGCGGGCTGATGCTCGTCGCGGTCGCCGTCGTCGCCCATGCGATCGCTTCGATGGCGCGCCCGATCGGCCTCCAGCCCCTGCCGTTGTTCGCGGCTGCGGGCGTCGCGCTGGTGGCCGTGCTGGCGCCCTCCGGCGTCGCGGTGTGGCTGGCCCTGCTCGCCGCAGCGGCGCTCGGGGCACTGCTGCCGAACGCGATCGCGGTGAAACGCAGCGAGGTGGCGTGGCCGACCGCGCATCGACGCGCGTCGCGCGTGGCGCTGATGCTGGTCGCGGCGCTCCTGCTGATCAGCGTCGCGCTGACGAGCAGCGGCCCTGGGCAGGCAGTGCTCGCGGTCGCGGCGGCGCAGCTGCAGGCCGGCGCTCTGGTGTTTGGCGGCGGGCACGTGGTGCTGCCGCTCTTGCAGCACGGCGTCGTCGAACCGGGCTGGGTCAGCGCCGAGGCCTTCGCCAGCGGCTACGGCGCCGCACAGGCACTGCCCGGCCCGATGTTCGCGCTGTCGGCCTACCTCGGCGCTGTGGCGCAGCGTGGCCCGCTCGCGCCGCTGTCGGCGGGGCTGTCGCTGCTGGCGATCTTCCTTCCCGGCTTCGCGTTCATCGTGGCGGCGCAGGCGCACGCCGCCGCGCTGTTCGCGCACCGTCGCGGCCTGGCCGCGCTCACTATGGTCAACGGCGCGGTGCTCGGCCTGCTCGCGGCGGCTTGGATCTCGCTGGCGCGCGACGTCGGGCTAGTGCCGAGTGACGCGCCGGTGCTCGTCATTGCCTTCGCGATGCTGTTCGCGCTCCGGCGCGGCGCGCTGTGGGCCGTGCTGCTGTGCGTTGGTTACGCGCTCTGCGTCTGATCGACAACGGTCATGCGCCCATGCAGGGCAAGCGCCAGCGCCGTCAGCGCCGCGCCACCCAGGAACGCCGCGAGCCCGCCGCGCCATTCCCAAAGGCCCGCGGCCAGCAGCGCGCCGATGACGCCGCCGAGCCCGGACGAGAACCCGTACAGCAGGCCCTGGCCGGCGCTCGCCTCGGCGCCGGGAAACAGCGCGGCCATCCGCTGCATCAGGCAGGCGTGGAACAGCGCGAAACCCAGCGCGTGCGTGAGCTGCGCGGCGAGCATCAGCGGCATCGAGCCGGCGAACAGCGCCACCAGCGCCCAGCGCAGCACGGTGATGCCGAGGCATGCGGCCATCAGCCGGGCGACGCCGAAACGCCGGATCAGCCCCGGCGCGGCCCAGAACAGCGCGATCTCGGCCAGCACGCCCGCCACCCACAGCAGCCCGACGGCGAGGCCGCCGTGGCCGTTCGCCTGCAGGTGCAGGGTGTAGAACACATAGAACGCGCCGAAGCCGGACTGCACGAGCAGGGCGAGCAGCAGCAGAGGCCGCGCACCGGGGCGACGCCACAGCGAACGCATCGCGACGCGGGTTGGCGACGCCCGATCGCCTGCGGGTGATCTGAGTCGGTAGGGCCACGCCGCCCAGATCATCAGCGCGAACCAGGGCAGGGTGGCCCACACGAAAAACGCTTCGCCCCACGCGTCGAGCAGCGCGCCGTAGGTGCCGGCGACGACAAGGAAGCCCACCGAGCCCCAGACGCGCAGCCGCCCGTAGCGCTCGGGCTCGCCGGCGATCGCGGCGAGCGTCATCGCTTCGAACTGCGGCATCACCGCGTTGTAGAACGCGCCGAAGAACAGCATGGCGGCGAACAGCTGCGGCACGGTCGACACCGCACCGAACGACGCGAAGCCCAGCGCGGCGAGCACGCAGCCGCCAACCAGCCAGCGTCCCGGATTCGCACTGCGTGCCACGAGTCGCGACCAGAGCGGCGGCGCGACGATGCGCGAGCCGTACCAGAGCCCGAGCATGCCGCCCGCGACGAGGCCGCTGAAGCCGAGGTGGTCGACGAAGCGCGCGACGTACGGCGTGTAGGCGCCGAGTGCGGCGTAGAAGCAGAAGTAGAAGACGGCGAAGTGCCGGAGCGGCAGGGTCATCGGGGGGCGCGGCGCATCGTCGGTGGCGGGTCGCGGATCGCGACGCCGGGATTCTCGCATCGAGGCGCGGGCTTGCCCCAGCGCGCCTGCGCGTTGGATCGCGGACCTGCCGAACCCGTCAACCCACCCGGCTTGCCACGATTCGATATTTCCAGAATACTAGAATCATGAAAGCCGACGCCGCGCTCGACGCGCTCCACGCCCTCGCACACCCCACGCGCCTCGCGGCCTTCCGCACGCTGGTGCAGGCCGGCGGCGAGGGCCTGGCGGTCGGCGCGCTCCGTGACGCGCTCGACGTGCCGCCCGCCACGCTGAGCGCGCACCTCAACGTGCTGCGCGGCGCCGGGCTCGTGCTCGACGAGCGCGAAGGCCGGGTGATCCGTCTGCGCGCGAACTACGCGCGGATGAACGGGCTGATCGCCTACCTCACCGAGAACTGCTGCGTCGGCCAAGCCGCCTGTGGCCCCTCGACGTCGTGCGTGCCGAAGCGGCCCGCGTCCAAAACCTCCACCCGAATGGCATCCGTCCGGTCATGAAAAAGCGCGTCCTGTTCGTCTGCGTCGAGAACGCCAACCGCAGCCAGATGGCCGAAGCCTTCGCGCGCCTCCACGGCGGGAACGCCGTCGAGGCGCTGAGCGCCGGCTCTAAGCCCTCCGGCGTCATTAACCCGAAGGCGATCCGGTTCATGGCCGAGCTGGGCTACGACCTCGCGCGCCACGACTCGAAGTCGCTGGACGAGATCGACGGCGAGTTCGACGCCGTGATCACCATGGGCTGCGGCGACAGCTGCCCGTGGATCCCAGCGAAGCGCCGCGAGGACTGGGGCCTCCCCGATCCGAAGCACATGGACGACGCCGACTACCGCGCGGTACGCGACGACATCTCGGCGCGGGTGAAAGCGCTGCTCGACTCGCTGTGAGCGCGCTCCGGACGCGGCTCGTCGCCGAGTTCGTCGGCACGGCCCTGCTGCTGGCCTGCGTGGTCGGCTCGGGCGTCATGGGCGTGGCGTTGGCGGACGGCAACGACGCCGTCGCGCTGCTCGCCAACGCCGGCGCGACCGCCGGCATTCTCTACGTGCTGATCGTCGGCCTCGGCCCGATCTCGGGCGCGCACTTCAATCCCGCGGTGACGCTGGTGATGGCGCTGCGCGGCGAGCTGCGCGCGCGCGAGGCGGCGGCCTACGTGGCTGTGCAGATCGTCGGCGCGGTGGCCGGCGTCGTGCTGGCGCACGCCATGTTCGACCTCGCGCTGCTGCAGCCCGGCACGCGCGTTCGAACCGGCCTGTCGCAGTGGCTCAGCGAAGGCGTTGCGACCTTCGGCCTGCTGCTGACGATCCTGCTCGGCGCAAGGCATCGGCCTGCGGCGCTGCCCGCGCTGGTGGCGTCGTACATTTTCGCGGCGTACTGGTTCACCGCCAGCACCTCGTTCGCGAACCCGGCAGTGACCCTGGCCCGTTCGCTCACGCAGACGTTTGCCGGCATCCGCCCGGACGACGTCGCCGCGTTCGTCGTCGCGCAGCTTGCCGGCGCGCTGCTGGCGATGGGTGCGGCGCGCCTGCTGCTGGGAGCGCGATCAGCTCGCGGGGCTGAGTCCGAGCGATAGCACGAGGTCGTCGCGCCACGCCTTCAGCGCTTCAAGCGCCGCCATATGGCCGACCGCCTCCGCGCGCGCCACGGCCTCCGGCCACTCGGCTTCGAACGCCGCCAGCGTGCCGTCGGCGCGCGGGTCGGGGTCGAGCAGGCGCTCGCGCCGCCACGCGTTCCACGCCTTAGCCTGTTCGTCGTCGAGGGACTCGGGCCAGTTCCGCGCCTGGTAGCGGAACAGCAGGGTCTTCAGGCGATCGTCCTGCAGCTGGCTTGCGAAGCGCGGCAGCGTCGACGGATCCGTCGTGCGGATGCGTGGGAACAGCCGGCGATCGGCGTCGCCGATGAAGCCGCCGTACAGATCGCCGTCGGCGTCAGTGACGCCGAAGTCGCGCGATTCCGCGAACAGCGCGACGCAGCGGGCGATGAAGTCGGGGTGCGCGGCCAGCCACCCAGCGCGCTCGTGCGCCCTCGCTGCGTCGAGCCGCAGGCTCTCCAGCTCCGCCGGACGCACGTGGGCCAGCGGAATCACGGCGGGGCAGCGGTTGGTGTGGATCTCCTTCAGCGGCAGGCGCTGGACGCCCTCGGGGAGCTGCGCGCGCGGCGTGTACAGCCGGGCCTTCAGCGCCGCGTCGTCTAGCTCGGTAAACACCCGAGGGTCGGTGCCAAGGTCGAACGCGATCACGCGGGTTCCGATCAGCGGATGCACGGCGATCGGCGCAACGAGCGCCGCGTGGCGCTGCTCGGCGGGGAAGCGGCCGGAGACGTGCAGCAGGGGCGTGTGGCTGACGAGGTCGCACAGGCCGCGCACGGTCTTCTTGTCGCGCAGCTTCAGCACGTAGTCCCAGAAGCGCGGCTGGACGTCCTTGAGCTTGCGCGCCAGCGCGATCAGCGCCCGCACGTCGCTGAGCGCCTCATGGGCCATGCCGTCCCGCGCGCCGTTCGCCGCTGCGAGGTCTTCGAGCCGGAAGCTCGCATGTCCGTCCTCGCGCAGCGGCCATTCGAGGCCCTCGGGCCTGAGTGCGCGGGCGAGGCGCAGCACGTCGAGCAGGTCCCAGCGGCTGTTGCCGTTGCGCCACTCGCGCTCATACGCGTCGTAGAAGTTGCGGTACAGCCCGAAGCGGATGAACTCGTCGTCGAAGCGCAGGCTGTTGTAGCCCACCGCGCAGGTGCCGGGCTCGGCCATCTGTTCGTGTACGCGGGCGAAGAACTCGGCCTCGATGAGCCCTTCCGCCTTCGCGCGCTGCGGCGTGATCCCGGTGATCGCCGTGGCAATCGGGGAGGGCAGCACATCTTCAGCGGGCTGGCAGAACAGCGAAATCGGCGCATCGACCTCGCGCAGGTCGTCGTCGGTGCGGATCGCGGCGAACTGCGCGATGCGCGCGCGCCGCGGGTCGCGACCAAAGGTCTCGAGGTCGTACCAGAGGAAGCTCAACGCGCCGCCTCCAGCCAATCGCTCGGCAGCGGCGCCAGCTCGACGGCGATCCGCGCGTCGACGGCGGCGAGGTCCACCTGCGCCAGATCGTCGACGCCGCGCGTGGCGTCGACGAGCAGGGCGCGCTGCCATCGCCCGCGCTCGAAGGCGACGGCGTAGGGCGTGCGCGTGAAGCTGACCATCGAGTAGCGCGGCACGAAGCGGCCGGGATGCCGTTCGGCCAGCCGCAGTTCGAGCGCACGCTGCAGGCGCCACGCCGGATCGTCGACGGAATCGCGCATTTCCACGTAGTTCTCCAGCGCCATGGCCTGGATGGCCTCGGCGTTCGGCTTGCGCTCGGCCTCGAAGGCGGCGAACGCTTCAGCGCGATCGGCGTGCTGCGCGAGCAGGCGGTCGAGGGCCGCGACGTCCTCGAACGCGCAGTTCATGCCCTGGCCGTGGAAGGGCACCATCGCGTGCGCGGCGTCGCCCATCAGCACCGCGCGGCCGTCGAGGTGCCAGTGCCGCAGGCGGAGCGTGGCGAGGCTGCTGGTGGGGTGGCTGATCCAGCCCTCCTCGAAGGCCGGCATCAGCGCCAGCGCGTCGGGGAAGGTCGACTGGAAGAACGCTCGCGCCTGCGCTGCCGTCTCGATGTCCTCGAAGTTCGGCATCCGGCCCTTGTGCGGCAGGAACAGCGTCGCGGTGAACGTGCCCTCGGTGTTCGGCAGCGCGATCAGCATGAAGCCGCCGCGCGGCCAGATGTGCAGGGCGTCGCGCTCGATGCGGAAGCCGCCGCCCGGCGCGGGCGGGATTTCGAGCTCCTTGTAGCCGTGATCGAGCGGCGCCGTCTCGGGATGCAGATCGGCGTGGCCCTGCATGGCGTTGCGCAGCGCGCTGCCGGCACCGTCGGCGCCCAGCAGCGCGTCGAAGTCGATCCAGCGCATGCGGCGGTCGCGGTCGTCGATGATCTCGGCGCGCTTGGCGTCGAAGTCGACCAGCCCCAGCCGATGGTGGAAGTGCACCTGCGCGCCCGCGGCTTCGGCGGCGTCGAGCAGCAGGTGGTTGAGCCGGCCGCGATGCACCGACCAGATGCATTCCGCGTCGCTGCGGCCATACGGCAGGAAGCTCGGTTCCGCGCCCAGCGGATGAACCTGCCGCCCGCGCATCGCGACGGCGCGCTTCAGCACCGCCTCGCCGAGCCCGGCGTCCTCGAGCACGGACAGGCCGCGCCGCGCGAGCGCGAGATTGATCGACCGACCGCCTTCGTAGCCACGCAGGCGCTGGTC
>ERZ1066121.1558-NODE-1558-length-16315-cov-6.404367_pt1 | contig 16315 bp, 13 predicted proteins | sample MGYA00382768_ERZ1066121 | MGnify/ENA primary metagenome ERZ1066121 (study PRJEB33369, sample SAMEA5778351) | biofilm metagenome | biome: Industrial cooling water; feature: Water cooling tower basin; material: Biofilm | place: United Arab Emirates | collected... | reverse complement strand
GCTGTAGCGCGGACTTCAGTCCGCCGTTGGAGAGCCGCTAAACGGCGGACTGAAGTCCGCGCTACAGCCCGGCCTCACTCCGCATTGGACCACTGCCAACGAAAGCACCTTACCCCCGCTTCAGCTCAATCACCGTAATCTCCGGCAAAAATCCCACGCGCCCCGGATAGCCGATGTAGCCCAGCCCCGTGTTGACGTAGAGCCGCTGGCGGCCTTTCTCATACAGCCCCGCCCAGTGCTTGTAGGCGTACTGCACGGGGCTCCACTTGAACTGCGGCAGATTCACGCCGAACTGCATTCCGTGGGTGTGGCCGCTGAGGGTGAGGTCGATGTCCTGAAACCGCTCCGTCACCTGGCCCTCGGCATCCCAGTGCGAGGGGTCGTGCGAGAGCAGCACCTTGAACGGCACCTCTTCGGTGCCACGGTGGGCGGCGGCCAGGTTGCCGTAGCGCGGAAAACCGAGGCGCGCGCCCCAGTTCTCGACGCCGAGTACCGCGATGCGCTCGCCATTTTTTTCCAGAATGCGGTGCTCGTTGAGCAGCAGATTCCAGCCGGCGGCCTTGTGGTGCGCTTTCAGGGTGTCGAGGTTGTGGCGCTTGGCGCCGGGCGTCTCCCACTGCACGTAATCGCCGTAGTCGTGATTGCCGAGGATGCTCAACAACGGGTATTTCGACCGGATGCGCGAGAGCGCATCCAGATGCGGCTCGGCTTCGGTGGCCACGTTGTTGACCAGATCACCCGTCATCACCACCAGGTCGGCGGCTTCCTGATTGATAAGGTGCGCGGCACGGAGCAGCGGCTCCTGATTGTCGTGGTAGGAACCGACGTGCATATCCGAAATCTGGAGGATGCGGAAGCCATCGAAGGCCGGCGGCAGGTTGGGGTAGCGCAGCGTCAGGCGGCGCACCCGAAAATCGGTGGCGCCCTTCACCATTCCCCACACCAGCGCCCCGAATGGAATGGCCGCCGCCCCCAGCCCCAGCAGCGCCAGAAAGCGCGACCGCGACGGGTCGTACGGCCCCGGCCCGCTCGCCACAGCGTTGAGCGCCACTTTGCCCAAGCGGATGAGGTCATCGGCGAGCAGAAACACCACCACCACGATTTTGGAAAGCCACAGTGCCAGCAACGACGCGAAAGCGTAGGTGGTCCAGGGGGCCGGGGCGGCGCCGCGCCCGCGCATCGTGGCCAGCAGCAGCACACCCAGAATGGTGGCGCCCGTCAGGCCCCAATAGCCCCAGGCAGCCAATCGTTGGGCGCCTGCACTCCACGGCGCGGCGGCCGTCCGCACGGCCTGAAATACGTACCATTCCACCGCCAGCAGCACGGCCATCGTAAGCAGCAATCGGGTCATAAGAAGAAAAAAGGCGTCAATCGGCGCCGACGACGGATAACGTCGCATCGCCCCACAAAGGTTGACGGTAGTTGCCTTGTCGATAGTCGGGCACGGCGGTTCAATATTGTCGGTGCGCGAGCCGACCTATATTCGCCGTCGGTATGTCTGTTCACGCTGGTTTCGGCCCGCCACCGGTCGGTTCCCGGCCCTTTCCCGGCACTATTCTGCTGCCCCGCCAATGGAGACTTCCGACCGCACTCCCATTCACGCCTGGGCTGAGGATGACCGCCCGCGCGAAAAACTCCTCACCAAAGGCCGCGCGGCCCTTTCCGACGCCGAACTGCTGGCGATTCTGATCAACTCGGGCACCACAAAGCTCTCGGCCGTGCAGGTGGGGCAGGAGGTGCTGCGCCGCGCCGGCAACGACCTCAACACGCTCGCGCAGCTCACGGTCAAAGACCTGCAGAAGGCCCCCGGCATCGGCGAAGCGCGGGCCATTACCATCGTGGCGGCGCTCGAGCTGGGGCGCCGCCGCAAGGCGGCGCCCAAAGCCGTGCGGGTTTCGATCACTTCCTCGGCCGATTCGTACGAAGTGCTCAAGCCGCACCTGCTCGACGTGCCGTACGAAGAATTCTGGGTGCTGCTCCTCAACCGCGCCAACCACGTGATGCGCGTCGAGAAAGTGAGCCAGGGCGGCGTGGCGGGCACCGTAGCCGACCCGAAAATCATCTTCAAGAAAGCGCTCGACCATCTGGCGTCGGCCATTATTCTGGCGCACAACCACCCGTCGGGCAACCGGCGGCCGTCGCAGGCCGATATATCGCTGACGAGAAAACTACGAGAGGCCGGCACCCTGCTCGATTTGCCGGTGCTCGACCATTTGATTTTCACCGACGACGGGTATTACTCGTTCGCCGACGAAGGAATGCTGTAGCGCGGACTTTAGTCCGCAGTTTACCTGAAAAACGCGTTAGTTTACACTATCATTTAGTGCAGCAACTGCGGACTAAAAGTCCGCGCTACAGTTCAGTGTGACCGACTACGACCGCCACGCCCTCATCGACCTCCGCCAGTGGCAGCAGCAGATGCGCCGCCCGCCGGGCCTTTTCGACCACCTCACGCGCGGCATTCAGACGCGGGTCAACCGGGTGATCCCGGAGCGAATCCACGTCGCCATCACGGCGGCCATCAAGGCAATGGTGCGGGGCGTGTTGTTCGGGTCGGAGGTGGTGTCGGCGCTGCCCGTGTCGCACACGTTGAGTTTGGCCGCGCGCGAGATGGAAGTCGAGCGCTGCATCGAGCGTTTTCGCCGCCTGGCCACCGTAGAGGGCGCCGCCACGGGCGCGGCGGGCTTCGTGGTCGGGCTGGCCGATTTCCCGCTCCTACTCAGCCTGAAGCTGAAAATGCTCTTCGAGATTGCCGCGCTCTACGGCCACGACGCCCGCACGTTTCAGGAGCGTGTGTACCTGCTCTACGTCTTCCAGCTTGCGTACTCGAGCCAGCACGGCCGCAACGCCGTCTTCCGGCACCTCGACGACTGGCCCGCCACCGTGGCCGCGCTGCCGCCCGACGTTCACGGCCTCGACTGGCGCACGTTCCAGCAGGAATACCGCGACTACATCGACCTCGCCAAGCTCGCTCAGCTGCTGCCGGTGGTGGGCGCGGCCGTGGGCGCCGTGGCGAATTACCGCCTCGTCAACCACCTGGGCCGCACCGCGATGATGGCGTATCGGCTGCGCTACTTCACCCCAACCGATGCGGTGGCGGTGCCGGCGCCGCCGCTGTAATCCGGCGCTTACCGTAGCGCGTCGGCCACCTCCACCACCTCTAACGCCGGATTCGACTCACACAACGATTTGATCAGCGGAATGTGGCCCTGCCCAAACACCAGCACCACGGTGCGGTCGGTGGGGCGAATGGCGCGCAGCAGGTTGGCGTAGATGTGCAGATTCGTGTCGAACCAGCTACTCACCAGCTCGACGCCGGGATACTCCTTGCCCTCGCCGATGCGCGCCACGTAGCCCGAATAAAACGCGGCGTTGGCGTTGAGCTGCGCCGGAGAGTTGAGCCACACCAGAAAATCGCGCAGCGGCAGGTCGCGCATTTTGGCGTTGGCGTTGGCCATAAACCGCTGGGCGTGGGCGTCGAGGTCGGTCATCACGGCCTGCTGCGCGGGGTGCGCCTTGACGAACGCCGTCACGGGCTCCATATCGAAGCCGTTCTGGTAATTGACGGCCGTCACGCGCGGCAGGTTGAGCTGCTTGGCGGCCCGTAGCGCAAACTGGTCGATTTCGTCGGATTGCAGCTCGTAACGCCCTGCGCGGTACGCCGCATACACGCTATCGAGCTTGCCCTGCTTCGTGGCGGGCCACTCGACGCAAATCTGGTCGGGCCGCAACGCCGCCAGCTGATCGACCACCGCCTGCACCTGCGGCCGGCGCTTTGCCGCCGTCAGATCGACGGCCTCGTTGGCGTACACATCCGTGGTAGAAGGCGTAAAATGCATCACGCCGACCAGGATGATGCGGGTGCGTTGGCGTGCCTGGCCGTAAACGTTGAGGACGTTAGTAAGCGCCGCTACCAGCAGCAAGGCAGGTATAATCGAAAAAGCAGTTCGCAGGCGAGATGGCAAAGGCATAGCGGCGTAGAGGTGCGTGGTGCTGGTTGAGCGGTAGAGCCAAAGACTTCGGCAAAGGTTGCTGGTGGTGGACCAAGCGGTAGCGCCAACACAAGAAGATGGAGAGGTGTCGAAGCGTATAGCATCAACTTGGACGCACGGTATTCACGCGGGGCTCCGGCCCCGTGCGGCCTATTGGCAGGTCTCCAGACCTGCGCCACAGCCCGCGCGACCTAACTGCCTCACCCCGCCGTGTTACGCTACGCGTGCGGGGCTGGAGCCCCGCGAATAGCTTGCACGGGGCAGAGCCCCGCGCAGTTTAGTAGCGTTGTAGCGTCACCAGTCGGCCAGCGGCAACAATAGCTCTGGGGCGGCACTGCTCAGAGCGTAATGGCCAGCGTCGTATACATAGCCCGCCTTCACGGGGTTTTCGTGGATATATCGCCGCGCGCGTTCGGCGAGTTCGGCACTATCGAGGGCGATGTAGTGGCCTCCCGGCTGCCATACTTGGTGCGCTTGCCCTGCCGCTCGGCCGAAGTATTGGAATAAATGCTGTAGCCACTCGCGGCGGCTTTCTTGCGGGTCTTGGGCAATATGTGCCAGCAGTTTGCGGGTCGTGAAGCTCTTCACGTCGCCCAGCACATCGCCCAGCCGTTGGCCCGGCGGCACACCAGCAATGATGTGCAGAAGACTCGGCATCAGCACCCACGCCCACACGCTCAACTCTTTGTTGGCAATGCTGTAGCGCAAGCTATCGAGCACCACATCGGCGCACGCGCGGCGGGTAAACAGATCAATCCACCCCACCAGCGTCAGCGTCGCGAAGTACGCCCACCCGTCCGGCCAGGATTTATAGTATTCAGGCATTCACCAAATCTACCAACCCAACCCCGTTTTCACGGCTTCGCCCCATCCGCGACATTCACGCGGGGCTCTGCCCCGTGTGGGCTATTCGCGGGGCTCCAGCCCCGCAGCCGAAGGCTTTCGCGCCTTGTACGACGGCTGATTGCGCGTAACCGATTGCGGCGCGGTGGCTCGCCTTCGGCTCGCGCGCGGGGCTGGAGCCCCGCCAATAGTATGCACGGGGCGGAGCCCCGCGCGGAGGGGATAAGGGTGGGGTCTGATTATGACGCTCGTCGGAAACGAGTACAACCTCGATTTGCCCGTCACGCCGCTCACTTGCGAGGGGTTGAGTGCGGCTAATCTAGCGCATTTTCCAGCGCGCTAACTAGCCTTCGGCTCGCGCGGGGCGGGAGTGGGGATGGATACTTATGGGTATTTCGACTGCTGCCGAGCTTGATGCGTCTGGATCAGGAAACTTGCCATCGATCCAGCTAAATTTACTGCTAGCTCCGCGTGTCTAGGGGAAGGCTTGAAATGTGTACTATTTTTTCCGTGAGAATCACCCAATTGATTTCTTATCGCGCCTAACCCATTTACTACGGACGCACACCCTCCAAGCACTTGTTTAAAGATTTCCTCGCTGTGTTGGCCAGGCGAGAGTGTAAGACATCTTGCCGTTTGCTTATAAAGCGATTGAATATCAAAGGCGTGTTCACAAGATATTTCGTGTTCTTCCAAAATATGCTTACACACTGACTCCAGTAAAGTTCGGGCTATTGTGATAGCTCCTGCGGGGTCTGTATGACTACGACTAGTGGCTTTTTGCCACTCTTGACTGACATAATTGGCTCCGAAAGCAGCTATCTGGCGCGAAACAGGAACAGTGTTCTGATTAAGAATTTGTTCTTCGCAGAAAGTGATCAGAGGCGAAAATGTCCGCCAGATAAACTGCCGGCGCTCTGCGTAAGTCCCATACTGACTTTTGATCCACTGCCAGAACTGGTCTAAACTTCTACTCTCTAATACGCAGGTAGGAACCAAATTTTTGGCAACAGGATGCGCAATTAACTCGCGTCGCAACGAAACGTATTCATCATCTTCTGATGGCCTACCTGTAGCATGATTTATAAGAATGACTTGTAGTCGCTCTGACTGTTCAAAGATTTCTCTCATTTTTTAATTAGGTAAAAACCAGAATGGGAAGCAAATCTGCTTCCCATTCTGGTTTTTTTGATGTCTTACGACCCACAAGCCTCACACCCCTCCGGGTTATCCAACGAGCACGCCAGCGCCTGCTGCTCATTATACACCGGCTCCAACGTCTCGGCGGCCTGTTTCTCGACGGTGAATTTGATGGCATCCGCCGCGGCTTTGGTGCGGAGGTAGTACATCCCGGTTTTGAGGCCGCGCTTCCAGGCGTGGAAGTGCATACTCGTCATTTTGCCGGCGTTGACGTTTTGGACGTGCAGGTTGAGGCTCTGGCTTTGGCAGATGTAGGCGCCGCGGTCGGCGGCCATATCGATGATGGTGCGCTGCGAGATTTCCCAGACCGTCTTGTAGAGGTCTTTGATGTGCTGCGGGATGCGCGGCACGTTCTGCACCGAGCCGTTGGCGGCGATGATCTGGTTTTTCATCGTCTCGTCCCAGATGCCCAGCGCGATGAGGTCTTTCAGCAGGTGCTTGTTCACGACCATAAACTCGCCCGACAGCACGCGCCGCACGTAGATGTTCGACGTGTACGGCTCAAACGCCTCGTTATTGCCGAGGATTTGCGACGTGCTCGCGGTCGGCATCGGCGCTACCAGCAGCGAGTTGCGCATTCCGTGCTCTTTTACCTGGGCGCGGAGGCTGTCCCAGTCCCAGCGGCCGCTGCTGGGGGTTACGCCCCACAGGTCGAACTGGAATTTGCCTTCGCTCATCGGCGAGCCGGGGAAGGTTTCGTAGGCGCCGTCTTTTTTCGCCAGCTCCATCGAGGCGGTGCAGGCGGCGAAGTAGATCGTCTCGAAGATGTCTTTGTTGAGGCCGGCGGCTTCTTCGCTCTCAAACGGCATCCGCAGCGCGATGAACGCGTCGGCCAGCCCCTGTACGCCCAGCCCGATGGGGCGGTGGCGGCGGTTCGAGCGCTCGGCCTCGGGCACGGGGTAGTAGTTGGCGTCGATGACGCGGTTGAGGTTGCGCGTAGCGTGGTACGTCACCTCGTAGAGCTTCTGGTGGTCGAAGCGGCGCGTACCGCCTTCTTCCACCACGTAGCGCGGCAAGGCCAGCGAGGCGAGGTTGCAGACGGCAACTTCGTCTTTATCAGTGTATTCTACGATTTCGGTACATAAATTAGACGACTTAATCGTCCCCAGATTCTGCTGGTTGCTCTTGCGGTTTGCGGCGTCCTTGAAGAGCATATACGGCGTACCGGTCTCGGTCTGCGAGTCGATGATGGCTTGCCAGAGCTTGCGGGCTTCCACGGTCTGGCGGCCACGGCCTTCGCGCTCGTATTTGGTGTAGAGGCGCTCGAACTCGTCGCCCCAGGTGGTGTCGAGGCCGGGGCACTCGTGGGGGCACATCAGCGTCCAGACGTCGTTGGCTTCCACCCGTTTCATAAACAGGTCGGGCGTCCAGAGGGCGTAGAAGAGGTCGCGGGCGCGGTTTTCTTCCTTGCCGTGGTTTTTTTTCAGGTCGAGGAAATCGAAGATGTCGGCGTGCCACGGTTCGAGGTACACCGCGAAGGCGCCTTTGCGCTTGCCGCCGCCGTTGTGCGCCACCCCGATGTGGGTCACGTAGTTATGGTTCGGCTCTACCTCAAAATCGACCACCAAGCCGTCGTAGGGGACCTGACGCAGGTCTGTTACACGGCTATACGTGTGGTTGCCGTAGCGCAGAAACGTGGTGTATTCACCGGCTTCAAGACCGAACAGATCGGTCACATCGGCCACGCGCGGGATGCGCAGGCAGTACGACACCTTGCGCGTGGTGATGTCTTTGTACGAGGACACGTTGCCGACGCGGTCGCGCACGTAACCGCTCGTGAGGATGCCGAAACGCAGCAGGAGGTAGCGCACCGACTCCACGACGTTGCGCGAGGTCATATCCAACGCAATCTCCACCGGCTCGCGCTTGCCGATACAGCCGTCGGTCTCGAGGATGCCGCGTACGAGTTGCAGCGCTTTGGCTTTGGGCAGGTGCAGCAGCGACGGATGCACCCGCTTCTCTCCGGCCTCATCATACAGCATCGTGCGGCTGAACTTGAAGCCCAAGTGCGCCGACCACGTAAAGCGGATTTTTTTCTCGCCCTCGGTCGCCGATTCCGTCCAGCGGATGCCGTGTTCGTAGAGGTATTGCTTGACGAAGGCAATGTCGTCGGTCTCGCGGTTTTGGGTGATGTGGGCGGCTTTGCCATCGCGCGCCACGTGCCCGTCGCCGATCATCATTCCGTAGAAGCGGCAGTCGGCGAGGGTCAACTCCGGCACGTCTTCCTCGAACTCCGGAATCGGGAACGACACCAGATCATTTTCCGTGAGGTCTTTCGCCTCGACCCATTCCGGGGTCAGGTAGCCCTTGTCGAGGCGGTTGCGGATGACGTCATAGTTGACCATCTTCTGCTGGTCGCGCAGCACCAGGAAGGTATGGCCGGGCGTCACTCGGATGGGGTCGATGCTGTGCTTGACCCCGATCTCGATCATCGGCCCGTCGTAGGCGTTACGCAGCAGGCGCGTTACGCGGTTGAACTCGCCTTCGCCCGTCAGCAGCTCTTCGCCGAGCACCACGTCATCGATCCGCTTGATGCCCTGGCGGGTGTAGAGCAGGGTATCCGGGTGGAAGCACTGGTCCACGTAGCGAGCCGTGTCGTTGAACACTTTCAGCATCGGGATCAGCCCGTTCGAGGTGCCGTTGGTGCCTTTGATGTAAGAGCCGGTGGCGCGCACGTTGTGGATGGCCAGCCCGATGCCGCCGGCGCTCTGCGAGATAAGCGCGCAGTTTTTCAGAGTGTCATATATTCCTTCTATCGAATCGTCCTTCATTGTCAATAGAAAACAAGAGGACATTTGCGGCTTCGGCGTACCCGCGTTGAAGAGCGTGGGGGTGGCGTGGGTGAACCAGCGCTCCGACATCAGGTTGTACGTCTCGATGGCGGCGTCGAGGTCGTGGCCGTGGATGCCCACCGCCACCCGCATCAGCATATGCTGCGGGCGCTCGACCACCTTGCCGTCGAGGCGGAGCAGGTACGAGCGTTCGAGGGTTTTGAAGCCGAAGTAGTCGTACGAATAGTCGCGGTCGTAGATGATGGCCGAATCCAGCAGAGCCGCGTGCTTGTGGATGATTTCGTACGTCTCCTTGCTGAGCAGCGAGGCGTTTTCGCCGGTTTTGGGGTCTTCGTAGGTGTAGAGGCGCTTCATCGTCGAGGAGAACGACTTGGCCGTCACCTTGTGCAGGTTCGAGATGGCGATGCGCGCCGCGAGCATCCCGTAATCGGGGTGGCGGGTGGTGAGCGAGGCGGCGGTTTCGGCGGCGAGGTTGTCAAGTTCCACGGTCGTCACGCCGTCGTAGATACCGTCGATGACTTTCTTGGCAACTTCGATGGGTGATACATAGCTCATATTCAGCCCGTAGCAGAGCTTTTCGATACGAGCAGTGATTTTGTCGAATTTGACCGACTCGCGGCGGCCGTCGCGCTTGATTACCAACATTTTGCGGGCGATATGGGGGGTTCGTGGAACAACCGAAAACGGGAAGCGCGACCGGCCGGAGGACGGGCGCGCGGAAAAGTGCTATTTCAGCGTCTCGCCGGGGCGAAACGGGAAGCCAAGTTACCCCCCGAACCGGCCGGGTGGTGCGATGTTCCACGGAAAAATTTTTCCACATCTTTCCACATCGACCGCCCGCCGCGTGGGGCGGGTTTTGCCGCCTCGGCGCCCGCCGTGGCCCGGTGGTTGTGGGGCCGGCGCCGGGTTGGATGGCGGGGTGGCGGGGTGGTGGGGTGGTGCAAAACCGCGAGGCGGCGCGGGCCGGCATTTAGAGCGTCAGACAACACTTTCCGCTTGACGCCGCATCCTCACCCCCCGGCCCCCTCTCCACAGAAGAGGGGGAGACGTAGTGGGTGTTGGTGGCGGCTCTTACCCCCCAAACCACGCCTTGAAGGCGGCCAGTCGCTCGGGTGGTACCAGCACGTCGAGGCCGGGGTCGGGCGTGAGGAAGAGCTTGACGCGGGCGCGCGAATAGGCGTGGGCCTCGCGCACGGCCGCGATGCTCATGAGCGTCTGGCGGTTGGCGCGGAAGAACGCCTCGGCGGGCAGGAGCTGCTCGAGGCAGTCGAGGGTGTAGGCCAGCGGGTAAGTGTGGCCGTCGAGGGTGAGCAGGCGCACGGTGCGCTCGCGCACGTAGCAGCACGCGATGCGGCTTGTTTCGACCGACGTCATCCGGCTGCCGGTGTACACCAGAAACCGCTGGGGCGGCGCGGCGGGCGGCGTTTGGGCCAGCGTTGCCAGCGCGGCGTAGTCGGGCACGGCCGGGGCGAGGGGCGAGGCAAAATGCCGCCGAAACTTGTGCAGCGCGTCGGCCAGCTCCACCGCATCGACGGGTTTGAGCAGGTAGTCCACGCTGTGGTGCTTGAAGGCGGCAAGCGCGTACTGGTCGTAAGCTGTGGTGAAGATGACGGGCGCCACCACCGGGCAGCGCCCGAAAATCTCGAACCCGGAGCCATCGGCGAGGTGAATGTCGAGCAGCAGCAGGTCGGGCGCCAGCGCGGGCAACTCGGCCACGGCGCGCGCCACCGAGTTGAGGCGGGCTGCCACGCGCACGTCGGGCGCCACGGCGCCGAGGAGGCGTTCGAGACGGTCGGCGGCGAGGTCTTCGTCTTCGATGATGACGGTGCGAATCATTTGGAACATTGTACTGCTGAAGTTCACTAGGCGACGGCGGTTGGGGAAATGTAACACCGAGGTTCACTCGGTGACGGCGGTTAGGCGCAACCCAACCGCCGTGGCAAAACCGCCGCAGCCCAACCGCCGTCGCCGAGTGAACCTCGGCGTTACATCACCCAACCGCCTTTATGCTACCCCGCCGTCCTCGGCTTCCAGCAGCGGCAGCCGCGCCACGTACTGCCGCCCCTGCACACCAAACTCTGGCGCGGGCGCGGCCAGCAGCGCGTATTTCTGGGTGAGATTCCGCAGGCCCAACCCGGTGGACGTGCCCGGCTCCACGAGGCGCGGCTGGTAGGTGTTGGCCAGCTCGACGTGCGTAGCCGTGGCCGTGAGGCGCAACGTGAGGGGCGCCGATTTCGAGACGACGTTGTGTTTCAGTGCATTATCGGCCAGCAGTTGCAGCGACAGCGGCGGCAGCAGATGGTCGAGCACGGCGGGCGACACATCGATTTCGACCCGCAGGGCGTCGCCGAACCGGATGCCCTGCATAAACAGGTACGAGTGCAGCACGGCCAGCTCGCGGCGCAGGGCCACGGCCGGCTCGTCGTTGAGGTCGAGCACGTAGCGAAACACCCGCGCGAACTCGCGGATGTAGAGGTCGGCCGTGGCCACGTCGGCGTAGAGCAGCGACGAGAGCACGTTGAGGCTGTTGAACAGAAAATGCGGGTTCACCTGGCTTCTCAGCGCCTTGTACTGCAAGTCCAGACCTTCCTTTTCGAGCTGCGCCGAGCGGAGCCGCAGCGCGTCGCGCTCGCGCACGAGCCGCAGGTAGCGCACCGTCAGGTACAGTCCGGCATTGACGACTGCCGAAATCGCCATCGACGTCTGCACGGTATGCCACAGCCCTTCGCCTTCTTCCTGGTTGAGGCCCGCCGCCCAGAACATCACGCCCACCGGCACGGCCAGCGCGGCGGCGTAGGTCAGTACGCACACGCCCTCGGCGAGCCGGCGCGCGCCGGGCGGGCGCCGCGCCAGCGCCGGCCAGTCGAGCAGGGCATTGATGACGAGCAGCCCCAGCCACAGCCCGCCGAACATCGCCGCGAACGTGAACGGCACTTCGCGCACGGCTTCGGCGAGCGGGTCGCCATCGACGAGCAGGTCTTCGGCGGCCATCAGCAGCGTCAGGCCCAGCGCCACCAGCAGGTAGCGGAGCCAGCGGGTGCGGCGCAGGTCGTCGAACCAGAGTGCAGACACGGCGTTTTCAGGTCAGCGGGTTACGGCACAATCAGCCCGGCAACCGACACTTCGGCGGCGCCAAAGTAGCCCAACGCGGCCGGTCCGCCGGGCTGCTCGTTGCGAATGTTGCCGGGCGGGTTGGCCGGCGGCGGGTCGCCGAAGAGCGGCGTCGAGGCCGTCAGGTTGAAGATAGCGAACAAGTAGTCGTAGCGACGCTTCGAAATCGCCACCTGCTCCACGCGCACCGTGTCGCCGGGCACCACCGCTATTTCGCCGTTCGGCGTGAGGCCGCGCAACGGTTGGCCGTCGAAGAACTCGTCCGACGCAATGACCTCGCGCGAGTTGCCGGGGTCGGGGTTCATTTGCAGCTCGCCGTCGATGAACAGGCGCCAGAGGTAGTGGTTGGGCGCGTTGGCGGGGTCTTGGGTGTCGAGTTTCACGTACACGCCGTCGTCGGAGAAGGCTCCCCCCGGCACAAACTCGGTGTACACGCGCTCGATGGCGGGCACGGGCAGCAGCGTTTCGGTGGCGGTGTAGGTGGCGCCGTCCCACGTCAGGCGCAGGGTGTAGGTGGTGCCCACGCGGCCCGCCAGCCCGCGGCACACGTACACGCCGCCGCCCTCGTGCAGAAACGGAAACGTGGTGATGCCGTCGGAAACCGTCACGGTGGCCGTCTCCACGGCCGGGGGCGCGGCGTTCGGCCCCACGAAGGCGCGCGTCGTGCTCAGCACGATGCGTTGCACGAGCGAATCGGCGTCGGGGCGGCGCTCGATGCCGCCTTCCACCACCAGCAGCGGGCGGGCGGCGGGAGCTTCGTAATCGGTCAACACGGTTTCGCAGGCCGTCAGCAACGGCAGCAGCGCGGCGAGCAGGAGGGAGGGGCGAGGCATCATTTTTTTTGGAGGATAGCGTCTCCGGCAGTTAGGCAAATGCGGTTGGAGCACGGCGGTTGGTCTGGCGATTAGGCGTAGAGACGCATCCTTGCGTCTCCGGCGGTTGGGCGGCGGCGGTTGGGCGGCGGCGGTTGGGCGGCGGCGGTTGGGCGGCGGTTGTGTTGCGCCAAGCCGCGTTACTCAGCAGCGGAGACGCAAGGATGCGTCTCTACCGCCCAAAACTGAACTCATACGACACACTCGGCACAATCCCGAAATAAGAGAGCTTGATGGCCTGCGTCTCGCCCGTGCCGATGTCGGCGCCGTTTATTTCCACCGATTTCTCCCGGAAATAAATCGACGCTGCATTCAGGCGATTGTAGAGGTTGTACACCCCGAAAATCCACTTCCCCTGCCACCGCCCGCGCGGGGGGCGCAGGTACGTCAGCGACACGTCGAGGTGGTGGAAATCGGGCAGCCGCCCGCCGTTGCGCGCCCCGTAGGCCGGCACCAGCAGCCCGTTGTAGGCAAAGCGCCCCACCGGATTGGTGAACGGCCGCCCCGACGTGTACACAAACGCCGCCGACGCGCTCCAGCGGTCGTTGAGGTCGTAGGCCACGGTGGCGGCCAGGTTGTGGCGCTGGTCGATGTTGGCCGCGTACCACGCGCCGCCGTTGATGCCCGGCCCGCCGCCCACGCCGGGCGTTTGACGCTCCGAGCGGGCCAGCGTGTAGCTCACCCAGCCCGTCAGGCGGCCGGTGTTGCGGCGCAGCAGCACTTCCAGGCCGTAGGCGCGGCCCCGCCCGCGCAGCAGCTCCGTCTCGAGGTGGTTGTTGAAGGTGAGGGAGGCGCCGTCCACGTAGTCGGCCACGTCGCGCAGGTCTTTGTAGTAGGTTTCCACCGACGCATCCCACGCCCGCCCGGCCAGATTCACGGCGTAGCCCAGCGCCACCTGGTCGGCGTGGGCGGGGCGCAGGTAGGGGCCGCTGGGCGTGTAGATGTCGATGGGCGTCGGCGAGGTGGTGTTCGAAATCTGGTGCAGATACTGGTACGTGCGCTGGTAGCTGAGCTTGACGGCCTGCGCGTCGGTGAGGGCGTAGCTCAGGGCCGCGCGCGGCTCCCAGCCCCGAAACGCGGCGATGCGCGCGCCGCCGGTGTAGCGGCGCTCGCCGGTGGGCCGGCCGTTGGCGTAGGCGCCGGCGCCCGGGTCGTACACCACAGGCTGGTTGCCGGCGTATTCGCGGATGGTCTCGCGGCCGAGGCGCAGAAAGTGCGAAAACCGTAGCCCCACCTTCACGCTCAGCTTGCCCAGGCGCGTTTCGTCGCTCACGTACACCCCCGATTCGAGGGCATATTTAGGGTCGAGGCTGGTCGTTTCCACCGTCGATTCCGACCCGAACGGCGTGATGCGGCCGGGCCGGAAATCGTAGGCCGTACTGATGGCGCCGAACTCGATGGTCTGGCCCGCCAGAAACCACGACGCATCGCCTTTCAGGCTGTAATTGAGGATGTTGGAATCCCAGGTGAAGGGGTTGTTGGCGAACACCCGCAGCCGGTAGTCGTAGTTGGAATACACGGCCGAGAAATTCGTAAACAGCCGATCCGAAAACAGATGGTTCCAGCGCAGCGTGGCCGTGCTCGACCCCCACTGCGTACCAAACGTGCGGGGAAGCTCGAGGCGGTCGCGCCCGAAGTAGCCCGACAGAAACAGCCGGTTGTTGGCGTTGAGCTGATAGTTGGCCTTGGCGTTGAGGTCGTAGAAATAGAGCTTCGTGTCTTTGAGCGCGCGCTCGGGGCTGAGCGGCAGAAACACGTCGGCGTAGGAGCGGCGCCCGGCCAGCATCCACGAGCCGCGCCCCTCGCCGGTGCTGTCTTTATCAAGCGGTCCTTCCACCGTCAGCCGACTGGCAATCAGTCCCACGCCGCCGCTGAGCGCCACCCGGCGGCGGTTGCCCTCGCGCTGACGCACGTCGAGCACACTGCTCAGCCGCCCGCCATACGCCGCCGGAATGCCGCCCTTGTAGAGCGTAAACTCCTTGACGGCCTCGGAGTTGAACACCGAGAAGAACCCGAACAAGTGCGACGGGTTATAGAGCGTCGCTTCGTCGAGGAGCACCAGATTCTGGTCGGCCGCCCCGCCGCGCACGTTGAAGCCCGCCGCGCCCTCGCCTGCCGTAGCCACGCCCGGCAGAAACTGCAGCGATTTCAGAATGTCCTTCTCGCCCAGCACCACTGGAATCTTGTTGGCGGTGGCGATTTCCATTCGCTCCACGCTCATCTCGGCGGTTTGCACCCGGTCGGCGCGGGTGGCCGTCACTTGCGCCTCGGCGAGCTGCTGCCCGGCGGCGCTAAGCTGAAAATTGCGCGTAAGGCTGCTAGTGAGCGTGAGGCGCGCGGGCGGCAGCGGCGCGTACCCTACGTAGCTCACCTCCACGGTATAGGTGCCCGGCGGCACCGTAAGCGAGTAGAAGCCGTAGGCATTGCTGACGGTGCCCGTAGCCCGCTCGACGACGCGCACCGTGGCGCCGGGCAGGTCTTCGCCGGTGGCCGCATCGCGCACGGTGCCGCTGAGCGTGACGGCGGCGGCCGGTTGGGCTGCGCCCGGTAGCCCCGCCGCCGGCAGCGCCACCACCGCCGGCAGCAGCCAGCGCAGTAATGGACGGGGAAATGATGACATCAAGGCAGCGGAGAAGTGGCTGATAGTGAGCCAAAGCTCCGCCTGGCGCGGCGCCGTTTGCAACCTGTGCTGCGCCAGCCCGGAAAAGGATCGGCCGAACCCGCAAAAAATCGGGTTGATGCGCCGAGGTATCCGGAGTTACCAGACCAGATGCGGTACGACGCCGGCGCCGTAGCTCCGCGTTACGTTGCCGGGCGTCCCCGTCATTCACTCACCACCAGCTGCCGCACGTCAGCCCCCACCCGCACCCAATACAGCCCGGCGCGCAGTCCGTTGAGGTCGAGGGTGTGCCCGGTGCTGCCCACCGGCAGCACTTCACTACGCACCACGCGGCCGAGGCCGTCGAGCAGCAGCGCCGGTGTGCCCGGCGCGGCGGGGGCGGCCAGCGTGAGGGCCACGGAGTGGTGAGCGGGGGTGGGCGCCAGTGCGAGGCGGGCGGCCGAGGCGGCGTCTTCGGCCACGCCCGTGATGCTGGCCGTAGTCGGGCGGGCGTACACGGTATTGGTGCCGAGCAGGTCGGTCACGCGCAGCGTCGTCTAGTAGGTGCCGGCCGTGGCGTAAGTATGACTCGGAGCCACTTGCGTGGAGGTAGCGTCGTCGCCGAAGCTCCAGTGGTAGGTTACGGCGAGTGCGGATTGCGCTTGTACATCGGGAGTGAACTCTACCACCATCCCCGGCCGCGATTGCGCCGTGAAGGTCGCGTCCAGGCTGAGCGTAACGCCCACAGGAGCCGGCGCCGGTCCGCAATTTCCCCCGAACGTGAGCGTGTAGCCTTGACTCGACATTGAGAAGTTATCCACCAGCAGCGCATACACCCGACCGGCGTACACTGTTAGGACTTACGCACCCGTTGGTCGAAGGTAGTATCTTGTAGGATGTTTCAGC
>ERZ1066121.1555-NODE-1555-length-16387-cov-6.618295_pt1 | contig 16387 bp, 11 predicted proteins | sample MGYA00382768_ERZ1066121 | MGnify/ENA primary metagenome ERZ1066121 (study PRJEB33369, sample SAMEA5778351) | biofilm metagenome | biome: Industrial cooling water; feature: Water cooling tower basin; material: Biofilm | place: United Arab Emirates | collected... | reverse complement strand
CCCTTACGTTAAGCGCGTCATTGCGTTACAACTCCTCGTCATGCGCGCTTCATGGCTTCTGGCCGCTTCGTCGGTTTTTGCCTGCGCCCTGGCGTCCGAGCCTGCGCCGGCGTCGTCGCTTCCCCTTGCTCCCCCCTCCGCGGCTCCATCGCCTCCCCTGCACTCGGCGCCCGGAGCGGCCGCAAAGGTTTCGAAGAGGAAGGTTCTCAGCATCGTCGGCACCAACGACGTGCATGGCCATATGGAGCGCCTCGCCTGGTTCGGGGGTTACCTCGACAATCTGCGCCGCCGAAGGCGCGCCGAAGGTGGTGACGTGATCGTGGTGGACGCCGGTGACCTTTTTCAGGGCACCCTGGAGTCGAATGCCTCGGAAGGCGCCGCCATGGTCGCCGCCTACAACGCGCTCGGCTACCACGCCCTGGCTCTCGGCAATCATGAATTCGACTTTGGGCCCGAGGGTCCGGCATCCACCGCCCGTCTGCCAGGACAAGATCCGCGCGGCGCCTTGATGGCGCGCGTGCGGCAGGCGCATTTCCCTTTCCTCAACGCCAACCTGATTCGCGCCGACGGTAGCCCGCTCGCCGCGCCCAATCTCCTGCCCTCGGCCCTGCTCAAGGTCGCGGGCGTAGCCCTTGGCATCCTCGGCGTCACGACCGAGGAGACCTTACGCAGCACGCTGGCCGCGAATGTGCGTGATCTCCGCATCCTCCCTCTACGCGAAAGCGTGCTGCGCGAGGCCGATCGTCTGCGGGCCAAAGGCGCGCGTGTTCTCATCCTCCTGGCTCACGCGGGCGGCAAATGCCGGCATTTCGATTCGCCGGAGGATGTGTCCTCGTGTGAACACGACCAGGAGATCTTCACCCTCGCGCGTGCGCTCCCGGCGGGGACGGTGGACGCCATCGTCGGGGGCCATACCCACGCCGGCGTGGCGCATCGCGTCGCGGGCATTCCGATCATCGAATCCTTTTCCTACGGGAGGGCCTTCGGTCGCATCGATCTCGAGGTCGAGGGCAAGCAGACCAAGTTGCTTGCGATCCACCCCCCGCGGGAGATTTGCACCCGTCCTGCCGAGGAAGGCTGCGTGCCTGCGGCCTACGAAGGCCATGCCGTTCTGCCCTCCGAGGAGGTGAAGCGGAGCATCCAGCCCTTCGTCGATGCGACGCGAGATCTGCGCGCCCGTCCTTTGGGGCTGCGTTTGACGACTCCCTTTTGGCGCAGCCGCGATCGCGAGTCGCCTCTGGGCAATCTCGTCACCGACCTGATGCTCGAAAGCCGGCCCGATCACGATGTGGCGCTGATGAACTCGGGGGGCATCCGCCGTGACCTCGCGGCCGGTCCGCTGCACTACGGCACCTTTTTTGAGGTGTACCCCTTCGACAACTACTTCGCGACCCTGGAGATGCGCGCGTCGACCTTGAGGCAAGTCCTGACGCAGCACTGGACACAGCAGAAGGCGGGCATGGTGGCGATCTCGGGGATCGAAGTGGAAGGGCGCTGTAAGGAGGGCAAGCTGCAGCTCGAACTCCGAAGCAAAGAGGGCCGCGCGATCGCCGATTCGACCCTGCTGCGGGTGCTGGCGCATGACTTTTTGGCCTCGGGGGGTGACGGTCTCTTCGCCGCGGTCAAAGAGCAAATCCTCTCCCTCCGTATCGACGAGAGCGAACCTTTACGCGAGGTCTTGGTCCAGCGCCTGCGCGCCCGTGGGGGAACGCTCTCCGCCAACGATCCGGCGCTCTACGATCCCAAGCGTCCGCGCATGCGCATGCCGAGTCGGCGACGACCGATCCGCTGCCCCTGAAGGAGGCTGCTGCGCTTGCCTCTCGCGCGGCGGGAAGGGGAGTTTCGTCCCCTCTCGCCAAGACGAAACGCAGGTTTTGCGCGTGCTCGGAGAGCTTTGGTTTCGAAAACCTAAGTTTTTCGCACGAAGCTTCTATTCCGAAGACGAAAGAACGGTCTCCTTCGTGGAAATCCTTCAGGCACGGCAGCTGCAAACGGCGGCAGAACGATGCGTTGTTGCGCTGTGTGGCTCGGCGTCTTGGTCTTCGTGCTCGGCTTCGTGCAGGGCTGCGCCCTCAGGGAGCGCGGCGAGGCACAGGAGAGCGTTCGCTCAAAAGACGCGCAGGTCTACGACGAGGTGCTCCGCTTCCTGAAACGCGAAAGCGGTGGGAAGCTGGGAGAAGCGGAGACGCAACACCTTCAAGAGATCGCCGCGCACTTCGACCCGGAGACCGAGGGCGTCAGCGGTTTCGCCGTCTTGCGCGGCTTCGCACATCGCTTCCCCGCATACTTCGTCGACGCTTTGGAGCAGGGCTTTCCGGGGCGGCTGCCTTGGACGGTGCGGAGAGGGGCTTCTCGGTGGAGCGCCAACATCGGTCCCGAAGAACTCCTCGATCCTGGGGATTATGGTGCGTTCGAGCTTTACCTCGAAAAACTCCCGGACGAAGAGAGTCGTGATAGGGCGCGGCTTCGCCTGCGCCTTCTGCTCGCGCTAGGATACTGGTTTGAGTATCTCTACAACTCCGCGAGGGATCCCGAGCACCTGCGTTTCGTGGAGCTTGCGATTCTCAAGCCAGGCGTCCGTGCCATTCGGCATGTCGACATTGGGGCGGCGGTGGTCGTCTCCATTTCCGTGCCGGTCGATCGCCAAGCCAGCCCGGAAACCTGGTCCAGTTTGGGCACCGTCGCGTACCTTCCCGAGGACAGCCGCTTTCCCTTCGACTCCTCTATCCAACGCGACGACTGCGACGCCCACCCCGGAGAACGTTGCGTCTATGGCGAAGCCTACGATGCCGTGTTCCTTGCCGGTCCCGAGTCGCAGATGGGCCATCGTCGTGCGGTCCCCCATGTTTCTGCGGCGGAGAGCGGCAGCCGCTACAACGTAGCTTTCCGCTACCTTCTGCAAACCAGGCCCGAGCCCTCCTGCATGCTTCCCTGAAGGGATTTTTGCGAGCGCGAGACCCTCAGTATTCGCTCTGCTCGACGCGATCGAGCCGGCGCTGCGCGGGATCGAAGAGGAAGTTGAGCACCAAGCCGAGGGCCAAGAGCGCGGCAAAGACCGTCGCCAAGACGAAGCCCGCTTTCGCGCCCCCTGCCAGGTCGCCTACTGCGCCCATCGCGAGCGGACCGAGCGCGGCGCCCGCTGCAGTGAAAAAGAGGATGACGCCGGCGACCGCGCCATGCTCCGAGCGGGGAAAACAGCTGATGCCCTTGGAGTTGAGCGTCGGATAGATCACCGACATGAAGACACCGGAGAGAGGGAGCAGGACGGCGGCGGCGCCTACGCCCAAAAAGAGGCTGAAGGCGAAGCAGAGGAAAATGGCGGAGCCGAAGAGGGCAAGGACGACGGTCCACGAGTAGCGTGAGAGCAACCAGGCACCCAAAAAGCGGCCGCCGGCGCGCAGCACGAAAAAGATGGAGATGGCATAGGCCGCAATCCACGCGACCGATCCTTGATAGCCCTCGAGATACGAGGGCATCCAGACGTAGATCGCGCATTCGACTGCAACGTAGAGGAAGGCGCCCAAACTGAAGGCGAGCGCGTAGGGGTCCCGGAGCATTTTCAAGGTATGCCCAACCCCTACCGAGCTGGCTGCGGCCTGTTTCCGAGCCGGATATTGAACGAGTACGGCGGCGACGATGAGAAGTACGCAAATCGTGCCGGCGATGATGTAGAGCCACTTCCAAGACACCCCTCTGCCGAGCAGAGAGGTAACGATCGCGGGACCGAGGATGGCGCCGAGGCCGAAGAAGCCTTCGACCGCGTTCATTGTCGACGTATGTTCCACCGTCGAACGCGAGATGTCCCCGATCAAGGCCAGCGCCGCAGTCTTGAAGATGCCGATGGCGGCGCCCGAGATGACCAACAACGTGAGAAAGAAGGCGAAGGAGTTGCCGAAGGCAAAGAGATAGGAATTCAGCGCAAATAGGCTCAGGCCGAGAACGATGGTTGGCTTTCGTCCGATTCGGTCGGCCAGAAATCCGAGGAGCACTCCCGCGAGTCCGATCGCCGCCATCGTTGCGTAGTGGAACGCCCCGGCTTCGGTCATGCTCAGCCGGAACTCACGGATGACGCGTGGAATGATGACGCCCACCGAATCGGTGGTCATGGCGAACATCATGAACATCAAAAACGTGAGCCACTTGATCAGTCCGGTATTGAACGGAGTCGCGGTGGCGAGCGTCGCCTTCGTGCGGCTTTGCTCCGCGAGAGGAAGCGGGTTTGCCAAAGTCGTTCCTAAAGAGCGTGTGGTAGGGCGCATCGAGAACTCAAATGCAAGGCTCCAAGCGATACTCGAAAGCGCTCCGGGCGGTCAAGTGCCCCCTTGCCTTCTCTCGCTGCACACCCTCTCTCGCGGAGCCGATGGACGTGATTTCCGAAGCTTCTGCTGCGGTTGAGTTCGGCATGCAACGATCTTCTTCCGACGAAGCACTTGCCCAGCCGGTCGCTGTGGCTATGTACAAAGAAGAGGAGAAAGAGACCATGTACAAGAGCCCAAGTCATTTGCCTGAAGAAGCACGTGCCCAGATCGCCGAGATGCTCAACGCGCGTCTCGCAGACGGTCTCGATTTGCACAGCCAGATCAAGGTGGCGCACTGGAACATCAAAGGGCCTCAGTTCGCGGCGCTGCATCCTCTCTTCGAGACCTTTGCCGTCGGTTTGGCCGCATTCAACGACGAGATCGCCGAGCGCGCGGTGACCTTGGGTGGCCGTGCTTACGGCACTACGCGGCATGTCGCCAAAGTGTCGCGCCTGACCGAATACCCGCAAGAGACCACGCGCGACTTGGAGCACGTCAAGCTGCTCGCCGAGCGCTTCGTCCAGTATTTGAGCGGTGCACGTGAGTCGCGTCGTGCGGCCGAAGAGCTCGGCGATACCGATACGGTCGATTTGCTGACCCAAGTCGTCACCGAGTTTGAGAAGCACACCTGGTTTTTGCAAGCCTCGCTCGAGAGCTGATGCGTCGGGAGTCGATGCGCCTCCAAAAGAGCGGCGCGCACTGCCCGCTCTCTCCCCGGCACGAATGAGGGCGCGTGCGAAGAGGAGGGGAGCGCCGGCCCTTGCGATTTCCTGGTGGCTCCTGCTTTCGACGGCGGCTTGCTCTGCACCTCCCTCGCGCTCGCGAGGTTGGGATGCCCTGAGCGAGCCGCCCTCTCCCTCGCGGAACCTGCGCTTCGCGCGGCAAAGTGAGGAAGCGCAGCACCTTTTCCTGCGCAGTGAGCAGGGCTCACTGCACCTGAAGATTGCTTCGGGCGAGCTTTCGCCCGCGCCGACCGGTGCTCCTTCCCTGCCCCCTGCACTTCAGCTGCTCGCAGCCTTGCCTTCTGGCAATTTGGGCGCCGAGCTTTCGCTCTTGCCGCGTTCCTCGAGCAAGGCGAACTTGCGTGTGCCCTTGGCCTCTCTCGTCGCCACCCGCGAAGGCGTTTGGCAGCGCCTGTCGTTTTCCATCGAGTGTCCAGAAGGCTGCGCGTGGCGCGCCGAGGCGCCGCTGCTCGCCGGCATGCGTTCCCTTCGCGTCCTGCACGAAACGAGTTCGGAGACGCATCGGGCGCTTCGTTCTTCTCTCCGAGCGAAACCCGGCAGAGGGTCTCTGCCCCATGCGGCCATACCCGGAGCGTTCTACTTCTCGAGGTCGCTCGGAGAGGGGCACCATATGGTCTTGGGATTACAGCCTCTCGGAGGTGCGTCGCTTGGCTGGCGCCGAGAGAGTTTGCAGGCAGTCATCCCGGCGGGCGGAGGGCGCGTGCAGCTCTCCATTTGGGTCGATGCCGCGCCCCTCACGCCACTGCCGCTCGACGCGCTGCTACGCGAGGCGCGCGGGCCACGACGCGCCTTTGAAGCCTTGGCCTTTCTTGCGTACCGAGAAAAGCTGATGGCGGGCAGTCCGCGTTTTCTGACCTATTTCGGCCGCGATACCTTGCTAACCCTGCTCTTGCTCGGCGATGAGGCGCATCCTCGACTCTGGGATGCGGCGCTGCGTTCGGTGCTGGTACGCATCGGCCCTGGCGGCGAGGTGGCCCACGAAGAGGCGCTGGGCGCCGACGCGATGGAGGCCACGGAGGCCTGGTCCGGTCCGCTCCGCCTCGTGGATGGCTTTCGAACCCGGCTCGATTATGCGATGGTCGACGACGACTTTCTTCTTCTGCCCGCCCTGCGGCAGTGGCTGCTCGATGAAGGCGGAAGGCCCAAGGCCTTTGCCCAGGAGTGGCTCGATCGACCTCTCCAAGGTGGGATGCGTATGCGCGATGCCATCGCCGCCAACCTCTCCTGGGTTCGTCGCGCGGCCGCACCCTATGCCGCTCACCCAAACGTGCATGAACTCATCGCTCTCCGTGAAGGCATGCGCAAAGGCGATTGGCGCGACAGCGACGAAGGGTTGGGCGGTGGGCGCTATCCTTATTCGATCAATGCGGCGATGGTGCCCGCAGCGCTGGCGGCGGCGATCGACTTATGTGGCGCGGACGCGCTCAAACTTCCCGCTTGCGAGGATCGAGAGGCGCTCATCCATGCCCACGAAGTTTGGCAAGGCGCATGGCGGCATTTTCGCGTCGAACGCTCGGCCGAGGAGGCCGCGCGCGCGAGGAGAACCTATGCTCGGGCGCTGGGGCTGCCCCTGCCGACAGGGAGCGAAAGCTCACCTCTGCGCTACGAGGCCTTGTCGCTCGACGCTCAGGGCAAGGCCATGGAAGTCATGCACTCCGATGGCGGCTTGCGACTATGGCTCGGAAGGCCTTCCTCGGCAGAGTTGAAGGAGCGCATCGCCTACGTCAGTCAACGCTTTCCTCGCGGTTTGATGAGCCCCTTGGGTATGTTTGTCGCGAACGCCGCCTACCTGCGTGACGAGGGCCTGCGCGCCCAGTTCTCACCGCGGCACTATCACGGCGCGGTGGTCTGGTCGTGGCAGCTCGTTTTGTGGTTGCGTGGACTCGAAAAACAACTCGCGCGCGCCGATCACCCGCCCGAGCTACAGGAAGAGATGCGCGCTCTGCAAGGCGCGCTGCGGCGTTCGCTAGAAAGCGTGCGAACGCGCCTCGACGCCGAGCTGTGGAGCTGGCGCTACGAGAGGCAGCGAGGCTGGATCGCGCAAGACTTCGTTTCGCTCATCGAGCCCATGGCGCCCGCAAACCCGGTTCAGCTCTGGAGCGCCACCTTGCTCTCTCTCGGAAAGCGTCTGGAAGGATGGTAGCGCGACGCAATCCCCGACTTAGGCGTTGATCGCTGCGGAGGGGAGGGTTAGACCGCCAGTCGAGGGAGAGCGCAGTCATTTATGCCGGCAACGAGGCGAAAGCATGTTCCGTTCGAGAAAAGCCGCCTGTTTTCGGCGGGCTTGGAGCGCGGCAAGAGAGCGTGGCAAGGCCTTCTGAGCTCCGTGGGTGGCGGGATCGGCATCGTGCAAGGGCTGCAGCGGCAGAACGCACAGCTGCAAGCGATTTACGATGCGATGGGCGATGGCCTCATCGTCTTCGATTCGCGGGGCCAGGCCCGGATCGTCAACCGGGCGCAAGCGCGCCTTTTTGGCTATCCCAGCGTCGAAGCCCTGAGGCAGCACCTCGACTACTTCGCCGAGATCTTCGAGTTGCGCGACTTCGAAGGCCGGGTGATTCCAATCGACTCCTGGCCCGTATCACGAGTGCTTCGAGGCGAGCATTTGGCGCCTTGGGAGCTCAACGCGCGGCGCAAAGATACCGGTCAGCAGTGGGTGGTGCGTTTCAGCGGTGAACCGGTATTGGACCGAAGAGGTCGCGTGCTCTTCGCCGTCATGATCAGCAGCGACATCACCGAACGTGTTCTGCGGGAACGCGAGCTGGCGGCCAGCGAACAGCGTTTTCGCGCGCTCGCCGATTCGATGCCGCAGCTCGTCTGGACGGCCGACGACGCGGGCATCGCCGATTACTACAATGCGCGAGCACGTGAATACCGGGGCATCGAGAGGCAGGAGGGGCGCTGGTCCTGGCAGCCGGTTCTGCATCCCGACGACCTCGAGCTTACCTTGCGGGCCTGGCAGCAGGCCGTCGCGGAGGGTCGCGACTACGCCTGCGAACATCGAGTGTGTATGGCGGATGGCTCCTATCGCTGGCATGTCAGCCGCGCCCGCCGAGTGCGCAGCGCCGAAGGCGAACGTTGGTTCGGAACGGCGACCGATATCCACGAGCAGAAGGAAGCCGAGGCCAATCTGCGCGTCGCCATCTCGATTCGCGATCAAGTCGTCTCGGTCGTCGCGCACGATCTCCGCAACCCGCTCAGCGTCGTGCGCACCTCCCTGCCGCTCTTGAGCCACGCCTTGAAGCAGGTGAATGAAGCCGCGTCGCCCGAGCGAGGCGAACCCTTGCTCGAACGTCTCGATCGCCAGGTGACCAAGATGGAAAGGATCCTGGACGAGCTCCTCGACGTGGCGCGTCTGCAGGCCGGTCAGCCCCTCGTGCTGCATCGCCAACCTTGCGATTTGGTCGCCCTGGTACGCGAAGTCGTCAGCGAAGAGAACGGCAAACGTGGTCGTCCCAGCATCGAGCTGCAGGCCGCGGAGCGGAGCCTGATGGGCGACTGGGACGCCGCGCGCATCGAGCGGGTATTGAGCAATCTCCTCTCGAACGCGCTCAAGTACAGCCCGCGCGAGAGCGCCGTGCGCGTCGAAGTGGAAGAGCTTGGCGACGACGGAGTCGTGCGCGTCGTCGACCGGGGGATGGGCATTGCCGAGGGCGATCGGGAACGGATCTTCGAGTGGTTCGCTCGAGGCAAAAACGCCGAACGCACCGCCCGAGGCATCGGCATCGGTTTGGCTGGTGCACGCCGCATCGTCGAAGAGCATGGTGGCCGCTTGAGCGTCGAGAGCGAGCTCGGGGTGGGCTCGGTGTTCACGCTTCTCCTGCCGCTGAAGAAGGGCAAGAAAGAAGAGCGCGTCGAAGGCCCGCTCCGCCCAAGGCCTCTTTCATGAACGCCCGGTTCTCCCTCCCCACGGCCGGCGCTCGCAGGAAGGCCTATGCGCGCGCCTAGGCCCTCGATATCCCATGACGTCGAGGGTCGCGAGTTGGACTCGCCTCTCGACGCGGCCTCGGCAGCGGAGGAGCCCTCGGAGCGATACCGCGCCTTGCTCGACTCGATCGACGATGGCTTCTGCATCATCGACGTCCTCTTCGACGCCGCAGGGGAGAAGGCGGTGGATTACCGCTTCGTCGAGCTCAACGCGAGCTTTGCGCGTCAAAGCGGGTTGAACGATGCCGTCGGCAAGCGCGCGCGCGAACTGGTGCCCGACCTCGACGCCTTTTGGTTCGAGACCTATGGCGAGGTCGCCAAAACCGGCAAAGCCTTGCGCGTCGAGCATTACGAGCCCGCCATGCAGCGTTGGTTCGACGTCCAAGCGGCGCCGGTGAAGGGCAGGCGCGTCGCACTCCTCTTCCGCGACGTGACCACGCATCGCGAAGCGGAGAAGGCGCTGCGACGCAGCGAAGAGTCGGCACGGCAGGGCGAACATTTCGCGCTGCGGGTGATCAACAACCTCTTCAGCTTCGTCGGTGTCTTGGATACGCAGGGAACCCTGCTCAGCGCCAACGAGGCGCCCCTCGCAGCGGCAGGGCTGCAGGCCGAAGACGTACGCGGCCGCCCCTTCTGGGATTGTTACTGGTGGAACTACGATGAGACGGTGCGTCAGCAGCTCCGCCTTGCCTGCGCGCGCGCTGCCCAAGGCGAGACCGTGCGCTACGACGTGCTCGTCCGGATGGCCGGCGACACGCGCATGACGATCGACTTTCAGATCGCGCCGCTCTACGACGACCACGGCTGCATCACCCATCTCATCCCCTCGGCCATCGACATCAGCGAACGAAAGAAGACCGAAGCCGCGCTGCGCGATGCCGATCGACGCAAAGACGAGTTCATCGCGATCCTGGCGCACGAGCTGCGCAATCCGCTCGCGCCGGTGCGCAACGCGGTGGAGATCATGCGTAGGATCCAGGCGAGCGACGCGCGCCTGACGCAGGCCAGAGAGGTCATCGATCGCCAAGTCACGCATATGGCGCGCCTGATCGACGATTTGCTTGACGTCTCGCGCATCACCCAAGGTCGCCTGGCGCTCCGCAAAGAACGTTGCGATCTCCGCGCCATCGTGCGGCAGACCAGCGAGGACTACCGCGGAAGTCTCGAAGGAGCGGGCCTAAAGCTCGTGGTCGAGGAGGGCGCGAAGGGTTTGGTCGTGGAAGGCGATCCGGTCCGGCTGGCGCAGATGATTGGCAACCTTCTGCACAACGCGGGACGCTTCACGGAGCGAGGTGGACGGGTCGAGGTCCGGATCGACGAAGACCGCGATGCGCGCTGTGCCGAAGTCCACATCCGCGACACCGGTGTGGGGATCGAGGCGGCGCTGCTCTCGCGCATCTTCGACCCGCTGAGCCAAGCCGACCAAGACCTGGCGCGGAGCAAAGGAGGGATGGGCCTCGGTTTGTCGCTCACCAAAGGCATCGCCGAGCTGCACGGCGGGACGGTCCGCGTCGCCAGCGAGGGGCTCGGTCGCGGTTCGGTCTTCACTCTACGTATTCCGCTCTGCGACTCCGCTCCCCTCCTCGAGTTCGTGCGCCCTGCGAAGAGGATGCCGGCTGGGGGCTTGCGCATTCTGGTCATCGAAGACAACGAAGATGCCGCCGAAACCCTCGGCGAGCTGCTCGCACTCGACGGGCATGAAGTCGAGCTCGCCTTCGAGGGCCCGACCGGCATCGAGCGCGCGCAGCGCCTTCGGCCGCAGGTGGTAATCTCCGACCTTGGCCTGCCAGGAGACGTCGACGGTTACGCCCTAGCGCGTGCGCTGCGCGCCGATCCTTCGATGCCCGAAGCCTACCTGATCGCCCTCTCGGGCTATACCGACGAGCGCGCACGTCAGCGCTCGCGCGAGGCGGGCTTCGACGTCCATCTCGCCAAGCCTTTGGACATCCGTCGACTCGAGCAGATCCTGAGTGAACGGCAGGAGAAATTGCTTAAAGATGAGCTTGATTTGAAGGCCTGAAAGGCCTGAACTTGCCTTGACAGTATCGGAGCGTCGCGCGATGCACGATGACGCGCAGAGCGAGAGCGGCTGCGGCGTCGAGGAGTCGTGTATGCCTGGGTCGTGGCGGGAGTTCTTGTTGTCGGATTTCTTCATGCCCCATGGGCATTGCTACTTGTGGAAGCCCGCCTTGGTCTGGCTCCAAGTGCTCTCGAACGGCGCCATTGCCTTGGCCTACATTTCGATTTTTCTCACGCTGGTCTATTTGGTTAGGCGCATCGAAGACATCCCTTTTCAGTGGATGTATGTCGCCTTTGCCATCTTCATCGTGACCTGCGGGTTTACGCATCTCTTCGATATTTACGTCATCTGGAAACCCGCCTATTGGCTCGATGGATCGCTGCGTGCGCTCACGGCCGTAGCCTCCGTCGGCACGGCCATTCTCCTGCCGCCCTTGGTCCCCAAAGCGGTGGCCTTGGCCGAGGCCGCGCGGGTGTCGCAGCAGCGGGGCATCAAGCTCGAGGAGACCAACCGCGAGATGGCGCTCCTCCTCGACAAGACCAGCGAACTCGACCGTCTCAAGACGCAGTTCTTCGCCAACGTCAGCCATGAGTTGCGCACCCCGCTCACCCTTATCCTCGGGCCGACCGAGAAGCTGCTGCGAGGGGAGGGCTTGGGCGAGGCCGAACGCCACGATCTGGAACTGGTACGCCGCAACGCGCGCACCCTGCTCAAACACGTCAACGATTTGCTCGACGTCTCCAAGCTCGAAGCGGGGAAGATGGCTCCCGCCTACCGTCGCGGCGACCTCGCCTCTCTGCTGCGCCTGGTCGCGAGCAACTTCAGCGGCCATGCGGCCGAGCGCTCGCTTCGCTTCGAAATCGACGCGCCGGAGAGCCTGCAAGCGGAGTTCGACGCCGACCAGATGCAGCGCGTCGTGCTGAATCTGCTCTCGAACGCCTTCAAGTTCGCGCCCGATGGCGGAAAAGTACGCTCGAGTTTGAGCCTCCTCGACGAAGGTCACCTCCGTTTGGAGGTAGGCGATAGCGGCCCTGGGATTCGCCCCGAGGAGCGCGAGAGCGTCTTCGAACGTTTTCACCAGAGCGAGAGGGGCGGCACGCCTTCCTCGGGGGGGACTGGGCTCGGTCTGGCGATCGCGCGGGACTTCGCGCTGCTGCACGGCGGCACGCTGGTCGCGCTCGAGGCTCCGGAGGGCGGCGCGCTTTTGCGGATGGATTTGCCCCGCTGGGCGCCATCGGGCAGCGTCGTCCAGGAGGAGAGCGGCGCACACAAGCCTTTGCATCCCGAGTGGGTCGATCAAGCCCTCCGCGGACTCGCGCCGCGCCCCACACCTGCCTCGGCGCCCGTGGCCGCGATCGACAGGCCTCGAGTTTTGATCGTCGAAGACAACCCGGAGATGCGTCAGTTCATCTCCGCATCGCTGCAAGGCGAGTACGCGGTCGAGACGGCAAGTCATGGCCGCGAGGGGCTTGCGCGCATCGCGGCCTCGCCGCCCGACCTGGTCTTGACGGATATCATGATGCCGGAGATGGGCGGCGATGAGCTCGTCCGCTCGATTCGGGCAGAGGTGGCGCTCGATTCGCTGCCGGTGGTCTTGCTCAGCGCCAAAGCCGACGACGAACTGCGCGTCGCGCTCCTGCGCTCCGGAGCCCAAGACTATCTGATGAAGCCCTTCTCGATCGAGGAGCTCAAGGCGCGTATTCGCAACCTCATCACCATGAAGCGCGCGCGCGACCTTTTGCAGCGAGAGCTCGACAGTCAGATGAATGACCTCGAGGGCCTCGCACGCGAGGTGACGGGGCGAAAGCGGGAACTCGAGAGCGCATTGGCGGCGGTACGTGTCGCGCGCGAACAGGCGGAGCGGGCGAGCCAGCTCAAGACCAACTTCCTCGGCATGGTTTCCCATGAGCTGCGCACTCCGCTGACCGCCTTTCAGCTTCAGCTCGAGCGTCTGCAGCGCTTCCGCGAGCCGCCGCTCGCCGAAGCTCAACAAGAGGTGCTGAAGCGGATGGTGCGTTCGGCCGAACGTCTGGCCGAGCTCGTCGACTCCCTGCTGCACTACACCCGCATCGAATCGGGGAAGCTGACCACCGAGACGCAGGACCTCGACCCCCTCAACCTGGCGCTCGATGTTCTGGAAGAGCTTCGACCTCTAGCAGAGGCCAAGGGACTGAGCACCACCTTGCACACGGTCTCTTCGCCGCGGCAGGTGAACAGCGATCCACAGATCCTGCGCCTCATCCTGCGCAACCTCATCGGCAACGCGATCAAATTTACCGAGCGAGGAAGCGTCGAAGTTTTCGTCGAGGCGGATGCGGTCGAGCTAAGCCTTCGCGTCAAAGACAGCGGGCCAGGGATTCCGGCGAGTGAGCGCACGCGCATCTTCGAGCCTTTCGAATCGCTCGAGCCGACGCGCCAGAAACATACTCCAGGCATCGGTTTGGGGCTTGCTTTGGTGCGGGAGATGACCGCAGCATTGCAAGGAAGGATCGATGTCGAATCGACACCGAACGAGGGCAGTACCTTCATCCTGCGCCTCCCTCTCGCCGGCGGCGCGTTTGTTTCACACCCAGAGGAGACGTTGCATGGGTGAAATCCTGCTCATCGAAGACGACGACGACATTCGCCAGGACTTGGCCGAGCTGCTGCGCGAAGAGGGTTTCGAGGTCAAAACCGCGCTGCACGGCGCCGAGGCCTTGAGGTGGATGCGCGAAGGCGCACGCCCCCGGCTCATTTTGCTCGATTTGATGATGCCCATCATGGACGGCTGGCAGTTTCGTCAGGAACAGCTCCGCGACCCCCAGCTCTCCGCGGTGCCGGTGCTCCTCCTCTCCGGAGCGGGGGAGGTGGCGCAACATGCGGCAGATCTGCAGGCTGCGGGGTACATCACCAAGCCCATCCGTTTCGAACGCCTCCTCGGCGCGATCGCGGCCTGCGGCTGAATCTCGCGCGCCTCGAAGACAAATCACAGCTCGGTGCCGAGGCTGAGCTTGATTCCTTCCGCAAACTTCCTACCGTAGCGAGCCCAGCGCCTCGAGTGGCGGAGCCGAATCGGGCTTCTGCACCGGCACCCGCTCTTGCGCCGGTTTCCCAAGGAGAAGTTGTATGGAAGGGAATCGAGCAGGCGCTCTGGGCGGCGCCGAGCGAGGCCTTTGGCATCGCGGCAGCTGGTTATGGTTTGGCGCTTTGCTCTTCACCTGCACCTTCGCATGCGCGGGCGAGTCTTCACCTACCGGGACGCTCAAGCTTCTCGAAGGTAGAGACGACTCCACCTTCGAAGCCGTCGCGCAGCTCAGCTATAGCGCGTTGCTGCGCCGCTCCGGCACGGCGTTGGAGGTCCATCTCTCGACCGGCTCGGCGGTGATGGTCGGGGTCGAAGAGCTCGACGCGCCGAAGCGGGTGCGAGCGCTCTTTTTGACAGTGGCCCACAACCACATCGACGCAGGCGCTGCCGCGGAAGACGTACTGCGTTCGCGGCATCCGGAGCTCGCCGATGCCACCTTCGAATCCTTGCGCCTTCACCTGAGCTTCTTCAGCGCGCGGGGCGAGCGCCGTTCCTTGGAGATCTCGGAGCTTCCTTGGTCGATCGATCCGGAGTTCGTTCCTTTTGCGAGGCTGCGAAGCGAAGGGCTATCGCGGCAGGAGTATGCGGAGCAGCTGGCGCTGGCGATGGTGCACGACAAAGCTCTCTTCGTGGTCGAGCGCAGTCTGGAAAACGAAGTCGACGACGCCAACTTTCTCCGAGGGTTGACCCCCCTGAAACTTTTGCCGCAAGGCGTCTCACGCACGTCGTACACCGACAAGTTCGTCAAAGTCGTCGCCTTCGACGCGCCCTCGGCAGAGGCGGGTAGCGAGAGGCAAAGTGGCCTCAGTCATCGAAACCCCGATGAGTTGCGTCGTCGCGCCTTATTTCGTCGCGGAGCCTCGGCCGAGGATCTTTCTCTTGCGCACTCGTGGAGCTTGTTGCGCGTGGCGGGCAAAGGCGAGGCCTGCGATTGGATGCGCTCTCCCGGAGTCACGCGCGAAGCCTACGAGCGCGCCATCGAGGGACCGAGCGGGTCGGTCTTCACGGCGGGCAACTGGGGAGGCGCCTGCATCGTTTGGGGAGCGCAGAGCGGCTCGATGTTCATCCCTTCCTCCTTCATCCCGGGAGTCATCGAGCCCCGCCCCCAGGAAGAGCCTTACCTGCTCGGCATCATCCAAAGCAGCCTCTACCCGGAGGCTGCGCGCATGGACCGGAGCCGGGCGAGAGACTACTGCAGCCGCACCAGTGTCGAGGAGGTCGAGATGCTGAAGGCGGCCTGGTCTGCCCCGACTTCTCCGCCTTGATCGCCGCTTTCCTGCCTCGAGCGATGGCGCGGTCCGCGATCTCGCGTCATGTCCAGGCCAAGCAACGAGCTGGAGGTTAGAAGTCGTGGACTCTTTGTTTTTTCATCCGCGGGTCGTGCATCTGCCGATGGCGCTCGCGTTCATCATGCCGCTCTTGACGCTCGCTTTGGTGCTGGCGTGGTGGCGCAAATGGCTGCCGGCACGCGCTTGGTCGATCGCGGTGGTCCTGCAGCTCCTTCTCGTCGCTTCGGGGGTGGCCTCCTTGCGTAGCGGCGAAGCCGAAGAAGAGCGCGTCGAACAAATCGTCGAGGAGTCCTTCATCGAGGCGCATGAGGAAGCCGCCGAGGCCTTCGTCTGGACGAGCGCAGGCGTGCTGGTGCTGATGGCCATCGCTTGTGGTTTTGCATCCCGTCCTTTCGGCTTGCCCCTTGCCGCTCTGGCCAGCGTGGGAGCCTTCGTCGTCTTCGGCCTCGGCTACCGAACGGGGAAGCTCGGAGGCGAGCTCGTCTACAAACACGGCGCGGCGAGCGCCTACGAAGAGTTCGATCCTTCCGCACCGGTCGCCCCAGCCTCGAACAAGAGCAAAAGCGAGTCGGGAAGTCACTCCGACTACGACGACGATTAGCGCGCACGTCCGGCGCCTGCCGATGCGCAGGCCAAAGCGACGCAGGAAAGGCGCTCTGTTCGGGACGAAGTCCTCAGCCCGAGACGAAGGGCGCCTTGCCGACCAAGCGTTCGTCGCCGATGCACTCGAGGCAAAACGCGGCGAGGTCGGCGCGGGAAATGCTCTGCCCGGGGCAGCGCAAAAGGCTGGTCTTGATCCGGCCGCGTCTCGGCGCGTCGATCAGGCGGGGCGGCCGCACCAAGGTCCACGCCAGCGGGCTCGCCGCCAGGATTTGATACTCGCGCACCTTGTCCTGGAAGATGGCCGGCGAAAGATTGCGGACGAAGAAGGAAACGACTTTGCCGACGTGATCCTTCTGGTCGCCAGGCACATCGAGACCGGCGCCGGAGATGGCGACGTAACGGGCGACGCCGGAAGCGACGACATTGCGCGCCGCTTTGCTGCA
>ERZ1066121.1553-NODE-1553-length-16396-cov-5.272260_pt1 | contig 16396 bp, 9 predicted proteins | sample MGYA00382768_ERZ1066121 | MGnify/ENA primary metagenome ERZ1066121 (study PRJEB33369, sample SAMEA5778351) | biofilm metagenome | biome: Industrial cooling water; feature: Water cooling tower basin; material: Biofilm | place: United Arab Emirates | collected... | reverse complement strand
GCCAAGGCGTACCGCAACCTCGCCATCACGCACCGCCAGCAGAAGAAGCCCCTCGCGGCCGCCGTCGCCGTCGCCTTGGCCTACGAGGACAAGGCCAAGAACTGCGACATGGCCATGGTCCGCGACTTCTTCAAGGACGTCGGCGACGCCGAGTCCGCCCGCATCCTTCGCGTCGATACGCCCGTCCCGACCGCCAAGCCCCGCCCGACCCGGCCGGACCTCGAACGGGCAACGCTCGACACGCCGATCGAGGACGCGATCACCGAACTGCTCGCCGACCCGGCCGGGAAGTACGTCGTCGCCACCACCGCGGCCGGGCACTACTGGCTCGTCACGCCGGGCGAGACGCTGACGGCGAAGAAGGTCGAGTCGGCCCCGGCAGTGGGCGCGTGCCTCGTCGGCGGCGACCTGTGGGTGTCCCGCACCAAGCCCGACCGGTTCGAGCGGGTCGACGTGCCGACCGGGAAGGTGCTGGCGAAGTACGAACTGGACAAGCCCGCCCCGCGGACGTTCTTCGCCGCCCCCGCGCACGGCCGGGTGTTCTTCCCGCTGAACGGGATCGTCCACCAGTTCGACCTCAAGTCCGGGAAGGTGACGGCGACCAACACGCCGGGGCAGGTCGTCGCCGGGCACCCCGGCCAGCACGTCGTGTACAGCTTCACCAAGCCGGACCCGCGGGCCCCCGGCGGGTTCGTGGTGATCGACGGCCGGGTGTTCCAGGTCGCCCGCCCCGCGGAGTGGCAGCAGACGACGCTGTTCGCGTCTGCGGTGACGCCGACGGGTTTGCTGCTGGCGGAGGCCCGCGACAACACCGCGTCGAACGGGATGCGGCTGGTCGTCGGGGTGGACGGGGCCACCGTCGGGGTGGTCGGCGGGGGCGGCTACCGGCCGGTCCGCAAGGGGGCCGCCGGCGGCTACGGCGTCGCGTTCTTCCCCGCCGCGGGAATGGAGACGCCGACCGGGTTCTACGGGACCGCGTCGCACCCGCTCGGGGCGAGTGTCAATCCGGTCACCGGAACCGTCGCCGCGGTCAGCGAGGCCAAGCTCTCGGTCCACGCGAACGGGGCGGAGGAGTTGTTCGACCAGAAGGCGAAGTCCGGCAAGTGGTCCGGGCCGATGACCTGGACCGCCGACGGCCGCACGCTGCTCGTTGCGAAAGAGGGGTCCGGGCTGGCGGCCTTCACCCTGTCGCTGACGAAAGACGAAGAGGCTCTCGCGGCGAAGGTCGCACCGGTCAAGCCGGTCCCGCTGGTGGGGGAGGACAAGCTGCTCACCGCCGTCGCCGAGCCGATCGCGTCGCTGAAGGCGTTCGCGGTCCCCGCCGAGGTCACGGCCGACGACGTGCGAAAAGTGCTGGACCGGGTCGCGGCGTCGAAGCGAACCGGCCGCCCCACGCACTGGGCCGCCCACCCGAACCACGCCAAGGACGACGCGGCGATCGCCCTGGTCACCGAGGCGATCGGGGCCCTCCGCGGCGGCGACGGCGAGACCATCGGCGTGGCCCTGTACAAGCTGAAGAAGGCGAACGCGGCCCGGCCGAACGTCGCCCCGATCCAGTGTTTCCTGGCGGAGGTGCAGGCCCGCAAGAACCTGAACGAGGAGGCGGCGGCCGGGTTCGCCGCGGCGGTGCGGTCGGACGCCGGGCAAACGGACCTGACCCCGCTGGCCCTCGAAGGGCTGGCCCGGGTGTACGTCGCCGGCGGCGACAAACTCAAGGCGGCGTACTGCCGGGCGTCGGCCCTGGAGGCGGACAAGGCGGACGCCCGGTGGATCCGCGTCGTGGTCGATTCCCTCAAGGCGGCGAAGCTCGACGCCGAGGCGGAGACGGTGGCCAAGCTGGCGACCGCGACCGGTCCGGCGGACGTCGTCGGCGCGGTGAAGGACCTGCCGGTGTTGCCCGCCCCAGGCGTCGGCGGGAATCTCGGGGGCGAGCGGGTGTACGAGTTGACGGCCCCGTCGGTCGTGGTCATCAAGACCCGCGACGGCAGCGGGTCCGGGGTGTGCGTCGGCCGGCCCGACCTGATCCTGACCAACGCCCACGTCGTCGAGTCCGCCGACGAGGTGACGGTGGTCACGTTCGGGATGAAGGACAAGTCGCTGGTCCGCGGCAAGGAGGTGAAGGGGAAGGTGACGTTCCGCTCCGAGACGGCCGACCTCGCCGTCGTCCGGCTGCCGAAGGACGCCCCCGAGTTGATCCCGATCCCGGTCGCGTTGGCGACGCCCAAGGCCGGTGCCAAGGTCTTCGCGGTCGGCAGTCCGGGGCTGGGCCGGGACGTGCTGGAGCAGTCCATCAGCGAAGGGCTGGTGGCCGCCGCGGCCCGCCAGATCGACGGCCGGCCGTACGTCCAGCACTCGGCCGCGACCAACCCCGGCAACTCCGGCGGCCCGCTGGTGGACGACGGCGGCCGGGTGGTCGGCATCGTCACGCTGAAGGCGAAGCTCGACGGCGTCGGGTTCGCGGTCCCCGTCGAGGTGATCCGGGAACTGTTTCCGAAGAAGTAGCAGCGTGCTCAAATCAATACGGTTCGGCGAGCAGGAGTGCGATGAGTTTGGCCCGCTCGCCGGGTCGCAGCAGCTTGATGGCCTCGGCAATTTGCTCGGCCGTGAGCGGCACATGGTCCGTGCAAACTGTGTGCAAACGAATCGGCTCGTCGCATGAAACCACTGTGTTTTCCAGTATTTCCGAAGGCGAGGAGCCGGACTGTCGATCCGGAGGTTGCGGGTTCGAGTCCCGTCGCCCTCGCTGGGTTCCCCCGCCATTTCTTCCCCTCGATTGCCGTCAAATCCCTTCGTGGCATGGGGTTCCGACAACTCCCGTCCCAGACGCTCCACCGCCCCGGAAGTGCAAATCAGTGCAGCCGGGTGCGGTCCGGCGCGACCCGCTCCTGCATCCGGCACTACACCCGCGTGACCTGCTTCCGCCCGGTTTCCTTCGCCGGTGAGGTTGGGAAGTCGGCCAACCGCGTGAGTCAGGTCGGCCAGCGAGCGGTGGGTGTACCGGGCCGTCAGTTCCGGCTTGCTGTGTCCGGCCAGGAGCTGGGCCGTCCGCAGGTCCACCCCGCTCCGCCCGAGCAGCGTCAGGTACGAGTGCCGCAGGGCGTGGAAGTCCGCGTACAGCGGACCGTCCGGGCCGGGGACCGCGTAGGGGATGCCGGCCGCCGCCAGGTCGCCCCGGATCATCTCCGCCCCGCGCTTGCCCGTCGCCCACGTGCCGCCCCACACGGCGTCACCGCGCGGCCGGCCGTCGAGGTAGACCCGCAGCAGCTCGGCCGCGTCCGCGGGGACGGGCTGGACCTTGGCCTTCCGCGACTTGTTGAACCGGGCCGGCAGGGTGATCGTCGGCGTCGCGGCGGTCAGGTCGAAGTCGGCGGGCGTCAGGTGGGTCAGGGCTCGCGCCCGGAAGCCGGTGGCGGCGGCGGTCAGGTACAGGTGGAACCGGTCCTCGCCCGTCAGTCCGCGGAACCTCCGCGGACCGGACCGGGTCGCGGCGAACAGGGTGCGGAGTTCGTCGGCGGTCAGTTCGCGCCTACCCCGGCGGATGTCGAGTTGCGAGTTCAGCAATGACAGCGACTCGAGAGGGTTCGACCCGATCCGCTTGGCCTTCACCAGCCACCGGAAGAAGCCGCGGACGGCGCGGACGTAGTGGTTCGCCGTCTCGGGGCCGACGCCTTTCGCGGAAACCGCGAGCAACGCTTCAACAGTCGATCGGGGAAATCGCCGGGCTTTCCCGTGACCGGTTGCTGCCAGTTTGTGCCGCTTGACCCCGGCCCGGACCGCAGCCATCGACACACCCAAGAGTCGGGCGACCTCGGACGGCAAGAAGTCGTCGTTGTTCGCGGGTAAGCTGACGGCAGCCCCTTCCCCTTCCCGCAGCCGATTCAACCATTCACCGACCCGAACCGGATCGGCGTCGGCCGCGAAGACAAACCGGCACCCCGACACAACGGCCTGGACCTGGGCCGCCGTCTGGCGGACGTGGTCCGCGGTGTTGCCCTTCGCTTCGAGGACGACGACGTAGTCGGCGAGGTGCTCCGCCAGCGGCCGACGGGCGTGGTCGTCAGCCGGGTCGTGCAGGCCGACCCGTCCCCGTTCGGCCTTACGTTCCAGGTCCGTGGCGAAGGCTTCGGTGGCCTTGCGGTCGGCGAACCCCTTCGCCCGGCGAAGGACGCCGTCGCGGTCGCGGTACTCGACGTACCACCGCTTGCCCGGTTTCAAATACTTCGCCCCGTCCCTCGACACTTTGTAGAAGACGGGCTTGCCCCTCTCGACCAGCCGGACGTGCGGCTTCCCGTCGCGGATCACGACAGCGGCGTCGGCCGGGAGGGGATACGGGCGGGTCGGCTTGAAGACGGTCGCCATGTCGATCCTCAAGAGTTGATGCAATGAAGTATACCCTCGAGACCACTGGCGCGCGATGGCAGTTGCGGGCGGTTGCCGGTGTTCAGTTCCTACCCGGCAGGGCGTTCCCGCACGGGGCACACGTCGCGATGAACGCCGACCCCCGGTGGGGTGTCCGCAGACTTCGCAGGGGCGGTCGTGGCACCGCCAGCAGCGGTGTTTCTCGTCCGTTTGCTTCCCGCAGTTGGGGCACGGCGGGGCGTTCAGCAGCGCGAGCAGGTCGGGCTTGTGGGCGGCGACCAGGGCGCGGACGGCGTCCCGACCGACGGTCGGGCCGCGAACTCTCAGATTGCCGTTGTCGACCGTCAGTTCGACGCCGTGGTCCCGACAGTGCCGCAAAATCACGCCGGGTGCCATCAGATCACCTCCTCGCCGCAGTCGGTTGCGACCGCCGCGCCCTGCGGGTGCAATGGGGGGACCGCGGACCCCGGAACGAGTTCGTCGGGGTCGGGGTCGCCGGCCCGCCGGACGCGGAGGCCGACGTACTCCCGCCACCGCTCGCCGTTCTGCTTCGGCCGGCGGTCGGACAGTTCCGGGACGGCCGCCCGCAGGTCGCGGCCGAAGGTCATGCTCGTGCCCGGCTCCTTCTTGCCGGCCGACTCGCACCACCGCCGCCACTCGGCGTACACCTCCTCGACCGGGACCGACTCCCGCGGGCCGACCACGCACCGCTCGCGCACGAATGCCTTCACGGGACTGGACAGGTCTTCCAGTTCTGCCAGCAGCTCGGCACCGCTCGCGGGCTGATGGAACCGCCCCCGGTCGCGCAACCGCCGCCACCCCCGAATCGCCCACAGCAGGATGCCGGGGAGTTCCGGGACCAGGGCCTCGAAGAGTTTCGAGTCTTCGCGGTCGAACCAGGACCGGGTGAACTTCAACAGGATCACCCGGCCGGCGAGCGCCCCGCTGGCGTCCCCGAGCCGCGGCAGTTCGTTCGACAGGATCACGAGCCGGGTCGACAGCTTCGTCGTCACGGCCGACCGGTGCTTGCGGTCGACCGAAAGCGTCCCCTCGCCGCTGATGGTGAGCAACCGCTCGGTCACGACCGCGGCGTCGGACCGGCCGCTGAGCCGGGCGTCGTCGATGATCGCGACCGATTTGTCTAACAACGGGGCAAGCCCGAAGTTCTGGGCGAGGCTGTTCAGCGTCGGCCCGGCGACGTTCCCCGGCCCGACGAGTTCCGTCAGAATCCGGGCGATGGTCCCCTTCCCGGCCCGCCGCGGCCCGAGCAGGAACAGAATCTTCTGCTGCCGGGTGTCGGGCGTCAGCAGGTAGCCGAACCACTCCTGCAACGTCGCGATGGAGGTGGGGTCGTCGGGCCAGACCGAGGTCAGGAAGTTCAGCCACTTCGTCGGGGCCGGGGCGAGCGGGTCGTACCCGAACGGCGCGGCGTTGAAGGTGAAGAACGACGGGGTCGCGGGCAGGAGGCAGTTCGGCTTGCCGTCCACCGCCGCGGCGAGGTCGAGCAAGCCGTTCTTGACCGGCAACAGCGCGGTCGGGGCCGGACCCGCGACCCCGTCGATCCACGCCGGGTGGTTCACCCCGGACGGCAACAGGGTGACGCTGCGGACCGCCTGGATCACGTCCGCGATCAGTTTCGTCGTCACCGGGCGAACCTTCGGCGGTTCCTTCTCCCCGTCTTCGTCGCCCATGAAGGCGAGGGCCGCAAGGTTCTCGGCGACGAACTCGGCCCGGACCCGCGTCACGAGCCGGGCGCGGACGTCCTCGTCCGGCACGATCCGAAAAGCACCGTTTTCCCACTCGATGAACTCGCCCCGCCAGTATCGCAGAACGCACGGCGGGCGGTCGGGCGACAGGTCGTTCAGGAACCCGCACGCCAGCCGGTGCGGGTTGGCCGGGTCGTCGTTGGGACCGGCCAGTTCCGGGGCACCGACCGACGTCGCGGTCGCCAACAGGTCCGCGAATGCGGCCGGGCCGCGGGCGACCAGGAAGTCGTCGAGCCCGACCTTCGCCCCGTCCGGGCGGCCCGGCAGGCGGACGACCCGGACCGTCGCGCCGGCCGCGGTCAGGACTTCGGCGAGGTGCCCCTCGGCCGTCCGCACCTGGGGGTTGTCGGCGGCGTCGCTGTCGTAGGCGATGGTGACAGATCTGCCGATCCAGGCGACGGCGGCGAGGTCCGGGATCAGTTCCCGCGGGCCGTCGGCCGTCCCGTCGGGGGCTTTCTTCCGCTTCTTCTGGAACCCGTAGACACCGACCAGCCCGACGCACGGGAACCCGTCCTGGTCAGCCTTCGCCGCCTTCTTCTCGCCCTCGGTGATGACGAGCGGGACCGTCGGGTCGGCGAGCACCGCCCGCGTCCCCGGCGGGAAGTACGCCCGGTTCGCGGTGCCGGCCGGGGACTCGTACTTGACCGGCTTCCCGCCCGCCGACCGCGGCGAACCCGGCTTGAGCCGGGCGTAGGTCGTCGGCGACCCGTCCGGCCCGACGAACGGGATGACCAGACACGTCCCGAGCTTTCCGGGTTTCGTCCAGTTCAGCAGCTTCGTGATGACCTTCGGGTCCGCTTCGGAGCGGAACCCGCACCGGCGAATCTGGTCGTCGGACAGTCCGGAGCGGCGGAGGTCCGCGAGGTGGTCGGGGTGCAGGGGAAGGTCGACCGGCTTGTCATCGGTACGTTCGGGGTGTATATTGGCCATGTATTCCTCAGTGTGACGGGCCGGGGCGTCTGGCAGGGCACCCGGCCCGTTTCGCGTTCGTGAAGGTGAAGGGGTCAGGATTTCCGTGCGGCCTTGATCGCGTCCCAGGCGGCGCGGTCGGGGGCACCGGCCCGCAGCCACGCCTGGATTTCCGGCAGATACCACAGCGTCCGGCCGCCGACTTTCACCGCGGCCGGCAGCTTGCCGGCCGCGTCCCACGTCCGGATCGTCCGCACGGACGCGGTCAGCATCGCGGCGAGCTTCTTCGCGTCGACCGCCAAGGCGGAACCCCGACGGCGTTTCTTGGACGGGGCGTTACCCACGGCTTCCCTCCCGTCCCGGCGCGGGACACCCGTCCGCGACCCACGCTTCGATCTCGGTGAGTTTCCACCGCTTCGACCCGCCGATCCGAACCGGGGGCGGCAGTCGCCCGGCGGCCTGGTCGCGTTCCAGGGCGGACACGGACCGGGACAGCAGCTTCGACAGGGCGTAGATGTCGATCAACAGCGGGTTTGCCGTGGGGCACGGGGTTTCGTCGGTTCCGGTCATGACTGATCCTCCAGGGTCGGGGGTGGGATTCGTTCGGCCACTTTTCTTTCCTGGGTCCGCAGCCAGGGCAGGTCGAGCCCGAGCCCGTCCAGCGCGGTCGGGTCGCACCGCCCGATCAGCCAGGCGGATCGGGCAAACAGCGCGGCCTCGACGGCCCCGTCGAGCCGGGCGAACGCCGTGTCGAGGCCCTTCTTTCGGTCCGCCCGCCCCCGCCGCCGCCACCGCGACAGGGTCGCTTCCGCCACGCCGTTCGCGCGGGCGGTCGCGGCGATCAGGCCCCCCGTCGAGATGCCCGCGGCCAGGGCGACGACGAACGCGGGGGTCAATTTCACCGCCGGCGGCCGGGCCGGGGGTGCGGTCGGGAACTCGGACATGACGCCGTCCTCCAGGTCGGGCACCACCGGTCACAGCCGCGCATAACGCCCCGACGACCGGTCGACGAGCGGCCACGCCGGGAGGTTAAGGGGGTCGTGCCCGCGGGTCGTTCCCGCCGTTCGACACCCCGCCCGGCGGGTCGTCACCGCCGCCCGGCCGGGAGGTTAAGGGGGTTCGGCCCGCGGCCCGCGCGTGGCGACCGACCCGGTCGCCATCGTGCCCCAACTTTCGCCGCGGCGGGGCGTGAGGTCAGTTCCGCGTCTGGAACGCGCGGTCGATGCGTTGCTGGACCTTCGTCATCGCGGCGAGCAAGAGCCCGAGCTGGGCGGGCGAGCAGCCGGTCAGGTCGCGATTTAGGGCGAACAGGGCGTCGGGGTTCTTCACCAGTTGCGACACGCGCTTGTCGTGCGTCTGACACGACCGGTACGCGAGCCGGTGGCACGTTCGGCACCCGAAGTAGGTCGCGCCGGGTGGGAGGTAGAGCATCCCGCACTTGCGGCCGCAGGACCGGCCGTTGACCGACAGCGGGCAGACGAACCACCACTTCGCCCCGCCGTTGGGCACCGTCCCGGCGACGAGCGGGACCGTGTAGTTGACCGGCAACCGATCCCCCGCCGCCGACGGGACCGAGTACGTCAGCCGGACGGCCGGGTCGGGGGTGACCGCGTACCCGACCGACGCGCCACTGGCCCAGGTCAGCGTTCCGGAACGGCCCGGCATCGGCGGCTTGCCGGCGAACAACGCCTTCACGGTGACGTGCCGGCACCCTTCCACCGTCCGCTTCTTGCGGTGCCACCCCCACCGCGTGCTGCCGTACCCGCCCATTTCGTGCCCTTTCGTGCCGAGTTGTGCTTCGCCGTTCGCCACCGCCCGCGTTCATTCCCCGCCGTCGGCCGGCATCGGCCCGCCCAACCGCGCCGGATTTTCCGCAATCGTCGCGGGTCGCCGTCCCTCACCGTCGGCACCTGCCGGGTCCGGCGGGCGGGTGCGGGTTCGTGAGGGCATCTTGGCCGCGCGGGTTGCCTGACGGGTGAGAAGGTTTCTTTCCGGGTTGCCCGCGAACGGCCGAAACCAGTCATTTCGGCCTCGTTTCGCAGTGGGTGACCCGCATCCGCCCGCCGGACCGCGACGGAGGTTTCGCGACCGTGGCACCACGTTTCGGTTCACAGTGTTGCCCCAACAAGGGCACGGCAGACCCGTTCCCGGTACGCCGACAACTCCCGTGCGTCCTGCCGCTCCCGCCCTTGCTCGGCGAGGAACAGGTCCATGTCGAGGACGCCTTCGATGGCGGTTCGCACGAACTCTTGCAACCGGGTCGGCGGGACGGCTTCCAGCTCGAACACCGCCTCGCCGTACTTCGTCACGAACCCGCTCCGCCGGCTCGACTTCTCCTTCGCGGTCGTGTTCGGGGTGAGGCGGAGGTCGTCCACTTGCGGCCGGGTCAGACCGGCCTTCACCGCGTCCACCTTCGCGATGCCGAAGTCATCCCGCATCGACGTCGCCAAACTATGGGGGATGTCTTCGCCTTCGGGGTCGTGGTCGCTGACGACGACGAGGACCAGCCGGTCCTTGCCCGACTTCCGGAACCGCTGGGCGATCTCGTACCGCGGCGGCAAGGACGAGTACCCGCGGCCGATCACCACCGGGACCGTGTAGTCCATCGCCACGGGTCGAATGATGGACTCGACGGTCAACTTCTCGCCGACCAGCACGACAAAGTTCGGCTGACTTTTGAGCAGGTCGCGCCAGTAGTTCTTGAGGAACTGGTCCAGTTCCCGACGGACGAACGGCGCGGCGGCGGGGAACACCGGCCAGTTCGTGACCGGTCGGGTCTCGTCCCCGACGGCCGCGAACGGGACGTCCCCTTCCAGCCGGGCCTGGGTCAGCAACGCGATGAGCGACTTGTACGACTTCGCGTCGTTCCGGTACGCGGACTTCGGCTTCCCGGCGTGGATCAGCGGCGGGGCGTTCAACAGGTTGTAGTGGCCCTGTCGGACGCTCAACGGCCAGAACTCTTCCAGGTCCGCCACCACCCGCCGCACCGCGTTCAGGAACGGGGCCTTCGCCATGCTGATCCGGGACCGCTTCCGGCGGTCGCGCAGCGCGATCGTCTCGACGGTCACCCGCGACGCCTGCCGCCGGTACGCGGCCAATTCCCGGTAGGACTCCTCGGGGTTGGTGAGCAGAATTTCTTCGCGGATCGCCTCGTCGGTGGTCTTGACCCGCTGACGGTTGAACTCGACGAGCAGCGTGGGGAACGCCGGGTCGTCCGAGAGGACGTCCAGCCGGCAGACACGGACTTCCCGAAGGCCGGCCAGTTCACAGGCGACATGCCGCCGGTGCCCGGAGACGATCACGCCGTCGCGGGTGATGACGATCGGCTGAAGGAGACCGTGGCGACGGATCGCGTCCGCCAGCCCCCGGACTTCGACGTCGTCGGGGTCGACGGGCTTGTAAACGGCGTCGTTCAGCTTCGCCGGGACGAGCGAATCCCGCGGCACGACCTCGGCCGAACCCGGAAGCGGATCATGGTCCGTTTCGGTTTCGGGACCGGTCGGGATGTTCATTTCGCACCATTTTTCGCTGAGTTCAGGTGGCGGCTTCACGGACTCCGACCCTCATTCCCGCCGTCGGCCGGCACCCGCCCAACCGCGCCGGATTTTCCGCAATCGTCGCGGGTCTTGAACCTCGACCGTGGGGCCGTTGCGGGAACCGGTGGCCCGGTCGGGAACGTGCGGGCATTCTGGCCGCGCGGGTTGCCTGACGCACGGTCCCGGTTGCCGGACGCACCGCCTCGGCCGGCCGGTACTTCCTTCCGATCAAATTTGCTCGGCGCGACCGAATTCCGACGGCGAGACGCGACCGAGGGGCCGGAAACCCCGTGAAAACCGGTGACGGAACCCGGCGGAAAAATGCGGAAATCGTCGAGATGGGGTCGGGCCGACCGATCAAATTTGATCGGCCGACGGGTCGTATGGGCTCTGCGGAGACAGTCGCCGGCCTCGCCTCCCGGACGACCGGTTGCGGGCGATGCGGGTCATGCGGGTGACGGTTCGGCCGGCGCGACCGCCGCGGACCGCGACGGCCAGGGGGCGTGACGGCGACCGGCGGCGAACCGCAGGATTCGGGGGCGGGCGGCGGGGTTTGCGGCGAGGGGGCCGGTGCGGTTTCGGGTCCGGAGGGTCCGCGGGGTCCGCGGCCCCCCCATTGCAACCGCCGGGCGCGAAGGGGACGCGGGGCGTCGGCGTCCGGCGTGTCGCGGACGGAAGTCCCCGCGTCACGGGTCCGCGCGGGACTCGGCGGCGAACGCCGCGACCCACCGCCCGCCGCGGCAGTCGAACGGCGGCGTGCGGGTCTGGAACGCCGCCGTGAGCACTTTGCCGAGCTTCAGGAACGTCGCGTCGGACGTGTCCCCGCGAACCGCCCCGCCGCCCCGAAGGACGGCCCGCAGCGCGGTCCCTTCGGGCGTCGGCACGCCGTCGACCGCGAGTCCGAGTGCGGTCAGCGACACCCGCCGGACCCAGGACGTCGTCCGCTCTGCCGCCGCGCGTTCGCCGTCGTCCCCGGCCCGGTCGTCGAACCCGTCGGCGTGCCCCGTGCCGTCGACCGACACCTCGACCGTCCCGTCCGCCAACTCGGTGATCGACACCGCCTCCCACCCCCGGCCGGGCAGGGTGAAGGTGGCCGGCCCGTCGGCCCGGATTCGGAACGCGGCGCGGTACTCGCCGGCCGGTCGGTGAAACTGCAGGGGGTCGGCGGCGATCCCGAGCACCGCCTTCAGTCGGGCCCGGAGGTTCGTCAGGCTCTGGGTCGCGGACTGCTTGACCTTGCCCGTCGCCGCGGGCCGGGGGGCGACCCCGCCGGTCGCCGCGAGCGCGGCGAGCACCGCCCAAGGGCCGGTCGGCTTCCCGGTGCCCCGCCGGTCCGCGAACCCGATCTCGTTGTGCGCGAACCGGCGAACGACGTCGCCGACGGCGACGGTCAGCGTCCGGTCGCCGACGGTCAGCGTCACGTCCTTCCACGTCGCGCCGGCCGGGGTCGGGAACGTCGCGGCGGGGGCCGCCTTGCCGTCCGTTCCGCAACACGAGGCCAGGAACTCGCGGTCGGCGGTGAGTGCCCCGTTTTGAAGCATCAGCAGGTCGGCCAGCCGGACGACGACCGGCACCGGTCCGGCCCCCCAGACCGCCCGCGGCGGCGGCTCGCCTGGGACGAAGACCAGCGCGTTCGCGGCGGCGAGGCCGGGTTCCCGAGCCGCGACGGATTCGCCGTTCGGTTGACTCAGCCCGCGGGCGACAAATGCGTTCCACACCTTCCCACCCACCGTCAGTTTGCCGAGCCGCCACACACGACCGGGGATCGACGCCGTTATCCCGCCGGCCACCCCAACGGCTTCAACGATGCCCGTCACCATCCGCTCGCCGTTGATGTCCCACCGCTGAACTCGCTCCGCCTCGACGGAAACATGGCCGACCGTGGGGCACCGGTAACGCCCCCGGCGGCTGGCCCCCTCGCCGACCCACGTCACCCGCGCGTCGTGCGCGTCCTCACAGGCGTCGCACACGACCGACCCCGCCAGCGACAACACCCGCAACCAGCCGAGCGTGACGAACCGCTCGACGGTGCCCGCGGGCCAGTCGGCCACGTCGTCCGCGGTGAAGAACGATCCTTGATCCCACCGACGCCAGACCTGGGCCAGCGGGTCAGTCATGCATGATCCCCCAGCGGCGGAACAGCGCCTCGATTGCTTCCCTCACGTCATCAGGAGCGCTCTTAAGCCCCGAGAACCGCGGCGGCGTCACCGTCACCGGAAGTTCCCCCGGCTCGTCGCCGGTTCGCCGGTAGCCAAACTGGAAGACGGCTTGCGAGATCGTCACGTCGGCGACCCGCGTTGTGGTCGGGTTCAGCCGGCTGTCGATCATGTCGAACACATCCTCCGGCCGGCCGACCGCCGGGGCTTCGAGCACGATCCGCCCGGCGCTTGCGGGCAGCGTCAAACGAACCGTCCGGACTCGCACCCCGGTGATGAGCCCGCCGGGGTCGGGAGTCATCACCGCGAGCGCGTCCCGCGATTTCAGCAGGTCGAGCGTGAACGACGGGTTCACCGGCCGGTCGGTCAGGTCTTCGTGCAGGAAGTGCTCGGCGAACAGATCCTCGAACCAGTCCTTCACCTGTCGGTCGCCCGGCGCGTACAGTTCGAGCGCCCGCCGGGACCGCTCGTAGACGTAGACGACTTCAAACGCGGGCCGAAGCGGGTGACGGCGGAACCGCCCGGCATCGTCGTGGCCGATGTACGTCTGGGCGTAGTCGTCCGGGTAGGCGAACACCCACAAGCCCCGGTCGCCGCGGTCGAAGTGGTCCACCGTCACCCGGTGCCCGCGGCCCTGCTTGCGCCGCAGGTATTCGGACAACGCCGAACGAAACCGGGTGGTGGCCTTGGGCGACAAGTCCGGTTCCTTCTCCGGAAGCCCGCGCCGCCGCCACGACCGGGCCGGAAGTTGGTCAGCGTGGTGCAGTTGCCACGCGGTGCGGAACACGGCCGGGTGGTCGAGGAACACCGTGAGGGCCTTCGCGTGAAACCCCTCGACCGCGTCGAGCTTCGCCGCGAGGTCGACCCCGTGGGCGTTGCCCTCGTCGATCAGCAACCGGATGCCCGCGTCCGTCGCGAGGTCGTGGGTCTGACGGAGCACGCCCTCGGCGGGCAGGCGAACGCCCGGCGACAGGTCGGTCCAGGCGTCGTGGATCATCGCCCCGTCGATTTTGCCGCCGTCCCATTCCAGTTCGAGCGGAAGCCGGCCGTGGTCGGCGAACCGGCGGACCAACGGGGGCGGGACGTGGCGGAAGAACGTCCGCGGGTTGTACGGGGTACGGGACAAGATGAACCTCGGAGTTGCTGGACTGGTGTTCTCATAGCGAATGTACCCTTGGCGTGAACTGGCGTCCACGCCAGTCCGCCTCTCCCGCCGTCGGGTGCCATCGGCGGGCGGAAGCGTCCGCACCCCGGACGCCTCGGACGGGACCACTTCTTCCGGGATTCCCAGGGTTATGGCGGCGTCCGGCCGAACGGGATTTCGTGAGCTGACGGGAAAGAATCGGGGGTGTTTGTGGCCGGAAAACAAACACTCTCCCGGTCTGCGACGGTTCCCCGTGGGGACGCGAAGCGTTTTCCGCCGGGAAGGACCCGTGAACGCTTCGCCCTTACCGCCCCTCATTCGCGCACCGATCACGAGCCGATCCCCGGACATTGCTGTCAAGTACCGGCACGCGGTCACGGTCGTCGCGGTCGGATTTTCCCACGCCGGCGGGACCATCACCCGCATCGCCCGCATCACCCGCAGACGACCTTCCCCCTGCGGGTGATGCGGGCGATGCGGGTGATGGTTTGGCCCGGCCGCGGAGAATGCCCCACCAGTCGGCTGCGGCGGGTTGGGGTCGGTGGTGTCGGCCGGGGGAAGACGAACGGGATCGGCGGGTTGCCGAGGGACGTCTTATGTCGTGGTGAGTACGCCGGTCGGGTCCGCGGGGTCCACGGGGTCCGCGGACCTGCCATTGCACGCACGGGGCGAAAACGTGGCGCAGGGGAGTCATTCACGGCCGTCGCGCTCTGCGGGTGCAATGGGGGGTCCGCGGACCCCGTGGACCCTCTGGACCCGACCGGGGTGACGAACCCGACGCCGATCCCTCACCTTCCGTCTGGAACACGCCGATCACGAGCCGATCCCGTGAAACCGCTGTCAGGAACCCGCAGAAGGGCACGGGCGTCGCGGTCCGATTTGCCCACGCCGGCGGGAACATCGCCCGCATCACCTGCATCACCCGCGAGTCCTCGACCTGTTGCGGGTGATGAGGGCGATGCGGGACATGTTCCGGCCCGGTCGCGGAGAAATCGCCACGAGCCGGCCGCGCCGGGTTGTGGCGTGTGGTGCCCACTGCGGGAACGGCACGGCGGTCGGCTCGCGGTTGAGGGCGAAGAGCGGAACCGACACTGGGACCGCGCCCTGCGGGTGCAATGGTGGGTCCGCGGACCCTGCGGACCCCGCGGACCCGACCTGACTGACGACGCGGGGCCGATGGTGGCGACATCCGGCGGACACAGGCAACGGGAGGTAAGTAGCGGAAATCGAAAACTTTTGCGTCGCCCGAACCTGTTGGGGTGTGCGGCCATCGGACACGCCCCCGGCGAAATCCGGGCGGCGGCCCCGGAATTCGGTTGCCCGCGGGCCGGGGAATCGTCACTATCACCCCTGTTCGCACAACTAGGTTGTTCGTTCGTCTCCTCTCCCCGTCGCGAGGTCGCCCTCGATGCGCGCCCGTTCCCGCACGCTCGCCGCCCGGTCCTGGGACTCCGTGTCCGGTCTGTTCCGCCTCCGCGACGCCCGCACCGCGCCGGCCGCGAAGACCCGGCTCGGCCTGGAACCCCTCGAACCCCGCGAGGTGCCGGCGGCCCGGTTGCCCATCAGTCTGTTCGACACCGGCACCGCGGCGAACGGCTCACTCCTCGGCGACAACGCGACCGACCCGCACTACCGGCTGATCGACGCCAACACCGTCGGGCTGATGCCGGGGGCCGCCCGCACCCTCGTGGCCGACGGGTTCCCGATCGGGCCGTGGGTCGGCAACGCCGCCGGGTCCCGGTGGATCGTCCCGGCCGGGTCCGACGGGGACGGGAACGCGGCGGCCGGCACGTACGTGTACCGGACGACGGTCGACCTGTCCCGGATCGACCCGGCGTCCGTCACCCTGACCGGCCAGTGGGCGGCCGACAACGACGCGGCGATCTACCTCAACGGGGTCGCGACCGGGTTCACCGTCGGGGCGGAGGACTTCGGGACGCTGACCGCGTTCACCCTGACGGCCGGGTTCCGGCCGCGGTCGAACGGCCTCGACTTCGTCGTCCACACCGGCGGCGGACCGACCGGCCTCCGGGTGGACGGGCTGACCGGGTCGGGGCTGCCGGGGGCGCGGGTGGCGGTGCCGCGGGCGGCCTTCAACACCGGGGTCGACGCCCTCGGCCAGCCGCTGCCCGACTCGTCCGCGCCGAAGGCGACCGGGCTGAACTCGACCGGGGCCGGGTTGGGCGATCTCGCGAGCGACGGGAACTTCGCGGTGACCGCCGCCCCGAGCGGGTACGCCGGCGGGACGAAGGTCAGAAAAGCCGTCGGCGGGTTCCCGATCCCAACGTGGGCCGGCGACACGACCGGCTCGGCGTGGCTGATCCCGGCCGCCGCCGACGCCCAGGGCAACGCCCCGCCGGGCGTCTACTCGTTCGCCACGACCGTGACCGTCACCGACCCGACGGACCTGGTGCTGTCCGGGCGGTGGGCGGCGGACAACGCGGCCCGCATCTACGTGAACGGCACGGACACCGGCGTCGTCCTCGCGGGGCCCAAGGAGGCGCGCCTCCGCCTCGTGGGCTCACC
>ERZ1066121.1551-NODE-1551-length-16413-cov-6.444247_pt1 | contig 16413 bp, 15 predicted proteins | sample MGYA00382768_ERZ1066121 | MGnify/ENA primary metagenome ERZ1066121 (study PRJEB33369, sample SAMEA5778351) | biofilm metagenome | biome: Industrial cooling water; feature: Water cooling tower basin; material: Biofilm | place: United Arab Emirates | collected... | reverse complement strand
GCAAGACTTTGGGCATCGATCCTGGGAGTGTTGGCCTGTGCGATGGCTTGCGAAGGCCGAGCGCTGGGTAGCTCGTCCTGCGAGTTCGGCCGCGCCTGCGACTTCGATCTGGCGCATTTCGCTGCCCAGCAACGCGGGCGCAGCAAAGCCCCGCAGCACGAGATGCGCTGGGAGGGCGAAGACTCGCTACGCCGAGCGCTAGCGGAAGGTGAGCTGCAGAAGGTCGAAAAAGGCCGCGGCGGCCGCAGCTTGGGCTTCAAGATCACCTTGGCCGACGGCACGCGCGGCTACTTCAAACCCGAGCAAACCTTTTCGGCAGCCCACTGGTATTCGGAGGTCGCCGCCTACTACATCGACCGCGCCTTGGGCTTCGGCCGGGTCGCCCCCACCGTAGGGCGCCGCTTCCCCTGGGCCGCCTTGCGCAAAGCGGCAGGCAGCGATCCTCGCGTCGACGAGGTCGTCGTCGGCGCAGACGGCGAGGTGCGCGGCTCCTTCGTCGCCTGGGTGGAAGAGGGAGTGCACCCTTTCCGCATGCGCGAAGGCTGGGAGCGCTGGATCCGTATCCAGCCGCCACCGGCGAGCAGCCCCTACCAGCGACCGATCGACTACGTTCGCAGCTCCGCCGCACAGCGCGAAGGTCAGCCCCTCAGCCCGCAGGAGCTGGGTGCGGCGGCGCGCTCCGAAGCCGAGGTGGCGCGTTATGCGCCTTTCCTCTCGGACCTCATCGTCTTCGATTATCTGATCAGCAACGTCGACCGCTGGGGCGGTGACTTCACCAACGTCCGCACGCGCGGCAAAGAGGGCGGCCTGCTCTTCTTCGACAACGGCGCCGGTTTCTGGCCCAAGGCCGAGGTGCCCTTGATGGAGATGCGCTTGAAGACCTTGCAGCGCTTCCGTCGCCGCAGCCTCGAAGCCCTCGAAGCCCTGGATCGCCGCGCTCTCGAAGAGGCCCTTTCCCACGACGCGCTTGCCCCCGTCCTGACGCCCCGCGACCTCGACGGTCTCTTTTGGCGTCGCGATCGGGTGCTGCAGCACGCAAAGGGCTTGCACGAACGTTTCGGAGCGCAAACCATCGCCTGGCCATGAAGTCTTCGTACCGGCAACCCGCCGAATGGATGCCGCACCGCGCCTGCTGGCTCGCCTATCCCTATAAACCCGAGGAATGGGGCGATGCCCTCGCTCCGGCGCAAGAGGAGTTCCTCGAGCTCTGCCGCGCCATCGCCGATCTCGACGCCTCGGGGCGGCCTCGGGGCGAACACCTCTGCATCTTGGTCCCCGACGATTCGCTGCACGAGACGCTCGCACGCGCCTTGCCGAGCGATGCCTTCACGGCTTACTCGCTGCCTTACGACGACAGCTGGCTGCGCGATTCGGCGCCCATCTTCGTCGCCGACGAGGGCCAGCGCCTGGCGGCCGCCTGCTTTCGCTTCAACGCCTGGGGCGGCAAGTTCGACATGCCCGAAGACGCCCGTCTGGCCCCGCGCATCGCGGCGCAAGCTGGGGCGGAGCCCTGCCGTTGGGAGCTGACGCTCGAAGGAGGCGCCATCGAGGTGGACGGCGAGGGCTCGGCCTTGACCACGCGCAGCTGCCTGCTCGCGGCCGAGCGGAACCCCGGCTGGGACGAAGCGGGCATCGAAGCGCTGCTGCGGCAGGCGTTGGGCATCGAAGGCCTGATCTGGCTCGATACCGGTCTGCAGAACGACCATACCGACGGCCATATCGACAACCTCGCGCGCTTTGCCGCCCCGGGTCGGGTGCTCTGCACCTTCTCCGACGACCCCGGCGATCCCAACTACGAGGTGCACGCCGCCATCCAGCGCACCCTGCGCGACGCCCGGGACGCCCGCGGCCGCAGCCTCGAACTCATCGCCCTGCCCTCGGCCGGCGAGCTGCGCGGCAGTGACGGGGAGCTGATGCCGGCGAGCTACTGCAACTTCTACATCGGCAACAGCGCGGTGGTCGTACCCTGTTTCGGCCTGCCCAGCGACCAACCCGCCCTCGACGTGCTCGAAAAGGTTTTCCCGGACCGAAAGGTCGTCGGACGCTCGGCCCGCGCGCTGCTCTGCGGCGGGGACACCTTCCACTGTTTGACCCAGCAAGAGCCGGCGATTCCCTGAGCGACCCTTTCGACTGGGCGTTTGCGTCGAGGGTGAAGGCTACGCATGCTTCGGGCGGGTTCGGGCTCTGGAGAGGTCGTCTTGGCAAAAAAACTACGCGTCGGCGTCGTGCAGTGCGCCTTGGATACCGCGGGTGAGCGCAATGTCGCGCGCGTCGAGTCTTTTGTTCGTGAAGCCGCCGCTCAGGGCGCCCAGATCATCATCACTCCGGAGCTCTTCGAGGGCCGGTATTTTCCGCAAGCCGAGCGCAGCGAAGTCTTCGCGAGCGCACACGAGGTGCAGAGCTCGCCCCTGCTGGAGCGTTTTTCACGCCTCTCGGCAGAGCTATGCGTGGTTCTCCCCCTCTCCTTCTTCGAAAAAGACGGCCCCCACTACTACAACAGCGTCGCCGTCTTCGACGCCGATGGCCGCAACCTGGGCATCTACCGCAAAAGCCACATCCCCGATGGGCCCGGCTACGAAGAGAAGTATTACTTTCGCCCGGGCAACACCGGCTTTCGCGTCTGGTCGACCCGCTACGGCTGCCTTGGCGTCGGCATCTGCTGGGACCAGTGGTTCCCTGAAGCGGCGCGCGCCATGGCCTTGATGGGCGCCGAGCTGCTCGCCTACCCCACAGCGATCGGCTCCGAGCCGGCCGAACCCGGGCTCGACACCCGCAAACCCTGGCGCCGCGCGATGGTGGGCCACGCCGTCTCCAATGCCATGCCGGTCGTCGCGGCCAACCGCATCGGCAAGGAAGACGACATCTCCTTCTACGGCAACTCCTTCATCGTCGATGCTCAAGGCGAGCAATGCGCCGCCTTTGGCGATCGCGAAGAAGGTTGCCTGCTCGCCGACTTCGATCTCGATGCCATCCGTGAGTACCGCGCCAGCTGCGGCTTCTTCCGCGACCGCCGCCCCGAGCTTTACCGCGAACTCTGCGAGCGCTGAACCCAGCGAGGTAGTCGCTGCGGGCGCCTCGTCGAGGTTCGAGGCACGCGTCTCGAAAACGATGGTCGAAGCCGAGTCAAGGGGCGGCTACGCTCGCTGCGCTGCTCACCACGCCATGGGAGGCGGAAAAGAGGAGAACGCTGCCGGGGGTCGAGCGGGGCGGTATCCTAAAGGAATGGATTTAGAACGAAACGACTTCGCTCTTCGCGTTTCTGCCCGCTCATGCAGTTCCCGCCTAGAGAAAGTCTTTTCGCTCTGTCGAGAAGCGGAGAAAGGTGAGAATTAGGCGATGGCCTGAGCTCCGGTTCTCACTTCTCGAGAAGAATCGCCTCTCGCCGCCGGAGGCTCGGTCGGCGTTGAGCTTCCCGCAGGGTCGCTCGCTTCGAGCTCGTTCCGCGAGAGAGCGAGGGAGTGCCAAGACGATGGTTCCCAGCGTCAGGGACGGGTCGCGGCGGAGTGGGCCGGCTGGACACATCCGACTTCGGAATCCGAGCAGTAGTACGTTCCATCGCAATCCAGTACGCAGTGACGCTTAGGTCCACACCCCACGTTTTCGCAGGAAAAGTCGGGTTGATCGCTCTTCGAAACCATCCGATTGCACTCCTCGATCTGCGTCGAGCTGAGTTCGACATTTTCGCCTCGCAGAGCGGCGTCGCATAGGCTCTTTGCGCTTTGGATCCCGTCCTCGCTGGAGTGTGCTCCCGAGGCCTGACAAGCGGTGGTGACGAGCAAAGCCGCGAGAAAGAGGAAGCGGAGTCGATGAAATTGGGGCTGAGTGAATCGAGTCATAAGTTAGGCTTTCCTTTCGTGCTGCGGGGACAAGTTGATTGCCAAGTGCAGATCGTGGATCTGCAGCGCGCGGCTTGGGAGCAACGCTCGTGCCACCGCTGCGGCATTTTCATCGGGGGATCTGAGCTGACCAAGGCTTGCCCCGACGGGGTAATTCCGTGGGGCAGATTTCCAATGAGAGGGGGCGTGCAGAGCACGTAGTGAAGTAGGATGAGGCCTCCTGACCCCGAGACCTTCTCGATCCCGGCCTTGTCTGGTCATCGGACTGGCCGTGACGAAAGCTCTCGGCCGGCTTCATTGCTCATTGGAGGCGAAGGGAAGAAACGCGAGGGTCACCCGCGTCGGGGGGCGCGCCCTTTTCGCGGAGTAGCGCCAGAAAGAGTTCGTCGCCGACACGAAAGCCGCGGCCCGCGTGGGAGGAGCGAAGGCGGTCTCCGGCGCGCAGTTGGGCGGGAGAGAGCGCACCATCGAAGAGGAGTTCGACCTGGTGCAAAGCGTCACCGCGCCGCCCAAAGCGAAGGGCGAGGTCGGCAGGGCAGGGTTTCAGCGCGATCAGATCGAGTTGGATCCGCCCGGCCCGCAAACGAGCGGCCTCGAGCGTCAAGCAGGCGGAAAGACGCGTCAGCCCTCGTGGCAGCGCGAGCTCTGCGCCCCTTGCCACGCGCCCGCTCGGAGGGCGGTAGTAACGCCTCTGGAAAGGCGAAGGCGTCTTCAGTCCGCGTTCGAAGACGAGATAAGAGGGCGTGGCGAAGCGCAGACCGTAGTCGGAACGCGAAAGCCACCGCCGCAGCTCCGGTTCCTCCGTGGTGCGCAGCAAATCTTCACGACCGGCGAAACGAAGGCGATGCGCGAGCGGCAAGACGACGATGTCTGTGCCGCGATCGGGCGGCGGTACGCGGTGCAAACGAGGGCGCTGCACCAGGTGAGGGAGCAGCTCGTCGGGCGCCTGCAGGGAGCGACGTGGAGGAATGACGCGGAGGCTTCGGGCTGCGTCGCTGGAACGCTGGTCCCTGCGGTAATCCTCGGCAGGAAAGTCTAGAGCCAGAGGAGAGCCGCCGGCGACGAAGTGCGCGAGGAAGAGGCAAGCGAGCGCGAGCGCCTGCCAATGAGGCGGCGCGACCTTGCGGGAGCGAAGATCGGCCCAGCCATCGAGCGCCGCGACGATCAAGCAGGGCAACGCGGGGCTGAGGTAATGCGAGTAGAGCTTGGTCGTGGTGGGAAAATGCGAGAGCAGGTTGATCGCCAGCGCCGGGCTCGCGACCCACAACCAGCGCGGCCGCAGCAGGGGTAGGAAGGCGAGCGGCAAGAGGACCTTGGGCAAATAGAGCAAACGCTGTGGAGCCGCGAGATGGGCGGCGATGGCCAAGGGCTGATGCAGCGCGAAGCGGAGCAGGTCGAGCACCGAGTTGCCCCAGGCGCCGAAATGCGCCTGCATCGAGCCCTGCGCCGGCGCAAAGCGCGGGTGGAGCAGAAGCGCAAACGCGGCCAAGTAGGCCAGCGCGGCGAAGGCCGAAGCCAGCCCGAGCAGGAGGCTCGGCAGCTCCCGATGGCGGTACGCATAGAGCAGGCCGGCCATCGCGATCATCAGGGCCAAGTCTTCCCTACAGGCCAGGGCGGCGAACGCAGCGAGGGCAAAGGCGCGAGGGCGACGGGCATCGAGGGCATCGAGCATCCACGCCAGCGGGCAAAGCGCGAGGGTCCCGGGGTGAAACTCGTAAGCCGCGACGTGCATGAGGTTTGGGTAAAAGGCCCAGGTCAGCGCCGCGGCACAGATTCCCTGCAGACCGGCACGACGCTGGGCAAAGCGACCCAAAGGCAGAAGGGCGGCGCCGACGGCGATCGACTGCGCCGAGAGCAGGACCAACGCCGGATCAAAAATGCGCACCAGGGGCACCAGGGGCAGCAGCGCAAAGGAGAGGTGGAGGCCCAGTACATGCCCCCCGACGATGGGCTCCCAGAAGTTGCCTTCGCCCAAACCCCAGAGAATCCTGGCATAAAAGGCCAGGTCGAAGGTGCGATTGTGGAAGCTGAGATAGCGGGCGATCGAGAGCAAGCCACACTGCAGCGCGATGGCCAGCGCCGCCGCATAGAGCAGACGCGTGCTCGCCTTCGAGGTCGCGCAATCTTCTTGGCGTGATTTCGGGTCAGAGAGGGCGGACATCTGCGCGCGCTCCTGGAGCCCTTCGCTCGCTCCGAGGCCTCTAGCCGACGAGGATGGGCTCGGTTTCGAAGAAGCGGATCGCGCTTTCGATGGAGCTCACCATCGCTTCGTGGACCAGACCGGCGACGATGTTTTCGGAGCTCTTCAGCGCCTCGTAGTAACGCTGCCGCTCGGTCGCATGCACGATCGCCGGCGGATAACCGCTGCGCAGCAAGATGAGGTTCATCAGCAGGCGCGCCACCTTCCCGCTGTGTTTGGAGAAGGGGTAAATGTAGAGAAGCTGCGAATGCGCTTTGGCCGCCAAGCGGATGACGTGCATCGAACGCTTGGTCTCGGGCGCGTTGATCCACTGGATCAGCTGGCGCATTTTGTAGCTGATCTTGTCGGGTGTCGAGATGTCGTGGAAGTAAAGGCGGTGCAAGGGCATGTCCTTGCGGTACTTCGGCGGCCCCTTGCCTTCGGCTTCGTCAGGGGCCAGCTGCGCGTAGATCTTTTTGATGACCTCGAGGTTGATCACCACGCGCTTGCGGCCCGCCATCTCGCGGACGAGGTCGATGGCGCGCTTATGCTGCCGAATTTCGTCATAGACCGGGATGAGCGAGGCATCGCTGACCACTTGCTCGTTGATCGCCGCCTGCAGCTCGGGAAAGGTATAGACGACGCCTTCGAGGGCGCTGTCGTGGTAGACCCAAGAGATATCGAGCCGTTCCCGGTAATCTGCCTGCTTTTCCGGATCGGCGGCCCGGAAGAGCTCTTGCAGGTAGGCAAGACGATCTTCGAGAGTTCCACTCTGAAGCGCCTGGGACAAAAGAAGCCTCCAGTAAACAAACCCTCGATCCCTTCGCACCCTTCCCGGCATCGGGGCCTCGTGCGGAGGCGAGAACGCCGAAGAGAGAACGACGTTCTCGACGGAGGGGGCGCACTATAGATCGTTTTTCGTGACCTTCAATTTTTTTCGAAGAGACTCGAGAGGGCCGCCCTCGCTGGATTCCTCGAAGGCGGCCTCCAGATCCGGAGTCCTCAGGGGAAAATGCCCCGTTCGTCGTAAGCCGTGGAGATGCTCTGCAGCGCCAAAGCGTAGGCCGCGATGCGGGCGTCGCAGTTGTGTTCACGTGCAAAATACATCACGCGCTCGTAGGCACGACGCATGGCGTGCTCGAGCCGGCGGTCGACTTCTTCCAGCTCCCAGGTCTCGCTGCGTTTGTTCTGCACCCATTCGTAGTAGCTGACGGTGACGCCGCCCGAGTTGCAGAGGATGTCGGGAATAATGTCGATGCCGCGCTTCTTGAGCACCGCCTCGCCTTCGGGGTTAACCGGGCCGTTGGCGCCTTCGGCTACCAGACGCACCTTGAGGGCCTTGGCTTCTTCTTTACCGACCTGGTTTTCGAGCGCGGCTGGGACGAAGATATCGGCGGGCGTGGCGAAGAACTCTTCGCGGGTGCAGGCCTGGCCGCCGTAGCCCTGGATCGAGCCGTGGCTGCGGACGTGTTCGCTGAGCTTGTGGGCGTTGAAGCCTTCGGGGTTTTTGATGTAGCCGGAGTGGTCGCCGACTGCGACCGTCGAGACCCCATGTTTGGCGAGCAGGGAAGCCGCATGGGAGCCGACGTTGCCGAAGCCTTGGATGATGGCCGTTTTGCCCGCGAGCTCGACGTGGTTGTCTTTGGCCCACTCGAGGACGCAGTGCATCAGGCCCTGCGAGGTCGCCTTGTCGCGCCCGCGCGAACCGCCGCAGTTGAGGGTTTTGCCGGTGACCACGGCACGCTGCGCATTTTTGCTGAAGTGGCCCACCGTGTTCATGTAGGTGTCCATCATCCAGACCATCTCGCGCGAGCCCGTGCCCACATCGGGCGCCGGGATGTCGTAGTCGGGGCCGATGTTCGAACCCAGGGCATGGGTGAAGCGGCGCACGACGCGCATCAGCTCCGAGCTGGAGAGCGAGCGGGGATTGCAGCGCACGCCGCCTTTGGCGCCGCCGAAGGGGATCTCCATCAGCGCGCACTTCCAAGTCATCATGGCGCCGAGCGCTTTGAGGTCGTCGAGGCTGACCGACTCATGGAAACGCAAGCCGCCCTTGAAGGGCCCGAGCAGGTTGTTGTGCTGAATGCGGTAGCCCTTGAAGAGCTCGGTCCGGCCGTCGTCCATGCGGACGGGGAAGTGGACCATGATCTCGTTTTTCGGCTGCGAGAGCATCTCGCGCACGTGTTCCGCGATCCCGACGATCTTTGCGGCTTTGTCCAAATAACCTTGGACGACCTGGAAGAACTCGTAGGGCTTTTCATTGGATTCTAAGCTGGCCTTATCGGCTTGGGTAGACATTGCTCACCTGCTCTGACTGTCGATTCTCTCGCGGTCCGTGCGCGGGATGCGCCTGCGGCCCGCTCAATCTCAAGAATGGAAAAGAAGAGGTCGCCTGGATAGGTCCTTCACGTGAAATAGTGGGCGTAGGCCCAGGTGATCGCGCCGCAGAACATTAGCCCGTCGATGCGGTCGAGGATGCCGCCGTGGCCCGGGATGAGCCGGCCGCTGTCCTTGACGCCGGTGCTGCGCTTGATGAGCGATTCGCAAAGATCGCCGAGCTGCCCGCAGGTGCCGCCGAGGAGGGCGAGCGCCAGCGCGGCGCTCAGCGGCAGCGAAGGCAGATACCAAAAATGCGCGAGCAGCGCGGCGAGGGTGCTGCCGACGACCGAACCCAGCGCGCCTTCGCGGGTTTTCTTCGGTGAGATGCTCGGCGCCAATGGGTGTTTGCCAAAAGCGCGACCGGCGAAATAGCCCCCGGTATCGCCGAACCAGGCCAGCATCATCGCGAGCACGACCCAGGAGCCGCCTTGAGGTCGCTGGTGAAGCATGACCAGCGTCGACAGAAGCAGGCCGATGTAGAGCGGCCCCGCGACGAACCAGGCCATGCGGCCGGCGGCTCCTTCCACCGGCGAGGCGCTGAGCAGCGAGACCAGAAGGCCACCCAAGGTGACGCCGATGAAGGAAAAGGCCAAGGTGGGCGCGTCCTGGATGAACACCATCCCGAGCACCAATCCCAAGGAAGCCAGCGCGAGCCAGGCGCGCCCCAGGAAATGATCGGGAGCGACCATTCGGCCCAGTTCGAAACTGGCCGCCGCCGTGCCCAGCAAAACCATCGAGGTAAAGGCCCACGGGGGAGTCATGAAAAGTGCGCCCAAGATGAGGGGCGCGACGACCGCGGCGGTGAGCAACCGTATCGTCAGATTGGAAAGTGGCGCCGAAGCTTTGCCTTCACTCGCGTTCATTTCCCGGGTCTTCATCGTGACTGGCTGCTCTCGGCCGGAGGAAAGGGGGGCTCAGAGTTGAGCGCTCGTTCCGCAGAGGGGCAAGTCGCCGCCCTCATCCCTCGTCTCTAACGCTGTGGGAAGGCGACCGAAGCGGCGCTCGCGGGTTTGGTAGGCGGCCAAGGCTTCGAAGAGATCGGTCTCGTCGTAGTCTGGCCAGAGCTTCTGGCTGAAGTGCAGCTCGGCATATGCGGCGCCCCAGAGGACGAAGTTGCTCAAGCGCTGCTCGCCTCCCGTGCGGATCAGCAGATCGACCGGCCCGACATCCATCGAGGCCATTTCACGTGCCAAGGTGCTTTCGTCGATATCGCGCGGGTCGAGCTTTCCAGCTTTGACTTCTTCGGCAAGCGCGCGAGCGGCGTCGACGATCTCTTCACGCCCGCCGTAGGAAAGCGCCAGCGAGAGCACCAGACCACTGTGGTGGACCGTGACTTTGGTCAGAGGGTCGAGCACTTCCCGCACGCGCGCCGGGAGGCGCTGTAGACGACCGACGGCGCGCAGGCGGATGCGTTTGGCGAGGATCTCGTCCTTCTCGGAGATGAGGAACTCGCGCAGCAAGCCCATGAGCGCTTCGGTTTCGGTGCGGGGCCGCTCCCAGTTCTGCTCGCTGAAGGCGTAGAGTGTGAGCGCACGGACGCCGAGGCGACGGCAAGCCTGCACCGTTCGGCGAACCGCCTCGGAGCCCCGTTTATGACCTTCGGTCCGGGGCCGACCCTCAAGCTGAGCCCATCGCCCATTTCCGTCCATGACGATGGCGATGTGGTTCGGAAGTCGGCTGACGTCCACGACCGGCACAGCGGCCGCTTACCATGGGAGCGAGGGGTCAACAAGGCAGGAAGGGCTCAGTCCCGTCTGGAAGGGGCCGCTGGCTGTTCAGAGCCTGCGAACGGTCGAGGATGCCTCGCGAGTCGAGCGACGCTGCGCCGCGTCGAGGAGGTGTGATCCTGTGGTATGTTCTCGCTCCCCCACCTTCCGAGTGTTTCACGTGAAACAGCTTTCGCCCTCCCCTCTCCTCGACGAATCCCTGAGCGCGGCCCTCCAGGCCTTGGCGAAACGAGGCCTGCTCCGCCAGCCCCGCGCCGCCCTTCCTCCTCTGGGCAGTGAGCTGAGCTACGAGGGCCAGCGCGTGCTCAACATGTGCAGCAACAATTATCTCGGTTTGGCGAACCATCCCGAGCTGCTGCGCGCCGCCGCCGAACTACTGGACTCCATGGGCTTGGCCGCTGGAGCTTCGCCTTTGGTCTCCGGCACCTTCGCTCCCCATCGGCAGGCCGAAGCGAACTTGGCCCGATGGCTAGCTCAGGGCGACGCGCTCCTCTTTTCGTCGGGCTACGCCGCCAACGTCGGCGCGCTCTCCGCGCTCGCCGAGGCCGAGGACGTCATCTTCAGCGACGCCCTGAACCATGCCAGCCTGATCGACGGCGCGAGGCTCTCGCGAGCCAAGGTCTTCGTCTACCGCCATAACGACGCGAGCCATCTCGAGGCGCTCCTGAAAGAGGAACGGACGCGTTTCCGCCGCGCCTTCGTGGTCAGCGACGCGGTATTTTCGATGGACGGCGATCTCGCTCCCCTCCCCTTCCTGCGCCGCCTCTGCGATGCCCATCAGGCATCGCTCTACATCGACGAAGCGCATGCCTTGGGCGTTTTTGGCCCCCAGGGGGCTGGGCTCTGCGCTGCCGAGGGCATCGAGGCGGACATTCTCTCGGGCACCTTCGGCAAATCTTTGGGCCTTCAGGGGGCCTTCGTCGCCGCGAGCCCGGTGGTAGTGGAATGGCTACGCCAGAGAGCCCGCTCCTATGTCTACTCCACGGCGGGAGCACCGCTCTTTGCCGCCCTGCTCGACACCTCTCTCGCTTTACTTCGAGGGGCCGATCTGCGTCGGCAGCGTCTCTTCGCCGCCGCTCAGACGCTGCAACGAGGCTTGCTCGACCTGGGCTTTGAACTCGGCCCGACGCGTTCTCCCATCCTCCCGGTTTTGGTCGGCGACGCCGAGAAGACGATGCGCTGGTCGGCGCAGCTCTTTCAGCAGGGCGTTTTCGTCCAAGGCATCCGTCCGCCTACGGTGCCAGCGGGCAGCAGTCGCCTACGTCTGGTCCCTACCGCCGAGCATTCGGACGAGGATCTCCAGCGAACCCTGCAGGCCTTCGCCGCCCTCGAGCGCTGAGGCGCTGCGCGCCGGACTGAGGGCGCTGGAGGAGGGCCTGAGACGATCCCTGCCTGGCGGGAACGACCCCTTCTTCCCTTCCAAACTCAAGCGCCCTAAGGTAGGCGCGTGGTACTCTGGAAAGACAAATCCATTCGCGGCATTTTCGTCAGCGGCACGGGCACGAACGTCGGCAAAACGGCGGTTTCACGTGGCATCGTCGCGGCGATCCACCGTCGAGGCCTCGCCATCGCGGCACTCAAACCTCTGGAAACCGGCTGTGTGCCCCATCCGGTCGACGCGCTGGCCTTGGCGAAAGCCTGCGCCCGTCCCGCACTGGCCACCGCCGAGGGTTTCTACCGTGCCGAAGCCGCTGTATCCCCCTACGCCGCCACGCTCCTGGGTGAACGGCCGCCCCCTCCCCTTTCGGCTCTGACGGCCGCGGTGCGTCAGGCGCGCCAAGAAGGCGACTTTCTGCTCGTCGAGGGCGCCGGCGGCGTTCTGGTGCCTTTGGACGCCAAACATTGCGTGGCCGACTTGGTCGAGGAGCTCCGATTGCCCCTCCTCCTCGTTAGCCCCAACCGCCTTGGAACTCTATCGGAAACTTTCAGTTGTATTGAAAGTTGCCAGAGTCGCAAATTGCGAATCTCGGCCCTCGTGCTGAACGACTATCCCGAAGACCCCCACGACCTCTCGCGGAGACATAACGCTCAGATCCTCCGCGAACGCTACCCCCATCTCCCCCTCTTCGTCTTCCCCGCCGTGAGTTCGGGCGAAGCGGCCTTGGCGCTAGGGGCTGAAACCTCGGGCGTGGTCGATCATCTGCTGCGCGCTGCAGGGCGCAGCATGGAGTCCTCGCTTCCCGCATAGAAGGCGCTGCGATCTTGCTCGCTGCCGCAAAGCATGTCAGAGCTGGCACCTCGACGTTGGGGCTGTAGCTCAGCTGGGAGAGCGCTAGAATCGCACTCTAGAGGCCAGGGGTTCGACTCCCCTCAGCTCCACCGCGAACCTTTTCGAGTCTGGTCGTTTCGAGGTCCACTTCTCGCGTGTCCGCTCCCGCTTCCTACCTCTGGCGAGCGCTGGCCGACCGAGAGGACGAGCGCCTCGACCATTTTCTGCGACGCTCGCTGCCCGACGCCGAGCGCGCGGGCCTGCAGCAGTGCTTCGAGCGCGCGGAGGTCTGGGTCAACGGCCGGCCCGCACGCAAGGGCCAGCGGCTGCGGCAAGGCGACGAGGTGGGCCTCCTGCACATGCCGAGCAGCCGGCATCGCTCACCGCGTCCCAACCCCGGCCTGCCCCTCGAAGTCCATTACGAAGACGCCGACCTGCTGATCGTCGAAAAACCTGCGGGTATGCATTGCCATCCCCTGCACGAAGGCGACGACGACACCTTGGTCTCGGCGCTCCTCGCCCGTTACCCCGAGATCCGCGGGGTGGGCTTTCGCGACTCGGAGCCGGGCATCGTGCATCGCCTCGACCGCAACACCTCCGGTTTGATGATGGTGGCGCGGCATGAGGAAGCCTTCCGCGCGCTGAAACGCGATGCCGACGCGCAAGTCATTCGTAAAGGCTACCTCGCGCTCTGCTCGGGAGCGGGCGAGCTGCGCGCCGGAGAGACGCTCCATTTTTGCCTCCTCGCCGACCCCAGCGACCCGCGGCGCGTCCTAGCGCTGCCGGAAGGCGCGCCCCTGCCCTCGAGAGCGAAAGCGGCGCGGCCTCGAGAGCGGAGCAGCCGCATCCTCTCGCTCACCCGAATCGGCGAGTTCAAGCTCGTCGAGATCGAGATCACGCGGGGCTTTCGTCACCAAATCCGCGCGCAGCTGGCGGCGAGTGGACATCCCATCGTCGGCGACGCGCTCTACGGCGGCTTTCCCCTGCCCTCTCTCTCGCGGCACTTTCTGCACGCAGCGACCCTGGATCTTCCTCATCCGCGCAGCGCCACCCGTCTCCACGTGCAATCGCCCTTGCCGGAAGAACTACGCGTCGCGCTAGACGCCCTGCGCACGCGTGCTTAAGGCAAAGCAATGACCCCGACGCTCCAGGAAACGCGCCGCACTCGGATGGTGGATGTGCAGCTCCGCGCCCGCCACATTCACGACGAGCGGGTGCTCACGGCCATGAGCGAGACGCCGCGCGAACTCTTCGTGCCGGCGCAGCGCGTCGACGAAGCCTACGAAGACCGCGCGCTTCCCATCGCTTTGGGTCAGACCATCTCGCAGCCCTATATGGTGGCGCGTCTCTGCGAGCTCGCCGCGCTCCGGGGTGAAGAGCGTGTGCTCGAGATCGGCACCGGCTCGGGCTACCAAGCCGCCATCCTCGCAAAGCTCGCGGCCGAGGTGATCTCGATCGAACGGCATCCCTCCTTGGCGCGGCAAGCGCGGCTGGCTTTGCGTCAGGCAGGCATCGATTCGGTGCAGGTGATCGAAGGCGACGGCAGCCTCGGCTATGCGGCCGCCGCACCTTACGACTGCATCGTCGTCACCGCCGGTGCACCGATGCCGCCACCCTCGCTCCTCATCCAGCTGGCGGAGGGCGGCCGCTTGGTGATCCCCGTCGGCCCGCCCGATCTGCAGAGGCTGCGCGTCTTCCGCCGTCAGAATGGGCGCTTCACGCAAGAGGAATACGACGGCTGCGTTTTCGTTCCCTTGGTCGGCGAGGAGGCCTGGGAAAAAGAATGGTGAGCCTGCTGCGCAGGGCGCGGCCTCGAGTCGCTTGCTTCGCGATCGCCCTTGCGGCCTGTTCCCGAAACCCTGGGCTTGCCGTCAACACCGGACCGCTGCCCCGCGCCAGCGATGCCGAAGCCGAAGCTCTGCTCGTGGATTTGGGAGCGGCCGATCCCAGCCTGCGCATCGAGATGCGTTATGCCGGCGCGCATAACTTCACCGGAGCGCCCATCGAAGGCTACGGCGCCAATCGGGCTTTTCTTCGGCACGAAGCGGCGTACGCGCTGCTGCGGGTCGAGCGGAGGCTGCAGGCGCAGGGTTTGGCGCTCAAGATCTGGGATGCTTACCGGCCGCTGCGCGCCACCGAAGCGCAGGTGGCTTGGGCCGAAGCGCAGGGGCGCGAAGATCTGCTGCGCGATGGCTATCTGGCGCGCACCAGCCGGCATAACCTCGGCCTCGCGGTGGACTGCACCTTGGTCGAGCAGGCGAGCGGGAAAGAGCTCGAGATGGGCAGCGCCTACGATGAGTTCCCCCGCCGTGCCCACCGGGACTACGGCACGAGCGCGGTGCGGAGAAATCGCGCCCGTCTTGCCGAGGCCATGCGGAGCGTTGGCTTCGTTCCCTACGAGAAGGAGTGGTGGCATTTCAGCTACCTTGCCGCGCGGCCGCGGGTCTTCGATTGGCCCATTCCGCCGAAGCAAGCGCCGCCTTCGGAGACGAGAGTTCATCCCGACGTGGACTGAGGCTCAAAAGGGCGTGCGCAGGCCGAGCTGGGAGATGACGCCGTTGCCGAAGCGGTTGGTGTTCCAGATGTATTCGAAGCTGAAGTCGAGCCAGCTCTCCTGCAGCCAGCTCAGCGAGTCGGCGCGGATGAAGCCCAGAGACCAGGCGAGCTGGCCACCCAAGAGGTGGTTGTGGAAACGGGTCATCTTCGGATCGGCCGTGACGTGGGTATCGCTGTCGACGTAGCGCTCGTTGGGAAAGGCGAAATAGGCGCGGGTCTGCGTATAATGCCGGTAGCGGCCGCGGAGCTGGACGTATTTGCCCAGGTCCTGATAGATGCGCAGCTCGGGCGTCAGCGCGGCGATATCCCAGGAGTCGACGTAGGCGCGACCGAGCAGGTGGATCGCCGTGCCGCTGCCTTCGAGGTAGGTGGCGAAGCGAAAATAAGCGCTATGCCGCAAGCGCTGCTCGGGGTGCTTTTCGTCGCGCAGCACGCCCTGCACCGGCACCTGCCGGTAGGGATTGGCGAGGAAGCCCTGCAGGGCGTTGAAGTCGTAGCCGAGGGTGGCGGTCCAGGAGCGACTCAAGATGCGATCGATGCCGCCGCTGAGCACGACGCTGTCGAGGTCGCCCAGATGGCCAATGTCGCGCTGCCCTCCCCCGACGTCGCTGGAGAAGCCGCGCAAGATCTTTGAGACGCGGTCGTGGGTGTAGAAGAGGTCGAAGCGCAAGGTGGTCGCGCGTTGGTCGAGGAATAGCGCGGTGTTGATGCCGCCGCCCAAGGAGAGGTAATCCGGCTCGCGGCTGACGCGTCCGAGCACGCCCAAGCGCAAAGGCAGGGAGGCGATGCGGAACTCACGGCTGCTGCCGAGAAGCACCTCATGACGCACCTCGGTGAAGGCGACGTCGGCGATGACGCCGGTGGCCTGGCTGGCGCTGGTAATGGTATCGACCAGGTAGGTGGCGTTGAAACGTGTGCCGCCCGGGGAATCGAGCTGTGCGCTCAAGGTGGGCGCGATGACGCGGGTCGAGCGCTCCCAGTAGTAGTTGCCACGCGCCTCGACCACGCCGCTCCAGCGCCCCGAGGATTCATCGGCCCGCACGGGAGTCGTCAGCACGCAAAGCAGCGCGAGCAAGCCGCCCCATCGAAAGCTTTCGACCATGCGGCAGGTGGCCTACCACAGCCGCGCCGAAGGTGAAGCAAAAGACTCCGCCTCGATATCGCTCAGTTGCAGCCGCAGCCGGCGCCGGTGCTGCCGTGGCCGCCGGTGGCCCCTTCGCGCGAGTCGTGGACGTGCGCACGGAAGGAGGTCTGCTGACCTTCATGCTCGAGGTTCATCGTGGGTTTGGCGAGGTTTTCGCGATCATAGGCCGGCACCGAGCCACAGGCCGCTACGAAAACATATGCCGAGAGAAGGAAAATGCTTCGCATATCCCGCCTACCTTCGCCGCGCGCGCAGAAGCAGAGCCAAAACCAAGGAAAAGGCGCCGAGCCCAAAAAGCCAGCTGGCTCGCCCGCCGCCCGAGCCTTGTAGCGAAAGGGCGCAGGTCGGCCAAGGCGAAACGCGGGCGTACTCGATCTCCAGCG
>ERZ1066121.1546-NODE-1546-length-16452-cov-8.295908_pt1 | contig 16452 bp, 13 predicted proteins | sample MGYA00382768_ERZ1066121 | MGnify/ENA primary metagenome ERZ1066121 (study PRJEB33369, sample SAMEA5778351) | biofilm metagenome | biome: Industrial cooling water; feature: Water cooling tower basin; material: Biofilm | place: United Arab Emirates | collected... | reverse complement strand
GCACTCGGTGTTCCTCTATCACGCCATCGCCGCCGGCATGGACATGGGCATCGTCAATGCCGGCCAGCTTGATGTCTATGACGCCATCGACCCGGAACTGCGGGACCTGTGCGAAGACGTGGTGCTCAACCGTCGGGCGGACGCCACCGATCGGCTGCTGGCGGCGGCGGATCGCTTCAAGGGCGGGCCCGCCAAGGCCGCCGATCCGGCTGCCGAGGAGTGGCGTGGCTGGCCGGTGGCCAAGCGGCTGGAGCACGCGCTGGTCAAGGGCATCGATGCCTTCGTGGAGGCCGACACCGAGGAAGCCCGACACCAGTTTGCCCGGCCGATCGAGGTCATCGAAGGCCCGCTGATGGCCGGCATGAACGTGGTGGGGGACCTGTTCGGCGCCGGCAAGATGTTCCTGCCGCAGGTGGTGAAATCGGCCCGCGTGATGAAGAAGGCAGTGGCCGTGCTGCTGCCCTATATCGAGGCCGAGAAGGAGGTGGGGGCCAGTGCCAAGGGCCGCATCATCATGGCGACCGTGAAGGGCGACGTGCACGATATCGGCAAGAACATCGTGGGCGTCGTGCTCCAGTGCAACAATTTCGAGGTGATCGATCTGGGCGTGATGGTGCCGGCGCAGACCATCCTGGATGCGGCGGTGAAGCACGATGCCGACATGATCGGCCTTTCGGGCCTGATCACCCCCAGCCTCGACGAAATGGTGCACGTGGCGAGCGAGATGCAGCGGGCGGGCATGGCGATGCCGCTGCTGATCGGCGGCGCCACCACCAGCCGGGTGCACACCGCCCTGCGCATCGCGCCGGCCTATGAAGGCCCGGTCGTGCATGTGCTCGATGCCAGCCGCGCGGTCGGCGTGGCGGGCACGCTGGTCTCGGACACGCTGAAGGACGATTTCGTTGCCGAAACGGCGGCCGAGTATCAGAAGATCCGCGACCAGCGCGCCGGTTCGGGCCAGTCTGCGCTGGTGCCGCTGGAACAGGCGCGCGCCAACGGCTTCACGCCGGACTTTGCCGCGCATCCGCCGGTGAAGCCTGCCTTCACCGGCATCCAGACCATCGATGATGTGACGGTGGCAACGCTGATCCCCTATATCGACTGGACGCCCTTCTTCCGCGCCTGGGAACTGCACGGCACCTATCCGGCGATCCTGGAGGACAGCGTGGTGGGCGAGAGCGCGCGCAGTCTGTTCGCCGATGCGAGAGGCATGCTGAAGCGCATTGCCGACGAGCATTGGTTGCACCCGAAGGGCGTGGTCGCCATCTGGCCGGCGCGGCGGGATGGGGATGATGTGCTGCTGTTCGCCAACGAGGCCCGCACCGCCGAACTGGCGCGGCTGCCGTTCCTGCGCCAGCAGATCGCCAAGCGAGACGGCCGGGCCAACATGTGCCTGGCAGACTTCATCCACCCGCAGGCCGACTGGCTGGGCTGTTTTGCCGTGCAGGCCGGCGAGGGGATCGATGCGCAGCTTGCTCGCTTCAAGGCGGCCAATGATGATTACAACGATATCCTCCTGAAGGCGCTGGCCGACCGGCTGGCGGAGGCGTTCGCGGAGTATCTGCACGAACGCGTCCGCCGCGAGCTGTGGGGCCATGAGCAGGGCAACAGGATGTCCAACGAGGATCTGATCCGCGAGCGCTACACCGGCATCCGCCCGGCGCCCGGCTATCCGGCCTGCCCGGAACACAGCCTGAAGCGCCGCATCTTTGATCTGATGGACGTGGAAGCACGCGCCGGCATCACCCTCACCGACAGTTTCGCCATGCTGCCCACCGCGGCCGTGTCCGGCTTCTATTTCGCCCATCCCGAAAGCGCCTATTTCGGCGTGGCGCGCATCGGGGAGGACCAGTTGGCCGATTATGCGCAGCGGCTGGGCGTGAGCCTGGAGCGCGCCACCCAGCTGCTGCGGCCAAATCTGGACTAGAGTGCATCGCGGAAAAGTGGGCACCGGTTTTCCGCATCAAGATGCACGAAAGCAAACAGCTACACCCGCATTCTGATTCTATCAGAATGCGTTTGGGTCTAGGCGCGGGCAGGGGCGCGGCGTATCGGAAAGGCCCCCGAACCCGCCGCTGCCCGCTTGACCGCATCCGCCTCCTTCCTCGCGACCGATACCGGCCTGCTGCCGGCGCCCCGCCGCGTGCCAGTGCTGGCGCTGGTGATCGCGCTGCATCTCGCGGCCATTTTGCTGCTGCTGTGGCTGCGCATCGAGGTGCCCAAAGGCAAGCGGGGCCCGGCGTCGATGCTGGCCGTGAACATCGCGGCGCCCACCCCGGAACGGGCGAAACCGCAGCAGCAGACCCGCCCGAAGACCGAGCGCAGCGCCCCGCAGCCCGAACCCATCGTCACCGTGCCCGATGCGCCGCCGGCCAAGTGGACCTTCGGCGATCCGGCGCTGCTCGGCTTTGACCTCAAGAAAGTGCCGAAGGCCGACAATGCGCCCGCCCAGATGGCCGCCGCCGGCCCGCCCGACAGCGCGGTGGTGGGCGTGGCGCCCGATGGCTCGAAGCTCTATGCCGCCGAATGGCAGCGCGAGCCCACTGATGCGGAGCTTGCCTTCTATCTCAAGTCCGCCCGCTATGCCGGCCCCGGCGCCTTTGGCCTGATCGCCTGCCGCACCGCCCCGCGCTTCAAGGTGGAGGACTGCCGGCCGATCGGCGAATCCCCCGGCTCCGGCATGGGCTATGCGGTGAATGAGGCGGCCTGGCAGTTCCGGGTGAAGCCGCCGCGCATCAACGGCGAATATCAGGTGGGGACGTGGGTGAGCATCCGCATCGATATCCGCGGGGACTAGACTTCCCGGTTGCGCCCGTCATCCTGAACTTGTTTCAGGATCCAGGGGGAGTGCGCCCCAAAAAAAAGCGCGCCTTTCAAGTCCTGTCTCCCATGGATGCTGAAACAAGTTCAGCATGACGAATGGGGGTGCGCTTCCTCACACCATCTTCGCCTGCACCTTCGCGGCATCAATCAGGCTGATGGTCGAACTCGCCTTCGCCAGTATCTTGCCGTCCAGCGTCGTCAGCCGGCCTTCGGCGAAGATCGTCCGCCCGCCGGCCTTCTCGATCCAGCCTTCGGCCAGCACGCGGCCCGGATTGGCCGGCGCGAAGAAGCTCACCTTCAGCTCCAGGCTGATCGGCACCCGGTCAAAGCCTTGCTGCGCCATCACCGCGTGCGCCATCGCGGCATCGATCCAGCCCGACACGAAACCGCCCTGCGCCACGCCGCCGGAATGGCACATCGCCGGCATCACCTCATATTCCAGAACCGCGTGGCCGGGATCGAAGCGCACAATGCGGCGCTGGGCGAGGCTGCCCTGCAGTGTGCCCGGCTGGCCTTCGTCAGCCGGTTTGGGGATGGCCGTCACGCGCGCTTCCCGATCTTGTCCTGCGTCTTCGTCTCGAAATCGGAGGCATCGTGACGCTCGTGCAGCTGGCTCGACGGCTCGCCATAGACACGGTTGACCATCCGCCCGCGCTTCACCGCCGGGCGCTCGGCGATCTGCTTCGTCCAGCGGATGACGTTGGTGTAACTGGCCACATCCAGGAACTCGCCGGCCTCATACAAAAGCCCCAGCGACAGCGCGCCATACCAGGGCCAGATCGCCATGTCGGCAATGCTGTATTCGCGGCCGGCCATATATTCATGCTCTCCCAGGTGCCGGTCCAGCACGTCCATCTGCCGCTTGGTCTCCATCGCATAGCGGTTGATCGGATATTCCTGCTTCGTCGGCGCATAGGCATAGAAATGCCCGAAGCCGCCGCCCAGGAACGGCGCCGAGCCCATCTGCCAGAACAGCCAGCACAGGGCCTCCGCCCGCGCATGATGGTCCGTCGGCAGGAACGCACCAAACTTCTCCGCCAGATAAAGCAGCATCGCCCCGCTCTCGAACAGCCGGGTGGGCGGATCGGTGCTATGATCGACCAGCGCCGGGATCTTGCTGTTCGGATTGACCGCCACGAAGCCCGAACCGAACTGGTCCCCCGCACCAATGTTGATCAGCCAGGCATCATATTCGGCGCCGCCGTGACCCGCCGCCAGCAGCTCCTCCAGCATTACCGTCACCTTCACCCCATTGGGCGTGCCCAGCGAATAGAGCTGGAACGGGTGCTTGCCGACCGGCAACGCCTTCTCATGCGTCGGGCCCGCAATCGGCCGGTTGATGGCGGCAAAGCGGCCGCCGCTCTCCTTGTCCCACGTCCACACCTTCGGGGGCACATAATCGCTCATGCTGTCTCTCCTGTCCCCGCCGTTGTGGCGATGATGCAAGGCGCTGCCAACCCGTCAACCTGGCGAGAAATTCTTGGGGCTGAACAAGCCAGGGAAGGGCGCCGCATTTGACACATTTGACGCATCTCGCAGCTTCCGCCGCTGTCCACCCCGGCAGGCCGCCTCCCGTTTCCAAACGCCCGAGAAAAAAGCCCGCTTGCCATCGCTGGCCATGGTGACAGGCTTTGGCCATGTAGGACACAGGAAGGAAGAGGCCTCCGGCGGGCAGGGACTCGTCCCTGCACCCGGTTGTTTTGGGGTGACCCACAATCCCGATCCGTTACCCCGGACTTGATCCGGGGGCCCGCTTTCCTGTCGGCGTGGATCGCAATGGAGGGAGCGGGGATTTGATTTGTGTACCCGCAATTCCAGATGCCCATGACCGGTCATGGTGACAGGCTTTGCCGGTTTGGGATTGGGCGGTGCCGTGTCCGGACCTGCGCGGCTCAAGCGTTGCCGAGCAGGAAGGCGCGGACGGCCGGATCGGTGGAAAGGCCAGCCGCGCGGCTGGCGGCGGCCAAGGCAGCCGGCTTGTCGCCCATGGCCGCCAGCGCATTGGCGCGCGCAGCCCACCAAGGCTGGTGATTGAGGCAGCGATCTGCCAACGCGTCCAGCGCGGCAAGCGCCGAGGGTGCTGCGCCAGCGGCCGTGAGCGCTGCGGCCCGCGCGACGGCGGCGCCAATGCTCGGGGCCAGGTCCAGCAGGCGATCATAGAGCCCTATGAGCGGACCCGAGAGATCGGCTCCGGTGAAGCGCTGCTGATTGTGCAGCGATTGGATGGCAGCTTCGAGCTGAAACCGTCCCGGCCGGGCTTGGACGGCTGCAGTGCGCAGCAATGCTTCGCCTTCCACCACCATGTCGCGTTGCCACAGGCCCAGGTCCTGCCGATCTAGCGGAACATAGGCGCCGGCTGCGTCGCGCCGCGCCGGTCGCCGCGCCTCGCACAACAAGATCAGTGAGAGCAGGCCGATGTTCTCTGGATCGTCGGGCACGTGGGCGGCCAACAGTCGTGCAAGGAACAGCGCTTCTTCAGCCAGATCGGAGGGGTGGTCTGTCTCCAGCTGGTCCCAGCCGGCGCCATAGGCGACATAGATTGCGTTGCGGATGGCGGCGAGGCGCCCTGGGCGCTGTTCGGCCGGCGGCACGGTGAAGGCGATGCCGGCATCGCGGATGCGCGCCTTGGCCCGCACCAGCGCCTGGCCCATGGCGGCGGGCGAAACCAGGAAGGCCGCGGCAATGCGCGCCGCATCCAGCCCCAGCACCGCCTGCAGCATCAGCGGCGCCTGCACGCGCGGCGTGATCGCCGGATGCGTGCAGACGAACAGCAGCTTCAACCGCTCGTCGGGAAAATCCGTATCGGGCCTGTCCGCGCGCTCGTCATCCAGCAGCACCAGCGCCGGCGTGGCGGCGAGCGCTGTGGCGGCGCGAGCGCGGCCATGGCCCAGTTGCCGGCGGGCGACGGTGAGCAGCCAGGCATCAGGACTGGCAGGCACGCCATCTGCGGGCCAGCGCGCCAGTGCGCGGGCCAGCGCATCGGCCAACGCGTCTTCGGCGGCCGCAATGTCGCGGCTGTCGCGGGCCAGCAGCGCGATCAGCCGGCCATAGGCAGTGCGCGCCGCTGCTTCGGCTGCGATATGGGCAGAGGAAGCAGCGGCGCTGGTCACGGCTTCATGCCTTGTCGGCCGGGATGGTGGGGCGCACCTCCACCGAACCATCGACAACGCATGGGGCCCGTGCCGCCCAGGCCAGAGCGGCATCAAGATCATCCACCTCAATCACCACGAAGCCGCCCAGCTTTTCCTTGGTGTCGGCAAAGGGGCCGTCTTCCACTTGCCATTCGCCGGCCTTGATGCGCAGCGTGGTGGCAGTGGGCGGCTGCATCAGGCCGGCGCCGCCGCGCATGATGCCGGCTGCGCCCATGGCGCCCATATAGGCGCTCCAGGCGCCCCAATAGGCTTCGGGTTCGGATTGCTCGCGGGCGAGATCGCTTGCGGTCTGATAATAGATCAAGGCAAATTGCATGGCATGGCTCCATCAACGAACCGGGCCGAAATGGCGGGTTCAGACTGATGAGCGGCGAGCATCGCGCAAATCGACAGCGGCGCAAAATATCTTCTGGCGGGCTGGCTATAGTCGCAGCGGTTGCGCCCCCTCAATCATCCAGCGCGGCATAGACCATGGTGCGCATTTCCCGCCGCACCGGCCAGGTGCTGGAGGGGATGAGTTGGGTCAGGAAGAGGCCGATCAGGTCTTCTTCCGGGTCGACCCAGAAGAAGGTGCTGGCGGCGCCGCCCCAGAAATAGTCGCCGGTGGAGCCGGGGATGAGGGTTTTGTGGGCGGCGGTGGTGGTGGCGAAGCCGAGGCCGAAGCCGACGCCTTCGTAGGCGGCTTCGGAGAACAGGCTGCGGGAGAGGGCGGGGAGGTCGACGCCGCCGGGCAGGTGGTTGGCGGTCATCAATTGCAGCGTCTTGCGGCTGAGGAGGCGGGTGCCGTTCAGTGTGCCGCCGTTCGCCAGCATCCGCGCGAACTGCAGATAGTCGTGCGCGGTGGAGACGAGGCCGCCGCCGCCGGAGATGAAGCTGGGCGGGTGCAAGAAGCTGGAGGTGGTGGGATCGTCCTGCAGGGTGATGGTGCCGGTCTTGTCGGGTTGGTAGCAGGCGGCGAAGCGGTGCTGCTGGCCGTCGCGCACGTGGAAGCCGGTGTCTGCCATGCCCAGCGGCGCGAAGATTTCCTCGGCGAGGAACTGCTCGAACGGGCGGCCGGAGACGACCTGCACCAGCCAGCCGAGCACGTCGGTCGCCACCGAGTAATTCCACGCCTCGCCGGGAGAGAATTCCAGCGGCAGTTTCGCGAGCGCCTGGATCATGCCTTCCAGCGTGCCGGCCTTCTCGATCTCGCCGATCTTCTCGCGGCGATAGGCTTCATCGACATTGGTGCGCAGCTGGAAGCCGTAGGTGAGGCCGGCGGTGTGGCGGAACAGGTCCACCACCTGCATCGGGCGGGATGGCGCGCGGGTCTGGAAGCCTTGTCTGTGGGTGCCGGCGACGAACACGCCGAGGTTCTTCCACTCCGGGATATATTTGTGCACCGGATCATCGAGCGCGATGAGGCCGCGTTCCACCAGCATCATCAGCGCGACGGAGGTGATCGGCTTGGTCATCGAATAGATGCGGAAGATCGTGTCCTCACGGCAAGGCACCCCGCGTTCGACATCGGCGAGGCCCTGGGCATGGAGGTGGGCGACCTCGCCATGGCGGGCGACCAGCGTGAGCGTGCCGGGCAGGCGACGGGTGGCGATGTATTTTTCGGCGAGGAAGGCGTCGAGCCGCGCCAGGCGGGTGGGGCAGAAGCCCAATGTGTCGGTCATTGGCGTTGTCCCCCCGGTTTGTGCCGATCAGAAGGTCGGCTGATCATATTTGCGCGGTGCGATTTCCTTGTGGAGTTCGATGATCGCATCCGATCCGGCGGTCTTGTACAGGCCGGGGACGAGGCCGTGGATGAAGCATTTCAGGCTGGCGACGAACATGCGGCTGCCCACGCCAAAGGCGGCGCCCATATGCTCGCCATAGGTCTCGTTCACGCAGCGGGGGTGTTCCAGGAACAGCCGGTCGAACATCTTGGCCTCGCTTGGGGTGATTCCGTTTTGGCCATAATGGCGGCGCCGTTGCCGGGGGGCAACCACAGACGCCCAACCCAAACAGAGGCCGGAGGGCGGGGTTGGGGGTCGGCCGCACTCCGGCGTCCAACAAAAAACAGACGCCGGAAAGCCGGGTTGGGGGTCGGCCGCACTCCGGCGTCCACAAAAAACAGACGCCGGAAAGCCGGGTTGGGGGTCGGCGGCACTCCGGCGTCCACAAAAAACAGACGCCGGAAAGCCGGGTTGGGGGTCGGCGGCTTTCCGGCGTCCACAAAAAATGGTGGGCGTTGAGGGGTTCGAACCCCCGACCCTCTCGGTGTAAACGAGATGCTCTACCGCTGAGCTAAACGCCCGCAGCGGCCCTAGCGGCATGGCGCGTGCGGGGCAAGCCTGGCGTGGTGTTGCTGCACCGCAACAGTGGCGGGTCAATCGACGGGGCGTGTGCAGTATCATGAACCGGCCATGAAGCTGTAACAGAAGTGTCACAAAACCCCGGCAAGGCCCGGCGCAGTCGAGCGGGTGCGGAAGTGATTCCGTCCGTTCCAACACCTTCTGCGTCCATCCAGCAGCTTCGGCACAACCAGGGGACCTCACATGCGTCATCTTCGTCTTGGTGTTGCGCTTGTCGCACTCGCCGTTCCGGCCATTGTTGCCGCCCAGGAAACCACGTCGGCCATCCGCGGCGACATCCTGAACGAGCAGAGCGCGGCGATCGCCGGCGCCACCGTGACCATCATCCACGTCCCTTCGGGCACCCGCGTGGTGCAGACCTCGGGCGCCAATGGTGAGTTCAACGCCACCGGCCTGCGCCTGGGCGGCCCCTACAGCATCACCGTGGAAGCCCCGGGCTATGATGCCGTGACCGAAACCGTGGATGGCCTCATCGCCGGCACGCCGCAGCGCCTTTCGGTGTTCCTGGCCTCGGCCGGCAAGACCATCGTGGTCACCGGCACCCGCCAGCGCAGCGCCATCACCATCGCTTCGGGCCCCGCCACCGTGCTCACCGCGCGCGACATCGCCGGGATCGCCACGGTCAGCCGCGACATCCGCAACCTCGCTGCCCGTTCGCCGTTCGTCAGCCTGGATCCCACCAACGGCCGCGGCGCCATCAGCATCCTGGGCCAGAACAACCGCTTCAACCGCATCACGGTGGATGGCATCCAGTTCGGCGACCCGTTCGGCCTGGAAGCCGGCGGCCTGGCGTCGGCACGCGGCCCGGCGCCGCTCGACGCGATCAGCGAGTGCACCCGTGAAGTGGCGCCCGTTGATATACCGCAGGGCTTCTTCCAGGGCGGCGCCATCAACACCCAGCTCAAGTCTGGCACGAACCGGTTCCATGCCACTGGCTTCTACACGGCCATCCCGGGCGGTTTCACCGGCACCCGTGCGCGCGGCACGACCTTCCAGACCGGCCAGTCGCGCAACTTCGGTGTGTCGGTTGACGGGCCGATCATCAAGGACAAGCTGTTCTTCGCGGTGACCTGGGAGCGTCTGCGCGATCAGATCCCGGCGATCGTTGGCGCCAATGAAGTGGGGGTGAGCGCCGCCGAGATCCAGCGCGTTCAGGATATCGCCCGCACGGTTTATGGTTATGATGCCGGCGGCGTTGCCGATCAGATTGGCGAGCGTGACGACAAGGTGGTCGCCAAGCTCGACTGGAACATCGCCGATGGTCACCGCGCGGCCTTCACCTACATCTACAACGAAGGCAACATCCTCGCTGGCCAGACCGGCGCCAACGAGCGCCCGGGCCAGACGGCCAACCCGACGCTGTCCCTGCTGTCCAACAACTACAACCAGGGCACCATCAACCACTATGGCGTGTTCCAGTTGAACGACCAGTGGTCCGACAATTTCTCCACGCAGCTGCGTATCAGCTACAATGACTACAAGCGCATCCAGGAGCCGTTCAACGGTCGCAGCTTTGGCCAGTTCCAGGTCTGCCTTGCTGAAGGTCCGACCGTGGCCGCCGGCAACCCAGCCTGCCCCAACGGTGAGCAGCGCATCCAGTTCGGCCCTGACATCAGCCGCCAGGCCAACGAGCTGTTCGCCAAGACGCTGGGCATCGAATTCCAGGCCCAGCTGAAGATGAACAGCCACACGGTGAAGTTCATCGCCGAGCGTCGCAGCCAGGATTGCAACAACCGGTTTGCGCAGAATGGCGCGGGCAACTTCCGCTTCGATTCGATCCAGGCCCTGATCAACCGCACGCCCAACCAGCTGACCCTGGCCGTGCCGCTGCAGGGCAATATCGACACGGTGCGGGCGCGTTTCAACAGCACGGTCAACACCATCGGCCTGCAGGACACCTGGGACGTGACCGACAATCTCACGGTCACCGCCGGCTTCCGCTGGGATCTGTTCGAAACCGATGATCAGCCGGTGTTCAACCCGAATTTCCTCGCCCGCACTGGGCTGCCCAACAACGCCACGCTCAATGGCCGCACCCTGTTCCAGCCGCGCGCCTCGTTCGTGTGGCGTGCCGATGATCGCCTGACGGTGCGCGCCTCGGGTGGCCTGTTCGGCGGTGGCAACCCCAACGTCTGGATTTCGAACAACTATTCGAACCCCGGCGTGCTGCTTGCCCAGGCCAACTTCATCCGTGATTTCAGCTCGGGCGGCGCCGTGCAGTTGCGCACCACCGATCTGGCGCTGACCTCGGCGCAGCAGGCCACTGTGGTCCAGCAGGCGCTGACCGGCGTCACCGGCGGCACGGGTGTCCCCGACAGCGTGCGCCAGGCGCTGATCACCGGCGGTTCCACGTTGTCGGTGACCAACGCGCTTGATCCCGACTTCCGCATTCCCTCACAGTGGCGCATCGCATCCAGCATCGACTATGTCGCCAACCTTGGCTTCCTGGGCGATGAATGGCGCTTCGGTGCCGATGTCATCTGGTCGCGCGTGAAGGATGGCATCCAGTATACCGATCTGCGCAGCGTGCGGAACGTGGTGAACGCCACCCTGCCCGATGGCCGTCCGCGTTATCAGCAGCTGGCGGGTCTGGTCGGCGGCTTCAGTGTCAACCCTGATCTGCTGCTCACCAACGATTCGCGGGGTTACAGCTGGAACATCGTCGCCCGGGTCGACAAGCGCTGGAGCAGCGGCGTGTTCTTCAACGCGGCCTATACGTTCCAGCGCGCCAAGGACACCAACTCCGGCACCTCGTCGGTCGCGGCATCCAACTATGGCCAGACGGCGGCAGCCGATCCCAACTTCTCGGCTTATGGCACGTCGATCTACCAGGTTGATGATGCCTATCGCATCAATGTGGGTATCGATCGCAAGATCTTCGGCGACAACAACACCCGGATCGAGCTGTTCTTCAACAGCCGCGCCGGCCAGCGCTTCAGCTACACCTTTGCTGATACCACGCCGAACCGTTCGGCCGTGTTCGGCACGGTGGGCACCAACAACCGCTATCTGATGTATGTCCCGGTGGTGGGCGGCGATCCGCGTGTCAGCTATCTCACCAGCAGCATCCTGAACTCGGCGGGCACCGCCGTTTCGGTGACCGGCATCGATCAGCAGGGCTTCCTGAACTTCATCCAGAACAGCGAACTGAATGCCTATCAGGGCCAGATCGCGCCGAAGAACATCGGCCGCAGCCCTCGCTTCAACAAGCTTGATCTGTCGGTGCGTCAGGAAATACCGTTCGTGTTCGGTGGCAAGATGGAAGTCTTTGCCGATATCGAAAACGTGCTCAACCTGATCAACAGCGATTGGGGCACGCTGCGCCAGCCGGGCTTCCCCTATATGGTGAACATCGCCAACGTGCGCTGCGCCGGCTTCCCGACCACCGGTGCCAGCCCGTCGACGCCCTGCACCCAGTATCAGCTGGTCGGCGCGCGCGCCGGCACGGTTGCCAACCCGGTGCCGGCGTTCCAGGCACCGCAGCTGACCACGTTCAACGCATCGCTGTGGGGCATCCGCATCGGCGCCCGCGTGAAGTTCTAAGCGCCGCATGGCCGGCGGTATCGCAGCGCGATACCGCCGGACTCATGCCAGCTCGGACGGCGAACAAGAAAGGCGGCCCGATCAGGCCGCCTTTCTTGATTCGTCCGACGGCGCGGCTTTGCCGCGCCGCTTTTCACCTTCCTGCCACGTCGCCAGCAGCGCTCTCGGCAGCGAAGCCAGCCCTCAGGCTTGCGTCGCGGCAAAGCCGCGACGTCGAACGTGTCGAAGCCGGCCGGCAAGGGGCCGTCCGTTTCGCACGCCGGCCGGGCTGGCGCTGTTCAGCGCGCGGCTGGCGCGCCCGCCTCGCTGCGCCTCATTCCACCGTCACGTCCGGCGTCGTGTTGTCCATGTCGCGCCACAGTTTCCAGCCGCCGCCCTGCCATTTGTAGATGAGCAGCGAGCGGCCGGCGGTGCGGATCGGCGGGGCGCCGTTCGGCAGCTGGGCGGTCATCCAGTATTTCGCCGTCACGAAGCCGAAGGGCTTCTTCGCCACCACGTCCTCCGGCGCGAAGCGGAAGCGCACGGTGGCGCCGCGATCGCGGAAGCGCCGCAGATAGGCGATGATGGCGTCAGCCCCCTTCGCGGCCGGCGCCTTGTCGGTCATCAGCCAGGCATCATCGGCATAGAGCGCGCGCAAGGCTGCCCAGTCGCCGGCGTTGTAGGCGGCGTTCCACCTGTCGCCTTGCGCCTTCAGGGCATCCTCGGCCTTGCCGGCCAGTGCCGGGGTGGCGGCAAACAGGGGCGCGGCGAACAGGGCGAGCGCGATCAGGGCAGCGTTCATTGTCGGTCCTTTCAGGGGATCAGCAGGCTGGAACCGGTGGTGGCGCGGCCTTCCAGCGCCACATGCGCCGCCGCCGCTTCGCGCAGCGGCCAGCGCTGGCCGATGCTGATGCTGATGCGGCCAGATGCGATCATGTCCCACACGCGCGCGGCGCCGGCGGCGCGCTCTTCGGGCGTGTGATAATAATCGAACAAGGTGGGCCGGGTGTTCACCAGGCTGCCCTTCTGCGCCAGCACCGCCAGCTCGACCGGGCCCACCGCGGCATCGGCATTGCCATAGTTGACGATCAGGCCGCGCCGCCCGGTGGCATCGAGGCTGGCTGCCCAGGTGGAACGGCCAACGCCATCATAGGTGACCCGCACCCCGGCCCCGCCAGTCAAGGCCCGCACCGCCGGGGCGACATCGGCCTCGCTGTAGTTGATGACGGAATCGCAGCCGGCGGCGCGCGCGGCCTCAGCCTTCGCAGCGCTGGAGACAGTGCCGATCACCGTGGCGCCCACCGCCTTCAGCCACTGCACCAGGATCAGGCCCACCCCGCCGGCGGCGGCATGCACCAGCACCGGCCAGCCTGGCTGCACACGGGCGCAGCGTTCGACAAGGAACTCGGCGGTGGCGGCCTTGAGGAAGCCGGCGGCGGCGGTGTCGTCATCGATGGCGTCGGGCAGCGGGAACAGGCTGCTGGCAGCGATGGTGCGTGCCGTTGCATAGGCGCCGCGTTCAGGGCCGAAGCTCACCACGCGGTCACCTTCCTTGAAGTCGGTCACGCCCGGCCCCAGCGCCACCACGCGGCCAGCGGCTTCCAGCCCCAGCCCGCCGGGCAAGGGCATCGGATAGATGCCGCGGCGATAATAAGTGTCGATGAAGTTGATGCCGATGCTGGCGTGCTGCACCGTCACCTCGCCCGGGCCGGGCGGCGGCAGCTCGGCCTCCAGCCATTCGATCACCTCGGGCCCGCCGGTCTGGCGGACAATGGCGGCAAGGGCCTTCATCGCGTGCCTTTCGTGCAGCTGCCCTGCACCCAGCGCAGGTTGATGCCGATCAGTTTTGCCGCCGGATCGGCCCAGCTGTAGCTGACGGCGCGGTTGGGCTCGTCGGGCCGGTGGACATAGAGCACCAGGCTGGGCCGGTTGCTGGCCGGCGGCGGCCACACCACGTTGCGCAGCCGAAGCTCGACCGCCGGGGCGCCCTCGCTGCGGCTCGTCACGCGGCCGCCCTGATCGTGGGTGACGAGGTTGGCCACAAATGTCCAGTCGTCCTTGCCGTCTGCCTTCTTCGCGTGCTTGAGGGTCGAGATCCAGCAGGTGAAGACCTCGCCCTTCTTCACCATGGTGGGCTGGCCACTGGCGCTGTGCAGCGTCACCCGGCCATCGGCTTCCTTCAGGCCGGGCGGATCGCCGGCCGCCCAGTCGGTCAGCGGCTGGCCGTGCCAGTCCACCCGGCGCCAGCGGCCATCGCTGCCCACCTCGATGCCGGTCCAGGCCGGGATGGCGGCATCGCCGCGCTCGCGGGCGAAATAATGATCATCCTCGTTGGTCCAGATGCCGGGCGCGAGGGCGGCGAGCAGGGCAATGGCAGTGAGCATGTGCCAAGTATTGCCACTTTGTCCGGACAAATCCATAGTGCCGCTGCAAAGGGGAGAGGTGATGCTGCACCGGGTTGCCGCGTTCATGCTGGTTGCCGCGCCGGCCGCTGCCGAGGAGACACCCCGCGCCATCATCGAGCAGGCGGTGGCGGTGGCCGGCGGCGCGCTGTGGCTCAACCCGCAGACGCTGATCCTCGAAGGCAGCGCCGATTTCTTCAGCCCTGCCGCCGCCGGACCGGTGCGGCATGTCGATGATTATCGCATGTGGCGGGCGATGGACCCCAATCGCAGTGCCGCCCATGCCGCCGACGGCAAGGTGCGCATCACCGCGAAGATGCAGGGGAAATTGCTGTTCGACGTGGGCTTTGACGGCGCCACCACCTGGAACGAGAAGGGCATCGTGCCACGCGCGGAAGCGGACAAGTTCTGGGCGGAGAATTTCGGCTTCGGCATCATCCGGCAGGCGCTGAAGGGCGGCTTCCGGCTGGAGCGCGCGCCCGATCGCGACATCAGTGGCCATGCGCTGAAGATGGTGCGGGTGATCGATCCGGGCGGGGTGGCGACGCTGTTCGGCATCGATGCGGCCAGCCACTTCATCCGCTACATGGGCTTTGCGACGCCGCGCGGCTGGCATGAGCGGGTCTATGATGATTTCGTGATGGGGCAGAACCCCAGGTGGCTGCAGGCCCGCGAGGTGACGCTCTATTACAACGGGGTGAAGCAGAACGTGGTGCACTGGCGGCGCTTCAGCGTGGGCAGCGCCATCCCCGACAGCCAGTTCAGCCCGCCGCGCGCCTTCACCAACATCATGGAGGCGAAATGACCGCCTGGATGATCATCACCGCCCGCATCCATGACCGGGAGGCGTTCATCAGCGGCTATGGCCCGGCGGCGGCGAAGTTGGTGGAGAAGTTCGGCGGCAAATACATGGTGCGCGCGCCCGGCGCGATGCTGTTGGAGGGCGATGGCATGGACGGCGCCTCGGTCGTCGTCTCGGAATGGCCGAGCCGGGCGGCGGCGCTGGCCTTCTGGCAGTCACCCGAATATGCCGAGGTGCGCAAATTGCGCGACGGGCTGGCGGATGTGCAGGTGATGCTGGTGGGGGCGTGAGCGTCGCGGCTCAATACACGTCCCGCCGCTCCAGATTGGCTTCCACCTCGGCTTTCGTCAGCCACAGCTGGCGGAAGCGCTTTTCGCCGAGCAGTTGCAGCTGGTCGCTGCGGTGCCTGGTGCCCGGCTGGCTGCTGTTGCCATAGCTCATGGTGGCGATGGCGCGCATCGGCGTGGTGAACTGCACCAGGTTCACCCAGGTCTCCCCGGCCTGCGGCACGCGGCTGCCATCCTTCCACGGGCCCCATGTGATGGTGCGGAACAGGCCGAGGCCACCGCTGCCACCATGGCCCGGCACCGCCACATTCTCGCCGGCAGCAAAGCGCGAGACGTCGCCATAGCGCGGATCGATGCGGCCATGGCGGGCGGTCACGGCGGCAGCGGCAGCCTTGAGCATGGCGGCGGCGGCGGCCGGATCGCCGATGCCGGCGGGGGTGCCCACCGGATCATCCAGCGTCCACGCCCGCACATAGTTGGACTGGTCATCAAGGCCCGGCCCGGCGAAGCGCTTTGCCCACTCCTCGAACAGGATGGCGGCGCGGCTGTCCGCTTCGAAGCGATTGTCCCAGCCGGCGAGCAGATCGGCGGCGGCGCGCAGCTGCGGGTCGTTGCTGCCGGCTACGGCAGCGAGCAGGGCGGGCTTCAGCCGTTCGGCCATCAGGCTGGTGGTGGTCAGCTTGCGGCGCTGGAACTCGGCGAAGCTCAGGCGGTCAGTGCCGGCCAGCAGCCGGGCCGACATCTGGGCGCGCAGGCCCATCGGCTCGGGCGGCGCGACATGGGCGGGATAATCCTTCGGGTCGATCACCCGCGGCAGGCTGTTCACCCACGGCGGATCGTTGGCGTTCTGGACGAAGCCGCCGGGTGGATCGAGGGCCTTGGGCAGGCTTTCATAGGGTTCGATCTCGGTGGAGATCAGATCTGCCCGGTTGCCGGGGACGAGACCGGACCAGAAGGCGTGATCGCCCCCCGTCCTGTGCTTGGGCAGGATGCCATTGGAAATATGGAACACATGGCCGGCGCGATCGGCATAGACGATGTTGAAGCTGGGGATCTGCAGGCGCTTCAGCGCGACTTCGAAGCCGGCGAAATCCTGCGCCTTGCCCATGTCGAGATAAGCGG
>ERZ1066121.1545-NODE-1545-length-16466-cov-6.201572_pt1 | contig 16466 bp, 14 predicted proteins | sample MGYA00382768_ERZ1066121 | MGnify/ENA primary metagenome ERZ1066121 (study PRJEB33369, sample SAMEA5778351) | biofilm metagenome | biome: Industrial cooling water; feature: Water cooling tower basin; material: Biofilm | place: United Arab Emirates | collected... | reverse complement strand
GATCCGCGAGCTCCCTCGAGATGGAGAGCCCGAGCCCCGTGCCGCCGTACTTCCGCTGCGTCGTGCCGTCGGCCTGCTGGAAGGCCTCAAAAATTACCGCCTGGCGATCGAAGGGAACCCCGATGCCCGTATCGCTCACATGAAACGCGAGGCGCCCTTCATCCCATCGAGCGATCCGCAGCGTGACGCTGCCTTTTTCAGTGAACTTCAAGGCGTTGGCGAGCAGGTTGCGCAAGATCTGCTGTAGTCGAAGCTCGTCGCTAACCATCGCCGCCGGGAGGTTGCCTTCGACTTCGATCTCGAAGCGCAAGCCCTTGGCGCCGGCCAAAGGACGAAAGGTATCGTCGAGCTCTTTCCATAAGCGGTCGAGCGAGAGCTCCTCCAAGCGCAGTTCGAGCTTGCCCGCCTCGATCTTCGAGAGGTCGAGGATATCGTTGATGAGAACGAGGAGGTCGTTGCCCGCCGAGTAAATCGTGCGGGCGAACTTGACCTGCTCCTCGCTCAGGTTGCCCTGGCGATTGTCCGCCAAGAGCTTGGCCAAGATGAGCGCGCTGTTGAGGGGCGTGCGCAGCTCGTGCGACATATTGGCCAAGAATTCGGATTTGTAGGCATTGGCCTGCTTCAGCTCCACCTGCGCCCGAGTCAGCTCCAAACGCTCGCGCTCGAGGGCTTGAGCTTGGGCTTCGAGCTGGGTGTTGCTCTGCTCGAGTTCGGCCTGTTGCATCTCGAGCAAAGCCTGCGACTTCTGCAGCGCGCTGCTCTGCTGTTCGAGCTCTTCGTTTTGGACGCGCAGCTCCTCTTGCTGAGTTTGCAGCTCTTCTGCCTGCCGTTGCGTTTCGGCCAGCAGCTCGTTTTGACGTTGGCGGTAGCCCGCGGCCCGCAGCGCCGAAGCCACCGTACCCGAGAGCCGCGGCAGCACTTCGAGATGAAGTTCGTCGACCTCGCGCAGAAAGGCCAGCTCCAGCAGGGCATGGACGCGCCCCTCGCTGCTGAAAGGCGCGACGAGGAGCTCCCTGGGAACATGCCCACCGAGGGTCGAGCGCACGTCCAGATAGCCTTCAGGAAGCGAGGAGAGGCGCCGCACTCGTCCGTCGCGGAGAGACTCACCCGAGAGTCCCTCTCCCGCGCGGATGCGCTCGGGCCCAGCGCCTTGAGGGGCGAGGGCGTACGCCGCCACGCGTCGAAAATGGAGAGAAACTTCGGCGTCCAGCGACTCCGATACATAGAGCGCCCCCACTTGGGCGTCGAGCTCCTGCGCCAGGAAGGCCAAGATGACCGAAGCCAAATCGGAGACGCTCTGGTTGCCCTGCATCTGCGTGGCGAGGTTGGCCTGAAGCGTCTTGAACCAGGCCTCGCGTCGGAGCGCCAGACGCCCCACCACGAAGTAGCGGCCGATGAACGCCGAGGTCCAAACGCCGAGCAAACCGAAGCCGCGATTGGCAGAAGAATAATGGGCAAACACACTGCCCTGGCCCGGCGAAAGGAAAAAGCCGGCAACGATGAACAGGGAACAGAAAGCGGCGGTCCAGAGCGGGGCGCTCGGGCGCCAGAGAAAGTTGCTCAGCGCGACGGGCGCAAAATAGAGAGCCCACACCGACATGCCGAGAGGCGTCACCAAGTCGGCGCCAAAGGGGAGCAGCACCAAAGCCACGATGGCGAGAAAGAGCGCGGGGGAGGACTTCGTCTGCGGAAGCGGCATCCGCTCTACCCCCTACCTTCGAGAAAGCGCTCTCTCGAGAGCAGGTCGTCTACGGATGAGTTAAGGAGCGTTGGCTTGAAGCACACCCGGAGGAACTCGCATAGGCCGAGGTGGCGTTCAAGGAAAAGGCGCGCAACCTGCACTGCGGGAGAAGATGCTGGGGCAAAGGCCAAAGACCCTCAGCAGCACGCCGCCATCGACGCATTCGACTCGCGTGCGAACTTTAAAAGCCTTCCTAAACGCCGACACGAAGGCGCTGCAACGCGCGATAGCGTTGAACGACGAAGGAGGCGAGCGTCAACCACAACGCGAGCAACACGCCGATGGCCGCGTAAAGGATCCCGGCGCAGCCGAAGAGCCCAAAGGCAAGCAGGAAAGAGGCCGCCGCGCCTTTGGCCGCTCGGTAAGCGACGATGTCGATCCACGCTTTGCCGAGGGTTCTCTCCTCGTCGCTCAGGGGCACATAAAGCAGCTCGCGCGCGGCCCGGAAGACGCTGTAGTCCAAGCTCTTGCTCAGCAGCTTGAAGCCGCAGATGCCCGCGAGCAGTGGCAAAAAGGGCAAACCCGAGAGCATCGCGAGCAAGAGCAGCGGCGTCAGCAGGAAAAGCCCAACGACCCCCATCCGGCGCAGCAGGATGGCGGCACCGAGCTGCAAGGCGAGCGCCGCGGCGTCGATGCCCGCGTAGACCCAAGCGATGAAGGCCGTACGCCTTCCCACCTCCGGGATCTGCACCTCGATCACTTCGTTGAAGCGAAAGTCGATGAGCGTCAGCACCGCCTGCACCACCACGGTCATGCCGAGCAGGTAGTGCAAATAGGAACGCGAGAAGACATGGAGGAGCGAGGGCGCCTTCCGCAGGGCTTTGTCCACTTCGCCTTCCGCCGCGGCCTTTGCGCTCCCTACATCACGAAAGGCAAAGGCGATCGCCGCGCCGAGCAGACCCAAAAAGACCGTACCGAGCCAGAGCAAAGCGCGCGTGCCCCCCGAGTGCGCGATTGGGCCGGCTGCGAGGTTGCCTGCGATGCCGCCCAAAGAACCACTCGCACAAAAAAAACCGTAGCTCTTTTTGGCTTCGTCGAGGGGCGAGAGGAGGTGGGCGACGCTCCAGAAGGTTTCGATCAAAACGACGATGTAGAGGTCTTTCCACAGGTAGAGCGCACGCAGCGCCCAGGGCGAATCCGCGAGGGTGGTGAGCAGACCGAGCGAGGCCGACGAGGCGAAAACGCAGACGCGCAGCCAAACGACGATGGGGTAGCGCGTCAACACCCGCCGATAGACCCCCATCAAGAGCATCGAGAGCAAGGCGAGCAGCACCCAAGTCAGCGGCAGCTGCTTGCTGCCCGCCGAGGCGAGAAAAAGCGATTCGACGGCGGGTCGCAGCAAGCCGTAGCTGAAAAGGATGGCGAAGGCCAAAAGCGCCAGAATGCCCTTCCGGCGTCCGGGAGAGGAGGAAGCCTCCGGCATCGAGGGAGCGCTCATCGGCCTGACCCTAGCCCTCCCACTGCGGACCGCAAACCTCGACCCCTAGGGATGTGCTCCCTCTAATTCGAAGCCGAATGCGGAGTGCCCGAGCCTCCCTCGTCTTCCTTCCACCTCGTGGCGGACCCTTGCGCCCTGCGCGCATCGCGGGGCAGATGCAGGCGAAAACAGGCCCCTTCGCCGAGCGCGCTCTCCACCTCGATGCGGCCGCCGTGCGCTTCGACGATCTGCTGGGTGATGTAAAGCCCGAGGCCCAGACCGCCGTAATGTTTGACTGAGACGGCGCGCTCGAAGCGCTCGAAGATCCGCGGTTGGTCTTCGCTGGCGATACCGATGCCATGATCGCGGAGAGAAACCGTCACCTCCTCCTCGCGAGCCTCCAAGCCGAGGTCGACCGGGGCGCCAGGGCCATATTTGAAGGCGTTGGTGAGCAGGTTGAGCAGGACCTGCTCAAGGCGCGAGCGATCCCAAACGCCCTCGACGGGCGTACCCGGCGCGAAGCGGAGCGCGACACCCGCATGTTCGGCGACCTCGCTCATGCGCTCGAGGCTTTCGTCGATCAAAGAGCGCAAGTCGAAGGGCTCGAGCTGCAAGGCCAGGCCCCCGGCACGTATGCGCGAGACACTGAGCAAGGACTCGTTGAGGAGGGCGAGGCGCTCACTTTGCCGCAAGGCTTTGTCGACCTTCGGCGCGAAGCGCTCGCTTCCGCTGCTCCCCGCGCGCCCGAGGAGGCGCTGCAAGCTCTCGAGCTGCAGCGTCAATGCCGTGAGCGGAGTCCGCAGCTCGTGCGCCGCGATCGAGAGGAACTCATCCCGCACCTGAATGGCTTGCCGCAGGTCGGTGAGAATGCGCTCTCTTTCCTGTTGCGCCGCCTCGAGATGCTTCCGCGCGAGGACGTGGGCGCTCACCTCGATGGCGGAGGCGAGCACCGCGCGCACCTTCCCCGAAGCGTCCCAAATGGGCTGCATGGTAATGTCGAACCAGCGATCCCGCAGCGAGTGCTCCTCGACCAAAGGCGTGTAGAACTCGTGGACGCTGCGGCTGACCCCGTCGCGATAGACCGCATCGAGGATGCCCACCACGGGAGCGCCCGCCAGCTCCGGCAAGGAGTCGAGCAGAGGAAGGCCCGGCTTGAGGCGGTAGGCGGTCATCTCCTCGTGTGCCGCGTTGGAGAAGCGCACGACGTGGTCGGGCCCCTCGTAGACCACCGCCGCGAAGGGCGCATGTTGAAGCAGGCGCAAAAGTTTGCTGCGTTCGAGCTCGAGCTCACGTTCGACCTTCTTCCGGCGCGCGATCAAGAAGGTGATGAGGAAACATTCGGCGAGGAAGAGCAGGAGCTGAACCCAGCCGACGCGCTCGAGGGCGAAGGAATGCAGGGGTGGTAGGAAGAAATAGGTCGCAGCCAAGCCACCGAGCAAAGTCGCGAAAAGCGCCGGCCCGCTCCCACCTCGGGCCGCGGCGAGCGTCACCGCCCCAAAGATGAGCAAAAAGGGCACGTGCACGCCGAGGGCCGAGCGAAGCTCGAGCTTGGCCCAGAGCACGACGCCCACCGCGAGAGCCGCCAAGGCGTAATGAAGGAGGGTATGGCCGAGCGAACGATAGGGGCTCCGCCCTCCCGTCCTCGCCTCTTCGCGTATGTCGAGGAATCCACTCACTCCAGGTCGTGCCTTTCGCATGAGCCCTGGCCCTGCCCCACCATGGATGAGCTCGACCTTCCACGGGAAGCGATAGCGCAGCGAATGTCAGGACGCGCCGATTATAGACACGTGGGCCCGCCCTGGGCAGGCCAATCTCTCTGCAAGGGCGTCGCGAGCGGCAGAAAGGCAGCGTTCAGGGCCAGACTGGGCATTGCAGACCCTCACGCGCACAACGCGCCGCGAGTTGGTGGCGGTAGAGCGAAGGCGGAAACAAGGTCGCGCCGATGTCTTGGCCTTCGACCCAGTCCATCGGCGCACCCGCATCGAGCCCCGCCCAATAGCTGTCGCTGAAGCTGCGCGGGCAGAGCAGCGCCTGAGTGCCCGGGGCCGCGCCTTCGGCCCGCATCGAGCCGATCAGAAAGCCGTGCTCCCATTGTGCGCTCTCGACGGCGCAGCCCTCTGCCGAAGGGTGGTTTTGCAGGACGCGCGTCGCCCAAAAAACGTTCTGCGTGCCGGTGAAGCCTGCGCCAGAGCTGGTCGCGCCGCGGTTGACCGACTGCAACCATGCCCCGTTCAGCTCAACGCCCTCGACCAGGTTCTGATGCGTGAGGATGGTATGGCTGTCGTCGGCATAGCGGCTCTCGAAAATACGCAAGCCGCTGACCACGACACCGCTGGCAAGGTACTGAAAAATCAGCCCGTGACGGGCGGCGCGCGCGCTGCCCCCCAAGACGAGATGATCGCTGCCCTGCACATGAAAAAGGTAGCCGTTGCCGCCGCCGCCGCGGTACTGAGGCGCCGCCCAGTCGCAGTCGCTCAGGGTAAAGCGGGTGCTGTCGCGCGAAAAGGTCATGCCATGGGAGAGGACATGGACGGGCGTCGTATTGCCCCCGGGCCTGAAGCTGTCGACGTCGTGAATCCAGCCGTCGACCGCGCCGGTAATGCGGATCGCGCTCGACGCATGGACCTCATACCCGCGGGTGCCGGGCAGGCCGAAATCGTCATCGCTCGAGGGCTGGGTCTCCGGCTGGAGATTTTCGAGCATGCCGATCGAAAAAGATTCGAGGCCCACCTCCGTGACAACCTCTTGCGCTGGCTTGGCGATGCGCGCGGCATCCCGCACCTTGAGCGGATAACGAATGGGCGCGTCGAACTCCAGCGCATTGCCCTGCACCGAGACGACGCGACGGAGATAAATAATGCCGCCGGCAATCTCCCAGCGCGCGTCGTTGCCACGCTCACCGTCGTCCGCGCTCACCGCCGCGGCGTCCATGCGGTGCTCGGCACGAAAAGCCTCGCCGATCTCGTTGCGCACCAAGACGAGATCGCCCGGAGCCAGCGCAGGGGGCTGCGTCAAGACCACACGTTGGCTGCCCGAGGGCGCGTCTTCCGCGAGAGGCAGCGCCGAGCCGGCGAGATCGCGCCAAATCCAGCCGGAGCCCTTGCCGACGCGAATCACGTCTTTTTCGCGCACTCGCCGCGGGTCGACGAAGACGATGCGCGTACGCCCAGGCCCGGCGCCGCGCAGCACCAGGTTGCTGCAGCGCAGCTGGATCGCGGCCTCCGCTTCGGGCGAAGGCAAGCGGATGCGGAAGACCCCGGCCGCCAGCTCGACGACGCCGCCTCCCGCCGCACAGGCGCGATCGAGGGCCGATTGGATCAAGGGAGTCGCATCCACCCCGCCTCCGGGAGCAACGACGACCTCCGCAGCGGGAGCGACGCCGATGGGCGGGGCGCTGTCGCCGCGCCGATACCCCGCGTAGGAATAGTCGGCCAGAAAACGGCCCTCACCGTCGGCACTGCCGCCGAGCGCCGGCGGCAACCAGCCGCGTGGATAGAGCGCGCTGCGCCAGGTACCGGGAGGGTCACTGTCTTCGGCGCCGGGCTCCCCTTGGAGCGGAGGTGAGCTCCCTCCACATGCGCACGTCATCCAGCCGATCGCGACCCACATCCCTAAGCGCACTGGATGAGCATCGCACGAAAGGAGGAGGAGCTCAAGCGATACCTCTCCTCATCCCCACGGAAACAAAAGACATTTTGTCGACTTTCGCCCTAGACCTGCGTCGAGATTGAACCTACATCGCCTGGCGTCGCGACAACGATGCGGCTCGTTCCTCCGAGGCGAACGCATCCGTCGACTTCATAGGCCTTCGCGGCCGCGATGAAATCCGCTGCCCAAGCGTGCCGCTTCGCTTCCGAAAGCGGCTCCAGGAGCGCGGCCAAACCGAAGGTGTGGGCCCAGGCGAGTAGAGCGTCGGCGTTTTCGGCCTCCATCACCGGAACCTCCATCTCCTCGATGGCGCAAAGCGAAAACCCTCCCGCCTCGAGGTCGCGGCGCAGCCGCTCGAGATCGGCGTAACGGAAAGGTCCGGGAAGGTCGAAGTCGATGGCGGGCAGGGAGCGGTAGCGCGAGAGAACCTGCCTGGGCAGGCGGTAGTACGCGACGCGTTCGGGTTCTGCCCACAGGGCCAGCACGAGCCTCGCGCCCGGGCGCATCATGACGCGCGCACGTCCTAAGACGCTCACCGGCGCCTCCATATACATGAGGCCCCAGCGCACGAAGACAGCGTCGAAGAGAGGAAAGCTCTGAGGCTCGAGTTCGGCGGCATCGGCGGCGATGAAGCGCATCTGGTTCAGGCCCGCCTTTCGCGCTTTCTCCTCGGCCATTCGAAGGAGCCCCGGTTCTCGGTCGACGGCCGTCACCGAGCCTGTCTCGCCGACGTGTGTTGCGGCGTGCAGCGCGGGATCGCCGCGCCCACTCGCCAAGTCGAGGACATGGTCACCCCTGCGCAGTCTCGCCAGCTGCACCATTCGTTCGCTGAGCGGCGCGCTCAAACGCGACTCTATGGCGTCGTATTCGCGCCAGATCGCTTCGAGCTCGCGGGTTGGGGTGGGCTTCGCAGGATTCGACACCACGCCAACCTACCCGGAAGGTTGAGGGGAGCAACGCCGCAGGGCTTCTTCGGACTCCTCGCAGCGCCATCCATCGTGCAGAGGTAGAGCGAGCTTAGCAAGTGCGACCCCTTCATGCTGGCGAAAGCCTGCGCCACTGGCTAAGCCACTGGAGCAGCGCATGGCCTTTAAGCTGCGGAGCAGACTCCGGCATGCGAGGAGAACTCTTGGACCTTTCCTCTCCCATCCTTCGTGGTTTTCTCGGTAGCTTGATCGCGGGCCTTGGCACCTCGGCGGGCGCCTTGCCGATCTTTTTTCGCAAGGGCTGGAGCAAAGACGCTCAAAGCCTGATGCTCGCCGGCGCGGGCGGCATGATGCTGGGCGCGACCTTCTTCTCGCTTTTGCAACCGGCGCTCGAACTGGTCGAAGAAGCGGGGGGAACGCGTCTTCACGCTTTATTCACGGCAGGAGGCGGCCTGCTCGCTGGCGCCTTCACGCTTTGGGCAGTGCACGCGGCGATTCCCCATGAACACTTCCGCAAGGGAAGAGAGGGCGGCGGCGAGGTAACGCTCGGGCGTCATTGGCTCTTCGTCTTCGCCATCGTGCTGCACAACCTGCCCGAAGGCTTGAGCGTCGGGGTCGCTTATGGCGTCGACGCCGCCTCCACCGGGAACGCGGTAATGTTGGGCATCGCTGCACAGAACTTGCCCGAGGGCTTGGCCGTAGCCGCCGCTCTGATGGCGGACCGCATGTCACGCGGGCGCGCCTTTCTCATCGCTTCCTTGAGCGGCTTGGTCGAGCCGATCGGCGGCCTCTTGGGCGCGCTTGCGGTCAGTCTGAGCAGCGCCCTCTTGCCCTGGGGCTTAGCCTTTGCGGCGGGCGCGAGGCGCTTCGTCGTCTCCGGCGAAGTCTTGCCCGAAACCCACCTCGAAGGCGCCGAACGCAGCTCGACCTTCGCCGTGATCGGAGGTTTCGTCACCATGATGGCGCTGGCGCTCCTCCTCGCATAGAGAAGCGCCAGCAAGACCTTCTCTAGATCAGGCCGGTGCCGCTGCTCGGCGTAGGCGCCGGACAGCTTCCTCCCGTGCCTCCACCCGTGCTGCCCGTACCCGCGTCGCTGCCGCTGCCGCTGCCCGAACCCGTGCCGCTGCCGGTACCTGCATCGCCGCTGCCGCTGCCAGAGCCGCTGCCGCCATTGCCCTCCTCGCAGGAATCGGCAGGAGCCTCGAAGCGTTCGCCGTAGCCGGGTCCATCCCCGCTATGATTGGCGCCCGCTTTGACCCAAACGCGTACGATGCGCTTGCCTTCCGCGGCGTCGAAGACTCCCTGCCCGCCGGAGAGCCCTTCGAATCGTCGCCGTACGCCGTCTTCGGTTTCGATGACGACGTTCGACAAATCTTTGCAGGACCAGACGTGAACTGCGTCGCACTCAAAGACGACCTCGATGTCGCCTTTCCGGCGGTCGCTGCAATCCAGCTGGGGTCGGTCCGCGCACGCGCAGGCCTGCGCGTGCCGCTCGCGGCCATGGGCAAGCTCGCTCTCCGACACCTTCTCGCCTTGGTCGGCACAGGCCAGGGCGAAAAGCGCGAGGAGAGGAGCGCCGAAAACAGAGGGGATGGTGCGGAACATTTGGAATTGTACTTTTCCCATGAGGCCGCATCCGAGCGAAGAGCATGCCAGGCCAACTCCGAAGAGATGACGTCCAACTCACATAAAATTCCTTTATATTTCCAATGACTTTTTCATGAGGGCGCGGCAGGAGCCCGCGGAGGTGGAGCAGCGAGCGTTCCCTGTTCCAGAGGAGTCGAGGGGGGCTTCTTTTCCTGGCTCAGCTTTGCTAAGAGCGTCTCTTCATGGAGCGACAATCTTCGAGCAGAGCGAATCTGCTCCTCGTATGTCTGAGCGGACTCGGCTTCATGGAAGGTGCTCTTTCGAGCGCCTGCGGTCTGCCAAGCGCAGAGGCCACGGAGGAAGCGCTCGCAAAAGGGGATAAACAGCTCAGCGGCCTGGTCCTGCTGCCGAAACAGGAGGGGTCCTGCGGCGGCAATGGACGTCCGGTGGGAATCCATTCCTTCCGGAGTCGCCTCGCCGAGGGCGGCGAAACGACTCCGCTTTACCTCGTTCACTCCACCGAGCAGGCGCAGAATCTGCTCTTTGATAGAGGCTCTCCTTATCGTCTTCCGAGCTACGAGGAGATCACCTTTCTCCTCGCGGACGAAGCGTCGAAGTCCGCAGTGCTCGGCGCCTATGCGGCACTCCGCCTGCAGAAAAAGGGAACGCAGGTATTTCGCGAAAACGCCTCGGGCGCTCTAGAGCGTTTACGCAATTCGACGGGCAGCCCCGCGACCAGTCAACGAGCCCTGGCCCGTATGCCTCCCTGCGTTCGCTGGAACTTCGATGTGCATTGGAAAGCGGAGGTCTCCCCGCGCGTCGACGGTCCGGCCTTGACCTGGTCGGTCGCGGCGCGAAGCGAAGACAGTGCCGCGCAGTTCTTCTTCGACTTCTGCTGCGCTGCACGTCGCATCTTCGATGCCTTGGACTGCAGCCCCTCTCCCCCCGAGCTACGGCAACGACGGATGTCCTCGGAAGCCGGAATGCTGCCCAACTCCGCCTGCAGCGGCGAGCGCAGGATCGACAGCAGCGATCCAGAGGATCCGATCTTGGCCTACTACTACGAGGTGTTGGCGAAGACGCCTGCGACGAGCACCACGACGGGACCATGAAGCGCACACTTTTTGCTCCCCTCCCCGCGATGCGCCTGGACATGCAAGACGACGCAGCGCCAAGAACGCTCCTACTCCTCCTCGGCGGATGGCTTTGTGCAGTCGCTTGCACACACCAAAGCGATTTTGAAAGCCCGGTCGACAAGCAATCCGCGGAGTGTGCCCAGGAAGAGCGCCACGCCTACTTCGCCGCTCTGCCTTTTGGGCCGGGTGACCTCAGCAATGCGGCGATCGCGCGTTTCGCCGGCTACTGCGGTCTCGCCGACTTCGATGCGCGTCCGGGTGCCTTGATCGGCGAAGCCGGAAGTGTCCGGGCCTCCTCGTTTTTTCCTTCGGGCTCGCCCGAAGCGAGCGCCTTCGAAGGCATCGTCATGCACATGGCAGGGTATTGCAGCGCGGGTTCTCGCTTCGAGCCCTCGCTCTCGATTCAACACGGTTCGCTGGTGGCGGAGGACGGCAGCCCCATCGTGAAGCTGAATGTCTCGACCTCGATGTCCAACGATCCCGCAACGCAGCTTCCGCGCCAGATCGATACCCGGGCACGTATGCAGGCGCTCATCGGCGAGCCCGAAGCCCTTGCCAGCCGTGAGCAGACCACGTTGAGCTGGGAGCAGCAGGCCTTGGACGCCAACCTGAGCCGATGGGTCCTCCGCTCGATCCGAAACGTGATCGAGTTCAGTCGCGACGCGGAAGAGTCGTCCAGCACAGCCTCGGCACGAGAGCTCGTGACGGGCCGCGCCGATCTGCGCATCGAGAGGCAGATCGATTATGGGTACAGCGCCCCGGAGTCGTCAGGGGGCGAGTGGTCTCTCGATTGGATCCAAGAGGTCTCGTCGATTCGGGGACCGGGCTTCGAGCGTAGGGAGACCATCTACGTCAACAAGACGCTCGAACGCGATTCCGGGGGCGAGTTCGTCGTCCGCGCCGACCGCGACTCGCGCTACCGACTCGAGTCTTATGCCTGCACTCGCGAAGTGCCGGAGCAACACTAGAGAGCGCCGGACTTCGCGCCTACGCGCGGCGCAGCGCCTCCTCACGGTGGGCCGCGCGCTTGCCGCTCTTTTCGCTCTCGACGATGTAGAAGGGTTGCGTTTCGGAAGCGCGAAACACCTGCTTGGCGAGCTGAAAACGTCGCGTGCGCCTTTCGACGATATGCCCCTGCGTCTCGCCCTGAGGGGTGTTCCAGCGGACGCGCTCTCCTTGTTTGAATCCGGCCATGCAAACCTCCTTAGAGGAAGTGCCTAGGGTCGGCGAAGGGGGGCAGTCTAGCGCGAGCGCAGCTCGATTTGCCGAAGGAGGAAGGACTCGACCACGTCGGCGACGGCGGGTGGATCCTCGAGGGCGGAAGAATGCCCGGTCTGCGCAATCTCGATCACCTCGGCTGAAGGCGTAAGCCGCCAAGCTTCGCGCAGGGATGCGGGTGGATAGAGCGCGTCGTCGCTGCCGCAGAGCACGAGGGCGGGCACGCGCAGCTCCGGCAAGCGCTCGAGCAAGGAGCTGCGTTCGTGCAGCACGAATTCCGCGGCACGTTTGACGCTGCGGCGATCTGCCGATCGCATCGATTGAGCGATCGACGCGCGGAGCGCCTTTCGACGTCGCGGACCCAAAAGAACGGGGGCGGCGCCAAGGGCGAAGAGCGCGGGCGGCAGCTGCGTCAAGGCGGGGATCCAGCGCATGCTCCCCGACGGTGCACCGGCGGCCAGAGGCGTGTTGAAGGCGAGCACACCGGCGATGCGTCGGTCGCCGCGGAGCGCCGCGAAGATACCGGCCGCGCCGCCCCACGAGGTGCCTCCGACCCACGCTTCCTGCAGCGCGAGCGATTCGACGACCTGCAGGAGGGCATCGCCGCAAGCCTCCATCGTCAGACCGGGCTCGAGCGTGCTGCCGCCGTAGGCCGGCGGATTGACGTGCACGACACCGAAGCCGCGCGCCACCAGAAGTGCCGCCAAGGCTTCGTGCTGTCGCTGATCGAAAAACAAACCAGGCCAGAGCACGAGGGTGGCTCGGCTCCCCGGCACTTCGCTCAGCCGCAAACGCCCCACAGCGCGGTCGATCCATCGTTCACGCATCGTCGACCCCGAGGCCTCGATAGCCGCCTTTTCCCCTCCCTGTCCAGTCTCTCGCGCATCGACGCCGCGGCATTGATCACGCTCGAGCTTTTCAAAGCACTCCATTGCGCACAGACTTCCCTCCTATGCGTTACGACTCCATCGTCATCGGTGCCGGCCAGGCAGGCCCTTCCCTGGCCGTGCGTTTGGCCAAAGCCGGTCAACGTGTCGCGCTCGTCGAGCGAAAGGCATTGGGCGGCACCTGCGTCAATACGGGCTGCATGCCGACCAAGACGCTGGTGGCGAGCGCAAGGGCGGCCTGGGTCCTCGCCCAAGCGGCGCGTTGGGGGGTACACATCGAGGGCGACGTCCACGTCGATATGAAGGCGATCAAGGCGCGCAAGGACGCCATCGTGCGGGAATCCGTCGAGAGCCTGGAGCGATGGCTAACGTCGACCGAAAACCTCGACCTCATCATGGGGCATGCACGCTTCGAATCGCCAACGCGCATCCGCGTCGGCGAAGTCTCGCTCGAAGCCGATCGTTTTTTCCTCAACCTCGGCGCGCGAGCGTCGCAACCCTCCATCGAAGGACTGGAGAGCACGCCTCATCTAAGCAACGCCAGCCTTCTCGATCTCGAGCGCTTGCCAGAACATTTGCTGATCCTCGGCGGCAGCTACATCGGCTTGGAGTTCGCGCAGATGTACCGTCGCTTCGGCAGCAAAGTCAGCCTCATCGAGCGCGGACCACGTCTGGCTCCGAAAGAGGACGACGACGTCTCGGAAGCGCTCTACGAGTTCTTGAGCGAGGAAGGCATCGAGTTTCATTTGGAAAGCCAAGTGACGCGAGTCGAAGCCGCCCGCGAGGGAGTGCGCGTCTACCTGCAGGGTCGTCCAGCACCGCTTTCGGGCTCGCATCTACTCTTGGCGCTAGGGCGCCGCCCCAATACCGACGACCTCGATCTGCATAAAGCGGGCGTGTCCTGCGACGCGCGCGGCTACATCCAAGTCGACGACACGCTGCGCACCAACCTGCCTCATATCTACGCGATGGGTGACGTCCACGGACGCGGAGCGTTTACCCATACCTCCTACAACGACTACGAGATCCTGGCGCAGAACCTCCTCGAGGGCGGCTCCCGCAAGCTCAGCGATCGCATTCCCACGTACGCGCTCTTTACCGATCCTCCCCTCGGCCGCGTCGGGATGAGCGAACGCGAAGCACGCGCCTCGGGGCGAAAGATACGCGTCTGCAAACGCCCGATGACCCGCGTCGGACGCGCGCGCGAGATGGGCGAGACCTTAGGTTTCATCAAAGTCGTCGTCGACCTCGAGAGCCAGGAGATCCTCGGCGCCGCCATCCTCGGCGTCCACGGCGACGAAGCCGTGCACTGCATCACCGACACCATGTACGCCAAAGCGTCCTATACGACGCTGCGCGATGCGGTCCACATCCACCCTACCGTCAGCGAGCTCATCCCGACGGTGCTCTCCTTCTGAGGTGCTGGATCCTCATTCCGCCGATGCGCGGCGGGACTGGAAGTCGTCCGCGGGAGTGTTCCAGTCGCCATTCAGGCTGGCCGGTGGACAGAGCGCGTGGCGGGCGACGAAGTGCACGACATCTCGTTCTGACGAAAAAGCCTGCTCCGCACCCTCCCAGCAGGACTGCCGGTGGTCACGGAACTCCGAGACCGCCGCGTTGCAGCCCTCCTCGCCCATCTCACGATAGTCGAAACGATCAGAGCGCAGCTCGGACATCGCGCGATCGAAGCCTGGGCAAAACATGTAGGGGCTCTCCTGCCCGTTGTCCGAGAGGAAGGAAACGTGGCCGAAAGGATGCGCGGCGATGAGGCCGAGGCTGACGTAATCCACGCCGGGATGTTCGGTGGCGAAGCGATCGTAAATGCCGTCGAAACGGAGCGTGCTCGGCGCCTCTCCTTCTTCCCAGCGAGGGATCGCGGCACATTGACGAAAATAGTGCCAGTTGCGGCGCTCGCAGCGGACAGCCGCAGGCGTGATCAGGAGCACGAACTCCCCGACGCGCGCCCGCTGCCGATCGTCGGGCGGGACGATCTGCAAACGAGTCGACTTCAACTCCTCACCCACACCGCCGGAGAGGAGGCAATCCAGGATCGTCCCCGCGCCCTCTTCGTGCCCAGCCTTGGCCTCGAGAACGTTTGCGGAGGTTGCTGCGCCCACGTTGGTGCAAGCGAAGGTTCCGATCGTCATCAGGCCAGTCAACGAAAGAGCGAGCAGTAAGCGCATGGGACACCTTCGCGGCCAAAGGTATCACGCTCGCGACGGAAATCAACGCGGCCGCTCGAACTCAGGGGCGCGGATGAAGCGTCAGGCGAACTTTGACCTTGAGGGGGTAAGGAGCGCCATTCGAGCCCCAGGTGTCGCCATTGGGCGTGCGGAAGGCTTTGCTCCAGTTCCAGTCGTCGTTCACGTCGCCGGCGTCGCGTCCATTGACGACCTTCTGAAAGCTTTTGACGGGAACACGCTCTTCGACGACGCCGCTCGCCTGGTCGAAGCGGGCGCCTCCGCGGATGTAGCGCTCGGAGCCGTCGTCCGGGCTCCAGCCCACCAAGTAGTAGATCGGCACGCTGGAAGGGCGCGCGACCTCGATGAGCTCGATGCGCACGCTCACTTCACCGTCGGCGTAGTTGATGGGAGAGAGCCAGTTGCTCGGAAGGGCGGGGTTGAGGTAATCGGCGAGCGAGAGGAAGTCGCGCGTATGTTCGAGGACCGGCGTGTCGATCCACACCACATCGCCCGGTGCCAAGGCGCTCTCGCCAGCTCCGGCGCCATCGCTTCGCGTCGCTGCGCGCTCGTCCGTCTCCTGAGCGCAGGCCAGCATCAGAAACGTAAAGACGAGGCCGATGAGTCGATTGGCATCCCCCCGCTTCATCGCAGCACGCACCTTCCCGCAGTGCAGCGCATGAGCTGCGTGTTGGGGCAATCCTCGACATCACGGCACATGCCGCCGGCCCGCGCCCGCGTGTCGAAGTCGAGCGACTCGATCCACATGCAGGGCGCGTTGGGCAGCGGCCCGCCCCAGGCGTAGTAGCCGGTGGCCTCGATCTCGCGCAGCTCGACATGGCGAACATTGCCGAGGATCTCGCCGCGGTCGATGTCGACGCTTTCGAGGGTCATGGTGCCGCGTACGGCGAGGTAGAGATGCTGAATATGGTCGCCGCTGACGTCCATGAGCGCGAAGACGCAATGCCTGCAGCTGCGGTAGTCGTTTTCGATCGCCGCCGAGAGGTCGAAGCTGCCGGCAACCTGCTCGTAGGGCGCGATGTTGTCGAGATAACCCGTCCCGGTCCGCAGTCGAATGCCGAGGCCGTCTTCGTAGGAGGGGTCGAGGCTGCTCTGCAATCCGGCGTAGATGCCGATGCCAAAGAAGGAGTCAACCCAGGTCGCGGCGCGGTTCTGCACGGCGACGAGGCAGCCCTGGGCCGTGCGCGTGTCGCTGCTCGATTGCAGAGCCCCCGTTTCCGACTCCCCTCCGCCCTGCCCGCCGGCAGAGTCGCCGCAGGCACCTTGAAGTAGGCAGAGTAGGAGAGCGAAAAGCCGCCGCATCCTCAAAATATTAAGGCAGGCGGAGAAAAATATCCATCATTTATAGATATTTTCATTTCTAACGCATGTAGGTTCTCGCGCAGCCTGTGCGCCAGGGCTTCACAGCCGAAGCGAGAACGCTTATAGAGCAAGTCCACGAAGGAGGGGGCCAGGCCCTATGAAACTAGCGATTCTCGGCGCTTCGGGACGAAGCGGTCGGCATCTCGTGCATCAGGCACTCGAAGCAGGGCACGACGTTCGCGTGCTCGTCCGCTCGGGCGTCACCTTCGGCTTGCGCGCGGCGCGTCTCGAGGTGCTCGTCGGCGATGCCGAAAACGAAGCGGCAGTGCGTGAGCTCGTCTCCGCCTGCGATGCGCTCGTCTCGGCCCTCGGACCGCGACCCGACAGCCCCGAGGCATGCAGC
>ERZ1066121.1543-NODE-1543-length-16500-cov-6.900274_pt1 | contig 16500 bp, 11 predicted proteins | sample MGYA00382768_ERZ1066121 | MGnify/ENA primary metagenome ERZ1066121 (study PRJEB33369, sample SAMEA5778351) | biofilm metagenome | biome: Industrial cooling water; feature: Water cooling tower basin; material: Biofilm | place: United Arab Emirates | collected... | reverse complement strand
CAAAAAAGATGAGATCATCGCCGTGTACGACTTCGGCGGCGGTACCTTCGACATCTCCATCCTCGAGGTGGGCGACAACGTCGTGCAGGTCATCAGCACCAACGGCGATACGCATCTCGGCGGCGACGACGTCGACCAGAAGATCATCGATTACCTCATCGCCGAGTTCAAAAAGGACCAGGGCATCGACGTCAGCAACGACAAGATGGTGCTGCAGCGCCTCAAGGACGCGGCAGAAAAGGCCAAGATCGAGCTCAGCTCGAAGCTCGAGACCACGGTCAACCTGCCCTTCTTGACGGCGGATGCCTCGGGGCCGAAGCACCTCAATCTGCGCCTCACCCGCGCCAAGCTCGAGTCGATGATCGAAGATTTAGTGCAGCGCAGCCTTGAGCCCTGCAAGAAGGCTCTAGCGGATGCCAACAAGACGGCCTCGGATATCGACGAGGTGGTGCTCGTCGGTGGCTCGACCCGCATCCCCTTGGTGCAGGAGACGGTCAAAAAGTTCTTCGGCAAAGAACCGCATCGCGGCGTGAACCCGGACGAGGTCGTGGCGGTCGGCGCCGCGGTGCAGGCCGGTGTGCTCTCGGGCGATGTCAAAGACATGGTCCTCCTCGACGTCACGCCTCTGAGCTTGGGTGTCGAGACTCTGGGCGGCGTCATGACGGTGCTCATTCAGCGCAACACCACCATCCCCAGCCGTAAAGAAGAGGTCTTCTCGACGGCGGAGGACAGCCAGACCAAGGTCGAAATCCACGTGCTGCAAGGCGAGCGTGCGGAGGCGCGGGCCAACCGCACCTTGGGACGCTTCCACCTCGAGGGCATCATGCCGGCGCCGCGCGGCATTCCCAAGATCCGCGTCATCTTCGACATCGATGCCAATGGCATCCTCTCCGTCACCGCCAAAGACGAGGCGACGGGCAAAGATCAGAAGATCACCATCACCGCCAACAGCGGTCTCAGCGATACCGAGATCGACCGCATGGTGCAGGATGCGCAGACCCACGAGGAGGAAGACAAGCGCCGCCGCGAAGAGGTGGAGCTGCGCAACAAGGCCGACCAGCTTTGCTACAGCATCGAGCGTTCGCTGAGCGAGGTCAAAGACAAGCTGCCGGCCGACAAGGTCAGCGAAATCGAAGGTCAGGTGAAGGGCCTGCGTGAGGCGATCGAAAGCCAAAACCACGAAGCCATCCGCAGTCAGATGACGGCGCTCGAGTCGGCGATGGCCGAGGTGGCGACGGCGGCTTACCAGGCCGCGGGTGCACAGGGCGGCGAAGCGGCCGCACCGGGTGCGCAAGGCGCCGCTCCCGGTGCTGCGGCAGGCGGCAAGAAGGACGAAGTCATCGACGCCGAGTTCGAGTAATCGATCTCTCGTCCACGAAGGAGAGCAAGGGAAGGCCGGCAGGGAAACTCATCACCCTGGCCGGCCTTTTCTCTTGCCACGACGCCTTTCCGCTGGGGCGACCCGATGTAGCGAAATCCGGCCGCGGCAGGGCTAGTTTCTAACGTTTGACCAGAGGGGGAACGACGAAGAGCCGTGCTGTGGCGAGGACCTTCGCGATCTGCGTTTGCACCCCTCCACCTCGCGGGCCTCGGTACACGCCCCGTGCGCTTCGTATTCGGCGGCATCGATCGCTGTAGAGATATTGAAGCTGCTCGAGGTGGTGTTAAGGCCATATCGGAAAAGCCTGCGGCGATCGTCCCTTCGAGGTCGCCTAGATTGGGCAAGGTTTGCGCGAGGGTAGCCCGCGTCGCTTTCCAATGGCTACCGTCTTTGGCGAAGTGGTAGGCGTGCACCACGCTCTGATTGCTGCTGTCGATCATTGAGATCGCGTAATCGTCGTTATGGCCGAATAGCTCGTAGGCATCGTCGCGGATACGAAGAGTCTGCTCGAGCTGCTGCTGACCCGGAGCGGCACCAGGGCGACAACATCGCGCCTTGAGTTTGCGCAGTGGGTCGGCGGCTTCGGAAAGGGCGATGCCCTAACCCAAGTTGTCGAAGCCGTGCACGGTGTTGATTTGCACGCTGTCGAAATAACCCTGCGGCAGCTCGACGCGGCGCGTGGTGCAAGGGACGGGATGGTAAAAGTAGGTGTCGATCGAATAGGGCTAGGCGTAGTCGCCCGACAAAGGCGGCGGTGGCAATCTCGTCGCGGCTGCGGGCCGCCGCGCTGGGGTGGAGAGGGTAGGGATCCAGTTCCGCGCTGAAGGTCAGCCCCCCGCATGTGGGCAGGTCCCCGGCAAGGCCGCCTGAGCCTTTGGTCCCTCCATCTGTGGAGACGGCGCCTTTGCTACAGGACGCAATCGTCAAAAGTATAAAAGCGTGGTGTGCCAACTTCTACACACTCACTTAAGGTAGGAGACCCAGCAGAGCTGGACAAGGTCAGGGGTCGAAACGGCCTCTTTCCTAGTTTCCTCCCTCCACGATCTCTGGAAGCTGCGCAGGATGCCGCGCAGAGCGGCCACAAGTTTTCAGGCGACCCCGAAGCACATCTAAGGAGAGTGGAAAAGGGCAGCGGCGGGTACGATGGCGCTCGCGCTGGTGTCTGGTTTCAGCCATTCGAGCTGCAGGAAAAATCCCCCTGTCGATTCGAAAAAGCGAAGTTCGAAGCTGAAGAGACCCGCCTCGAAATCACCCACGCCGCTCTTGCCGCTAGCCGCGTGGTTGCCGTCGTGATCGACGATCAAAAGCGAGTTGATGGCCAAGGTCGACCCATCGTCGGAGCGCAAGGTGAAGAACCAGCGACCGGCCGTCTCGAGGCATATCCATCCCTGGTATCGCGCGATGAAGTCGTCGATGGGGCCACCGGGCCAGAGCGAAGCGTCCGAATAATCAGGCATTCCCGTGAGCGTGCTTTGATCGATCTGCGCGACGATCCCGCTCGAGACCGGGGTGGAGGACCAATCGAACTGAGTGACACTGTCGATGTCGCCGACGAAATAGTCCGCTTTCAGGCCCGGCAGAAGGCCTTCCGTCCTGCAGGGAGAGGTGTTCGCGTCGCCGATGGGGGCGACTTCACCTGCGTCCGGAAGTTGGGCCACCCCTCCATCGGCGAGAGGGATGCGTTCGTAGTCGATGCGGCCGCAGCCCAGCAGTACGCTCGAGCAGAGACCGAGGGAAAGGGCCAAAGAGCCGGCCAACATGAGCGCAAGTTTCGAAAGCTTCCACAAGAGGCTTGGCTCCAAGTCACCGAAAAACATTGCCGAGAAGATGAGCCTCCGCGTTAGGATGCGAACGCAGGGCAACGATTCCTTCCAAAATACTGAAATCCGGCCGAGCGCGCCATGGCCGATTGCCACTCCTCGGGGGCTCCCTGGAGCCCGGTTGATTCGGACGATGGTTGAGACAGGCTCCGGGCATGAGGAGGCAGGCCGCGCGTTTTCCGAGCTGGGATATCCAGATCCTTGGATGGGCAGCCTCGATGCTTTGGCTCGTCTCCTGCGATGCCTCCGGCGAAGGAAGAGTTCGCTTCGAGGACGACCCGAAGGGCAGTGAAGATGCCGAACTTCGCGCCCACGAAAGGGCCGCTCTCGCCCACTATGATTCCGAGGGAAATTCGGTTCTGCCGCTGAGCCAGGCGCTCGGCAGCACGATGTCGGGAGAGCGATCGCCAGGCTTTCATCTCTCGACTGCAGGTACGCAAGTTTTGGCCGCCCTTGGACCGGAGCTCATGGCCGCAGTGCAAGCGAGGGGTTTCGAGGCGAGCTTTCGCTATCCGCCTTCCAGCGCAGGCGCGGGAGCATTCGTGCCAGAACGCCTCGAAGCCGCCCTCCGTCGTCGTTTGGGCGGACAGGTGGAGGATGCGACGCTCACGCGCCTCTCCTACTGGCCCTTCTGGCTCCAAGCGCTTTGGAACGGCTCTTCACTGGTGGAGGACGAAGCACTTGTCGCCAAATCTCTGCGCATGAAGGCGCTCGAGGACGGGGCGCCGCTGGTGAACGATGCGCGGCTGGACAGCCAGATGCCCCATATCAACAACACGAGCTATATCTCGGTGCTGGTCACGCTCGAGCAGCCGGGCACCTTCTATTGGCCTTTGTCCGTCGATCCCGCGCTGCAAGCGGCTCAGCTGAAAGGCATCGTGGCCATGCGTCCGCTCGACCACGACCCCAGCCAGGACGAGACGATCTACGACGAAGCGCAACTCGAAGCGCTGCTCGGCCACCCGCATCGGGCACCGCAGAATGCCGCCTTGTGGATGACGACCAGCGAGCGAGAAACCTTCCTCGGCCGACCCGGATTGGCCACCATTCACCGTGGGCCCATTCAGGCAAAGGAGTCGATTCCAGGTGCTCGGCTGCTGGTTCGCGTGGATTTCGAACGGCTGCCTCGCTCCTGTGTCACCCCGCGTCGAGAGCCTGTCCCGAGCCCTGCGCGGCAAAATGCTTTGTCGAGCTCACCGGGCGGATCGGCTATAAGCCTCCCTTGACGTAGAGGAAGCGCCATCTCTAGATGAACTTTAGGCATTTTCAGCTTCAGGAACCTTCGTGACCTCCATGGACATCCCCGCGCTGGGCAACCTCGTGCTCTGCCTCAGCCTGATCGCCGCGGCCTATGCCTGCTCGACCGCCCTGGTCGCCGGGCGTAGCGGTACGCAGCGCTGGCTCTTCAGCGCCCGCTACGGCACCTACGCTACCTGCGCCTTGATCACGGTGGCCGTGCTGCTGCTGGCCTACGCCTTTCAGACCCACGATTTCCGCATCCGCTACGTGGCGCGCTACAGCGACCGCTCGATGGGCTGGGCCTATCTGCTCACGTCGCTCTGGGGTGGCCAAGACGGCTCGATGCTCTGGTGGAGCTTTCTGCTCTGCGGGTACACGGCTGCCGTGACCTTCTCCTTTGGCCGCCGTTATGTCGAGCTGCAGCCCTACGTGCTCTTCACGCTGATGAGCATCCTCATCTTTTTCATCGTGGTGATGCTCTTTGCGGCCAACCCCTTTGCCTTGATGTTGGCCGATACGCCGCAAGACGGCGAAGGCCTCAACCCTCTGCTGCAGAACTACTGGATGACCATCCACCCGCCTTCGCTCTACTTGGGCTTCGTGGGTTGGTCGGTGCCTTTCGCCTTCGGCATCGCGGCCCTGATCACGGGGCGCCTCGACGAAGAGTGGCTGCTCGCGGCGCGCAAATGGGCGCTGCTCGCTTGGCTCTTCCTCTCGATCGGACTGCTTTTGGGCATGCTCTGGTCTTACGAGGAACTCGGCTGGGGCGGCTATTGGGCCTGGGATCCGGTCGAAAACGCCTCCTTCCACCCTTGGCTGGTCGGAACGGCCTACCTGCATTCGGTGATGGTCCAGGAGCGCTACCGCATGCTCAAAACCTGGAACATCGCGCTGCTCTGCCTGACCTTTTTCATGACCATCTTCGGTACCTTCCTGACGCGTTCGGGGCTGATCGCCAGCGTGCATTCCTTCGCGCGCTCCGACATCGGCATCTTCTTCGTCTGGTATCTGGTGTTCCTGGCGGCGGCCTGCATCGGGCTCATCGTTTGGCGTCTGCCCAAGCTGCGCGCGGTGCACCGCATCGAGGCTTTGATGAGCCGGGAGTTCGCCTTCCTGCTCAACAACTGGATTTTGCTTGGGATGATGGTCTTCGTCCTCATCGCGACCACCTTTCCGCTCCTGAGCGAGTGGCTGCGCGGCGAGCAGGTCACCGTCGGCCCGAGCTTTTACAACCGCTGGATGGTGCCTTTCGCGCTGGTGCTGCTCTTTTTGATGGGCGTGGGTCCGCTGATGGCCTGGCGTCGTGCCACCGGCAAGAAGCTGACGCGCGCGCTCCGTGCGCCCATGCTGAGTGCGGGCATCGTGGGCTTGCTGCATTTGCTCATCGGGCCGCGTTTGGGTTTTCCGGCGCTGATCGCCGGCGACGCGCTCTATGCCACGGCGACCGGCCAGGTGCTCGACCTCTTCACCCGGGCCGCGCCGCTGATTTCGACCACCTGCTGCGCGGCGGTGCTCGGCACCATCGTGCAGGAGTTTTGGCGCGGCATGGCGGCGCGTATGCGTAGCCAAAAGGAGAGCCCTGGGCTGGCCTTGATGCGTCTGGTCGGCCGCGCCAAGCGGCGCTACGGCGGCTATACCGTGCACGCCGGCATCACCTTGATGTACCTGGGCTTCACTGGCGCCGCCTACGACGTCGAGAAAGAAGCGGCGCTCTCTCCCGGCGAGATGATGCGCATCGAGGGTTACCGCATCCGTTACGAAAAGCCGCGGATGGAGGTCGACCCGAACAAGCGCATGGTCTTCACCGATCTGACGGTGATGAACGACCAAGGCCGCGTCTTGGGCCAGGTGTCGCCGGCCAAGTTCATCTACCGCACCCATCCGCAGATGCCGACTACCGAGGTGGCCAAGCGGGTGAGCTCGATCGAAGACCTCTACGTCATCATGAGCACGGTCGACCCTCAGACCAAACGTGCCACCTTCCGTGTCATCGTCCGGCCTTTGGTGGTGTGGATTTGGATCGGCGGCCTGGTGCTGATCCTCGGTGCCTTCATCGCCATGAGCCCTTCGGTGCGCGAACTGCTCGGCGAGAGCGCCTTCGCTCCTATGCCGATGCGCGCGAGCCCGGTATCCATGATTTGGCCTCTGCTCCTCTTGCTCTGCGGCGCGGCTTGGTTGTCGCCGCAACCTCTCTCGGCGCAATCAGACAGCTCGAGTTCGCTGCACGCGGGCACCGTCGTCATGCACAACGCCGACGAGCGGCGCCTCTTCAGCCGCCTGCTCTGCCAATGTGGAGAATGCGCTCGCTTGCCCATGGACGGCTGCGGTTGCAACTGGGCGACCCAAAAGCGGGAGAAAATCCGCGCCGAGATGGCCGCCGGGCGCAGTGTCGACGACATCATCGCGAGCTACCGCGAAGAATTCGGCCCCAAGGCCATTGCAGTACCCTCGGACCGCGGTCTCGACCGGGCGCTCTGGGCGATTCCCGTGGCCGGGACCTTGCTGGCGGCCTTGGCCTTGATCATGCTCGGGCGCCGCTGGGCGCGCCGCTCGGCGAAGAGCCAAGGCGAGCCTGCCCTGATGTCCCAAGAGAGCGCCATCGAAGCCAGCCCCGACGAACGCCAGCGTTACGACGCTCTGCTCGACGACGAACTCTCGAAGTTCGAAGGTGGCGACAAGTGAGCGCCTTGGCTTGGTCGCTCGCCATCGCCGCGGGGCTGACGCTCTCGGCTTCCTTGTGGTGGTTCTGGCTCAGCTTCCGCGCTGCGCTCGGCGCCGACCTCAGCGCGGGCGACGAGGGCGATGCCGCCATGCGTTCGGCCGCGTCCCTGCGTCGTCGCGAGCTCGAAGGCGAACGCGACGCCCTGGTGCGTAGCCTTCGCGATTTGGAGCTCGATTACGAGACGGGCAAACTCTCCGAAAGCGATTTCGAATCCTTGCGGGAGAGCCTAAGGGGGCGAGCGCGGCAGGTGCTGCGGGCGCTCGACGAAGACCTCGCGCCATACCGCCAGCGGATCGAGGAGCTCTTGCAGGCCAAAGGGAACGATGCCTCTTCTTCTTGAGCCACTCCTCCACCGGCGGCCGGCGCCGCTTTCCGAACCTTCGAGGCGCTGGATGCGGCGCTTGGGCCTGCCTTTTCTCCTTTGCCTCGCCCTTGTCCCGCGCTCGGCTGCGGCCCAGGAGGGGCATTTGCCGCCCCAGCTCTTTCGCGGCCCCATCGAGCTGACGCAGGCGAACGCAACGGGAGAGCTCCCCGCCGGCAGCGTCCGCGTGCAGGTGAGCGACGCCGAGGGCGAGCCCCTCGCGCAGGCCACCATCGAACTCGCCTCGATGCGCGCCGAAGACAACGCGCGCCAGGTGATCCGCGGCCGCAGCGACGACAAAGGTGTGTATGTGTTTTCGGGCGTAGCGACGGGCTCGGCGCAGGCCTACCGCGTGCGCGTGCCGCATCAGGGCGCGGTCTATGCCTCGGCGCCCTTTCAGCTGCCCGTCGACCAAGGTTTCGAGGTGCGGGTCACGCGTCTCGAGACCACCCGCAATCCACGTTTCGTGGTGATGTTGGTCGGTCATAGCGAGATCGAGTTCAACGACGATCGCCTGCACGTCATCCAGGCCGTCCGCCTCCTCAACCTGGGCGAACACACCTACGTCTTCCCCAAAGAGGGCGAGCATTTTGCCCTGCCCAAGGGCTACAAGGCCTTCCAGAGCCAGCCGGTGATGAGCGACCAGAAACTCGAGCCTGCGCGCGGTGGCTTTCGTCTCAAGGGCTCGCTGCCCCCCGGCCAGACCCTGCTCACCTGGAGCTTCGATCTGCCCTACCGTGGCAGCAAGGTCGACCTCTCCTTCGGCGTGCCCTACAAGTTTTTCATGCAGCGGGTGGTGATGAACCGCCTGGCCGATGCGCGTTTGAAGGTCGACAAGTTCCCCGCTGCCAAGCTGATTCACGATGGCGGGCGCAGCGCCTGGATGAGCGAGCTGCAGCGCCATCCCCAAGACCCAGCCATCCCGCAGATCTCCTTGCATATCGATCGCCTGCCCGGCCCGGGGCCCTGGCGCTGGGTGGCGGTCGCGGCGGCCTCGCTCTGCCTTCTTCTGGGGGCGGGATTCGCGGCGCGACGCAAGTTCAGGCATGAAGCCGCAGCCGCCCGCAAGGCAGAGGCTTCGGCGCCGCTTCCTTCGCCCTCGCTCTCGAGCATCGACCCGGCGATGCTGACGCATCTGCGCGCGCAGCTGGACGATATCGAAAGCAGGCACGCGGCGGGGGAAATCGGGCCCCAATCCCGCGAGCGCATGCGGCGCGAGCTCATCGACGCCGTGGCGCTCCGCCTGCGCGAAGAACAAGCCAGCGCAGCCTCGGCGGTGCCCGGCCAAAGCTCGCGTTGAACCCGAGCAAAGACGGTCGTAATCTGCGTCGCGTCCGGGGCCAAGCCTCGGTCCGCCTAGAAAGGGAAAGACATGGCTGAAGGGCTCAATCGCGTAATGTTGATCGGCAACTTGGGTGCAGACCCGGAGCTCCGCTACACCCAGGGCGGCCAAGCCGTGTTGAAGCTCCGTCTCGCAACGACGGAATCCTACGCCTCGCGCGGGGGCGAGCGCCAAGAGCGCACCGAATGGCATTCCATCGTCATCTGGGGCAACCGCGCCGAAGCGCTGAGCAAGATCTTGGGCAAGGGGCGCACCATCGGCGTCGAAGGTCGCATCCAATACCGCCAGTGGGAAGACCGCGACGGCAACAAGCGGACGAGCACTGAGATCATCGCCAACAACGTGCTCCTTTTGGGCGGTAGCGGTGGCGGCGGTGGCGGCAGCCGTATGGGTGGTGGCGGTGGAGGTGGCGCTTCGTCGAGCTACGAGCGTGGTGGACCTCCCGAGCCCGATTACGGCAGCGATTCGATCCCGGCCGACGACTTCGGCGACGACGATATCCCTTTCTGAGCCTTAGGCCCGGTCGAGCGATGCCCAATATAGGTCTCCGCCCGTCTCGCGAGGTTCAGGCGTGAACGAGCGCGCCAGCAAAAAACAGCGCGCCGCTCTCCTCTTGGTCGAGCGGGGCCTGGTCGAGAGCCGGGAGCGCGCCCGCGCACTGATTTTGGCGGGCGTCGTTTACTTAGGCGAGCGACGTATCGAAAAAGCGGGCGAGGCTCTCGCCCCAGACGCCCCGCTCACCTTACGCGCCAACCCCAACCCCTTCGTCTCGCGCGGCGGTCTCAAGCTCCAGGGTGCTTTGGAGGCCTTCGGCCTAAGCGTCGAGGGCTTGGTCGCGGCCGATTTCGGCGCCTCGACCGGGGGTTTCAGCGACTGCTTGCTGCAGCGCGGTGCCTTGCGCGTCTACGCCATCGACGTCGGCTATGGACAGCTCCACTCTCGCCTGCGCGACGACCCACGCGTGGTGGTGATGGAGCGCTGCAACGCGCGGCACCTCAAGGAAGAGGATTTGCCGGAGAAGGTCGACCTCGTCGTCATCGACGCCTCTTTTATCGGCCTCGAAAAGCTCTTGCCCGCAGTCAAAGCGGTGCTCAAAGCCGGTGGACGCACCGTGGCTCTGGTCAAGCCGCAGTTCCAGGTGGGGCGGCGCCAAGTCGGTAAAGGCGGCGTGGTCCGCGACGACGCCTTACGCTACCGCGCCGTGCAGCAAGTGCTCGAGGCGGCCGCCGCTTTGGGCTTCCACGACGAGGGTCAGGCCGACTGCGTCCTGCCGGGACCGCAGGGAAACCGCGAGATTTTTCTCAACCTGCGCCTGGGCGCGGCGGTCTCGTCTTAGGCGCTTCGGTCCTTGGTTCCGGGGAGAGGATTCGAACCTCTATTCGCGGATCCAAAGTCCGCTGTCCTGCCTTTAGACGACCCCGGAATCGAACCCGCCATCTATGCTTCAGGCGAGCGATTCGTGCAATCGGAAGGCGCTGCCGGAGCGACGAAGGGGAAGTGGCAGTGAATCAAGGCCCCTCAAGGCACGCCGCTCTTGCTGGCGAGCGCGTCGAAGTTTTTGCCCTCGTAAAGAGGCATGAGAGCCAACATCGCTTCCGCGCCCACCGGCGTGAGATCGTGGGCGTCCGCCACTTCGTACACGAACTTCGCGAAGCGTTCCTGCCAGCGCTCGGAGACCTTTCTTCGGCTTTCGGGGTCTTCTTCCCGGTACCAGTGGTCGTAACTTTGTTTCCACCGCAGGAGCGTCTCGATGCCCTCGTCGATAGGCCAGGGCCAGTCTTCGTAGAAGGTATGCATCAGCATCTCCACAAGGATGCGCTTGGCCAGCGTCGCTCGTTCCTCGGGGCGGGCGAGGGCTTGTGCCTCTGCCTCCCCGTGAAGTCCTTCTCCTGTCGCAACATAATGAAGAAGTTTCAGGCGGAGGTAATTGAGTTCACCAAAGCGGCGTATGGCGCTTTGGTCCCGCATCTCTGTCGACCGACTGCTCGCGAACCAGCCGGTGACGGTGTTCGGGTTTAGATAGGAGTCGCCGGACGATCCTGTAGGGCCGATCAGCGCGACGAGCTGCGGATTGACGATCTCGTAGCTCGCATTGACGCCTTTTTTGAAGAGCGGGAGCCCCGTCGACGACAGAAAGGCTTTCAGCTCGGCGCTTTGCGCGCGCGTAAAGCTTCCGTCGGCGCGGCTTTCGGATCGCCCGGCAGGGGTGGGCTCGGGAAAGGGGATCGGGAGGATCCACGTCCGCGCCAGGCAGCAGAGCATGGCACCGGCATTCGATGCGTCGCAGCCGCTCCAGCTGCCGTTGGGGTTCTCTCGCTTGTTGATCGTGCTCCGAGCACCCTTTTCGCCGAGCACTTCCGGGATGAGAGCGTCGGCCGAACGGCCTCGGGAAAGGCGGAAGCGCCGATGCCAATCCCAAGGAAGACGGAGAGTTTCAAAGGTCTGGACGAGGTGAACATCGCGCGCTGTAGCCTTGCTCCGCGCTGCAGGGCTCTGAACCATACTCGAGTAACGCTGCGGGCACTCGACGCTTCCGAGCCAATCTTCCGAGCCGACTGTCTCGCCGGCGGTGTTGGGCAAGCGTGGCTTCCAGAGCAGCCGCCCGGCGTCATCGATTTCGAAATCGAAAAGAGCGCTGTCTTGCACACAGCCCAAGCGAGGTGTGGTCAAACCCCGTTTGATTGACCACGACCGCCCCTCCTCTGAGGCGCATGCCGAGGTGTGGATTCCAAGGAGGACGACGATGAGCCAGCCGAGATCGGGCGCGGATGCATTTCCAAAGAGTCTCCGCTTCAACACGGCCCCTCGTCTTGCAGAGAACGCGCCAAATCAGCGCTGGGCTCGCAGGACGAGCGAAGGCCATCGCCTTGGTCGAGTGCGTCTAAGGCGCGCAGGAACACCTGGGCTTTGAGCTCGGTTTCCTCGACTTCCAGATCGATCTCGCTGGCTTCGACGATGCCTCCTCCAGCGCCGTAGTGCAGTCTGCCTGCGTGGTGAATGGCCGTGCGAATGGCCACCGCGAAACAGGCCCCGCCTCCGCGATCCAGGTATCCCAATGCGCCGGTGTAGATGCCGCGCGCTTGGCTTTCCAGGCGCTCGATGTGCTCGATCGCGCGCAGCTTCGGCGTACCGGTGACGCTGCCTGGAGGAAAAAGGGCCTCGATCAGATCGCTCAGCTTCAGGTCTTCGCGACTCCTGCAAGCGATGTCCGAGACCCAGTGATAGAGCCCGCGGTAGGCCTCGACCTCGAAGGCGCGTTTGACTTCGACGCTGCCGGTTTGCGCGATGCGTCCCAGGTCGTTGCGCATCAAGTCGATGATCATCGCGTGTTCCGCGACCTCTTTCGGATTCTGGCGCAGCGTCTCGAGAGGGCTCGACGCGCGGGCGTCGAGGGTGCCCTTGATCGGTCGCGTGATCAGCGTGCCGCCAGGCCCCTGCCAGCGGAAGAAAAGCTCCATTGTCTGCGCGATCACCGCGTGATCCTGGGCCTCGAGATAGAAGCCCAGAGGCACCGGACTGAGGTGATGCATTGCCAGACCCAGGTCGAGAGACGCGCCTTCGTAGCTCGCCTGCCAAAAGCGCGCGAGGTTGACCTGGTAGAGGTCCCCTCTCGCCATGCTCTCGAGCGCCAACTCGATGGCGCGGCGGTGCTCCGCGGCCGGCGAACTTTCGAGCGAGGTGGGGCGATGCCTTTGCGGGTGAACGCTCGGCTCCCCGGCGCTCGCAGCGAGGAGCTTCTTTGCGCTGGCCTCGTCGTCGGCGACCAGCCAAAGGCGATGGTCCTCGTGATCGAAGGCGTAAAGCGCGTCGTAACGAGCGAAGCAGGCCAAGGGGAGGCGCTCGTGGCGCCGCAGACGCATCGGGCGCGGGCTCGCGATCCGATCGACGAGATCGTAAGCCAAATAGCCGATCCAGCGCGGGATATGTCGCCACTCGAGCGCAGTAGCGCTGCCTTCGGAGTGCAGGGCGTCGAGGGCGTCACGCCGCCAAAGCGCGCTGCGAGCCATGCGGTACCAAGCGCTCGGATGGACGCCGACATAGGACCATCGGCGATCGTGCACGCGTCCCGCACCCCCGGAGAGCCAGGCCATTCCGGGGCAGTCGCGCAGGCGCTCGACTAGGGTCGGCGCTTCCTGCCAAGGCTGCTCGGCCACATACATCGCGGGGGGAGTTTGGGCGCAAGCCCGGGCAGCTTCCACACGAATTCGTCGCTGAAGAAGGAGCGTCTTCCCACCTAGGGGCGGTAGCTCCAGCCCTCACATTCGAGGCGGTAGCGGGGCAACTCCGCACCCCAGCAAGCCGCATTGCGCATGGCCTGCAGCGCCGCGGTTTCCTGACCGCCGTAGGATTTGTTGAAATGAGGTGAAACCGGGAGCAAGGCCTCGCTGCGATCTCGACTTCCGGCAAAAAGCGGGAAGAGGTGATCGGGCTCGTATTCCTTGGCGCTCACCTCCCAGAGCGTGCGCTGCGCCGCCGTCAGGCTCGCGTTTCGCGTGTAGCGGCATAGGGCCGGCGCCGAAGCCTTATCGCTCTCATCGCCACTCAGCAAGATCGGAGGCGGGTCGGCATCCGGACTGCGCGAGTTCATGACCTCGACTTTGAGCATGGCGAGAATTTTATCGAGGTCGCTCCAGGTGGGTGGGCAGCTCAATCGCACATCGTTTTGGCCTAAGGCATCGCAGCGCGCCGCCAGTTCGGGGTTGCCCGAACGCCTCTGCACATAGTTTTCGGCGCAGGGATGTCTTGCGGGGCCGAGAGTACGGATATCGACAGGGACGGGAACTTCGCTCCAGCCCATTCCGCGCAAGCGGGCGCGGATCTCTGCTTGCAGTTCCGAGGTCGAGCGCTGGCTCGGCTCGAGGGCGATGCCGGAGCCCTTCAGCATCTCGGCGATCGGGGCGGAGGAGTCCATGGGAAAAGCGTAATACTTCTCGCTCGGCAGGCAGTGCCCGACCAAGTAGCCTCCCTCCTTGCCCTGGACGATCCAACCGCGTCCGTCGAGGCGTGCGATGCCCTCGCTTTTCAAGGATTCGAATAGGTCTTCGCAATGGCTGGTGCGGAGACGAAAGCAGCCGGCGCCTTCGCGGGTTTGCAGCCAGAGGTCTTCGGGACGGCTGGCGGCGAGGGCCACCACGTCCCCCCTCAAAGCCTCGTATCGGAGCACCGTGGTGTGATGCACCTTTTGCAAGAGGGCAGCGCTCGAATCGTTGTTGGCTTTGGTGATTGCGTAAAATGTGCCTTCCGCAGGGTCGATGTCGGACTGCAGTTGCGTCGCATAGCGTGGGCTCTCGGGGTAGACTTTATACTCGCTCAGCGAATACGCGCGGCCGTCCGGAAAGAGCGAAGTCACCAACTCGAACCACTGCCGCTCGCCGCGACTGTCCAAGCGGTATTTCGCCATCGCCGGTGGCTGGCCCTCTCGCCGCACCTGGCCCGCCCATTCGAGATGGCCGCGGACCAAAACGCGCAAGCTCACCATCGCCGCGTCTTCTCCAATGGCGCGAAGCTGCGGATCCAAGCGAGCGAGCTCACCACGGTAGGCGATGCCGGAGTGGACATAGGCGTGAACTTCGGTCTTCAGCGAGGGTTCGGCGCGGATCGACGCCTCCATCCAGACAAAATGCCGAAGCTCTGCCGCGCCGCCGCAGGCGGGACCGAAACCAGGTCGATAAGGGTGCGCCTCGATGAGGTAAAAGGCGTGTTCGCGGTCGGGGAAAAGCGCGACGTGCAGCGGCGGCGACGCCCACTGCAGTCGGATCGAGTCGTTGCCCCATTTCACCCAGAAGTTGGCGCTCGCTCCGGTTGGAAAAACCAGCTGGTGCACCTGCGACTCCACGCGGGCCGCGGGCATCGTCTCTTCGGCCTCCTCGCTCGCGTTCGCCTCATCGAGCAAGCGAAGCCCTGAAAAGAGAATCGAACGTTCGCCGGCCAGCATCATTTCGAAGACGCCGGGGTGTTCGTTCGAGCTGCGCATATGCTCGGCGAAGTAGAGGGGATGCTCCGGAGAGAGCACGATCCCTTCGGGAATTTTCCACGCCTGCGTCCGCGAGAGGTCGCCGCGGTAATGCCATACCCACGTCGCCTTGCGACTCCTCAGCGAGGTCGGGGCGTCGGCTTCCGCGATCCATACGCCGCCGCGCATATCGGATTGAAGCTGAGCAACGCGCAGAGGCAGGCGGCGGAAACCCGCGGGGCAGCGAAGCCCCTCGCGGTCGAGCTGCTGGCCGAGATTTTTCTCTACCGGGGCTTCTTCCCCGCTCCCGAGGCAAGCCGTCGCTGCGAGAAGGAAAAAGGGGAAGCAAAGCGCTCGCCCGGAGGCGCTTTCCAGGCCAAGCATGCCTCTGCGGTCGAGCAACCTGTATGCCAGACGTCCATGAGAGCGAAAGTCGTGATTTCCGAAGCTTCGGGCCCAAGTCTCGAGGGAGGTGGCTATGGCTCTGCCTTCTCTGGGGAAGTCTAGGCGCCTGCCGCTCGGCTTCTTCCTCACCCCGGCTCGACCTGAGCATCGTGCAGGCCGACGGAAGCCGTGCCTCGACACGCGCCGATCTCGACACCTTGATTTTGCGTTTCGCGCAGGGCAGCTCGCCCGCCAGAGAGGAGCGCTCGGCGCTGCGCAGCAAAGGGTTGAGCCTCTCCTTCGCGCTGCCGGATTTCAGCACACCGCTCCGTTTCGCCGCCGAGCTGACCGGTCCCTCGCAGCGTCTATGGGGAGCGCTGCCGACGATTCCGCCGGTCGAAGCCCAGGGTGGCGCCGTCGTGCTGGTGGGCAAAGGCGGCGGCTGCGAAAAGGTCGCCGGCGCCGATCTGCCTCTGGAGCGCTACGGCGGCCAGGGTCTTCGCCTAGGCAGCTACGCCCTCCATGTCGGTGGCCGAAATACCCAAGGCCTCTCTCGAGCGGTCGATTACCTCGATCTCCTTCGCTACCGCAGCGCGGCACGTCCGGATTTGCCCCAGGATCTCGAAGTCTTCGCCGCCGTCCCCCTCGACGAAAGCCATGCCCTGCTCGCGACGACGCAGGGCTTCTGGATCTTCGATCTGAACAGCGCGCGCCCGGCCGAGCCGCTGGCCGGCCAAGTCCACGCGGGAGCCGAAAGCGGCGCCAGCCTTATCTACCTGCCTGGCCAAGGGGCCTTTGTGGTCGGGGGAGGTAGCCCCGATGCGCCGGTCGCCTTCGCCACCTGGGTGACCAAGGAGGGCGCGCAGCGGCAAGTCCCCTTGCAGCGAGGGCGCTTTCGCCCCGCGCTCGTCGCGACGTCCACGGGGGTATGGATCGCGAGCGGTCACGTCAACGCGAACGACGAACTCGAAGAACTGCGCGTCGACCAAACGCCATCGCGTACGATCGCGCGCTTCGACGCTCCGCCGAGGATCGAAGCGCATTGGTTCTGCGACGCCATGAGCGACCACTGCTTGCTTTTTGGTGGGGTCGATCCTCTCACGATGGCGCCTCGTGCCGAAAGCCTGAGCGTCAGCGCGTGTTCCCAGGCCTGCACCTTCACCGCAGGCCCACGCTGGGAGGGCGCGCGTCGCGGCGTGCTCACTGTGGCCAACGATCACTTCCTGATGCTGATCGGCGGAGAGGGCCCGAGCGCCACCACCGAGCTCTTGCGCTGGAACGCTGGCGTCGCCGAGTTT
>ERZ1066121.1540-NODE-1540-length-16548-cov-6.400170_pt1 | contig 16548 bp, 33 predicted proteins | sample MGYA00382768_ERZ1066121 | MGnify/ENA primary metagenome ERZ1066121 (study PRJEB33369, sample SAMEA5778351) | biofilm metagenome | biome: Industrial cooling water; feature: Water cooling tower basin; material: Biofilm | place: United Arab Emirates | collected... | reverse complement strand
TGCTTGCACACCGGTGCGCCCGGCCGCCCTCTGCGCCTCAGCAGCCGCTGCCGCAGCCGAGAGCTTGTAGCCGCTCATCCGCGGGCGCTTTCATCATCGCCGAGATCGACGAAGAAACTGCCATCGTAACGCTCGGCCGCAAGCTCGGTATTGTCGGCCGCTCCCACGCCCATTGCGATCGTCACCAGTCCGTCGATCCTTCCCCGCGAGCGCTTCTTGTCAAAGGCGCGGTTCTTCTGGCCGTCTGCAATCAGCGCGGCATTCGCCGCGCAGCTGTAGGTCACCGGCGAATTGTCGATCACGATCGTGCGCTCGAGAATGCGGTCCTCGAGCCGCTCGACCGAGCGTGGCATGCAGTATTGGCGGTCCTCGAACATCACCCGCGTGCCCTGCGCGTGCGCCACCATCTTCAGGCCCTGCCCGGCGGGCTCTTTCGGGCCTCGGTATCGCCAGGCGGGAAGCCCGATATCCTCACAAGCCGCTTCGAAATCGGCCATCTGGGCCGGATCGAAGACCAGCTCCTGGATGTTAAAATCGGCGACAAGTTCCGCGACCTTGGTGGCGACGAAGCTCTTGTCGATTGTCGCGCCCGGGACAGCGGTTAGAGACCCCTTCTCGACCCAATCCTCATAGGGCGCACGGTCGGCCGTAGCGCGATCCGCCAGTCCGCTTTCCGTCGTCCAGTACCAGGTCTTCGACCAAAGGACGTCGTCGCCGTCGATCCATGTCGCCGTCAGCGCCGTAAGGTCGTTCTTCTGACTAAGATCGAGGCTCAGCCAGCACCGGCAGCCCTTGAGTGCTGCCAGCTCTTCCTCACCAATCGCTTGCTGGACCGAGGCCCAGACCTCTTCGTCGATCCAGAAATCGGCGGCGCCGGCCGGAATACCGAAATAGAGCCGCTTGACCGAGCTCGCGGTCGACAGCTTGGTCTTCGCCGTCTCAACCGCCTCGCGGATGTTGGCGATCGGGTAGGTGATGCCCAGCGCCGGAAGCGACTTGTACCAGGCCTTCTCGTTCTCGAAGATCGTCTCGCGGTCGGCCTTGTCGGTGCGAGCGACGAAGGCGAAGGCCGTGTCGTTCTTGACCTCGCCCCGGGCCACGGCCTGGGCGGTTTCGGAGATCTCGGTGCCGACATGCTGCGTCATTGCCGGCGTGTTGCTGCCGAGCACCATCATGGCGCTTCCGTGGATCTTGTCGATCGCGCGCTGCCAGGTCTCGATCTGGTCGACCGAGGCGAACTCGTGGATCTCGTCCGCACCGACCATCCGGGGCCGCGGTCCGGACTGCTGCTTGCCGTCGGCCAGCGGCAGGAAGAACGATTGCGAGCTTGGATGCTCGATCTTCCAGGCGTTGTCCCCTTCGCCGCGGATGACGACGTGGCCCAAATCCTCGAGCGTGTCCTCGTCCCGGTCCGGGATCGGCGCGCGACACATTGCCACCGCGTCCTTGAACAGCACCATCGAGGTCTGCTTGTTCGCGGCGATTGAATAGACCTGCGAGCGTTTGAACCCGCACCAGCCCATCGCGTACAAACAAAGCCCGCCAATCATCGGCGACTTCGCTTGGCCCTTGCCGGTCTCGAAATAACCCTGTCGGAAGCGCCATCGGCCATCCGCATTGACCCAGCCCATCAACGAGCCGACGCCGAAGGTCTGGTAAGGGATCAGATGGAACGGCTTGCCTTGGGCGGGTCCGTCCGTGATCGTGAACATCGCGGGGAAGAAGTCGAGCGCGCGCTGCGCCAGCTCCGGCCGCCAAAAGTATCCTCTTGCCGGCGCGTCGCGGAGGTCCCGCAGGTGACGCTCGGCCGCGTACTGGACCAGCTCCCCGACGACGAAGTCGCCGCGTACGGCTGCTTCGGCCCATTCGGTGGTGGGATCGACCGCTCGCTTAGGCTTGCGGCCCGAGGAACGCGTCGGCACCCGTCTTGCGCTCCCGTGTCTTGGTGACCTTGCCGACCTTGCCCCGCCTGCCAGGCGTCAGCCCGAGCTGGTCCTCGAGGCGCTGCGCGGTGCTCTCCGCCTCGCGCATCGCCTTGTAGTGAATGGAGAGGCGCTCGATCGACTTGGGGTTATCCGGGTTCTTCGCCGTCACGAGCCCGTCGACTGCGACTTCCCGCGAGCAGCGATCATAGACCAGATAAGCCATCACGAGGCGCTGCAGGGCATGCCCGTTGGAGGCCGAAAGGATCTCAAGCTGGTCCATCTCGCCGGCAACCCGGCGCCAGTGCTCTGACGCCGCCTTTTGCTCGCTGGCTTCGGGCAGCAGCCGCTTCCACTCCGGCTCGAGGATGCCCCCGATGGTTTCCCGGGCCCTGGCCGCCCGCTTCCGAGCTACCGCCATTGACCCTCGTGATTCCTGCCGTCGACGGACGGGCCTGCGCCGTATGCGCCCGCTCCCCGAGTTTCAGTCGGCAATCCCCGCCCCGGACGGCGGCAACAGCAGGTTCCGGCGCAGCCTTGGCCGCGGCAACTTTTTACTTTCGAATTCTTCGCAGTGTAAATGGAGGCACTGCGCGGTGTCCGGCCCCTGGGGGCGCCAGAGTTTCGACCCCCGCCCCCCTCACGCCCGGCCGGCGTTCCAGGGATGGTCGGGGCTGGTCGGTCGACCGTCCGCTGCCACCCCTCGCCCGCCTGCCCGTCGCTCGTGGCCGAACTGCTCGGCGGTGACCTCGGCGTGATGTCGCTCACATAGGTTGCGAGTATTGCCGTCGACGTCGAGCCCGCCAAGAGCCAGCGGCACCTCGTGATCTACGACAGTTGCGGCTTCGGTCCGGCTCTCGGCCAAGCACATCTCGCACAGGCCGCTAGTGCGCATCAGGCGGCGCCGGCGCTGCGCTTGGCCTGCTCGGCCGCGCAGGCGCTGCGTCAGATCACGCGGCGCGGCGATGCTTTCGCCTCACTCGACGGCTGTGCGTTACGCCGTTGCGCCGGCGCTGCGGTTGCGCCTGAGCACCGCGTGAGCGACGCAGGCGGCCCGGAGGAGAACCGACGGGCAGGTGACGGTTGAAGCGTAGGTCCATCAGGCCCTGCGAGCTTACCGCCACGCTGGCATCGCTCGTAGCGGCAGCAAGCGAAACGAAAGCGGTGCTGGCCAGCGCCAGCGCCGTCACGACATGACGATGCATTAGGTTCCCCTCATTCGACCTTGACGCCGTAGCTCTCAAGGTCGCGCAGCAAGGATGCCTTGCGCGCCTTCAGCTCGGCTAGAACAACCGGCCTGCAGATTGCGGCCATCGCCTGGTCCTGCCAGCGATCGGCGATCACTACGCCGCACAGATCCGTCTCGACTGCCGCGATATCTTCCTCGAGCTTCTTCAGCGCCAAGGCAGTGCGATCCACAATCGGCAACATCGCTAGCTTCATCGAGAGCCTCCCCGCGTCCCGCTTTGCTCGGCACGCTTGACGAAGAACGTCGTGACACCCGGTTTGCGGCTCAGGCCCAGCTCGGCCAGTTCGACCGCTCGCTTACCTTCGGTGGCTTTGAGGATGACCGCTTTCTCGAGCGCTGGCTTGATACGAACCAGATTCTTGGCCCAGCGCAGCTTCGCCAGCCTGGCGGCAATCTCGTCTTCCTTACCAGCAATGGCCAGCGTCGCGCGGCCGTCGACGGTGCCAATGACGCAGCCGCCTAGTTCGATCGACTTGCGCTTGTTCTGCGTCAGCTCGGCCGCGGCGCCTGGCCACCAAGGCTCGAGCTTCTCCGCGATGGCATCACGTTGAGCGATGAGGTCATTGGCGGCGCGATCGGCGTCGGCGTTCACGGCGGCGATATCTGCCTGGCGCTGCTCTTCGATCGCCGCGATCTGCCCGTCGAGTTCCGCATATCGCTCGCACAGCTCCGTGGCCGCCGCGATCGTACGAGGCTGGCGGACAGAAGCCGTCACGAGAGCACCTCCGCGATCATCAGGCCCGTCGCCACACCGCCCATCCAGAACAGCATCAGCGCCAAAGCGAAGACGCCCACGACCTTATTCTCGAGCGACATCAATCGTCCTCAAGCAACAATACTTCGACGGTCACCGTCAGCGTGGGGCATGGAAGTACGCGCTGATCCACGTCGATCACGCCGGCGTCGGCCACCATCTGGCCGGGTATCGAAAATTCGTGATCGGGCAGCAGCGCGATCATGGCCTCGGCCTGCGCCACTTCGCCAACGCCTTCAAAGCGGATCTGCAGCGTGTGCCGCGTGCCTTTGAAGGTGATGCTGGCCCAGGAGCGCTCGGCATGAACCCGCACCGTGCCCGCTCCGCCTGCTAAGGCGAGGAGTTGCGCGCGCAGCTGCTCACCGGCGCGCAGACCGCGCCGGGCCTCGGCAACAGCAGACGCACCCAGCAGCTCGAGGACGCTCACAACCGCTCGCCCACTGGCAGGCCAAAGCACTGCCCGATGCGTTCCTGGATCGCACGCAGTGCGCTCAGCTCTTCATGCACGCGCGCCAACCAGGCACGCTCGACAACGACGTCGCCGTCGCCTTCCGCTTCGGCCTTCAGGGCATCGAGGTCGATCGGCTCGGGCTTCATCGACGTCCGTCTCGGAAGGCGCCGCGAATGCCGCTGGCGATCGCGCAGGCGCGTTCCTCGAGGTCATCGTGGTGGCGCTGGTTGCGGGTGCCGGCGCGAAGCTCAGCCATGACGCCATCCAGCGCTTCGACCTGCTCATCGAGCAGCTGCTCGATGCTCGGCCGGATCTGTGTTGGCTTAGGCCGCACGCATGGCATCCTCGCGAAACTGAAAAGGCCCGCGCCTCTTGCGAGGGCGGGCCTTTCAGCGGATCGTCCGCTTCGGGCGGAACTGTGGCGGGGTCGTTTTTGGCCTAATCGGCGCCCAAACGGCAGGGTCCTTTTTGTGACGCCCTCATTTTTTCAGGATAGGCCCGCCTGCATCGCCAGCAGATCGGCCGCGTCGATCTCCTTGCACGTTGCACCCATCACACGCGGCCAGAGGTCAAGCGCGTCGGAAAGAAGCTGGCGCAGGCTTTGATCACGCATGCCCGAGGCTCGCGCCACGCTTCTGCAGGGCCGATCTTGCACTACCATGGCCAGCACCGCCGGCGCCGCCGAGCCCAATTCGCCGCGCCAGCGGGTATATGCCACCTCCGCGCGAACCTGCCCCAGCTTTTCGAAGAAGGCGCCGCTTCCGCGGCCGCCATTATCAACGCGCGTCTCGACACTCGTGGTGCCGATATGCACATCACGCGTCAGACGGTCGGCAACCTGACGTATTTCCTGGCTGGCAGCGAGCTGGTCGGCGCTGAGGTGCCCTGCCATATAAAGCCGGGCTAGCGATCCCTGGCTTACGCGTGCTGCCTTCGTGCGTGTCTCGGCCGTGCCGCCGTCCTGAGTCTTGTCGCGTTTGGCGTAGGCTCGCTCACGATCGACCCGTTGCTTGCGCAGAGCGCGTTCTTCCTGGGCGATCGCCGGGTGTCGACGCTGAAACCAATCCCGCCCGTCCTTTGCCGCTGTTGCCATGTCCATCCTCACTTACGATCCGGTTGGCAGGATAGGTCAGCGCGGCCGGCGGTAGCAGGGGCGGATTTGTGACGGGCGCGTTCGCCTCCAGGGCATCCTCGTCCACACGCCAACCCAGCGCGCGAAGCTGGCGTACGGCTTCTTCCCGCATCGATGGCAAGGCTAGCCCGCGCGGCCCGGGTGTGCGCAGCAGCAGCCCGTCTGCGACCAGGCTCTTTACCGCCTTGCGAACCCGGGTGCGATTGCTGTCGAGCTTGGCTGCGATCTCACCGTAGCTGGGGCTCTGGCCCATCAGCGCGACGTAATCGCGAATGAAGGCGAGTGCGAGCAGCCGAAAGCTGGCCATCGTCGGGCTCAGCTTCGTCGATGCTTCACTCTCGTCTGCGGTGCGACCCACAAGGACCTCCCGCCTCCCTGCGGCGGAACATAGGGGGAATCATCTTTCCCCTCAATGTACTGATTAGGGCACGACCGCGGCGGCCACACCGTCAGCCGTGAAAGCGCCCGTGAGGCGGCGCAGCGTGAGCCGATACCCCCGTTCATACCCCCGGGCTGCGCTTGCATGTCGACGACGATCTTCGGCTATCTGGCGATCTCGACCTCAGCGAGCCGCAGCAGCCATTCCTCCCAGAATTCTTTGCCCAGGTCCTCAGCATGGAAATGGCCACCGTCGAGTATCTGACCGTGCGGACGAGATATCGACACTGAAACTACGCCATCGCCTGTGAAATGAGCCATGAGTCGTATTGCGGGGCGTTGGCCGCCAGCTTGGCTCAGCGTAGCGTAATAGGTGCCGAAAGTCTGCGGATCAGGTCGCATGGCAACGTCATGATCGATGACGTATCCGTGCACACTGACCTCGCCCGCCAGGCGATCTGCCGCCGAACGAAACCGCTGCTGCTGATCGCCGAAGGCGAATTCGATGGCTTCGATCTTTTCCTGCCGGGCTTTAGCTTCGGCCTCCTTTCGAGCCTGCGCCGACGAAGCCTGCGCGGTCTTCTCGGCGAGCCCAGCCTTGATCGCGCCTAGACGATTAATGTCCATGCTTACCCCTTCGAACCCTTCGGGTCCTTGCCTCGCGGGAAGGTCCGTTCCTCCTGGTAAGTCCCATCCTGCTTGCGGATCTTCACCGATCCGCCGCCCTTGCCTAAAGCCTCGGCGAGGGCGCCGCCTTTCGTAGCGTCGGCCTTCTTGTCGAACAGCGCCTTTGCCCGACCGCCGCCCTCGGGCTCCAGTGCCCACTGACCGTTGTCCCGCTTGGTCAGTTCGAATTTGTCCAATTTGTCGTCGGCCATAACCTCGGCTCCTCAGAGTGGTGGAAGCGGCAGCTTTTTCACTGGGCAATGGCGAAGCACGCGACGCCAAGCGCCCGGTAGCCCGCTTACATTGGCCCCGATCATCTTCTCGCCATACCCGTGCACAATGATCGAGGTGTAGTCAGCCGTGCCGATCGCCGCGACGATCTCCGCCGACACTTTGGGCGTCGCCCGATAATCTCCGAGCACCGTGTCCTTCACCTTCGCAAAGACAAATTGCGTGTCTTCGAGCTGAGCATCGCTGTCAGCAATCGACCCGATCGAAACAACTGCCTGATCGGGGAAGGTGGCTTCATGCCATGAAAAACTTAGCGTCGGCCGCCCGTCTGTGCATTTGATGAAGAGATTGACGAAGTCGCGGTCGGGCGGCTCGTAATGGGTTAGCATGGCCCAAACTTCCCGGTCGCCGGTGTTGTTGTCGGTTTGGTCCATGATTGACCAATTGCCTTCCTTGCTTCGATCGGCGTGCTCAACTTGGGCGCCGGCCATCGAGGGCACCAAAATCGCCGCCAACAACAACAACGAACTTTCAGTCCTCATCCCACACCTCGTCTGGAAACCACCCGCCCTCGGGTTCGATCGGCAGCACAGCGCGATCGGGCGGCAGGACAGGCTGCTCGCCATCGAACGCCACCCGCAGCCACGCGCCGAATGGTGTGACTGCCTGGAAGACCGCCTCCACCTCGCGCCCCTGCCGGATGATCTTGCCGATGTAGGGCGCGCGCTCGGCAGTCAGGTACCCAATCTGCACGCCGCGTTCGGAAAGCACCGCGACGGCATTGGCGTCGTGCTTGTTCTTAGGCTCCGGCCGCAGCTCGATCGGATCGCCCGGGCGGCACAGTCGCACCTCGAAGCCGCGCTGGGGATCGAAAGGCGTGCCTACCACCGCCAGGGACATCGCCGGCGGAGCCATCACACTCGCCGCACGATCGCCGCCACGCGGCCGACGATGTGCAGGTCACCATCGGTGGCGAGCTCGTCGCTCACCTGCGGATTGTCGCTCATGATCCGCACCGTGCCGTCGGGCAGCGGGCGCAGGCGCTTGATCATTCCCACCCCGCCATAGACCACCGCCCAGATCTTATCGGCCTGGTCCAAGCGCGTGCTCGATCGATCGCCGATCACCACGTCGCGATCGTGAATCGTCGGCCACATCGAATCGCCGATGCCTTGCGCGCTGAACAACAGCTCCGGTGACGCGCTGGTGAATTGCCGCAGCCAGGTGCGGCTGAATTTAGCGCGCTCGACGTCAGGATCGTGATTGTCGAGGAATGCGCCGCCCATCCCATATGCAAGGTCGATAGCGTCAATCTCGACGTCGTCCTCAGGTTCGATTTTCGACGACGCCGCCTCGGCCGTCGTTTGAAGATTGCGCGCGGGAGCTGCGAAAGCAGCTTCGGCATACCGCAGCCATCGGGGGATTGATTTGGCTTTGCCGGTCTCGAAAAACGACACGGCCTGTTGAGTGAGACTTAGTTCATCACCCGCGTCGGCCGCAGCGCGGACTATTGCGTCCACCAGCTGCTGAGCAGTCCATCCGCGCAATTGCCGCTCGCGACGAACAAACAGCGCGGCCTCGTCTACTGACCGAATTTCCTCCAGCGCCAACATGCTGGACGATGTAACAATCTTCTCGCCAACAAAATTCACAAGTGGCTTGTGTCCGCTTGTATTTGCTTGTAGCGAGTCGGTCATGGATACGACTCAGCTCGCCCATTCTATGGCTTCGCTCCGCCGCGCGGTCGGAATCGCCGGCGGGCAGGTGGCGCTCGAGCGTCTTACCGGAATCAGACAGCAGACCCTGTCTTATCGGCTGAACAACGAAATCCCGCTTCAATCTGGCGATGAGGTAGTCGCAGTCGAAGCTGCCACCGGCGTCTCACGCCACGATCTCCGTCCCGATCTGTACCCGCGCGAGGACACGCCCGCGCCCCCGCCGGCGTCGCCCTCCCGCGCCGGCGGGTCTCCTCTCGAAGGCGTGCGGGCGTGAAGCCCCGCCTCGGCTTGCTAATGCCGACCATCGCCACGGATGCTGCCGAGGCTCGTGCCGCGCGTCTTGCGCCTCGTTGCGCCCGTCCCGTCCCGGCACGGCATGCTTCCTGTTTCATCGCGAGACAGGTGCCCCGCGAGCGCGGTCCGCCGTGATCTGAATTCCGCCGTACCTGACCCGTCCGGCGGATACCTGGAGTGACGCGGCCCAAATGCCCCCGGGACGCGTCACTCCTCTCTCCCAAACTCAGAGCGCAGCCGGATCACCCCCGCCATTCTGTCCAATGGCGCTTCCGGCGGCGCTCCCCTTTTGCCGGAATCAATCATGGCTGCTCTTGCTTACGTCCCCGATCTTCAAGCGCCGCTCGCGGCTCGCCGTGTGGCGCTTGCCGCGGCGCAGGACCGCGGCGTCGAGACGCCGGGCCAATATATGCGCAACTGCCGACGTTCCGCCGGCCTGTCGCGTGCTCAGGTGGCCGAGAAAGTCGGGGCTCACGCTGGCGCCTACCCCTTTATCGAGGGGCAGCTCGCCGCGCTCGAGCATGACCAGCCCGGCAATTACTTGCCGCTGGCGCGCACGCTGAAGGCGCACAATGCCTTCCCTTTCAACCTCGCCACTTTTGTTGGCCTGGCGGCTAGCACTTGCGCGCCGGCACTCGGTGAATGGGACCCGGCATGACTGTGCGCGACGCCCAGCGCCTCGCGGCCGGTCTTGGCCTGTTGACCGTCCTCCTGCTCGCCGGCCTCACCCTCGATTCCATCGCCTACGGCCACGCGGTGCGCGCGGCCGAGGCCCAGCACGGGAGCGCTCGCTGATGCCTGCAGCCACCAAGAATTCGGGGGGGGGGGGATGGAAGCCGCTCTCTCCGCGATCGACGGCCTCACCTTTCGCGAAATGCTCGTGCTCTCGCGCCTCGTCCAGCTGCAGGCGGAGGGCCGCACGCTCACCGAGCCGCAGCACTTCGCCGAGCTGCTCGCCGACACCTGCGACAGCTTCTTCGACGGGGAGGACTGAGCTGATGTTTGCGACGATCGAACCGCCCCTTCGGCCTCGCGCCGAGATCCGCGCGCAGCTTCGCCATCTCGGCACGCCGGCTGCGCACATCGACACGATCGTCGACGTGGCCTGCCAGGCTGCCGACCAAGCCTTTCGCGCCGCGATGCGGACCACCGACCTCCTCGCCGATGACCGGGAGAAGATGACAGCGATCGGTATCGTGTGGTCGATGGTCGCTTCAGACGCGGAGCGGACGATTGAAGGCCTAAGGGAGTTCGCTGCCATGGCCGGCCTGAAGGCCGAGCAGTTCTCGACGGGAGGCCAGAGCTGATGTTCTCCGACATGCACGCTCGCATAGGGTTGATCGCCAAGGAGGACAGCGACCGAGCCGATGAGCTCGGGCGCGACTCGCCTAGTTACCTTCGGATCGTCCTTAAGGGGGGCGTTGAGCTTCCGCTCTGTCATCTCGTCGATGGCGAGAACAGCCATGATGACGAGACCATCGACGTCGTTGAGGTCGGTGAAGGCCGGCCAGGTGGTCACCGCGTCTGGATGATTCAGACCTCTGAGATCGCGGCGCTCGAGCAGCGCTATCCTTACAGGAAGGACGAGGCCCATGGCTGACGCCACCGACGATCGCCTTCGCCTGCTCGTCGAGCGTATCGAGCGCCTCGAGGAAGAAAAGAAGGGCATCGCGGACGATATCCGCGACGTCTACGCCGAGGCCAAGGCGGTCGGCTACGACGCCAAGATCATGCGGCAGATCGTCCGGCTGCGGAAAATTAAGCCCGACGATCGCGCCGAGATGGAGACGATCCTCGAGACTTACAAAGCCGCGTTGGGGCTCGGGTGATGGACCCCGTGCTGGTCATGCTCGTCATCGCTGGCTTTGGCGCTGCGTTGCTACTGGCAGTCCTGCCACGGTCGAAGCCGGGCGCGTGTCGTGATTGCGGCGTGCCGGTGGAAGGCAGTGATTGGTACTGTGCCGATTGTTACGATGCGAGGGCCTGGTGATGCGGCTCTGGCCCATTCCCTTCATTCGTCGGCAGCGCGGCCGTAAGCCCGACCCACGCCAGGCCATCTTGCCAATGGACACGCCAGAGGCCGAGCTTCGCCGGCGCGAGCGCGCTGCTCGCGAAATCCGCGAGGGGGACGCGTAATGGTCCGGCGCGGCCTCTTCATCACCGCGCATGCGCTCGCGCGCTACCGCGAGCGGGTCGAGGATTGCCCCGACGAGGAGATCGCGCGTCGGCTGTCGAGCGATGCCATCGTTTGCGCTGTCCGTTTTGGCGCGCACCAGGTTCGCCTCGGTACCGGTCAATTGGTCGTCATCGAGGACGCGTCGATCGTTACGATCCTGCCAGCGGCTGCGAAGAAGCCGCGTCATCGCACTCCGCCAAGCAAGCTGCGCGGCCGCAGGCCGGACGCCACTCTCGCAGTGGAGCTCGCACCATGAGCCGGCGCTGGCATGTCGAGCATCCCGATTGCGCCTGCTTCGCCTGCACGGAGCTGCGATACCACAACGCCGACGCCGCGCGCGCCCAGCAGCTGCTCGAGGAGGAGCGACTGGGCGCGCTGGAGCGTGCCGAACGCGAACTGCAGCTGCGCCTGCCGATCACACCCCTCCCGCACGTCGCCCATCAAGGAGCGCACCTATGACCCTTAGCATCGACAAGCTTGCCCCCTCGGCTGTCGCTGTCGCCAATCCGGCGCCGGAAATCTTCACCCTCGATCAGCTTGTGATCAGTCCGCTCAATGTGCGTTTCAACGAAGCCGACTGCGCGGCCGTCGAAGCTCTTTCGGCCTCGATCGTGGCCGAGGGGCTGCTCCAGTCGCTGGTGGTCCACCCAGTGCCGCCTAAAGCGAAGTGGGCGGGGAAGGCTGGTTATGGCGTTCTCGCCGGCGGCCGGCGCTACCGCGCGATCAAGCGCGCGATCGACGCCGGCGAGCTGCCTGCCGACTTCCCGATCAAGGCGACGGTGCGGGATCTCCCTGCCGGTGCGATCATCCTGCTCTCGCTAAGCGAGAACCTGCTGCGCCGCAGCCTCCAGCCCTATGAGGAGGAACGCGCTGTTGCGCGCGCTCACGAAGAAGGGCTCTCGGTCGGCGACATCGCCCTGCAGACGGGCCAGACCAAGCGCTGGGTCGAACAGCGGCTCCGGCTAGGGCGGTTGCATCCGGACGTCTTCGCTGCCTACGCTTCCGGCGAGCTCGCGCCGGATCAGGCCATGGCGATCGCCGCCACCGAGGATGGCGAGCTGCAGCGCGAGGCCTGGCTGCACTTCCGCGCGCTCAAAGCCTACGAGCGCACGCCGGCCGCGATCCGCGCCTATATGAAGGTTGGTGATCGCGAGCTCGCGCGCCAGCTGCTGTTTGTGGGCGAGGCCGTCTACCGCGGCAATGGCGGCAAGTTCGAGCTCGACCTCTTTGCCGACGGGCCCGAGTCCATGCGCGGCCGCGTCACCGATGAAGCGCTGCTCGCCAAACTGGTTGAGGAAAAGATCGAGGTTGCCCGCGGTCAGGCCCGCTCGGCGTGGGGGCTAAGGGATCTGCGCTTCCAAGCCAGGGCCCCGCAGCACATGGGCTATGACGACTCCACGCTCGAGCTGGTGCATCGCGACTGGGAGAAGCTGCGCATTCCGCGCAGGGCGGACATCGCCGACTTCGTCGCCACGGTTGATATCGATCAGGAGGGTGGCTGGACCCCTCGGCTGTGGTGGGCGAGCCGCAAGGCCAAGGCGGCCTTCGAGCGCCCCGACACCCAAGGCGCCGCCGAAGCGGCCGCGCCCGTCAACGAAAGCTATGCTGCCCGGGCGCTGCGCGAGGGCATAGCCGAAGGTGGCGCGCTGGCGGCTCCGCACACCTCCTATGAGGCGGAGGCTCGCAAAATCGTTCGCGACGAGCATGGCCTGACCGCGGACGGCATCAATATCGTTCGCTCTTTGCGGCGGGACTTGCTCCGCACCATGCTGGTAAGCCCGCCGCATCTCGCCGGGCTCTCGGTGGCTCGCCACTACCTCACCTGGTCAGGGCTTCGCATCGAGCTGACTGGCGATCGCGCTGCGCAAACCGGCGCGCGCGGTATCGCCGGCGAGGGCTGGACGGAGGGCGAGCGGGAGCCCGCGGAATTGCTCCGCGACCAGCGCGACGGGCAGGCAGGTTGGGCTATCTGGACCGACGCGCTCGAGCGCTGCCGAGCCCATCCCGCCTTCTCGAACGACACACCTGCAGCGGAGGCGCTGCGTGCCTTTCTTGATGCCGACGTCGAGTTCGTCTTTCTGGCGGAGGCGGTGCTGGCGGGGCTTTCGCTGGTCCGAAGCGCCAACACGCCTGGCTGGCGCGTGCCCACGCACGACGTCCTCGCCGAAGCGCTCGGTGCCGTTCCGGAGCATCTGCGAGCGGCATGGCAGCCGACCGCGGCGTTCACCGGCTTGTTCGGCAAGCTCCCTCGTCTCGCCATGGCCGAGCCCTTCGTCGACCCGTCCGCCTTTAAGAGCTGGCACAAGGAAAAGGACAAGCCGCTCTCTGCCGCGACCGCCGCCGCCCTCCAGGGCGCGCACGGCGGCGCCCGCGGCGAGGAAGCCAAGCGCTGGATCCACCCGCTGCTCGCGTTCGAGATCCCGCCGATCGGCGCGGTTCCCGGCGTTCAGGACGCCGAGCTGGAGCCGGTAGAATGAACCGGAGCGACATCGAGGAGGGGCTGAAGCTAGTCCCCGCCCACCTTCAAAGCGGACTGCGCGATTACTTTCTCGATCGGGTAAAGCCGGGCGACTTCCTGGCGGCCGTGCTCGAGAACGATTTTGCTGGAGCAGTGCTGCGTGCCGATCCGCTGAGCTATCAATCGCTCAAGCAGATTGCGCGCTTCCTTCACAACGACGTCCCGCCGCGCAGCCACGGATCCCGCGAAGCCGTCGCCGCATGGCTTGAAGGCGAGCCGTCCTGATGGTGGGACTTACGCAGCGCGAACGCCAGATCGAATCTTGCATCGATCGCGGGCTGAAGGTGCCGGAAATCGCGGCCGAGCTTGGGATCAGCGAGCGCCAGGTTAACCTGGTCTGGTCCTATCGGAGCGAAACCGAGGGGCTGCGCCAGCGCGCCGATGTCGAGCAAGGCTCTCAGCTTCTCGCTGCGGCCCTGAAGCAGGGGGGGGGTATGAAGCCGCTCAGCAGCTACGAGCGCCAGCGGCTGCGCCAGCAGCTGTCGCGGGATGACGGCATGTCCGGCCGCAAGAACGAAGCCGCCCATTGCACCACGTTGACGGTGATACCCATCCGCCGGCCATGTCCGGTGGAGCGACGTCCGGCCGTGCCGCTAGACACACGCCCACCCGCCTTCGGCCGGGAGCCATGCCCGTACTGCGGCACTCGCGGCGATCTCGGCTGCGCCCACTTCGCGCCCTGCGAGCAGGTTGGCGCGTGATCTGCGAAACCGTTGTCACACCGGCCGGCGCCATGATCGTCTGCCGCTCAGGCCGGCGTAAGCGCTGTACCTGCGGCCGTGCCGCTAAGCTGGAGTGCGACTGGAAGGTCCCCGCCAGGCGCAGCGGTACGTGTGACCGCCCGCTCTGCGAATCCTGCTCCTTTGTGCCGGCGCCAGGTAAGGATCTCTGCGCTGATCACGCCCGCGCCTACGCGCACTGGAAGGCGGTGCGCGGCCAATGAGCCCGAATTCCGGTCGTTGCCCGCCCGAAGCCGCCGGCAAACGCGTTCGCGTGAAGCTGCGCGACGGCACCATCCAGGGCCTCGCCCCAGTCAGCAACGAGAGCCCAGCGGGCTGGAAGGCCGAAACCACTGACTGGCGCCTCACCGGCAGTCAGTTCGACGTCCTAGAATGGGAGCTCGCGGCGTGAGCGAACCGCACATCGAATTTGCCTATCCCGTAGCTTGGCCGCTCGGCCGGAAGAAGGAGGGCGGTTACCAGCAGGCGCAATGGAAGAGCGGCGGCAGCCGCCTCAACTTCGACCAGGCCGTCGCCCGCCTGCGACAGCAGGTGAACGCGATCACCAAGCCGGGCCGCAATTGGCGCGTCCTCGAGCAGACGCTCTCGACCAATTTCGAGCTACGCATCGATGGTCGTCCGCGCCGCGATCGTGGCCGGCCGGTCGACCAAGCGGTAGCGTTCTACTTCGAGCTCGACGGCCAGCCGCATGTCCTCGCCTGCGACCGCTTCAACAGGATCGAGGACAACATCGCCGCGATTGCAGCGCACATCGAGGCGCTACGCGGGCAGGAGCGCTGGGGCGTCGCCGACATGAAGCAGGCCTTTGCCGGTCACGTCGCGCTGCCGGCGCCGGAGCAATGGTGGCAGATCCTCGGCGTGGGCATGCAGGCGACCCGGCAGGAGATCGAGCTCGCCTACCGGGCGAAGGCGCGCACCGCGCATCCCGACGCCGGCGGCAGTGACGCTGCCATGGCCCGCCTCAACGCCGCGCGCGACGCGGCTCTCGCCAACCCCACAGCCAAGGCCACTTCACGATGACTGCCCCCTTCGCCCCACTCGATCGCTACCTGCGTCGCAAGGAGGTTGAGGAGCGTGTCGGGCTGAAGAAGTCCGCGATCTACAACCACATCAAGGCCGGGACATTCCCCAAGCCTGAGCATCTGCGCGGTAAGCGCACGGCCCGTTGGCGAGCCTCCGCGATCGCCCGCTGGATGGAGGATCAGTCGTCCGGCTGATCCTCTTTTTTTGCCCGCCGCAGGGTCACTGCCGGGGGCACTCATCTGAATACAAAACAAGAACGCATTCGAAGATCAGGGAAATCCGATGTCGCTCAATACCCCCCAGCAGCACCATTTTCGCCAACCGACCCTTGCGGTTGCGAACTCTCTTCTGATCGTCCAGCGCAGCAGATCGATGCGAACAATTGCCTTGCTGAGCCAAAGTGACTGCCGCGAAGCCGGGCTGGTTCAGGCGATAGCCTTCTGCCCGCTCATTGTCTTGATTACCTTGGTCGCGAGCCCCGCAGCTGCGCAGGACGATGCCGATCCGGAAGCTATCGTAGTGACCGGCAGGGGGCTGGAGGATACGCCCGCCACGCCGGCTTATTCCATCGTCGAACTGGACCGCGAGGCGCTGCTGCGTACCGCTTCAGGCCGGATCGAAGATGCACTCTCCGGGATCGCCGGGTTCCAGCAGTTCCGGCGCTCTGACAGCCGCTCTGCCAACCCTAGCGCACAGGGAGTCACCCTGCGTGCGCTCGGTGGAAACGCCACGAGCCGGGCACTCCTGATGCTCGACGGCGTCCCCATGGCGGACCCCTTCTTCGGCTACATACCCCTAAGTTCGCTTGCGCCTGAACAGTTGGCGTCCGCGCGGGTCACTCGGGGCGGGGGTTCGGGCCCTTTCGGCGCTGGCGCGCTCGCTGGCACCATCGAACTCACCAGCGCCGGCGCCGACGTCCTCGCGCCGTTCAGCGGCTCACTAATCGTAGGGAGTAACGACGATAGCGAACTGTCCGGTACAATTGCCTCCAACTTGGGCTCTGGCTTTGCCGTGGCATCAGCGCGTTGGGACCGGGGGCAAGGGTTCTGGACCACACCGCCTGGGCAGCGAGTACCGGCAAGCGTCCGGGCAGCTTATGAAAGCTGGACTGCAGGTGTCCGCGGCACGGCTCCGCTGTCATCTTCAGTCGAGCTTCAGGCTCGCGTGCTTGCCTGGCGCGACACCCGCACTCTGCGCTTCGCGGGAGCAGACAGCCTGTCTGAGGGCCAGGACGCGAGCCTCAGGCTAGTGGGGCGGGCGGCCTGGCAGTGGGAAGCGCTGGCTTATGTCCAAGCG
>ERZ1066121.1539-NODE-1539-length-16548-cov-7.783363_pt1 | contig 16548 bp, 11 predicted proteins | sample MGYA00382768_ERZ1066121 | MGnify/ENA primary metagenome ERZ1066121 (study PRJEB33369, sample SAMEA5778351) | biofilm metagenome | biome: Industrial cooling water; feature: Water cooling tower basin; material: Biofilm | place: United Arab Emirates | collected... | reverse complement strand
CCGCCGCCGTAGCCGCCACCACCGCCGCGGTTGCCACCGCCGCCGTAGCCGCCGCCACCGTTACCACCGCCGAAGCCACCTTCGCGGCGCGGGCGCTCTTCGCGCGGACGCGCTTCGTTGACGGCCAGCGTACGGCCTTCGACCTCACGGCCATTGAGCTGCTCGATAGCGGCCTGGGCGGCAGCGTTATCGGGCATTTCTACGAAGCCGAAACCGCGCGAGCGGCCCGTTTCGCGATCCTGGGCCACTGTGGCCGACCGAACCTCACCATAGGCTTCGAAAAGCTGACGCAGCGTCTGCTCGTCGGTACGATAGGAGAGGTTCCCTACGAAAATGTTCATCTTGTCTGGGCGACGAAAATTGGAATTGGCTGGCAAGGTAAGCACCTTTTCGGGATTGTGCGCGCCCAATCGGTTTTTTTCTGCCCTTCGCTTGCGGTTTGTCTCCGTCTGAAGCTGTCGATCAGCGGCGCGGCAGCCGAATGGCGAACGTAGTGCCCACCCCTGGGCGCCCGTTGAGGCGCAACTTTCCGCCGGCCTGCTCGACTACGCGCCGCACGATGAACAGCCCGATGCCGGTGCCGCCCGCCGCGCCGGGGTGCAGCCGCCCAAACAGTTCGAACGCCCGCGCGGCCTTCGCCGAATCGAGGCCGAGGCCATTGTCGGTGAGGGCCAGCTCGACCCACGAGGCGCCAATCGCGCGCGCGCGCAGCCACAGGCGGGCGGGCCGGTCGGGGTGGCGATATTTGAGGGCGTTGCCGATCAGGTTGAACAGCACCGAGCGCAGGTGCCGCGCCGGCAGGCCGCGCACGGCGGACACCTGCAGATCGAGGCACAGCAGGCCGTGCGCCGTGGCAAACTCGGCTTCCATATCCAGCACCAAGTCGGCGACGTGCGTGGCCAGGCCGAGCGGCTGGTCGGGGGCGTCGGGCGGGGCCTGAGTATCGACTACCTGCGCCAAATCGGCCAGCGTGGCCCGAAACCGGCCGACGGCCTGCTCGGCGTGGCGGTGCAGCGCGGCGATGGTATCGTCGAACGGACTCGGGAAGTTGCGGCGGCGTTCGTCGTACTCCTCCTGTAGCGCCGAAATGACGGCTTCCAGGTTGTCGATGGGCGATTTGAGGTCGTGCGCGGCGGCGTACACGAAGGTGTCGAGATCGGCGTTGGCGCGGCGCAGGGCGCGTTCGGCCATCTCGCGCTCGTGGATGTCCATCGTGAGGCCGACCCAGTGCGTGAGCGTACCGGCCGAGTCGAACAGCGGCGCAGCGCGCGCCAGAAACCACCGCCAGATGCCATCGTGGCGGCGCAGGCGCATTTTCAACTCGTACGGAGTGCCTTCGGCGAGGGCCTGCCGCACGGCGGCGTTGGTGGTGGGGCTAGCGAGGTCTTCGGGATGTACGGCGCGCACCCACGACTGGTCGAGCAGCACGGCGGGCGTGTGGCCGGTGTAGTCGTACCACCGCTGGTTGAGCATTTCGGTCTTCATCAGGCCCGGCCCCGATACCCACAGAATTTCGGGCAGGCCGTCGGTGAGGGTTTGCCACAGACGGAGCTGCTCGGTGGCGGCGCGGGCGCGGGCGATGTCAGTGACATCGAGCGTGACGGCCAGCACACGCCGGGTGATGCCGTGGGTGTCGCCCTCGGCGCGCGCGGTGCTGAGGAGCACCCGCTCGTGCCCGGTGTCGGCCCGCCGGATGCGAAACTGCGCCTGGCCGGTGCGGCCGGGCTGACCGAGCGCCGCCTCGAACGCGGGGCGCAGGGTGCGGCGGTCGTCGGGGTGGGTGAGGTCGAGGAGCTGCGACAGCCGGACGCGCGCGGTACTCGGCGGCAGGCCGTAGAGCTCGGCGAAGGCGGGCGTGACGGCGAGCGTGTCGGCGGCCACATCGCGGATGCTCAGGCCCAGCCCGGTGGCCTCGGCGGCCAGCGCAAGCTGCGCTTGGGCGTCGAGGGCGGCTTGTTCGACCTCGACGAGGGTCGTGATGTCGAGCGCGGCACTCTGGACGCGCGCCGGTGGGCCGGGCCACAGGCGCGCCATCGCCAGCAGCGTGAAGGGGGCGCCCGTGTCGGCCCGTTGCCCGCGCAGCCGAATGGCCCCGGCCTGCTCGCCGCGCTCGATGGCCTGCTGGTAGGGGATGAATACGTCGCGGATGTCGGTGGGGTTGAAGAGCGCGACGACGTTGGCCAGCTTTATCCGACTGGTATCCGCCGGCAGCCCGATGAGCCGCGCGTAGGCCGGCGAGATCAGCAGCTCGTCGGTGCCGATGAAGCGCTCGGTCGTGCCCATTCCGGCCACTTCGGCGGCCAGCGCGAGCTGGTTTTCGGCGGCGGCGGCGCGGTTGATGTGCGTCTGGCTGTCGGTGATGTCGAGGGTGGCGCTCAGCAGGCGCACCGGCTCGCCCTGAGCGTCGTGGAGCAGGCGTGTGCGGGTCAGGAACAGGCGTTCCTCGTCGGTGTCGAAGCGGCGGAAGCGCAGGCGGGTTTCGCGCTCGAGGGCGGGCGGGGCGCCGGTGGGGTCGGGGGGCCAGCCGGCGGTTTGCTGGTCGAGCGGGTTGACGCGGGCGCGCAGCTCGGCCACGTCCATCTCGAGGGCCGTCTCGGGCAGGCCGCACAGGCGCGCGTACTGCGGTGTGAGGCGTACGCGCCCGGTGCGAAGGTCGCGGTCGGCGAGGCCCAGGCCGGCCACTTCGGCGCCGAGCGCCAGGCCGGTCTGCGATTCGGCCAACCGTTCTTCGGCGCGCCGGATCGGCGTCAGGTCGGTGAACGACAGGCAAATGCGCGCCTCATCGAGGCGCGTCACGAACACGTCGTACCACCCGTCGATGGGTGGCTCCTGATAGCGCACTTCCTGGTGCCACGACTCGCCGGTTTCGATTACCTGGGCAAACGTGGCCATCAGGCCATTGGTCATCATCAGCGGGTATTGCTCGCTGATGAGCGCGCCGACGTCGGTGGTGCTCAGATTGAGCAGCCACAACGCCTGCGGATTACGGCGCACGATGCGAAAGTCGGCGACGCGGCCACCGGCGTCGCGCACGGCCTCGAAGATGCTCAGCCCGGCCGCCGACAACTCGAACACCGCCCCGAAGAGGTGTTGCTCTTCGGTGAGGCGCGCCGTCAGCTCCTGCACGGGCGTGAGGTTGAGCCAGGAGATGCGGATCTGGTCGGCGGAGAGCGGCGCGATGCGCGTGACGTACCCGTTGCGGCCGGCCGGTGTCTGGTACGGCTGCTCGCCTTCCCACGGTTGGCCGTTAGCCAACACCTCGCGGAAGCGCGGAAAGGTGGTGGTGGCGCTGGCCGGAAAGCGCTGGAGCATCGTGGGGGTGCCGGGCCCCACGGCCTCCACCGGGTCGCCGTGGAGGAGCGCCTGCTCGCGGGCGCGGCGGTTGCGGCGGATGTGCTGAAAATCGACGATGGCGCCGGTGGCGGGGTCGCGGATGGCTTTCAGGATCGTCTCGCCGACCATCGAATCCTCAAACAGCCGCTCGTGCAGCTCGCGCTCGGCGGCGGCTTGCTGCTCGGCTTCGACGCGCGGCGTGACGTCGCGGCTCACCACCACTAGCTGCGTAGCCCGACCGGTGGCCGCATCGCGCAGGGCGCGGACGCGGATTTCGAGCCAGCGTTGCGTTCCCTCGGCGTGGCGCACCCGGAACGGCCGCGTGACGTAGGGCGCCGAACCGGCTTGTTTCAGCATCGATACCAGCGCCTGCGCGGCCCACGGACGTTCGTCAGGGTGCAGCAACCCGAGTGGCGAGCGCCCAACCAGCGTTTCGGGCGGCACACCGAATAGTTCGTGCGCCGCCACCGATGCCCAGCGCACCGTGCCGTCGGGGTCGTGAAGCGAGATACAGTCGGTGGCCTGCTCAAGGAGCAGAAGGGCCAGGTCGGGCGGAAGCGGCAGCACGGCGCAGGGTTCGGTTGCGGATGAGTGAAGGTAGGTGCCGCTGCCAAATTCGGCCGGGCGGGGCCACCTTTGGGCAACAACTACACGCACTGTCACGAACGATAGGTATAACCCGTAGCGTCTGTGCAGTGGGAAGCGCACGGCCGCCGTGGCTCAACCGAATTGCCTAACCGCCATCGCCGAGTGATACTCGGCGTTACGTGGCCCAACCGCCGGAGACGCATTTATGCGTCTCTACACCGACTGCACTGATACCTTCTCACTCTTTTCCCCTTTTCCCCTTTTCCCCTTTACCCCTCCCACCCTTCCCCCATGTCCACCGATATCCGTCCGCGTTCGTGGGCTGAGCTACAGGAAGCGTTGTTTCAGAATACGTGGGACGCGCGTCTCGGCCGCTTTCGTTCGCCGTTTGTGTACCGGGGCGTTCGGTCGGCCGAGTACGCGCTCGTGACGAGCCTGCAACGGCTCGGCGGCCCCTACCCTACCCTCGAAAACCATCTGCTCCGCAACTTTCGCAAGTATGCCGTGAGCGGCACGGCCGTGGCCGAAGGGTTCGCGCAGCCGTCGGCCACGGTCTGGAACTGGCTGGCGCTGGCGCAGCACCACGGCCTGCCCACGCGCCTGCTCGACTGGACGTACTCGCCGTATGTGGCGCTCCACTTCGCCACCGACGACCTGGAGGCGTACGACCAGGACGGCGTCATCTGGGCATTGAACTACATCCGCGCCACCGAGCGCCTGCCGCCGCGTCTGCGCGAGGCTATCCGTACGGAAGGCTCCAACGTGTTCTCGCCGGAACTGCTGGAGCCCGTATGCGCGGGCCTGCGCGAGCTGGCGATGATGCAGCAGGAGCCGTTCGTGCTGTTTCTGGAGCCGCCCTCGCTCGACGCGCGCATCGTTCACCAGCACGCGCTGTTTTCGTTGATGAGCACGGCCGAGGCCTCGCTACAGGAATGGCTGACGGCCCGGCCGGAGCTGTTTTTCCGCGTGGTCGTGCCGGCCGAACTGAAATGGGAAGTGCGCGACAAGCTCGACCAGGCCAACATCACCGAGCGGGTGCTGTTTCCGGGGCTGGGCGGCCTGAGCCGCTGGCTGCACCGACACTACACACCGGCCGCGTGGCACTCGGCGGCAGCCGCCGCGCCGGAGCCGGGCGCCGACGACGGCGCGCCGAATCGGCCCGTTTGAGGCTGAGCGTGTTGGGCGGATTTTCTTACATTTGACACTCCCTCACATTCCCCTGCCCAATGCGTTCTCACTTCCTGCTCGGCGCCGCGCTCCTGCTTGCGCTGCCCCTCGCCGCCCAACCGGGCGGCCCGCTCAGCCTCACGGGCTTCACCGACGACATCGTCGCCAACGGCCCCGGCCCGGCCACGGCATCCACCACGGCCGATATGGACGGCGGCCGGACGCCCAACAGCTTCTGCTTCGTGGCGGCCGATTACGTGAGTCCGACCGGCGCCACGCCCACGTCGTCGCTGCCGCTCGGCGGGCGGTTTACGAGCGTGGAGGCGCCGTTTCCGGTGTTTCAGCTCGCCGACTATGCCGCGCCCAACTCGTTGCGTATCCTGGGCGCCGGCAACGGTACACTGACGCTCGCCGCACCGGTTCCGGCCACTGAATTGTGGCTGCTGGCCGCTTCGGGCAACGGCGCGAGCACTTTCGACGCGCTCGTCACCTTCACCGACCAGACAACGCAGCTCTTCCCCAACCTGCAAGCCGACGACTGGTTCAACGCCTCCGGCTACGCCATTCAGGGCGTGAGTCGGGTGAACCGCGACACCGACAACCTCCAGAGCAGCGCCAGCAATCCGCGTCTGTATCAAATTTCGCTCAGCATCGCGCCAGCCAATCGCGCCAAGCCGATTCAGAGCCTGACGTTCACGAAAACCATCTCCCTCGGCACCCTCAACATTTTGGCCCTCAGCGCGTCGCCCGCGCCGATGGGGCTGAGCGCCGACCTGGCGCCGCAGCCGGTGCGCGTCAGTCCGAACCCCGCCACCGACCGGCTGGCGGTGCAGCTACCGACGCCGGGCACCCAGTTGGTTGAGTTGCTCGACGGCCTGGGGCGGCGCGTTCGGTCGGCCTCGACCGATGCGGCCGGTGTCGCCACGTTTGAGCTGACGGCACTGCCGCCCGGCGTGTACGTGGCACGGGCCGACAATGGGCGCGGGGTGCGGGTGATGAAGCAATAGTGGGGGTGGGTGCTAGGTGTTGGGTGTTGGGATTCGTCTTCGCTCCTACCTGTCATCCTGAGCGAAGCGAAGGACCTTCCCGCCTGACTGGCTCGTTGCCTCGCTTTGGACCGCTCCCCCGCAGCTCGCCGTGCTCTCGCGTACTCGCTACCGCGTCGGGCGTGTTTCAGATAGTCGAGCTCAAGCGGGGCGGCGGGCCGAGTTGGCAGGAAGGTCCTTCGCTTCGCTCAGGATGACGGTTGTGGGGGAAGTGCTCAGCCGCCGTGCTCAGCCGCCGTGGTCGCCCCAACCCCTCCCCAGCCGGGGAGGGGAGCTTTTTTAGTTACCGGCAGCTACCCCCAACCTGGCACCTGGCACCTGGCACCTGGCACCTGGCACCTAGCCCCCCACTACGTCCCACGCGGCTTCGCTCTTGCCGTGGGCGCGGCATCGAGCGGGTTGTCAGGCCAATGGTGTTTGGGGTAGCGGCCGCGCAGGTCTTTCCGAACGTCGAAGTAGCCGGTTTGCCAGAACGAGCGCAGATCGCGCGTGACTTGTACCGGGCGGCGGGCCGGCGAGAGCAGGTGCAGCAGCAGCGGCACCCGCGCCGGGCCGCCCACGGTGGGCGTATCGAGCAGGCCGAATACCTCCTGTAGGCGCACGGCGAGCACGGGCGCGGCGGGGTCGGCGTAGTCGAGGCGAATGCTCGAGCCGCTTGGCACGGTCAGGTGGCTCGGCGCGAGGCGGTCAAGCTCTTGCCGCTGTGCCCAACCGCCGGGCAGGCGGCCCAGGAGGGCTTCGCTGAAATCGAGGCGGGCCACGTCGGCGAGGCTACGGGCGGAGGGCGGCAGGTGCGGTTCGAGCCACTCGGTTAGCTCAGCCGTGAGGGTGTCGTCGTCCTGGGCGGGCCAGTCGGCGGGGCGCAGATGGTGCAGGAAGGCCAGACGCTCGCGCAGGTGTTGGGCGGCTTCGGGCCACGGCAGGCGGGCGGCGCTGCCGTCGCGCAGGGCCGCCACCAACGCTCCCCGAATGGCCTCGGGCGCCGGATTGGCAAGCGCTACATCCGAGAGCACCAGCGCCCCCAATCGTCGCCGACGGCGGGCCGTCACCCGACCAGTAGCGGCGTCGAAGCGCACTTCGTCGGCGGTGTCGATGTGGTCGGCGAACTCGGCGTCAATCTCCGGCAAGCTCAGCGGGGCCGCCAGCGCGGCGCGGGCCAGGCCGGGGCCACCGCCGCTCCCATCGAGCGCCGCCACGGCAAAGAACTGGTCGGACGAACTGAAAAAGTGCTCCGGCAGCAGCACCCGCTGCCCCGTGACGAGGCGCACCCGCTCCGGGGTTTCGCGCTGGGCGAGGCGGTCGGGGTAGGCCAGCGCCGCGAGCAGGCCGGCGGCGTCGGGGTTGAGGGCGGCCGAATCGGCGGCCGGACCACCGGCGCGGCGGCGGAGGACGGTGGCGGCCTCGCGCACCCGCGCCAGCGCGCCCCGGTCGGGCACGAGGCCGGGCAGCGGCGCGCGGCCGGTAGCCACGGCTTCGAGGCGCAGGCGCAGGTCGGGGCTGAGCGCATCGGCGCGGCCCGGCCCGGCAGACGGCCCGGCGGAGCTGGTCAGAATGTCGCGCTCGGCCAGCAGGGCGGCCAGCGCGGCGGCGGTGGCGCCGTAGCCCGCCGCCCGCCCGCGCAGCACCAGATGGCCCAGACGCGGGGCGAGGCCCAACCGGGCCAGCGCGCGGCCGTGCGCGGTGGGCTGATACGCAGGGGCAGCGACGGCCCCCAGCCGCGCCAGCAGGTCGCGGGCCAGCGCCAACGCGGGCGGCGCGGGCGCATCGAGCCAGCGCAGGCGCTCGGCAGGAGTGCCCCAGAGCGCCGTTTCGAGCGCCAGGCTGCTAAGGTCGGCGCCCTGAATCCCGGGGGCGGCGTGGGCGGCCAGATGCGCGTGGTCGGCCTCGGGCCAGAGGCGGTAGCAGATGCCCGGCCCGAGGCGCCCGGCGCGGCCCCGGCGCTGGTCGGCGGCAGCGCGGCTTACCGGCTCGGTGGCGAGCGTGGTGAGGCCGGTGCGCGGCTCGTAGCGCGGCACCCGCGCGTAACCGCCGTCCACCACGATGCGGACGCCTTCGATGGTGAGGCTGGTTTCGGCGATGCTCGTTGCCAGCACCACCTTGCGGCGGCCGGGCGGCGCGGGACGCAGGGCGGCATCCTGCTCGGTGAGCGGCAGCTCGCCGTGCAGGATGTGCAGGTCGGTGTCGGGGCCGAGGCTCAGGCGCTCGGCTACGCGCCGCTGGTCGGCGAGGCCGGGCAGAAACACGAGGACGTCGCCGGTGGGGTGCTCGCGCAGGGCGCGGTGAATAGCGGCGGGCGCCAGCGCCGCCAGTCGGTCGGCCGGGCGGTTGCCGGCCTGCGCCACGGCGGCGGGCGCGGCGTAGTGCGTCTCAATCGGAAACATCCGACCTTCCGAGCGCACCACGGGCGCCGGGCCGCCGGCTTCCGCTCCCAGCCACGCGGCCAGCCTGTCGGATTCCAGCGTGGCCGACATCAGCAGCAGCCGCAGGTCGGGCCGCAGCACGGCCTGGGCGTCGAGGGCGAGGGCGAGGCCGAGGTCGGCCTGGAGCGAGCGTTCGTGAAATTCATCGAAGAGGATGGCGGCCACGCCGTCGAGGGCGGGGTCGTCCTGCAACATCCGGGTCAGGATGCCTTCCGTCACGACTTCGATGCGGGTGGCGGCGCTCACGCGGTTTTCGAGCCGGACGCGGTAGCCCACGGTCTGGCCGACCGGCTCGCCGAGGAGCTGCGCCATTCGGGTGGCGGCGGCGCGGGCGGCCAGCCGACGCGGTTCGAGGACGATGATTTTGTGGTCGGCGGAGCGCCACCCGACGCCGAGGAGCGCCAGCGGCACCAGCGTGGTTTTGCCCGCGCCGGGCGGCGCTTCGAGCACGGCGCGCGGTGCGTCGGCGAGAGCGGTGAGCAGCGCCGGTAGGGCGGCGCGGATGGGCAGGTCGGGCAGGGTCACGAGGGCAAAGGTCGGCACTGGTCAGAGTGCCGTCGCGGGTGGCCGAAGTACGGGTGCTGCCAGTTCCGGCGCGGCGTTGCTGCGTCTAGCGCCGCGCTTCCGCCACGCCCGGCACGGCCGAAACGGGCGCGGCCGTGCCGGGCAGGCGCGGGCGCGCAACCTCTACCTGCGCCTGCCGCAGCACCGTGTCGCGGGTGGCGCTGAGCTGCGAGCGCAGCAGCAGCAGCCCGCCGCCGAGCGAAAGCGCGAGAACGATCAGGGCGGGCAACCAGGAAGAAGCGGAAAACTTGTTCATCTGAAAATATGAGTCAGGGCGAGTGAAGTGAAGTGAAGTGAAGTGGCCGGGCAACGAAATCGCTTGCCGGCGGACGCCGCAAAAATCCCGCGCGGGTGCGTCCCTTTTCCTCACACGACAATGTGAGAATGCCGCCCGCCTGCCTCACACAAGCGTGTGATGGTACTCGTCGTCCGCAGGCCCGCAACGTAAGCAGTGAGGCTGCGACTGCTTCCTTTTCAACGCACCCTGAAGCGCGAAGGCCCGCCCGGCAGTTGCCGGGCGGGCCTTCGCGCACTCGCCAGGAAGCACGAATCAGTCGATCCACTTGAACCGGTATTCGAGTGAGGGCGTCGTGGCGCGGTCGGCTACGCGGCGGAAGCGGGTGGGCAGCGCCAGCAGGTAGTCGCGGGCGCGCTCGGCGGCGTCGTTGAGGCCCGTGATGGCCTCAATCTTCCACTCCTTGATGAGCGACTCGAGGATGTCGGTGTAATCGTGGCTCGTGTACACGCCCAGGCGTTGGGCGGCATCGGTGAAGTGGCCGAAGGTTTTGCCCAGGTCCACGCCCAGCTCGCGCATATAGTGCGCGGGCATCACGATCTTCTTCCGCATCATATCCTCGAAGGCAAGCATCATCTCCGACGGATCGACCTCGAAAATCTTGCTCACGAACGTTTTATAGACCCGCGCGTGGCGGGTTTCGTCGCCGGCAATCATTCCGCACATCTTCGAGAGCAGGTCGTCGCCGGCCTTGCGCGCCAGCACCCCGACGCGGCGGTGGCTGATGTTGGTTGCCAGCTCCTGAAACGACGTGTACACGAACGAGCGGTACGGGTCGTTGGCGGTTTGCAGGTCGAAGCCGTCGGCGATGAGGTATTGCGTCGAAATCTCAAACTGCTTCATATTGACCCGCCCCGTGAGGTAGAGGTAGCGGTTGAGGGCGTCGCCGTGGCGGTTTTCCTCGGCCGTCCAGCCGCGCACCCACTGCATCCAGCCGCCGGCAGGGGCCTTCGAGAGGTCTTTGAGCCCCATAAACCACGTTTCGTAGTTGGGGAGCGCCTCTTCGGTGATGGTGTCGCCGATGAGGACGGCCAGCAGGTCGTAGCTGAGCTCACGAGCGCGCTCGCGGAGCTGCTTAACCTCATCGAAAAACGTCTCGGGCCGCGAGTCGGGCAGCAGGTCGGCGGGCTGCCAGTTTTCCTCAATGGGCTTGAGAAACGATGGCAGGTTCTCGACGACGAACGCCTCCATTGAGCGCAGTACGTCGGCACGAGTGTGGGCGAGAGTGAAAGACGGCGACATACCGTAAAGGAGAAGAAGACGAAAAGTTGGCGAACCTGATACGCTGCGGCAATCCGAAGGGCTACGTGTGCATACGGGCAGAGCCAGCAACCCGTTCGCCTACGAAAAATCCGATGTTGAGCATCGGCGACGGTTGATTCAGTGAAACATCATTGCGACCGGCCCGGGCGGGCGCCGGCCGATACAGAGTCGGCAGCCGGCAGCAACCGCCCCAGCAGCGGCCCCAACGGGCGGGTGCGGCCGGGCGGAATGGCTACCATATACATATTCACCGCATCGTAGGCCGGGCCGGGCACGAATGGCTCGAATCGGACCAGGCGCAGCGTCGTGCCGTGGACGACGCGCAGCAGGCGGTTGAGCCGTTGATCGAAGCCGATGGGCGCGACCCACACCGTATTGGGCCGCGCCGCGAGCGTCAGCAGGGCGGGAACCAGTTTTGAATGGCCCGTCAGGGTCTGGAGGTAGCCGTTGAACTCCGGCAGCAGACACGGCCACCCGGTCAGCATCAGCAGCCGGCGGCGGCCCAGATCGTAGGTGGTGAAGGGCGAAAGAGCGACGAGGTTCGTCTCCAGCCCGTCGGCTATCAGCGTTTGGCCTTTGAAACGCTGGTCGAGGCTGAGCACGAAGGCTTCGTTGGCCTCCTGCCGCCGCCCCAGCGCCGCGCTGCGCGTGGCGATCCAGACCAACTGCCCGCCGAGTACGGCAATGCACAGCGCCCAGCCCCAGACCGGCACTTTGGGTAATTGCATCCGCCGATGCCGCAGGTAAAACAGCAGATTGCCGATGGTGAGCACCGAGAGCGTCGAGGCCAACAGATACGGATGCAACCGCCAGAGAACGCCAATCGTGAGCAGGATGCCGAGGGTCCATACCTGCGTCAGCAGCAACAGGCGGCGGCGGGTCCGCGATTGCAGCTTGCGGACGCAGTAGGCCACCACCACCAGATTCACGATCAGCACCACGCCGTAGCCCTTCACCAGCGCTTTGCCTACCGACAGGGTTTTGGCGCCAAGCGATTTGCCGATGGCCAAACCCGTCTGCGTGGCACCGGCCCGCGCGAAGTACGCTTCGGAGATGACGTTGCGGTCGCTGTAAAACCCGCTTCGCAGCGCATCCTTCACGACCAGCATCCGGCTGTGAGCGGCCGAGTCGGGCGTCTGATGAAAGGTGTACCGCTTGTGCAGCCGATAGTCGTTGATGCGCCCGAACAACTGATGAAAGCCGGCTTCCTGCTCGGTGCGGGTCAGGACGGTGATCGACATAAAGCCCACGCCGGCCAGTACGAACGGCACGACGGAGGTGACCAGATTACTGATGCTGAGCCCGTTGCGCGAAGGAACGCGCAACGCAGCCGGCAAGGCCACCAGCAGGCCCAGCAGCGCCCCGGTGGGCGCCAGACACAGCCCCGCCAGAAACACCAGCACGTAGGCGACGATTCGGCGGGTGTGGCGCGGGCCGGCTTCCTTGTCGTCGAAAGCGTAGCTCAGAAAGCTGGCTGCCCCCAGCAACGCGGCCACGCGCACGTAGCTGACCCAATACACGTGCTCGGCGACGCAGACGAGAAACACTGCGCCCACGAACAGTGCGATCTGCTGATTGGTCAGGATGCGCCGCCCCAACCGGTGCAGCAACAGCGTAACCAGAACGAACGCCACGTACAGCAGCGCGAAGAGCAGCAACCCGTACCACGGTACGCCGGGCGCCAGGCGGTACAGTTCGGCCAGCGCCAGCGAAAACCCGTGCAACCCGATCGGCACTGACGTGAGGGGTTGCGAGCTGATGACGCCCCGCAACAGGAGCGTCATCAGCATATCATCCGCCGTCTCAAAATGAGTGCCCGTGGAGATGGCCGTCAGGGCGATCAACACCAGGGGCAAGCCGAAGACAATGCCGCGACGCCACCGTTTTTCCAGCTCTGGGGCCGCCTGAGCGCGGGCTTTGGCACGGGCCGAGGAGCGCGAAGAGTATCCGTAATAAGTAGGCACCAGCAGTAGTTAGTCGGTCAGTGGCAAGCAAAAGTAGCCCCTACGGCGCCAATCGGCTACGCCACGGCTGTGCCAGCACGGCCAGCCAGCGGCTTGCCACCGGGCGCAGCCACTGCTGCCACGGCAACCCCGCCAGCAGCCGCGCCAGCGCCGCCGCCTCGGGCCAGCACCGGTGGCGCACGGCCTCCCGCAACTCGAACGCCACGCGGCGGTGCAGGCCGGCCCACTCGGCGGGGGTGCGGCACAAGGTGCGCGCCTTCTCGCAGACGCGGATGGTGGAGGCGAGCTGTGGGTCACCGGGCTGGTACTGCCGCCGCGAGTGCGAACGCGGGTGCAGCCGCTTGCGCGTGAGCACCTGATCCAGAAAATGGTAGCGCCAGCGGCGCGACGAGCGCACCCAGAAATCGAAGTCTTCGTAGGCGAGCGTGGCGTCGTAACCACCCAAATCGTCGAACGTCGCGCGCCGGATGAGCATCGACGGCGCCGAGATGAAGAAGTGGCCCAGCACGTGGGCGAACACGTCGCCGGAGGGCGCGGCCGGGTGCGGCCGGTTGGCGGCGTCGCGGCGGTAGTGGCGGCGCAACACGGTGCCGCCCTCGTCCATCAGCTCCACGTCGGAATAGACCACGCCGTACGACTCGTCGAGCCGGGCGAAGGCGGCCACTTGCTCCTCCAGGCGGGTGGGCAGGAGCACGTCGTCGGTGGCCAAGTCAAGTACGAACTCGCCGGTGGCCAGGGCCAGCCCCCGATTGAAGGCCGCGCACGCGCCGTGGCGGTGGGGCAGCAGCAGCACGTGGGCGGCGCGGCCGGGGTGGGCCGCCACCCACCGCCCCACGACGGCGGCCGACTCGTCGGTACTCGCGTCATCGACGATGATCAACTCCCAGCGCAGGTAGGTCTGGGCGAGTACCGAGTCGAGGGCTTCGACCAGAAACGGCGCGTGATTGTAGCTGAGCGCGATGATGGAAACGACGCTTTTCCTCACGCGAACCGGGCACTCAAAATGGTGATGTCGTCGGGGTACGGGTGCGGATTGGCGGCGCTGATGGGCGAATGCTCGCCCAACGAGCGCAGCAGCGCGGCGTGGACCTCGGGCAGCGGCAGGGCGCGCAGCCACCGCAGGCTGTCGGCGACGCCGGCGTCGCCGTATTCGGTCCCGGCGTCGTCGAACACGTCGGTGAGGCCGTCGGTGTACATCAGCAGCGTGGCGCCGGGCGGCAGCGCCGGGGTGGCGCCCTCGGTCAGAAACGGCAGCGGGTCGAGGATGCCGAGCATCAGCGTACCGTCCGAGAGGACTTCGATGGACCCATCGGGCCGCGCGATGAGCGGCGGATTGTGCCCGGCATTGACGTAGTGCAGTTCGCGGGTGCGGCCGTCGTACACGGCCACGAAGGCGGTGATGAACTTCTCGGCCTCGGCGTTGCTGTGGATGAGGTGGTTCAGCTCCCTCACCACGTCGGTGAGGGGCGTGGAGAGGCGGGCCAGCGTCCGCAGCCCGGCCTGAAAGTTTGCCATCAGCAGCGACGCCGGTACGCCCTTGCCCGACACGTCGGCCACGCACAGCAGGTAGCGGTCGTCGGGCAGGGCCACGCAGTCGTAGTAATCGCCGCCTACCTGGGCGTGCGGCAGGTACGTGGCGCACACCTGAATGGCGGCGGTGTTGGGCAGGCGCTTCGGAAACAGCATTTGCTGCACGTCGCGCGTGATGTCGATTTCGCGCTGCAACAGTTCGCGCGCCAGGCGCTCGCGCGCCAGGCCACGGTTCTGGGCCGCCACCAGCACGATGGAGCTGAGCGTCTGCACGAACTCCAGCGTTTCCTGGGTCGAGTAGTCGGCGCTCCGCTTGCCCGCCAGCGACTCGCCCACGAGCACGAACGCCAGCAGGCGCTGCTGGGTCTTGTGGCGGACCGGCAGCACCGTGCGAAACGCGCGCCACTCGTCGGGCACGTCGGCATTGGCGGGGATCGGCTCGCCCGTCGGCCCGAGGGTAAAGAGGGCGTCGGGCAGGGTGGTGCCCCGAAAATCGGGCTTGGCGGGCAAACTCACGGAGCAGCGCCACGCGCCCGCTTCGGATTCGCCGGGCACGAACAGCGCCACCCGCCCCAGCCCAAGCTGCCCAAGCAGGGTGTAGCCGAACGCGAGGTAGAGCTTCTCCTCGGTGAGCGATTCGTCGTTGACGGCCTCGGTGATGTCGAGCAGGGCGCGCAGCTCCTGGCGGCGCAGGTGCAGCTCGCGGGTGAGGGCCACCGGGCCGGGCAGCGCGTCGGCGTCAGGCGCCACCGGCGGTGAGGGGAGTTGCGGGGTCGAAGGCATCGCGTAAGCCGTTTCCGAGAAGATTAAATGCGAATACGAGCGCCGAGATGGCCAGCGAGGGCCACAGCGTCAGCCAGAAACCGGCGCGGGTGCCCAGAAGCTGGAAGCCTTCGCTCACCATCAGCCCCCACGACGGCGCCGGCGGCTGCACCCCCAGCCCGAGGAAACTCAGACCGGCCTCGAGCAGAATCGCGGAAGCGAAGTTAGCCGTTGTCACGACGATGAGCGGGCCGAGCATATTCGGCAGCAGGTGCCGTACGACGAGCCGCGCCGTGGGGATGCCCAACACGCGCTGGGCGTCCACGAACGGCTTGGCCCGGAGCGCGAGCATCTGGCCGCGCACCACGCGCGCCACATCGACCCACATCGTGAGGCCGACGGCCACGAACGTCACCCACGCGCCTTTCGAGCCGACGGCGAGCGAGATGGCCACCACCAGCATCACGCCGGGGATCGACCACACCACCGTCATCAGAAACCGCGCAACGCGGTCGGGCCAGCCGCCGAAGTAGCCACCCAACGCCCCCACCGTGGCCCCAAGCACCAGCGACAGCAGCGCCGCCACCAACCCGATGCCGAGCGAGACGCGCGTCCCGAGCAGCAGGCGGCTCAGCACGTCGCGCCCGGCGCGGTCGGTGCCGAGGGGGAATGTGACTGAGTGACTGAGTGACTGAGTGACTGAGTGACTGGGTTGGTTGACCAACTCCTTTGCTGGGACGACTTCGCCGCTACCGGCAGGCAGGCCCAGCGCGGCGGGCGGTTCCAGCCGGACGGAATCCGTGCCGACGGGCACCACCCGCGCAGTGGGCACCAGCCGCGCATCCGGCTCGCGGCCGTGCAGCAGAAAGCCGAGCAGGCCCGGCGCGGGCGGCACGTCGGGCCGCCGCACGGCCACCATCGGCACCCTGAAGCCGGGCGGCTGCTTTTGCAGCGCAGGCACCGAAGCGTTGGCGTTCGGCGACGAGTCGGGCAGCACCGCGTAGCCCAGCAAAGCCACCAGCGCCGCCCCGGCGATGACCGCCAGCCCCAGCATAGCGCCACCGTTGCGCCGCAGCCGCCGCCACGCCTGGGGGCGCGGCGAAACGCTCATCTGAACCACGGAAGGCAACGGAGTAAAGAGACGAATGACTAGGGACGAATGACTAGGGACTAGGGACTAGTGACGAGTGATTGTTGACTTGTTGCTCGTCACTCGTCATTAGTCACTATGGTGTTGTGTGCCAGCAAGCCCGCTTTTGACGCCAGATACAGCAACTGCGGATAGTGCGCCGCGAACAGCATCGGCTGGTAATGAAACTCGGAATCGGGGTCGGGGAAGTAGGTGCGGATGAAGCCCTGCTTTACCAGCCCTTCCACGGCGGCGGCGAGGGCGGCATCGTCGGTGGGGCGACCCAGGGCGGCGGTCAGTTCGCGCCAACTCGTGACGAAGTACAGTTCGTCGAGGATGTCGAATTCGAGGTCGGTCATTGGCGGCAGGCGGAGGCTCGGGGGTGCGAAGGTCGGGCAGATTGTCGACTTCGGCAGCGGTGCGCGGATTCTTAGAGGCTGTTTGAGTTAGCGGGTGGCGGTAGTTTTGCGCGATGGCATCAGGGCGC
>ERZ1066121.1533-NODE-1533-length-16648-cov-6.272946_pt1 | contig 16648 bp, 13 predicted proteins | sample MGYA00382768_ERZ1066121 | MGnify/ENA primary metagenome ERZ1066121 (study PRJEB33369, sample SAMEA5778351) | biofilm metagenome | biome: Industrial cooling water; feature: Water cooling tower basin; material: Biofilm | place: United Arab Emirates | collected... | reverse complement strand
GCCGCGAGGTGATTTATCGGCACTCGGCGTTGATCGACATTCTCTCCGCCTGAGCTCGTGAGGTCTTAGTTCGACGCAGGTGCGGCACAGGGCGTAGTCGCCAAGACGGGAACGAAGAAGGAGAAGAGATTCGCACGTTCGCGATAGGAATTGCTTCCCCTGTGCGCGACGCCGAGCGAATCCTCTCCCCAGGGCTGGCGATTTAGTCGGAAGCAAGCCGTGTGGAGAGCGTCGAGGCTAACGAAGTCTTGAGCATAGCGGATCCGCTCTTGCTGCTCTTCAAAAGAAAGCGAGGGGAATGCGGGAATTCTAGCGAAGCGAGTGCCGTCGCCGTACATGTTCGTGCCGCAGGCGACGATTCCATGATCGATATGGAAAGGCAGCTGCACGCTCGTCCTCGGTGTCGAAAAATTGAGATGCGAAGACTCCTGGACGACGGCCCTTTTTTCATGCGCCGCGAACTCTTCGGCCAATCTCGCATGCAGCGCCTCTAGTTCTCGAAAGAAGCGCTGGTCTTCCTCATCGAGTGCGGAGAAGAACGAGAGAAACTCAATTTGTGCATCCAGATTTTCCCTCGTCCATTCTGCCTTTGTTTCTTCAGGAATGCTTAATCTCCGTATCCTGTCTTCGAAGAGGGCGGGATCCACGAAAGGGGAGCTGGGCTGCGCGCTCAGGCTTCCTTCATCGAAAGCTCTCCACACCCTTTTTGCGAATCGGGTCGCCGCCTGCTCGTCGAGCAGTGAGGTCGTGTCGAGGATTGTCACCCCGTAGAAGTCGTAGTCCGCGAAAGGGCTGGCTTGCGCGCTCCAAAATTCTTCGAAGCCCTGAGGAAGATATTCGCCCAAATCCTGCCGTTTGCGGCGCGGGGTCAGGTCTTCGGGTGCTGGGTGACAAGCCTGAAGCGCCTGCATCAGCCAAAGCGCCGACAGCAGAGACCGAATGCGGAGAAGTTCTCGAAGGAAGCGGGACCTCCGACGAGGAGCCGGAAACATGCCCGCCGGTAGAAGCAAGGCCTATGCCGCAGCGGAAGCCGGCCTGACGGTACGAATCGCCCTATGCCGCGTCCTCAGGGAGAGGGCCGCAGCAGGCGTCCGAGCTGTCCGGCGCTCGCGCCGTGGGCATCCATGCTGGGCAGATTCACTCCGGCCTCGCCGCCCTTCGCCTCGGTCGCGCAGGAGATGGGCGCTCCCCGCACGTAGATTTGGCCGCCACCGCCGCCGCCGCCTGGACCGTAGCGGGAGGCGGTGTTGGTGTTGGTGACCAAGACCTTGGTCCCTGCGCCGCCGCTGGCGTCGACGAGGGTGCAGTTCAGCTCGCTTTCGACGTCGACGTAGACGCTGCCGCCCGCACCGCCGCCGAAGCCGCCATCTCCTTCGATGCCCGAAGGCAGGGCGCCGCCCGGAAGGCCACGTGCGAGGAGGGTGCCCGCGCCCGAGACGCGTCTTGCGCCGATCAAGATCACGCCGCCACCTGCGCCGCCGCCGACCGTCGCCAGTTGACCTCCGTGGTGGACTTCTCCTGCGCCGCCCCCGCCGCCGGCCATCAGCGCGGCGGGGATGGGCGTGTCGACCAGAAGGCCGCCAAATCCGCCGGAGTCGGTGCCGGTGTTCGAGAGCTGGTTGGTGAAGCCCCGGCCTCCTTGCCCTCCCGTACCGCCGTTGCCACCCCCGCCGCCGCCGCCGTTATGACAGCCGCCGCCCCCGCCGCCGTTGAGCAGGTTGCCGCGGCCACTGACGCCGGGTCCAAAGCGCCCTGTTGCGCTCCCTTCCCCCTTGCGTGAGCCACGAGGTTCGGCTTCATCGAGCCCCGTGCACGACGAGAAGTTGAGATTGCCTGCGACCACGGCGCCGCCGCGAAAGCCGGCGCCCGAAACGTCGATCTCGCCCTCGAGTCGAAGCGCTTCTTGCACCAGAAACGCAGTGATGCCGCCGACTCGGCCATCCCACGCTCTTGCGTAAACCGCGCCTCCCACATCGACCGAGGCGCTGGCGAACTCCGGAACGCGTACGACTTGCGCGCCCGGCGCGTAGAAGCTTCCGGCCAACGCGCCTTCGAGCTCGAGCCCGGCGTTGTCGACGCTGCGCAAACGGTGCAGCTCCCAACGCCCGGGGGGCGGTGAGCTTGGGGGATTGGCCTCCCCGGAACGCGCTTCGGAGGGAGCGGCCGTCTGCCAAAGCAACACCAAGTCGCCGGCGACGCAGCAGGGTGGGCTCTCGATGGCGAGACGCGTCGAGCCCGCCGCGGCGTCGAGGGTCAGTGGAGAGTAAGTGTTGACCTCGATGCGCTGGCCGGCAGAGACCGCGAGCACACCGGAGCGCCCGTCACCCACCTTCCATAAGCCTGAGTTCAGTGGGTCTGTCATCGGTGAACGCTCCCCGGGGGGCGCGATCTTCTCGTAGCCGATGTAGCCACACGCCAACATCTGAGTCGCCCACAAAAGGGTCGAGGAGAGCCCAAAGAGGCTCCGTTTTCGCATCCGCATACGCTCTCTCCTCGCTGCCTCTCTGAGACTGTACAGGCGGGCAGCGCAGAAATGAATAGAACGTCTCCAGGTTGGAAGCTTGGCGAAGACGGCGAGTGTAGCCTCGGAGGACGAGCAGGTCTCAGGCCAGCCCCAGAGCTCTCCGCAGGCGTCGGTCGGCCTCTGCTTCTTCACCGGAGACCAAGGCCGGCGCCATGAGCCAACGAAAGGGCTCGGGGTAAAGCGCACGGAGCCGGGCAAGTCGGCTCTCCTCCACCTCGGCAGACGCACCGGAAGGGACGTCGAAGTAGTGGTGGGCGAGCCAGCTCAAATCACCCACTCGCTCCTGCCGCGCCTCGCTTGGTGCGCATTGCAGCAGCGTCTCCATGCAGCGCTCGATGGCGAGCCAAACGCCTCGATTGAAGTGGATGGGCGAGCGCGACAGCAGCCAGCGCAGCGCGGAGGGCCAAAGTGCCCGGCGCGTCCGAGCCCGCTCAATGCGCGCGACGAGCCAATCCCGGTTCCAGCCGGCCCACTCTCCAGCAACGCTGTAAAGATTGGCCGCGACGGCCGGCGAGACTTCGTGACGCCATAGTTCGAAGGCCTGCTGCGTCGACAGGCCTGCTTGCACGCAGCCGAGCGCCGTCGCGGGGATGTCCTGCCGCGTTTCGGTGTCGAGAAAGTGGTCGGCCATCGCCAGCCAGAGGGCAATGCGGTCTTCGTATTCCACACCTCGATAGTACGCGCGCTGCCTCGTTTTCGTTCGCTTTCCGCAAAGAGGCAGGCGGCGATCTGTACTGGCTGGAGTTGGCTCAACGCTTGCAGAGTTTTGCGGAGTCGAAACGACCCGCGAACGCGACGAGGGCGCGTTCGCGACTCACCGATGCGCAAAGAGAGGAGTACGAATCTGAAAGGGACAAAGGCATCGATCGCTATGCTGCTGGTCGCCTCTGCGCTCTCTGCCTGCAGCGTCGCCGAAGAAGAAAGCCTGGTCGAAAAGGGTCCGGAGCGCGAAGCGCCCTATTGGCCAGCGCTCTGGCTCTTCAATCACCAGGGAGGAACGCCGCCGGTGATCGACTCCTTGGGTCATGGATTCCTCGCCACCGACGAGCTGATTCTGACGGCAGCGCATGTGATTTACGACGCCCCAGGCGTGCTCGCCGCCAAGGCGAAAGAGATCGTGGTGCGCTTCGGCTACATCGGTCAGAGCGCGACGCTTCGCGGGAGCGACGCGCGAGGGAACTTCGAGATGAACTTCGTCGATCTTCCCTACGTCGATCGCGAACAAACTCTTTTTCACCGTGTCCTCACCTTGCAAGAAGGCGTCAATGTACGCGCGCATCCCCAGTGGAAGGGCAGCCAACCCGGCACTCCCGAGCGCTTCTCTTACGATATTGCGGCGATTCGCGTTCCCGCCGGCACCTTTCCTCCGAGCATCCAGCGACGCGTGTTGAAGGGCCCCGAGTCCGGGAAGGCCGCGCAAGCCTTATTCATGTTGCACGGTCCTTTGGCGCAAGGGGTGGGGCGTCTACCGTCGAATACGCAGCGGCAGATGGTCTATGTTCCCGGTCTCTTCAAGGGCAACGAGGACGACTCCTACAATGCCGCGGTTCTATCGGGCGTCGCGAAGCCGCAATATGGCTTTATCGTCAACCATGGGGGCCCGAGCGGTTCACCCGTATTTTTCAGCCCTTCTACCCTCGCCCCATGCAGCGGGCGGGTTCCTGCCCCGGAATACGTCGCGGGATTGCTGACCAGTGGAGGTCCCCTTCAGACGAACTCGAGCGACGCTTCCGAAAGCGCCAACGCCATCGGTTTCGTCAACCTACAGCACCCGAAGGTCAGCGACTTCGTGCAGGGCGCGTTCGCTTGGAAGTGGTCCGACTAGATAGGCGGACACGTCGATAAGGCGAGGTGCTCGCTAGCGCGCGACGCGTTCAGGGCGTCAGGCAAAAGGCGCGGCGGATCCAATCGACGCCACCGCGGGGGTCGCGGACGACGAAGTCGAAGCGCACGATGCGGTTTTCGCTCACCGTGGTGTCTTTCGACAGCTTCCATTCGTATTCGACACTCTCGCCGGGCTCGTTCTCTTCGAGGAAAGCGAACTGGCGATCGAGTTTGCCGAAGCGTGTGAAGGCGGAGAACTGCAGCCGCTCGAGCACGTCCTCCTCCTTGGGCGGAGCGCCGCGCAGGGCGCGGTAGACCTCGCGGGAATCGGCGCTGACGCTGAGGCCGATGCGCTGGCTGCCGCTGGCCGCGGAGATGAGGGGCAGCCCTTCGCTGCCATCGCAGCTCTCCCCGAGGCCCGGTGGCTCTTCCGGCCAGAGATCGGCACGTAGGCTGATGTTGGCCGCGTCGAAGTGTGGATGTTGGTTGCTCATCGCATCGACCGCGATGGACGAGCTGTAGGTAAAGACGGTGGAGGTAGCGGAGGGGTTGGGGCAGAGGGACGCGAAGTTGCCGCTTTGCAGGAGCGCGGGGTCAAGGCTCTCGAGCGTGAGCGCCGCACCTGGGCAGAGGATGCCGAGGAAGAGCAGCGATTTGCCCGCACCTAGGGCACTCGCTTCGGGGACCAGGAAGTCGAGACGCGGCGCGCTCAAGGTGGGTTGGCTTTCGCTGGCGAGGGCCAAAGGCGCCCCCGCACAGCCGCCGATGCCGCGCGGATCGCCGCGATCGATGCAGGCCAGGAGTGCCCAACTCAGAGCCTCCTCGTCGGTCGGAAAGCCGAGATGGAGACGAAGTGTCGCCGCCTCACCCGGGCGGGGCCAGGCTCGGGAAGGCTCCTCCTGGGCCTCGACCCTCAAGGCGAGCAAGCGAGGGCGATCGATGAAGGAAGCGGGCGTAAACTCGTCGCCGCAGCCGAGCAGATGAAAGGTCGTGCAGAACAGCACGAGGTGCGTGGCCCTGACTCGTAGCGCGCGCATCAGATCTCACCTCGCAAGCCCAGGGAGGGGATGATGGGCAAGCCGGGGACGGCCATCGAGCGCGTGTAGTCGTAGCTGTACGAGGTCGCCTCGCGGTTGCGCCGGTTGTAGACGTTCTGCACGTCGAGATAGAGCGCGAGCATCCAAGTCGGGAAGCGCCACTGCTTCTCGACGCGCAGGTCCAAGCGGTGGAAAGGCGGGTTACGCAAGCTGTTGATGGCGCCCGAGATGGGGATGTAGATGTCGGAGTTGGCGTCGTAGACGCTGCCGACCACCGGCGTATAGGGGTTGCCGCTGACCAGACGGAAGGTGCCGCCGATCTCCCAACCGCGTCCCAAACGGTAGACCCCGGAGAGCGTGAAGATATGCGTCTGGTCGAAGTCGAAGAGGCGCCAGGGGTCGTCGCGGTCTCGGCGCTCGCTGCGCATCAAGGTGTAGGAGAGGAAGCCGAAGAAGCGCCGACGGATGGGCTGCACACGCCCGGAAAGCTCAAGGCCGTAGATGCGGCCGACGCCGTTGTTGATGAAGGTTGGCCGCTCGCCGTTCGGCGTGCTCACCACTCGGTCGAAGAGGTGTTTGTAAAAGCCATCGACCCCAACCGTCATGCCTTCGCGCAGGGTGTGGTCGAAGCCGAGGCTGGTATGGAGCGAACGAATCGGACGCAGGTTGGGGTTGCCCGAAGAGTCGTCTCCGGATTCCTGAAACTCTGGGGGTTGACTGTAGGAGCCGACGCCCGACTTGAGGCGGGTCTTGTCGGTCAGCGAGTAGATCAGCGTCAGGCGCGGATCGACCACGCCGCGATCGATCTCCGAAAACCAGTCGAAGCGTGTACCGATGAGCGCGCGCAGCTTCTGCGTCAACAAGACGTCGCTCTCGACGTACGCACCGGGGCGATAGGAGATGCCGACGTTACGGTCTTCGCGAACCTCTTGACTGGAGAGCTGCTCCGGCACACCCGCGCCTTCTTGCTGCTGGCCCGCGGGTCCACGGAAGGTGACGCGGAAAGGCGCGTTGAAGATATCGAAGCCGCCGATGATGCGCACGCGTCGGCTCAGCCGCGCCCGCCATTCGCCGCGACCATAGATCTGCAGGAAGTCGAGGTCGAGGCGCAGGTCCGGGCCGGCGTTGAAGCCCAGGCGCGTCGGACCGATCGAAAAGGAGAGGTCTTGGTCGACATTTTCGTTGATCTGCCGGCGCCAGGAGGTGTCGACGCGGTGGAAGGTGGTCTCGAGACCGAGGCCACCGCGGATGTTCGGATCGCTGTCGGCCGCATCGGAGAGGAGCAGCCGCAAGCGGTCGCCGGAGCCGTAGGTGATGACCTTGAGGCGGTCGCGCGAGGTAGGCCGGTAGGTGCCGATGAGCTGGTAGTCCCAATACACCGGTGCCGCGAGTACGCTGAAGGCATCGTCGGGCACGACCTTGTCGAAGAAAAGGTCGATGTAGCTGCGCCGCGCCGCCAAGGCGATGCCGCCTTTTTTGCCGATCGGCGTCTCGACCAAGATCGAGGAGTCGATGACGTTGAGGTCGACGACGCCATGGAAGCGGTCCTGCGCCGGGTCGCGGATGCCGATATCCAAAATGCCGCCGGTGCGGCGACCGTAGCGGGCGCTAAAGTTGCCGGGGTAAAAGTCGATGCGCTCGAGCAGACGCGAGTTGATGACGCTGGTCAGGCCGCCGAAATGGTAGACGAGAGGGATGGAGCTGCCCTCGACGAAATACTCGCTGTCGCCGGGCGCCGAACCGCGCACGATGAGCAAGCCGGTGCCGAAAGGCGGGCGCGCCACGCCGGGCAGAAGCTCTACGGCACGCAGGGCATCGCCGCGGGTACCGGGGATGCGAACGAGCTCCTCCTTGCCGATGCTGCGGCGGGTGACCTCACGCGGCGGCGGTTCGACGACGGCCGTGGCACCGAAGGCCTCGCGGTCCTCTCCTTGTCGCAGGCGATACACCACCTCGGTGGATTCGCCCGGACGCACTTCCTCCTGCGCATCCAGCTCCTGCAGATTGGCGGCGATTATCCGTAGGCGATAGCGCCCCGCCGGCAAGGGGCTGAACACCACGCGGCCCTGACCGTCGGAGATTTTGCGCTGCGTGCTCTGGTCGGGCGCGATGAGGATGACTTCGGCGCCGGCGAGCGGACGGCCTTTGGGATCCTTGAGCCGGGCTTCGAGCGCCCCTTTGGCAGGTGCCGGGGGCGCTTCGACCACCGGCTCCGGAGGTGGCGCAAAGACATAGCGGTAGCGGATCGCCGCGGGGATGGCCTTGCCCTCTTTGCGGGCCGGCTCGAATTCGAAACGCAAGGCGGCCTCGCGCGCGGGCTCCGCAAAACGCGGGTCGCTCGCCGAGAGCACCTTGGCTTCACGCACCTTGCCGTCTTCGCCGACGACCAGCTCGAGCTCGACCTGCGCAGCCAGCCGCTCGGCACGTGCCGCCTCGGGATAGGTCGCTTCGACGAAGGTCTTGAGCTGCGGCGGCGTCAAGCCGCTCCCCTGCTGCGCGCGGGCCCGGTCCTCGAAGGCAAAGGTGAGCAGCAGCCCTACGAGGCCTAGACAAGCGAGAGGCGAAGGCGAATGGAGCGCTTTGAACACGTCGAACCGGCGCGGCGTAAGGAGAGCGCGAAAGGTCGTCTTCGCCGAGGGGCAGACACCCTCTCCCCGCAAGCGCGAAACTGATGTCAGATAGAGCGATAAGCAAGCCACCGTTCGCCTTCGCTGTCGTTTTTTGCGTCTGTGGAAGCGCGAAAGGCAGAGCGCTAGGTCGAATCGCCAGACGAATGGCGGCTCAGAGACTCCGTACGAAGCTCTTGTGGACCGCTGGCCTTCCGCGTCCGCGCCGCGCGACGCAGGCAGACGACGAAGGTGGTGCCTTTGCCCTCTTGGCTCTCGACACGGATCTCGCCTTTCATGCGCGATACCAAGTGCTTGACGATCGACAAACCCAAGCCCGTGCCGCCCTGCTCGCGCGAGCGCCCGGTGTCGACGCGGTAGAAGCGCTCGAAGATGCGCTGGATATGCGCCGGCGAGATGCCGCGCCCGGTATCTTCGACTTCGATGCAGACCCAGCGTCGCTGGTTGCGCACCCGCAGCTCGACGCGCCCGCCTTGGGGAGTGTATTTGATGGCGTTGTCGACGAGGTTCATCAGCACTTCGTCGAGGGCCCGTTCGTGTCCTAAGGCCAGGGCACGGCGCTCGCTCAGGCGCACGCTGAGCTGAATGGATTTCTCGTTGGCTTGCGGCTCGAGGTTGCGTAGCGATTCGAGCACCAAGGGGCCGAGGTCCATCGGACGCAAGGGATATTTTTCTTCGGGCGCCTCGGAACGGGAGAGCGCCAGGAGATCGTCGACGATGCGCTGCAGCCGCAGCGTGTTTTTGACGATGAGGTCGAGGAAACGCCCACCTTCCGCGGGCAGCTCGAAGTTCTCTTGCAGGGTCTCGGCAAAGCCGCGGATCGCCGTCAATGGCGTGCGCAGCTCGTGGCTGGCATTGGCGACGAAGTCCCGGCGCACATCGGCCACGCGTTTGAGCAGCGTGACGTCGTGCAAAACCACCACCACGCCCCGTTGCTGCGGCAAGGGCGCCAGCTGCGCCGCCAGCTCGCGGGTTTGGCGCGAGCTCTCGAAGCTCATCTCGACGGTGGCCGTCGCTCCACGCCGGACGCGGCGGATGGCGCGCTGCAGCTCGACGCTCGGTATGGCGTCGCGAATGGACATGCCGCGCACGTCGCCGCCGAGCAGGCCTTCGAGCGCGCGGTTGACGAGGACGATGCGCTCTTCGGCATCGGTGACAAAGACCGCCTCGGCCATGGCGTCGAGCACGGCGCGCAGCTTCTCCTCACCCACCTGCAAATGTTCGAGGCGTTCCTGCAGCTGGTCGGCCATGCTGTTCAGGGCGCGCCCCAAGACGCCCAGTTCGTCGTTGCGCTCGAGGCGGGTGCGCACGCTCAGATCCCCCCGCGCCAGGGTTTTGGCCGCAGCCGTCAGCTCGCGAATCGGGCGCAGCAAGGTGCGCGAGAGCACGAAGGTCAAGAGCGCCGCCGCGACCACGGCGATCAAGGCGCCGATGAGCAAGAGCTCGCGCATGGTGCGGATGACCGCGTAGACCGAAGCCAGCGAGCGTACGGCATGCACCATGCGCCCATCCGGCAAGCGCAGCGCGACGAAAAGCGAACGCTCACCGGTGCTGCTGTCGCGCCGCGTGGCGCTGCCGCGGCCATGTTTATGCGCGCTGCGCAGCTCGTTGAGGGTGGAGGGCAGTTGCTCGCGCAGCTCGCCCCGCAGGTCCCAGGAGTCGGCGATCACGCGCCCCTCGGGCCCGAGGATGCGTAAATGCAGCGAACGGTTGGTGGCGAAGCGGGAAGCGACGCTCTCGGGGCTCTCGCCACGCCGGAGCGCGCCCGCCGCCGTGCGCACCTGCCCTTCGAGGTCGCGCTGCAGACGCAAGGATTCGTGATGCTCGAGGAGGGGGTCTTCGAGCAGAACGACCGAGAGAACGATCGCCGCGGTCGCGGTGACGACGGCGCCGATGAGGTTCGCGCGCAGACCGAACATCGAGCAGCCTCTCCCCGCGGACGCGCTCTGTCCGCGCCGCGGCCCCTACTCGGAAGGTAGGGAAAGGTCGGAATCGTCCTTCATACGGTACCCTACCCCTCGCACCGTTTCAATGTAATCTGCGGCCTCTCCCAGCTTCTCGCGCAGGCGTTTGACGTGGGTATCGACCGTGCGCGTCTCGATGCCAGGGGTGTAACCCCACACCCGCTCGAGCAAGACGTCCCGCGACTGCACCCGGCCCCGCCGGCTGGCCAGATCGAGCAGGAGGCGGAACTCCAGCGCCGTCAAACTGATCTCCTCCTCGCGCACGGTGACGCGATGCCGCGGCACGTCGATCCGGAGGTGAGCGATCACGAGCGAATCCTCGCTGGGCACCTCGCTTTCGGCCGTCGGCGGCAGCGAGTGCACGCGTCGCAGCACCGCGCCGATGCGCAGCACCAACTCGCGTGGGCTGAAGGGCTTGACGATGTAGTCGTCGGCGCCGATTTCGAAGCCCACCACGCGGTCGACCTCCTCGCCGCGCGCCGTCACCATCACCACGGGGATGGCCTGCGTAGCGGCCTCGCGGCGCAGGCGCTTGCAAACTTCGGTGCCGCTGATGTCGGGGAGCATGACGTCGAGGACGATAAGATCCGGCCGCTGCTTGGCGATCGCCGTCCAGGTCTCGTTGCCCTGAGAGGCGATCTGCACGTCGTAGCCGGCTTGCCGGAGGTTGAAGGCGACGAGCTCGGCCAAGTCGGCTTCGTCCTCCACCACCAAGATATGGCGACCTTCGTTCATCTCCCCCACCTCATTCGATCACGGAGCGCGCAATGACCTGCGCCATTCGATGCGTCCAGGCTTCCGACGTGACGACTCTGCAACGCCATCCTAGGGCGCTTGCGCCCCGGGGTGGAAGAAATTCGGATAGGTTTGCGAATTCGGGGCAGGCGCGGTATGCGCTCGCTCTTTCCCGCAGGAGATTTCGCAATGAGCCTCTCGGTCGGCATCGTAGGCCTCCCCAATGTGGGTAAGTCTACACTGTTCAACGCGCTTTCATCAAAGCAGGCCGAGGCCGCCAACTACGCCTTCTGCACCATCGAGCCCAATGTGGGCATCGTGCCGGTCCCCGATCCCCGCTTCGACGCGCTGGTGAAGCTCTTCGAGCCTCGCAAGCTTGTGCCCGCGGCGGTGGAGTTCGTCGACATCGCCGGCCTGGTGCGCGGCGCCTCCAAAGGTGAAGGCAAAGGCAACGCCTTCTTGAGTCATATCCGCGAAGTTCATGCCATCGCGCACGTCGTGCGTTGCTTCGAAGACGACAACATCCTGCACGTCGACAACCGCGTCGACCCGATCCGCGACATCGAGACCATCGAGATGGAGCTGATCCTCAAAGACCTCGAGACGGTGCAAAAGCGTCTCGATAAGGCAAGGCGGGCCTCCAAAGGCAATTCGGCGGGCGAAAAGCTGGCGGTCGAAGTCTGCGAGAAGCTCGAGGCGGCGCTGAGCGAAGGCAACCATGCGCGGAGTCTTTCGTGGGGAGACGAGCAGGCCCAAGCCCTGGTGCGCGATTTGGGCTTGCTGACGCAGAAGCCGATGTTCTACGTCGCCAACGTCAAAGAATCGCAGATGACCGAGCTGGCGAGCGACCCTCTCGTCGCCAAGGTGCGTAGCTGGGCCGAGGAGCGCCAGATGCCCTGGGTGGTCATCAGCGCCGCCATCGAGGCCGAGATCATGGCCTTGCCGCCCGAAGAGCGGGGTGACTTCTTGCAGTCCCTCGCCCTCGAGGAACCCGGTCTCAATCAGGTGATCCGCACCGGCTACGCCATCCTCGACCTGATCACCTTCTTTACCGCTGGCCCCAGCGAGGTGCACGCTTGGACGCTGCGCCGCGGCACCAAGGCACCGCAGGCGGCCGGCAGCATCCACTCCGACTTCGAGCGCGGCTTCATCCGCGCCGAGGTCATCGCCTGGGACGTGCTGGTCGAGTGCGGCAGCGAGGCGGCCGCGCGCAGTGCTGGCAAGATGGCCATTGAAGGCAAGGAATACGTGGTGCGCGACGGCGATGTGATCCACGTGCGCTTCAACGTCTAGCGAGGGAGAGTCGCTGCCTTACCAGGGATGGTCCCGACCCACGGGAAACCAGCGCAGCTCTTGCGCAAACGCAGTGGCCTGAGCATGCGTATTCGTATCGTTGGCGTAGTGTCGGCCGTCGTATCCCGCTTTGATGCGAAGACAGTGCAGAGGCTTGCCATTCGATTTGCGCAGATCGCTGCGAATGAGATCGTAACGCAGTTCGACGGAGGTCTGGATCTTCAACGCCCTGCCCGACCTCGGGTTATAGCTTGGACCGTAAACAAGTCGCAGCTCGACGTCGCTATCGCTGGGCGACGGAACTCGCAAACGCTGCAAGACCAGACGCGCTCGATCCCCCTGACGAGTCGGTGGATAGGATCGCTCGTCCCAGCGCCCCCCAGGTTCGGCTTCGAGCCATTCTCCTGAACTTGCGCCCAATGCTGCGCGGGCTTGCCAGGCATCCCGCGACTCGTTGCGTAGGGTCGCATGGATGCTGCGTGTCTGAAGGAGTTGTATCAAGTATTGAGCGAGATCGGCCGCAGCATTTTGGCGCGTTTCGTAGCCCCGGTCTTCATAGAGTTCGTGGAGAAAAGGACATTCCGAATCGTCCCGCCTTGGCGGTGGCGGTGGCGGTGGCGGTGGCGGTTTCGTGACGTCGATGCCGTAGCGGATGCGGAGCTGCTCGAAAAGTTGCTTCCTTTGCGGGTCTGTCAACGCATCCTCGATCAGCATCAGCACGCCTTCGACATCGGGAGGGAGCGTTTCGGCATCCTCGACGACAGCGGCGGCCATTCTCGCGAGCACCTGGGGAAGCGATTCGGCTCCGCATGCGTCACCGACGTCGAGAATGGTTTCCAAGCGACGTAGCCCCGACTCCTCCGATGCCAGCCGTGCAACGTGGCGAGTGGCCTCTTGAGTAGCCGTCCTCAACTCACGATCGGCAGATGGCTCGATGAGTCGATCAAAGAGGTTGAGCCAGGGATAAAGTTCGGCGAAGACTTTGAGTTGTCGACGCGAGGGTGGACGGTTCCAATCGAAGACGGAGAACATCCATGCCTCGGTCTCGCCGGCTTCGAGATTCGACCAGGTCGGGCCGGAGGCTTTGACCGTGGATAAGTACTCACCTTGGGCGCCAGAACGTGGCACCGTCAATAGCACGGGACGCGTATCAAACTTCATCTCGACGGCGTCCGCAGAGCCCGCATGACCCGCATCGCAGCCGAAGCAGACCTTCGGCATCAGAAGGCAGGTCCAAGCTGCGACGCGATACCGACCGAGATACTGAGTCATCCCTACCACCTCGTCCCAGCACGCCCTCATCCGAAGGTGCACGGTTCGCAAAACCCGAACCAAAACGAGAGTGCGGCCTCCTCGACTCGAGATCCAAAAGGGAGCTTGGCGCTTAGCTCAGGGGCACGACGACCTCGACCTCGACCTCGGCTTGCAGTTTGAGAGCGCCGAGAGGGGCACGATAGGGCTCGATGCCGAAGAGGCGCTGATCGAAGCGTCCCTCTACGCCGATCGCGTTCTGCGTCTTGCGTGCGTGGAGGACCAAACGCTGCTCTCGACCGCGCCATTGCAGCGCCCCGTCGATCGACCAGGTATCCGGCCCGGTGGCTTGCGCTCTCCCTTGGAAGCTTGCCGTGGGGTAGCGATCGGGCTGCAGGACACCTTTCATGCGCTTGGCGATGTCTGCTTTGTCGCGCGCACTCAACGCAGTGGGGTCGTCACGGCCCTCGCGACGGGCGGAAAGCACTTCGAGGCTGTCCAGGAAGAACTCCGCGGAGATGTCCCCTGCGTCGCTTTCGGGACGCTCGAGGCGGAAACGCGCGAAGCGGAGCTTGAGATCGTGACCGAAGCGGGAGAGAAGCCCCTCTTTGAAGGTGTAGACAAAACACTGCGCGGAGTTCGCGTCGTAGACAGGCATGGCCGAAGGCTAGCATGCCCGAGCGCACTCGCTCTCGAGAGCGCAGCGGGGTTGCTATGCGGCAACGCAGACGTTCACGGCGGCGGTAGGACGTAGGCAGCACTTCCGGGCTCACCCGCCATCGCACCGTGAGCGCTAGAGGCATGGGTATTGACGCCCGCGCCACCTCCTTCGACGGAGGTCGGACAGGCGAGAGAGGCACTACGCAGGTGGATTTGACCGCCGCCCCCGCCGCCCCCGGGGCCGCAGCGGTCCAAGGTACCGGGCGTCGCGTCGACGTTTGCACCTCGGCCTCCTCGGGCACGCGCCTCAAGGCAGCTCAGTTCCTCGTCTACGTCGATAAACATGCTTCCGCCGGCACCGCCGCCCGATGCCGCATCGCAAAAGCTGCCCAAGATTCCGGTGTCGGACGCGCTTTGTCCCGAAGCGTCGAGAACGCCATTGCCGCTGAGGCGGCGCACCCCGAGCAGAATCACGCCACCTCCAACGCCGCCCGCACTCATGGAAGAGTGATGGATCTCACCGGCACCACCGCCACCTCCGAGCAAGAGTTGCGCGGGCAGTCGGTAGCCGAGGGAGAGCCCTCCCATCCCGCCCACGATGTCGCCCTGGTCGCTGGGCTCGGGCGCATGGCTGTTTCCTCCACGACCTCCAGCAGCGGTATTGCCGCCCCCGCCGCCCCCGGAATTGTGGCAAACGCCTCCACCGCCAGCATTGGCCAAATTGCCCCGCCCGCTCCGCGCTTCGTCGAAGGCGCCGGCGACGATCCCTTCACCCTTGCGTCCGCCACGAGGCGAGGGTTCGTCCAAAGCGGTGCAACCGTAGGTGTTGGAATTTCCTTGAACCACCGTCCCGCCTCGAAAGCCCTGCCCAGAGACATCGAGTCGTCCGTCGAGCCTCAATTCCTCGTCTACCAACATCGCGAGGATGCCGCCTTGCACCCCGTCCCAGGGCTGCGCCCGAATCGATGCGTTTGCCCCAACCTCGACCCGGCTGTACTCCGGCATCTGGACGACCTGGGCGCCGGGAGCGGAGAAGCCGCGCTCTAGACTTCGGTCGACCTCGAGTCGATCGCCGCTTTTGCCGACCACCCGCCGGATTTCCCAATATCCCACCGATCCGAGGACTTGGGGAGAGAGTGCCTGCGCGGAGGCCAAGGTTAGGGGAAGCGCGCTTTGCCAAATCAGGACCAGATCACCGACCGAGCAACAGGAGAGCGCGCTCACCCGAAGCAAGGTGGAACCCGCGTCCACGCTGGTGCTCAAGGGGGAGTAGCGATTGACGGTCAAGGTGGCGTTGGCAGGCAAGATCAGAGAGCCGGAGCGTCCGTCCCCTAAACTGCGCAAGCCGGTCGTCAGGCTCTGGCCGGGAGAGCCCATCGCCGCAGGGCCGACGCGTTCGTAATCGATGAAGCCGCAAGCGAAGACCTGCGCGAAGAGAAGGCATAGAGGCCAAAAGCCCACGCGATGGCGAGCGCTCCACCTGCGGTGGGTCCTTGAGGCCATAAGCAATCGTAGCGGATCCCCCGGTTCCGAATCCACTTCGATGACCGAGGCGAGGGAGGGTCCTTGCGCCAGCAACGCCAAAAAAAAAGGGCGACGAAGCTTTCGCTCCATCGCCCCGAATGAGGCCTCTCACCGAAGTGAGGCTACGTTAGAGGCCTGCTACCTCCAGCAAAAGGCCGCACATACAGTTACATTCCATATTTCGTAACCTCCCCCGGCAGTGCCGGCGCCCTGGGGTTTCTGATGGCAAAACACAAAGGCATGCACCAGGCTCTCTCAGAGCGTTCCAACAGGTAAGCATCGCGATGATTCGATGCTTGGGTGGACACGACGCGTTCCTCGACTGCCTTTGCTTCCCCTGCCAGCCTGACCCTTGCTTTGCGAGCTCTTGCCTTGCGAGCTTCGGGGTCGCTAGATGGAAGACCGAGGCTTTCGGACCATTCCGGGGCTGAGCCCAACCGTCGTATTTGGAGAACCATAGGCTCCCTATCTCTTACATTAGGGTACGGAGAGCCAAAAGCGCAAGCTCGGCAAGGCGCGAAACGCAGCCAAAGCGCCGGCTAAACCGAAGTCGTCGAACGTGATGGCGCAGGGACAGAGCCGCTGCTGGAAGTCTGCAGTGCCGATGAAAGCCGCGTGCGGCTGACGCGTGAGAGGATCGACCAGGTGTCGTCCAGCAGACGTTTTGCGCGCTCCAAACTTAGGTCGATCGCCTCGCTCTCGCTGCTCACGTTTCCGGAGCGAGAACCTTGCGTTTCGGCGATCTTCGAGCCCTTGGAATCTGCTGCATCCATGGACGATCCTCTCCTTAAGCGCACTAGTTCAGCGTCCATAGGGCTTGGGGGCACCGACTTCGAGGGTCAATAGGGAAGGTGTTTTTTCCCTGCGAGGTCGCGGGGGCTTGCCTGGAGGACCAAGCGCCTTCCTTCGCGGCGTCTAGCGCCCGCCACCTCGCTGCACGACGCTGGTTTCGCGCGCCTCGATGCGGTCGACCTGCCGGCAGAACTCGGCGAAGCGCCGATAGTCAGAGGGTTTGACGCGCTTCAAGGGCAGTCGCAGGCGTCGCTCCGCCACCCATTCTCCCTTCTCGGGGCGCCAGCGTGCCTCGAAAGACATGCCCAGGGGCGAACGGAGCACGAGGGCGCTCGCCGCCTGATCGATCTTCATACTCGCCGGCAAACGCAGCCGGATGCGGATGTCGTGGGCGAGCGGAGGGGCGACGAGTTCGGT
>ERZ1066121.1528-NODE-1528-length-16705-cov-6.069369_pt1 | contig 16705 bp, 12 predicted proteins | sample MGYA00382768_ERZ1066121 | MGnify/ENA primary metagenome ERZ1066121 (study PRJEB33369, sample SAMEA5778351) | biofilm metagenome | biome: Industrial cooling water; feature: Water cooling tower basin; material: Biofilm | place: United Arab Emirates | collected... | reverse complement strand
TTAGAGGTGATCGCCGAGGGGGTGGAGACCGAGGAGCAGCGGGCGCTGCTCGCCGCCGAAGGCTGCGCGTCCTTCCAGGGTTTCCTGTGTTCCGGGCCGGTCGCGACGGCGGCGCTTGTCGAGTTGGTGCGCGCCCACGTCTGATCTCCGGCAGCATCGGCCAGGTTGCGGCTGCAACAAATCTTACGCATTTCGCGGGCAACGCCACGATATTGGGGCGCGGCGTCCGCTCATCCGGCCAATTGACCGTCAGACAAGGCAGGGCATGTTTCACTGGTTTCAGAAGCTGATGCCCAGGCAGGGCAATTTCTTTGCGCAGTTCGAGGACTATGCAGGCACCATGAGCGCCGCCGCGGACGCGCTTGCACGGCTTCTGCAGGGCGGTCCGGGTCTGGCCGACCATATCCGGCAGATCGAGGCGCGGAAGAGCGCGGCCGACGCGATCAGTCGCGACGTGCTGGAGAGCGTGCGCCGCACCTTCCTGACGCCCTTCGACCGGAGCGCGATCGTGGAGCTGATCGGCTCGATGAACGGCGCGATGGACCAGATGCAGCAGACAGCGGGCGCGATCGATCTGTACGACGTGCGCGAGTTCACGCCGGAGATGCGCGAGCTTGCCGCGATCATCGTCGAATGCGCCCGGGTGGCGGCCGAAGCGCTGCCGCTGCTCCGGAGCATCCGCCCGAACGCCACGCGATTGCACCAGCTGACCGAACGGCTGGTCGCGCTTGAAAGGCAGGCTGACCAGGTGAACGCGGCGGGCCTGAGGAAGCTGTTCCGAGAGACGGGCGAAGGAAATGCGCTTTCGTTCGTCGTCAACCGCGAGATCTACAGCCATCTCGAACGCGTGACCGACCGGTTCGAGGATGTCGCGAACGAGATCGATGGTCTCGTGATCGACCACGCCTGAGCCGCGCTCGCCGTGGACACCACCATCATCGCGATGCCGCTGCTGATCGGCCTGATCGCGCTTGCGCTTGCCTTCGACTTCCTGAACGGCCTGCATGACGCGGCCAACTCAATCGCCACGGTCGTGTCGACCCGGCTGCTGTCGCCGGTCAAGGCGGTCATCTTCGCGGCCTTCTTCAACTTCGCCGCCTATTTCGTATTCGGCCTGAAGGTGGCCGAAACGATCGGCAGCGGCATCATCGACAAGGACATCGTCGACCCGCAGGTGATCTTCGGCGCGCTCGTCGGCGCGATGTTCTGGAACGTGCTCACCTGGATCAAGGGCATCCCATCTTCCTCGAGCCATGCCTTGATCGGGGGGCTGGTGGGCGCGGGCGTCACGCGCGCGGGGTTCGATGGCGTGGTCTGGTCGGGCGTGCTCAAGACCGCGTCGGCCATCTTCCTGTCGCCGATGATCGGCCTTGCCGTGTCGATGCTGATCATGCTGGTCACGTCGTGGGCGTTCGTGCGCGCCACCTCGCGGACGGCGGAAGGGGCATTTAAGAAGCTGCACCTCCTGTCGTCGGCTGCTTATTCGCTCGGCCACGGTGCCAACGATGCTCAGAAGACGATGGGTATCATCGCCGTGTTGCTCTACTCGCAAGGCCTGCTCGGCAGCGAGTTCAGCGTGCCCGGCTGGGTGGTGCTGTCCTGCTATGTCGCGATCTCGCTCGGGACCCTGTCGGGCGGATGGAAGATCATCGAGACGATGGGCACCCGCATCACCAAGCTGTCGCACCACCAGGGCTTCAGCGCATCGGCGGGCGGCTCGATCATGTTGTTCACCGCAACGGGTCTGGGCATCCCCGTGTCGACCACCCACACCATCACCGGCTGCGTGGTCGGGGTGGGTGCGGCGCGGCGGCCGTCGGCAGTGCGCTGGGGCGTGGCGGGACGGATCGTGATCGCCTGGTTCATCACCATCCCGGCTTCGGCCGCAGTGGGCGCGCTGTTCTACTGGATCACTACCTGGTTTTGAGCGCGCTCGCGCGCGTCATGCAGCCAGCTTCGCGAGACCCCGCGACAGCTGGAGCGCACCGTTCAGCCGCTGCTTCGGGTTCGACCAGTCGCGCGTGATCACCAGCCGCGAGTCCGGGCGCAGCTTGGCGGTCTCGCCGATCTTGCCGACATAAGCGAGCAGGCCCGGCACATCAGGCGGCGTGTCGTTGTGGAAGGTGACCACGGCCCCGCGTGGGCCTGTCTCGATCTTGGCGACGCACGCCGCTTTGGCGTTCAGCTTGATCTCGATGAGCCGGATCAGGTTCTCGGTCGCGGCGGGCAGCCCGCCGAAGCGGTCGATCAGCTCGGCGGCGAAGCTCTCGATCTGCTCCGTTCCGTCGAGCTCGTTGATGCGACGGTAAAGACCCATACGCAGGTCAAGATCGGGGACATAATCCTCCGGGATCATCACCGGCACATCGACCGTGATCACGGGCGAGAAGGCGTCGCGGCGCATCTCTTCGGTCCTGCCACCGCCCATCCTGGCCTCGGTGATCGCCTCCTCGAGCATCGACTGGTAGAGTTCGAACCCGACTTCCTTGATGTGCCCCGACTGCTCGTCGCCAAGCAGGTTGCCCGCGCCGCGGATGTCGAGGTCATGGCTGGCGAGCTGGAAGCCCGCGCCCAGGCTGTCGAGATCCGACAGAATCTTGAGGCGCTTTTCCGCCGTGTCGGTGATCGGCTCGTTCTGCGGCGTGGTCAGATAGGCATAGGCGCGCGTCTTGGCCCGCCCGACGCGCCCGCGCAGCTGGTAGAGCTGCGCCAGGCCGAAGCGGTCGGCATTGTTGATGACGAGCGTGTTCGCGCTCGGGATGTCGATCCCGCTCTCGATGATGGTCGTGGAAACGAGCACGTCGTAGCGCTTGTCGAGAAAGGCCGACATGCGCTCCTCGACCTCCGTCGGGGCCATCTGGCCGTGCGCGACGACATAGCGCACCTCCGGCACGTCGCTCCGCAGGAACTCCTCTATGTCCGGCAGGTCTGAAATGCGGGGTGTGACGAAATAGCTCTGGCCGCCGCGGTAATGCTCGCGGAGCAGCGCCTCGCGCAGGACCACCGGATCCCACGGCATGACGTAGGTGCGCACGGCGAGCCGGTCGACCGGCGGAGTCTGGATGACCGACAGCTCGCGCAGGCCCGACATCGCCATCTGGAGCGTGCGGGGGATCGGCGTGGCGGTGAGGGTGAGCTGGTGCACGTCGGTCTTGAGCGCCTTCAGCCGCTCCTTGTGCGTGACGCCGAACCGCTGCTCCTCGTCGACTACAACGAGGCCCAGCCGCTTGAACTCGACACCTTTGGCCAGGATCGCATGGGTGCCGATCACGACATCGATCTTGCCCTCAGCCAGGCCTTGTTTGGTCTCCTTCGCTTCCTTGGGCGGCACGAGCCGCGACAAGCGCCCGATCTGGAGCGGGAAGCCCGCGAATCGATCGCGGAAGTTGTTGAAATGCTGGCGCGCGAGCAGGGTGGTCGGGCAGACGACCGCCACCTGGTGCCCGGCCATCGCAGCGACGAATGCAGCCCGCAGCGCGACCTCGGTCTTCCCGAACCCGACATCGCCGCAGACGAGCCGGTCCATCGGCTTGCCCGCCGCCAGGTCATCAAGCACGTCGGAGATGGCGCGGTCCTGATCGTCGGTCTCCTCATAGGGAAAACGATCGACGAAAGCGGGGTAGCAGGACGGATCGGGCTCAGCGACCTCCGCCGGGCGGAGCGCACGTTCGGCCGCGGTCTTGATGAGCTCGTGCGCGATTTCGCGGATGCGCTCCTTCATCGCGGCCTTGCGCCGCTGCCACGCCTCGCCGCCCAGCTTGTCGAGCCCGACGCCTTCATTTTCCGCGCCGTAGCGGGACAGCACCTCCAGATTCTCCACGGGCACGTAGAGCTTGTCGCCACCCGCATACGACACCGCGACGCAATCGTGCGGTGTCTTGGCGACGGGCACCTGCGTCAGCCCCTCGTAGCGGCCGATGCCGTGGTCGAGGTGGACGACGAGATCGCCCGGGCTGAGCGTCGCGAGTTCGTTCAGGAAGGCGTCGGCCTGCTTGCGCCGCTTGCGCCGCCGCACCAGCCGATCGCCCAGCATATCCTGCTCGGTCAGCACGGCCACCTGCGGGGTGGTAAAGCCATGATCGAGCGGCAGGACGATGAGGGCCGCCGACGCGCTTTCCGCCTGGCCCAGTGCCTCCTGCCAAGTCTCGACGGCGCGCGCCCGCTTGAGACCGTGGTCGCCCAGCAGGTTGCCGAGCCGCTCGCGCGCACCTGCCGAATAGCTTGCGAGCACGACCTTACGGCCCTTGCCCAGCCTGGTCACGTGGCTGACCACCGCCTCGTACACATTGACGCCTTGCGCGCGCTCGGGCGCGAAGTCGCGCGCCGCCTCCACCGCAAAGTCGAGACTCTTCTCGGACTCGGGAGCCGCGAATGGAGTGGCGAGGTGGACGGGCTGAGCGTCGATGACGTCGAGCCATTCTTCGGACGAGAGATAGAGCCGCGCGGGCTCGATCGGGCGGTAGCTGCCGGGCTGCGCGGTCATCGCGCGCTGCCGGTTGGCGTAGTAGTCGTCGATCGCATCGAACCGCTGGTCGGCGGCGGCCGAGGAGCCGAAATCGCGCACGATTACCGCCTCGTTGCCAAGATGGTCGAACAGGGTGGCGAGCCGGTCCTCGAGGAGAGGCAGCCAGTGCTCCATGCCGGCAAGGCGGCGGCCGTCCGAAACAGCCTCGTAGAGCGGGTCGCCGGTCGCGGTCGCGCCGAACGCCTCGCGATACCGCCCGCGAAATCGCTTGACGCTGTCCTCGTCCAGCAGCGCCTCGGATGCAGGCATGAGGGTGAAGCCCTCAACCCGGTCGACAGTGCGCTGGTCGGCGGGGTCGAACCGGCGCACATTCTCGATCTCGTCGCCGAAGAAATCGAGGCGGAGTGCCAGGGTTTCCCCGGTCGGGAACAGGTCGATGAGCCCGCCGCGGATCGCGAACTCGCCCGCCTCGGCAACCGTGTCGACGCGGCTGTAGCCATTGGCGGTCAGCTTGGCGGCAAGCTGGTCGCGATCGATCCGCTCGCCCGGCGCAAGCTTCGCGACCAGCTGGCGGATCCGGAAGGGCGTAAGCGTACGCTGCGTGGCCGCATTGGCGGTGGTGACGAGCAGTTGCGCCGCGCCCGGCTTCTGCTGAAGACGGTGGAGGGTGTCCAGCCGTTCCGACTGGATGCGCAAGGATGGCGAGGCCCGGTCGTAGGGCAGCACGTCCCAAGCCGGAAAGGTCAGCACCTCCAGCTCGGGCGCGAAATAGCCCGCCGCATCGACCAGCGCGCGCATCGCCGCCTCGTCCGACGCGATGAACACCGCGCGCTTCCTCGACGCGCGCGCAAGGTCGGCCATCAGCCAGGGCAGGAAGCCGGAGGGAACCGAGCCGAGCGTGATCGGGGCGCGGGCGGAGAGGATTTTGGAAAGGTCGGGCATCTGAACGAGAAGGGTCCTGAAACTCGGTTTGGCCTGACCTCGTCGAAGGCCATCCTTGTTCTTGAGAGGAAGAGAAGGGGAGGGCTCCGACCGGCTCAGCCCGAACCGTGTTCGAGCGGGATCACCGCGCCACAGGAATGTAATCGCACCGTTTCAGCGCATCCATCTGCGGCCCCTGCCAGCGTTCGGGCACAGGGGCCGAGCCGATCGCCCAGGCCATGATGTCGACGTCCTGCTCGTCCATCAGCGCCTCGAACCAGTCGATCTCCGCATCGTTCCAACCCGCGGCATGCGCATCATAGAAGCCGCCCACGAGCAGGTCGGCTTCCTTGGTACCCCGGTGCCAGGCGCGAAACTTCAGGCGCTTCAATCGGTGCTCGCGGTCCATGCCGGCTCCATGGCGGATCGCCGGACCGCGCTGGCGAGCGCTCCGGGTCTGTGCTTAACGGCGGAAAGATAACCATGCGACCCGACATCCTCAACCCGCTGTTTGCCGAGACCGAGGCGCTCAAGGGGGTCGGGCCCACCTCTCGCAAGCCGCTCGAGCGGCTCGGGCTGATGCGTGCGGTCGACCTTGCCTTTCACCTGCCGACCGGTTGGGTGGAGCGTGTGGCGGTGGACCGGCTGGACAACGCCTTGCCCGGACAGACGATCGTCACGACGCTGACGCCCGTTTCCTACAAGCCCTCGGCCAGCCCGCGGGGACCCTTCCGCGTGCACGCGACCGACCGGGCAGGCGATCACGTCAGCCTCGTCTTTTTCGGCGGCAACCCGGGCTGGGCGAAGAAGCTGCTTCCCGTGGGCGAGCCGCGCACCGTGTCGGGCAAGCTCGAAAGCTACGGCCAGGAACGGCAGATCGTCCATCCGGAAGTGGCGGGTGCGGGCGAGGCTGCGCCGCCAACGATCGAGCCGGTTTACCCGCTGTCCGAAGGGCTGACCTCCAGGCGGCTTCATCAACTGATCGAGCAGGCGCTCGCGCGCGCGCCGGACCTGCCCGAATGGATCGAGCCGAGCGTGCTCGAACGGCGCGGCTGGCCCGGCTGGAAGCCGGCGCTCGTAACCGCCCACGCGCGCGCGGACGCCGACCGGGCGCGCGCGCGGCTTGCCTATGACGAGGTGTTCGCCAACCAGCTAGCGTTGCTGCTGGTGCGCGAAACGACCCGGCGGCGGCGGGGCGTTCCGCTTCAGGGCGACGGCCGGCTTCGCGACGCGCTCAGGCTGCCCTATGCGCCGACGGGTGCGCAGAGCCGAGCGGTGCGCGAGATCGAGGGCGATCTGGCGCAGGCGAGCCCTATGCTGCGGCTGCTGCAAGGCGATGTCGGCGCGGGCAAGACGCTGGTCGCGGTGATGGCGCTGCTGACAGCGGTGGAGGCGGGGGCGCAGGGCGCGCTGCTCGCGCCCACGGAGATCCTGGCACGGCAGCATTTCGCGTCGCTAACCCGCATGCTTGCGGGGCTGCCGGTCAACGTCGCCGTGCTGACAGGGCGCGACAAGGGGCGGGTGCGCGGCTCGACGCTGATGGGACTGGCCGACGGCTCGATCGACATCCTGGTCGGCACCCACGCGATCTTCCAGCAGGGCGTCGGCTATCGGCGATTAGGCCTCGCCGTCGTTGACGAGCAGCACCGTTTCGGTGTCGCGCAACGCATGATGCTGGCCGCCAAGGCCGAACGCCCGCCCCACCTGCTCGTGATGACGGCAACGCCCATCCCGCGCACGCTCACGCTCACGCGCTACGGCGAAATGGATGTGAGCCGCCTGGACGAGATGCCTCCGGGGCGGCAGCCGATCGAGACGCGGGTGATCGCCGAAGACAGGCTCGCGGACGTGGTCGGCGGGCTCGGCCGCCATGTCGATGCAGGTGGTCAGGCCTATTGGGTCTGCCCGCTCGTCGAGGAGAGCGAGAGGAGCGACATGGCTGCGGCCGAGGAGCGCGCGACCGCGCTCAAGCTCCGCTTCGGGGCGGACAAGGTCGGCCTTGTCCATGGCCGCATGAAACCGCCCGAGAAGGACGCGGTGATGGCAGCGTTCGCGTCCGGGCGGCTCGCCGTGCTGGTTGCGACCACCGTGATCGAGGTGGGCGTCGACGTCCCTAATGCGACGCTCATGATCATCGAGCATGCCGACCGGTTCGGCCTCGCCCAGCTGCACCAGCTGCGCGGGCGGGTGGGGCGCGGGGAAGGCAAAAGCACCTGCCTGCTGCTGCGCTCGGGCGTGCTCAACGAAACGGCGCGCGCGCGGCTGGCGCTGATGCGCGAGACCAATGACGGCTTCCGCATCGCCGAGGAGGATTTGCGGCTGCGCGGGCCGGGCGAACTGCTCGGTACGCGCCAGTCCGGCGAGCATGTGTTCCGCCTTGCGACACCGGAGCTGATGAACGAGCTGCTGCCCGTTGCCACGCAGGACGCGCGCCTGCTGATCGATCGTGACGGCGGCCTACAGGGCGAGCGCGGCCGCGCGGCGCGGCTGGCGCTGTACCTGTTCGAGCGGGATGCGGGGGTCGAGCTGTTGCGCGGCGGGTAGCGGCTGAGCGGCGCGTGCGCGCGTCTGATTTGGGCCTAAACGGGCCGGAACCTCGTCGTCTTAGGAGCGAAACCGCCGCACCAGCGCCGTCCGCTGATTCTCCCAGGCCTCCAGCTTCTCCGCCTCCGCCGAGGCCATGCCGACGATCTCCTGATCGCGTGGATCGAGGCGGAGGCTGTGCGGCACCGAGATCATCGGCGGCCGCGTCGGGTCCTCTGGATTTTCTCCCGTCACCATCGCGGTCAGGCCAGAACGAAGCTTTACGAGCGCACCGACCGGATAGATGCCCACGCTTTTCAGGAAAAGCTCGGTCATGTCCGGATCGAAATGCCCGGTCCAGCTGCGCATCGAGGACACCGCTTCGGTCGGCGTCCACGGCCGCTTGTAGGCGCGCTCGGACGTCACCGCGTCGTACACGTCGCACAGCGCCGACATGCGCGCGAACAGGCTCAGCCTGTCTCCGGCAAGGCCGTCGGGATAGCCCGAGCCGTCATACTTCTCGTGATGGCGCAGGCACACGTCGAGTGCGTGGTGCGACACGCCGCTCGACCGAGCGAGCAACTCGCGGCCGCGCACCGTGTGGGTCTTGATGAGCTCGAACTCATCGTCCTCGAGCGGTCCGGGCTTGTCGAGGATGGTCGTGGGCATAACGGCCTTGCCGATATCGTGGAGAAGCCCCGCCATGCCCGCATCGCGAACGGCCGCTTCGCTGAAGCGCAACTCGCGGGCGAGGTTGATCATCAGCGCGCAGACCGCGACCGAGTGCATGTAGATGTATTCGTGCGCGCTCTTCAGCTGCGCGATGCTGATGAACGCGCGCGGATTGCTGTCGATCGACTGGGTGATCTCGTCGACCAGCGGAACGAGCTTCTCGGCCTTGATCGCCTTGCCGAGCCGAACGTCGTCGTACATGCCTGTCACGGCCTTCCTCGATCGGCCGAACAGCTTGAGCGCGCGGGTGTAGCTGGTGGCGAAATTAGCGGATTTCGGTGCCGAAATCGTACCGGTGGGGCGCAAAGCCGCGCGGAACTGGACAGGCGGGCCCGGCCGCGGATCGGGCGTGCGCAGCGGAGCACCTTTGGTTTCGTCGATGATGACGGCGCGCACGGACGAACCGCGCACCTTCAGAAGATCCTTTTCCTGCGCGAGCACGAACTTGGTGCGCCAGAACGGATGGTCGAACCAGGACCCCTCGAAGCCTTGAACGAACATGCCGATCTGCACGGCCTCGGGCGCGATATGGCGAAGCGAAATGGTGCGGTCCTTTCGCGACGGCCTTAACCCGGGCGCGTTGCCGACGCGTTAAGCGCGGCTTAGCCCTTCATTAGCCGCCCGAGCAGCTCGAGATAGGGGACCAACTCTATGCGCCGCGCGAATTCGCAGCCGATCCGGCCGCCCAGCGCCCAGCGGATGGTCGCACGCTGTTCCCCGACGGCGGGAAGGGTCAGGAGGAAGGTCTCGCCCTCGCGGAGCGGCGCGTCGGTGCGCGCCATGAAGCCCGAGGCGGAGATGTTCACGATTTCAAGAGCGAGTGTCGTTCCCTCCGGCGTTGTTCCCCGCGCACGGTGATGCACCTCCTCGCGCGCAGCCTCGCGGCGCTCCGGCTGGTACATCGGCCTGGAACCGGTCCCGAACATGTAACCTCCGATCTGCTTTCGGCTTAGGCCGGCAAGCGTTAACGGGCGCGCAAGCGGGACGGTTAACCGGAGGCGGTCGCGTCGCCCAGGCTATTGATCGCCATGGCCGCGCTCGTGCTCCAGATGCTCGGGCAGGCTGCCGTGGCGCGCATTGCCTGCCGCCGGGAGCGGGTGACCGTGCGCCTTCGCGTCCGCCGGTCGATCCTCAGGCGCGACCTCCGCGCTGTCGCGGCCGATGATGATGTCCGGATCATTCTCCTTGGCCATTGCGTGCGTCTCCTGGGTTGAAAGGGGCCGGTTCGCCTCTAGAAGCGCGCGGACGAGGAGAAGGTTCATGGTTGACGGCTGGCCGGTCGAGACGGAGCGCCGCATGCTCGCCGAACTGTTCGCGGCCGATCCGGTGCGGGTGTCGCAGTTCACCCGGGAGGTGGCGGGCCTTTATTTCGATTGGTCGAAGACGCACCTGACTGCGCCCCTGGTCGAGGCTTACCTGCGGCTTGCGGAATCGCGCGGCTATGCGGCGGCGCGCGATGCGCTGTTCGGCGGCAAGATCGTGAACCCGAGCGAGAAGCGGCCCGCCGAGCACACCGCCGAGCGCGGCGAGGGCGCGCCCGAGAGCGTCGCGCGCGCCCGCGCCTTCCACACCCGCATGCGGGCGCTGGTCGACGCGGTTGAGGCCGGCGCGCTGGGCGAGGTGCGCCATGTGCTGCATGTCGGCATCGGCGGCTCGGCACTCGGGCCCGACCTGGTCGTCGATGCGCTTGGCCGTGACGCCGACCGCTACGACGTCGCGGTGGTCTCGAATGTCGACGGGGCAGCGCTCGAGGAGGCGATCAGGGGCTTTGACCCGCACGCCACCTTGCTGGTCATCGCGTCCAAGACCTTCACCACGACCGAGACGATGCTGAACGCCGCAAGCGCGCTCGCCTGGATGGCTGAGGCGGGGGTCGACGACCCCTATGGTCGCGTGGTGGCGCTGACCGCCGCGCCGGACAAGGCGATCGAGTGGGGCGTGGACGAGACGCGGGTGCTGCCGTTCGCGGAGAGCGTGGGCGGACGTTACTCGATCTGGTCGTCGATCGGCTTTCCCGTCGCGCTCGCGATCGGCTGGGACGCATTCGAGAGCCTGCTGGAAGGCGCGGCCGAGATGGACCGGCACGTCCGGTTCGCGGCGCCCGCAGAGAACGTCGCGCTCCGTACCGCCTTCGCCGACCAGCTCTATACGCAGGGTCGCGGCTGCGAGACGCGCGCGGTGTTTGCCTATGACGAGCGGCTGCGGCTGCTCCCCTCCTATCTCCAGCAGCTGGAGATGGAATCGAACGGCAAGCGCGTGACGGCGACGGGCGAGCCGCTCGACGGTGCCAGCGCGCCGATCACCTGGGGCGGCGTGGGCACGGACGCACAGCATGCGGTGTTCCAGCTGCTGCACCAGGGCACGCGGCTGGTGCCTGTCGAGTTCGTCGCGGTGGCGGAGCCCGCGCACACGCTCGATGAGGCGCATCACCGTACACTCTTGATTAACTGCTTCGCGCAGGCTGCGGCGTTGATGGCGGGGAAGGCGAGCGACGATCCGCAGCGTGCTTATCCGGGCGATCGGCCCTCGACGACGATCCTGCTCGACCGGCTCGGCCCGCGCGAGCTGGGCGCTCTGCTGTCCTTCTACGAGCACCGGACCTTTGCCAATGCCGTACTGATCGGTATCAATCCGTTCGACCAGTTCGGGGTGGAACTGGGCAAGCAGATCGCCAAATCGATCGAGCAGGAGGGCACGGAAGGGTTCGACCCGTCGACCCGCGCGCTGATCGCCCGCGCGCTGGAGGGCTGAGGTGGCCGCGTTCGACTATGACCTGTTCGTGATCGGCGGCGGATCGGGCGGCGTGCGCGCGGCGCGCGTGTCGGCCGCGCACGGGGCCAAGGTCGCGCTGGCGGAGGAATACAAGGTCGGCGGGACCTGCGTGATCCGCGGCTGCGTGCCCAAGAAGCTGCTGGTCTATGGCGCGCATTTCGCCGAAGATCTGGCCGATGCGCGGCGCTTCGGCTGGGAGGTCCCGGCCTGCGACTTCAGCTGGCCGACGCTGCGCGACAATGTGCTGGCCGAGGTCGAGCGGCTGAACGCCGCCTATACGACCACGCTCCAGAACAACGATGTCGAGATCCTGCTCGAGCGCGCGGTCGTCGCGGGTCCGAACCGGGTGCGGCTGGCGAGCGGACGCGAGGTCACGACACGCTACATCCTCGTCGCGACGGGCGCGTGGCCGCTCGTGCCCGACGTGCCCGGTGCCGAGCATGGCTGCACGTCGAACGATGTGTTCCATCTGGAGCGACTGCCCAAGCGCGTGCTGATCGCGGGCGGCGGCTATATCGCCAACGAATTCGCGGGTATTTTCCATGAGTTCGGGGCCGAGGTGACGATCGTCAACCGCTCGGACGCGATCCTGCGCGGCTATGACGAGAGCATCCGCGACCGGCTGCTCCAGATCTCGATGACCAAGGGCATCCGCTTCCAGTTCAACACGCGGTTCGAGCGGATCGAGAAGACGGGCGAAGGCCTGCGCATCGAGATGGACGCGTGCGATCCGATGGACGTCGACCTGCTGCTGTTCGCAACCGGACGGCTGCCGCACACCACGGGGCTGGGCCTCAGCGAAGCGGGTGTCGAGCTCGACGCGAACGGCGCGATCAAGGTCGACGCGGACAGCCGGACCGCCGTCGAAAGCATCTATGCGGTGGGCGACGTGACCAACCGCGTCCAGCTGACGCCCGTCGCGATTCGCGAGGGGCAGGCCTTTGCCGACAGCGTGTTCGGCGGCAAGCCGTGGCGGGTCGACTATGACTGCATCCCGTCCGCCGTGTTCAGCCATCCGCCGCTCGCGGGCGTCGGGCTGACCGAAAGCCAGGCGCGGCAGAAGCACGGGGCGGTGAAGGTGTACTCCTCCGACTTCCGGCCGATGAAGAACGTGCTTGCGAACCGCAACGAGCGCGCGCTGTACAAGATGGTCTGCCACCCGGAGACCGACCGCATCTTGGGCCTGCACATGATCGGCCCCGACGCGCCGGAAATTCTGCAGGCGGCGGCCGTGGCGGTGAAGGCAGGCCTGACCAAGCAGGCGTTCGACGATACGGTCGCGCTGCACCCCAGCATGGCCGAAGAGCTGGTGCTGTTACGCTAGGCGTGCGCGGTCAGCGGATGCCCGCGGCCGCCAGTTCGGCGCGGACTGCCTGAAGATCGGCCTGAAAGCTGGGCGAGGCCTGGAGCGCGGTCATCACCGCGCGGGCGACATGCAGGCTCCCGCCAAGGTCGCTCGGATAATGCACCCCGCCCACGACCCGCCGCCACGCGATGCGCTCGGCCTCGGCGCGCGCCGCCTCCGCGCGGCCGGGCAGGAGCAGCGCGATCACCTCCGCCCAGACCTTGCCCGAGCTTGTGCGTGCGCTCGGATAGCTCGCGGCACCGTGGCCGATCATGTCGAGCGAGGGCTTGATCCGCCGGTCGAAGAGGACCGGACGCAGGCGGTAGCCGCGCGCCTCGTTCGCCGCGCGGTTCACGCCACGCATGTCCTGATGGAGCGCGCCCATCAGCGCGAATAGCTTAGGAAGCCGCTCGGGCGTCGCAGCCGGGCCGAGCAGCCGCTTCGTGAAATCCGGCATGATGGTGACCGAGTCCGCCTGCGCGTCGCGCTCCTCCGCGCGGGTGCGGCGGGCCTGAACGGCAAGGACCGTCATCACGTCCGCTTCGGAGGCAAGGCTGTCGGCGGCAGGCCAGGGGGGCAGCACGCGAGGGAGATCGAGCTGCGCGGGCGCGACATAGACGGGCGCGGGCAGCGGCGGCGCTTGCGCAGCGGAGGAAGAGGCTTGCGTCCCCTCTGCAGGCGAGGCCAGCAGAAAGAGCGCGAGCAGCACCGTCGTCAAAGCGCGATCCTTACCGATCCGCGCAGCGTCCGCGGTTGTCCCGGATAGAAATTGTTGTTGGTGTTGCCGTTCTCGAAATAGCGCGCATTGCCGAGGTTGATGAGGTTCAGCTGGACGTCGACCCGGTCGAGCGGACGCCAGTAGAGCGCCAGATCGCCGCGCGCGAAGCCATCGAGCGCGAAGCTGTTGGCCGCATCGACGAACCGGTCGGAGACGAGGAACACGCCGCCGCCGAAGCCGAGCCGCGGATGCACGTCCCACCGGGTCCACAGGCTGGCGCTGTGCCGCGGGGTGGCCTGCAACCCGCGCCCGAACAGCACCCGGTCGCGCGTCACTTCCGCATCGGTGAAGGCATAGCCGAGCTCGACCCTGAGGGCGGAGACGGGCTGGGCGGCAACGTCGAGCTCGAAGCCCTTGCTCCGCTGCTCGCCCACCTGCCGGTCGAACGGCGAACCGGCGGGCTCGGCCACGCGGATGTTCGACTTGGTGATGCGGAAGAAGGCGAGCGACGCACGCAGGCTGCCGTCGGGCTGCTCGAACCGGGCCCCTGCCTCATATTGCGTGCCCCGCGAGGGATCGGGCTGAACATTGCCGACGATGGGCCGGGTCGTGACCTCGGGCGCGAAGGAGCGGCCGTAGTTGGCGAAGAGCGCGAAGCGGTCCGTCGGCAGCAGGGTGATGCCTGCGCGCGGGGTGAAGGCCGTCTCCCGCGCCGCGCCCGACAGGCCGGTCAGCTCGTCGGCGAAGCGGCTGCGCACGCGTTCCAGCCGCGCGCCGAGCGTCGTGCGAAGCCATCCCGTCCAGCGCGTCTCCAGCTGCAACAGCCCCGCGACCGACTCGTTGGTCGCAAGCGTATCGACGATGCCGGCCGTCGGGTTGGGTCGCGGCGCGCCATAGACGGGCGCGAAGATGTTGATGCCGGCGTTGACCGTTGTCCGCCGGATCAGTGACACGCCGCGATCGCGATTATACTCGAGCGCGGCCAGCACCGTGTTGCCGATGCCCCCGGCCTCGAACGAAGCGGCGATCTCGGCGAGCCCCGTCCAATCCTCCTGCACGTCGAACGTGGTCTGGAGGCGGCGATTGAGCACGCCCGCCGCCGAGACCAGCGGCACCCCCGCGCCGCCCGCCACGGGGAAGAAGTAGAAGCCGTCGCTGCGGCTGCGGCTGTACGATCCGGCGAGCCGGAGCCGGACATCGTCGATCGTGCCGTGTTCGAGCAGGGCGGAGGCGGCGGTGGTGCGGTTGCGGAAGGTATCGGCCGGATCGCCGAGGAAGCGCGAGGGCGGCAGCTCGAGGAGCAGGCGGTTGGAGACGAAGCCGCGATCGAATACGCCGTCGCGGTCGCTATACTCGCCCTCGAGGATGATCCGGGTCGAGGGGCCGAGCGCGAGCGCGACCGAGGGCGCGACGAAGAAGGTGCGGTTGTCGATGAAGTCGCGGAAGCTCTCGCCATTGTCGAAGGCGGCGTTGACGCGCGCCTGCACGGCGTCGTTCGCCGCATAATTGAGGTCGAGCGTGGCGCGGAGCTGCCCGTCCTCGTCGGCCAGCGCGCCCGCCACCAGCCGGTTGGTGCTGAGCGGCTGCTTGGTCACGATGTTGACGACGCCGCCGGGCTCGAACCGGCCGTAGAGCGCCGAGGCGGGCCCCTTCAGCACCTCGATACGGTCGATGTTCGCGACATCGGTGGTGGTGAAGCCGAGCGCCTGCCGGAAGCCGTTGCGCAGATTGTTGGTGGCGACGAAGCCGCGCAGGCGGAAGCGGGTGTTGAAATTGCCGATCCCGGTGACCGGCGCTGTGCCGGGGACGGTGCGGAGCACGTCCTGGAGGTTGGTGAGGCCGCGATCGGTGATCAGCGCCTCGCCCACGGCATCGCTGCTGAAGGGCAGCTCGAGCGTCGGCGTGCCCGTGCGGGTGGCGACCTCGGCATTCGGTTGATAGGCCTTGAGCGCACCGGTCACGACGATGTCGCGCGGGGCCTCGGCGCTGGTCTGCGCCTGTGCCGGAACGGCGACCGAGGCCAGAAGGCAAAGTGAGAGCGAGCGCGTGCGCATGTCCAAAACCCCCGAGTAAGCGGGAGCGCCGGTAACGATACAACATCACTCGCGCAAGGACGTCATGACGCTCAAGGCGTTCAGCGCATTGCCCTTGCGCCCCTTCACCGACACGCCGGCTTCCGGGAACCAGTGCGTGATCATTGCGACCGGCGACCGACAGCTGCACGGCCTGCTGAAGCTGCGGGTGGAGCGTCGCTCGGGGCCCTCGACTTTGCTCAGGACGAGCGGGAAAGGGTTACTCCAGCTCGAGGATGACCGCATCGACCTGGAGGCTGTCGCCGGGCTTGGCCTCGACGCGCTTGACCCGGCCCGACTTCTCGGCGCGCAGGATGTTCTCCATCTTCATCGCCTCGACAGTCGCGAGCGGCTGGCCCGCCTCGACCTTGTCGCCTTCGCGGACGTTCAACGAGACGAGCAGGCCGGGCATCGGGCAGAGGAGGAATTTGGACAGGTCCGGCGGGATCTTTTCGAGCATGTGGCGGCCGAGCGCGGCGACGTGCGGGGGCCAGACGTCGACCAGGTGGGCGGCGCCGCGGCTGGTGAGCTTCCAGCGCCGGCCCTGGCGCGCCACGCGCATGGCGACGGGCATGTCGTCGACCATGCCCTCGAACAAGGCCTGGCCAGGCTCCCACTCGCCCGAGAGATGCAGGCTGCGCTCGCCGTCGATCGTCGCGACCAGCCCGTCCTCGTCCTCGTCGAAGCCGACATGGAGCTGGCGTCCGCCGATGCGGACGACGCGCTCGGCCGCGATCTCCGGCCCGCCGTTCAGCTGGCCGCTGACCGCCCCGGCGCGGGCGTCGGTCTCAAGCCCGATCATCGCCGCGACGGCCGCCAGCCGGTCGAGCTGGCCCTCGTCGGCGGGGGCGCCGTGGAAGCCTTCGGGATATTCCTCGGGGATGAAGCCGGTGGTGAGCCGGCCCTCGCGGAAGCGCGGGTGCTGCATCACCGCGGAGAGGAACTCGACATTGTGGGACAGGCCGTCGATCTCGTAGCGGTCGAGCGCTTCCACCTGCAAGTCGATCGCGGCGTCGCGCGTGGGGGCCCAGGTGATCAGCTTGGCGATCATCGGATCGTAGAAGCGCGACACCTCGCCGCCCTCATAAACGCCATCATCGACGCGGACGGAGCCGGTGCCACGCGCCACGCCGCGCCGCGCCTTGCCGGCAACGGTC
>ERZ1066121.1525-NODE-1525-length-16724-cov-7.376027_pt1 | contig 16724 bp, 9 predicted proteins | sample MGYA00382768_ERZ1066121 | MGnify/ENA primary metagenome ERZ1066121 (study PRJEB33369, sample SAMEA5778351) | biofilm metagenome | biome: Industrial cooling water; feature: Water cooling tower basin; material: Biofilm | place: United Arab Emirates | collected... | reverse complement strand
AACAGCGTCAGCGCGCTTTTATACACCATCGACAGCAACGCCTCCAGCGGGTTGAACCGCACCGCCGTCGACACATCCATCGCCGCGTCCCCATGGTGCAGCCGGTGCAGCGCCCAGCCCCAGCGGGTCGCGTGCAAGATGCGGTGCTGCCAATAGAGCGCCAGATCCATCACGATAATAGCGATCACCACGACCACGGGCACCGCCAGGTCGAACTGACGCAGCAGGCCATAGTCGAAACGCTCCGCCAGCACCGCAACCCCGGCGGGCGCCACCGCTCCCGCGACCCGCACCAGCACGGCGTTGGCCAGGCCAAGCCCGAAGTTGAACGGCCACCGCCCCCGCGCCGCCGCCCGCTCGGGCCGCAGCATTTCCAGCGCGGCCATGACCGCAAGCGCCAGAAGGATGACCGCGACCGGCCACCAGCGCGCCGGATCAAGCGCGGCCATAGGCCATCCGCTCGAACGCGGCAAAGGCGGCCAGCGCGCCGGCATCGGCAAAGGGGACCAGCTGGGTCAGGAACACGCCCGCCAGCCCCGCGGCGGGATCGGCCCAGTAATAGCTGTTGAAGATACCCGCCCAGGCAAGGCTGCCCGCGCCGCGACCGTTCGGGCCGGGCCGCGGGTTCATCAGGAACCCCAGGCTCCACCCGCAATGCTGATCGGGGAACAGGTCGAACGGGCTGGCAAGGTCGGCCATCGTCGATCCCATGCGCCCCGCGCGGATCGGCCCGATCTGATTGGTGGTCAGCGCCGCCATCATGTCCGGCGACAGCAACCGCCGCCCCTCCGCCATCCCGCCGTTCAGCACCATGCGCAGGAATGCGGCATAATCCTCCGCCGTGCCGCTCAGTCCGCCGCCCCCGCCCTCAAACTCGCCGCCGCCCAGATGCGCGGGCGTCGGCACCAGCCCGCCGCCCGGCATACGCGCATGCACCGCCGCCGCCGTCGGCGGCATGGTCAGCGGGCTGTGAAAGCCGGTCGCGGTCATGCCCAGCGGTGCAAGGACATGGTCGGCCAGATAATCGCCAAGCCGCTGCCCGCTCGCCGCCTCCACCGCGAAACCGACCCAGTCGGTTGACACACCATAGGCCCAATCCTCGCCCGGATCGAACAGCAACGGCAGCCGCACTGACGCGCGCGACCCCGGCGCCGACGGATTGGCCATGAACCAGCGCGCCGTGTCCTGCTGAACAAAGGGATAGCCAAGGCCGGACGTATGGGTCAGCAGGTGGCGCAGTGTCACCGCGCGGCGCGGCGGGCGCAGCCGGGCGCTGCCGTCGGCGGCAAAACCGTCGAGCACCGGCAGCGCGGCGAGATCGGGCAATATTCCGGCCAGCGGCGCGTCAAGCGACAGCTTGCCCGCATCGACCAGCTGCAGCGCGGCAAGCGAAGTCAGCGCCTTGGTCATCGACGCCAGCTGGCAAACCGTATCGACTCGCATCGGCGTGCGGGTCAGCGCATTGGCATGACCAAAGGCGCGCGAATAGCGCGGCCCATCGCGGTCGGTGATGACGGCAACGACCCCCGGCAAATTGGCATCGGCAATGGCCCGGACAAGCGCGAGATCATCAATCATCCCGCAATGCTAGCGGAAACGCCGCGCCAATGGAAAGGGCCTTATGCCCCCCCCCTGCCACCGTCGCGCCGTGCTTGACACGGGGCTGGGCTGTTTCGGGATCAAGGCTGCGGCAAAAAGCCCAGCCCCGTGTCAAGCAGGGGCGACGTGAGAGAAATGGCGGTTTGCGGAAATAAAGCTGCAATGGCCTAAGCGCCGCGCGTTGGTCAGCTTTCGTTCGTTCAGTTTACGGTAGCCGGGATTGCAACAGGGCTGCTCGCTTTTTCAATCCTTCTGAACCCGGGTTTATCGCAAGCGCTGCAACAATAGTCGCATGGGCGGCGCGGATGTCGCCACGGGCCTCCTGCGCGTCGGCCAAGCTGTCCAAAGCATTAACAGAGCGGGGAAAAGCGAATGTCGCCAAAGCAAATATAGTTTCCGCTTTGTCGGCACTGTTCTGATTGAGATAAGCATAGCCAATGCTGTTCAGCTCGGCTTCTTCAATTTTGAAACGTCGGGGACTTGCGGAAAATTCCTCCTTGAACCAGTTTTGCACCAACGCGGCGTCGCCAGAATCAACTTTTTCGACCAGATCCCATCCGATCGGCCCCAAAATTGGCTGAACCTCTTTCCCGGCGGCAATTTTTGCCAGTGCTGATACGTTGGCATCCACACTGTCGTCTTCGCTATTGTTGGTCAGCTGGATCACCGTGATTTGGCTGTCGGGATAATATGACAGGTCTGACTTAAACGCCCTCCAATGACCCGCGTGGGAAATCCTGCGCATGCCGGCTAAATCGGGTTTCAAGCTAAAGCCAAGTCCATAAGGAACCTCGCTGCCATTCAGAAGACGAGCGGGTGTTATAGCCAGCCTGTACACCCGATGTGGAACCACACGGCCAGCGTTCAGGGCGTTCTGCCATTTTAGCAGATCGGACGCGGTAGAATATATGCCGCCGCCCCCACGAATGAAGAATCTGGGCAACTGATCGACAAGTCGGCGGGTGCCCTTTGGCGTGGGCCGGAATCCCAATGCTCTGGCAGAGGTAAAATCTGCATTTGCCGGAGTGCGCAAGAATGTATTCTTCATTCCCAGCCGCTTGAAAAACAATTTGTCGAGATAGGTATCGAATGGTTGACGCGTAACCTCCTCAACCAAAGCGGCCAGGACCATATATCCGGTATTGCTATAGCTGTAACGCGTGCCTGGTGACGATTCTGCAGGCAGATTGTTTTTTGCCAGGACTGAAATGATATCGCCCCCGGTAATGGGCGCACCCTGTGGACTGCCACGCAGCTGGCTGGAGTAATAGGGCAGGGCATCGGGAATGCCCGAAGTATGCGACAGAATTTGTTGCACGGTCACATCCGCATAGGGAAATGCCGGGAAATGGGCGGTCAGCTTGTCGCCCAGCGAAAGCCTGCCGTCCGCTACCAGCCTCAAAACGGCCATAGCCGTGAACTGCTTGGATATTGAGCCGATGTCGAAGCGGTCCGTGGTCTTCAGGGCGGTCGCTTGCTCGTCGCCAGCATCACCGAATGCGCCCTCAAAGACCGGCTTGCCATTGCGAGCTACCAGATACACGCCGTTGCAAACATGCGCTTCATGGCAATCGCTGAGATAGTCAAAATAAGGCCCGCTGCGTTCCTCATGCTTGGGTGCGGCAAACGCAGGGTCAGACGCGAACAAATTTGCGAAAAACCCAATAAGAAGAACAATTTTTACAAATCGCATCAACATCATCCCAAGTGAAGAATTTCGCGTCAAAGCCGCAATGGCCGTTGAATGGCAAGATAAGAGAAGGGACTAGTCCGCCGCCAGCTGCAAAATCCCAAAACCGTTCATTGCAAGCTTAAGGCGATGTTTACGCCCAGGCGTGGCATCCCGGTCATGAGACGATGTCCGGTTTAGCGGTCCGGCTTGATGAAGCCCGACGGTCCAAGCGCCCAAACATCCCCGCCGCGCGCTCCGCTCGATCATCTCCGCTTTCCTACATGCCCAATCCGTGCCTTATCTTCCCGCAATGTTCGACCTTGCCTGTTTCCTTTGTCTGGCCGCTGCAACTGCTGCGCCGGGGGTGTGTTCAGGCTCGACCAATCGCCACACCTTCGTCATTCCCGCGAAGGCGGGAATCCATCTCCTGCGCCGTGGATTTCGGCGGCAAGCAATGGATTCCCGCCTTCGCGGGAATGACGACATCCGGCAAAATAGAAACTTTTACGCCGGGTCGCGGCGGCTCCCAACGCGGCAGCCGCGATGGTCTTGCCGTGTCCGCAGGGGGCTTTGTTCGCAAGGGGCTTTGCGACCGGTGCGCTCCGCAAAATTCACTTCGCGTCAATTCGTGCAAACATGCGCATAGCGGTGAACTTTGGTGAACTTTGGCGGTTGTGAAAGCGGGTCATCGCGGCCAAGACAGGGGGCATGACCGACCGTTTGACCATCGTGATGGCCCAGCTGACGCAGGTCGTCGGCGATCTTGCCGCCAATGCCGCCGCCATGCTGGCGGTGCGGGCGCGGCATGCTGGTGCGGACCTGATCCTCTATCCGGAGCTTCAGCTGATCGGCTATCCGCCCGAGGATCTGGTGCTGAAACCCGCGCTGGCGGATCGCGCCGCCGCCGAACTCGCGCGGCTTGCCGCTGCGACCGGCGATGGCGGCCCGGCGATGCTGGTGGGCAGCGTGGAGCGCGATGGTGAGGGCAGGCTCTACAACATCGTCGCGTTGCTCGATGGCGGCACTATCGCCCATGTGCGGCGCAAGCATGACCTGCCGAACTATGGCACCTTCGATGAAAAGCGGGTGTTCGCGGCGGGGCCACTGCCCAATATTGTCGAATGGCGCGGGATCAGGCTGGGCCTGCCGATCTGCGAGGATGGGTGGTATGCGCCCGTCTGCGCGCATCTGGCGGGGCAGGGGGCGGAGCTGCTGATCTCGGTCAACGGCAGCCCCTATGAAATCGACAAGGACGAACGGCGGCTGACCCAGGTGTTCGCGGGGCGCGTCGCCGAAACCGGACTGCCGCTGATCTTCCTCAACCGCGTTGGCGGGCAGGATGAACTGGTTTTCGACGGCTGTTCCTTTGTGCTGGGCGCGGACGGGAGCATGCGCCACCGCCTGCCCGACTGGGAAGAGGCGGAACGGGTGACGCACTGGACGCGCGGGCCGGGCGGCTGGACCTGCGATGCCGGCGATATCTCGGCGTGGGACGATCATCCGGCGGACATTTATCACGCCATGGTCGTGGCGCTGCGCGACTATGTGGACCGCAACCGCTTTCCGGGCGTGGTGCTGGGGCTGTCGGGCGGGATCGACAGCGCGATATGTGCCGCCATCGCCGCCGACGCGCTGGGGGCGGACCGGGTGTGGTGCGTGATGCTGCCCAGCCGCTTCACCAGCCAGGCCAGCCTGGACGACGCCGCCGCCTGCGCCGACATGATCGGGTGCCGCCACGACGTCATCCCGATCCTGCCCGCAGTCGAAGCCTTCGATACGATGCTGGAGGGCAGCTTCGCCGACCGCGACTATGACATTACCGAGGAGAATATTCAGTCGCGCATCCGCGGCGTGACGCTGATGGCGCTGTCCAACAAATTCGGCCCCATGCTGCTGACGACCGGGAACAAGAGCGAGATGAGCGTGGGCTATGCCACCATCTATGGCGATATGGCGGGCGGGTATAATCCGCTGAAGGATGCCTATAAAACCACGGTGTTCGCGCTGGCGCAGTGGCGCAATGCGAACGTCCCGCGCCTGTCGCTCAACCCGCGCGCGCCGGTAATGCCGGATGCGATCATCACCAAGCCGCCCAGCGCCGAACTGCGCCCCGACCAGAAGGACGAGGACAGCCTGCCCCCCTATGCCGACCTCGACCGCATGCTGCACATGCTGGTGGAGGAGGAGGCGAGCGTCGACGAGGTGGTGGCGCGCCACGGCTTTGCCCGCGACGCGGTCGTGCGGATCGAACGGCTGCTCGCCATCGCAGAATATAAGCGGCGTCAGGCCCCGCCGGGCGTCAAGCTCGGCACCCGCAACTTCGGCCGCGACCGGCGCTATCCCATCACCCACGGGTTCCGGACGGGGTGATGGTTCGGGGAGGCTATATCCATCGTCGCCCCGTGCTCGACACGGGGCTAGGCTAATCTTCGGACGGGGAAAAAGCCTAGCCCCGTGTCGAGCACGGGGCGACGTAGGGGTTAGGAGGGGTGAGGGGTCTCCGGCCATCACACGCACGCACGCCAGCCCGCATGCTCAGCTGATCGCTTCAACTTGGGCGAAACACTCCCTACATCGGCCGCAATGACCTCGCTTTCCCCTGCCTTCGCTGACTGGTTCGCGGCGCGCGGTTGGGCCTTGCGCGGGCATCAGGCGGCGATGATTGCGGCGGCGGAGGCGGGGGAGCATGCGCTGCTGGTTGCCGCCACCGGCGCTGGCAAGACGCTGGCGGGATTTCTGCCCAGCCTGATCGACCTGGCGGACGGTGGGCACGACGGGCTGCACACGCTTTATATCTCGCCGCTGAAGGCGCTGGCGGCGGACATTGCCCGCAACCTTGAAACCCCGGTTGCCGAGATGGCGCTGCCCATCCGCGTCGAGACGCGCAGCGGCGACACATCGAGCGACGCCAAGGCGCGGCAGCGCAGCCGCCCGCCGCACATCCTTCTGACCACGCCTGAATCGCTGTCGCTGCTGCTCTCCTGGCCCGATAGCTTCACGCTGTTCGCGGGGCTTAAGACCGTGGTGATCGACGAGGTTCACGCCTTTGCCACGGGAAAGCGCGGCGACTTGCTCAGCCTCGCGCTGGCGCGGCTTCAGGCGATCAATCCCGCGCTGCGCCGGGTTGCCCTGTCGGCCACTATTGCCGACGCGGACGCCTATCGCCGCTGGCTGGCGCCCGGCAGTAACACCAACGCGGTGCGGCTGGTGACGGGGGAGGCGGGGGCCGAACCCGACGTCCGCATCCTAATGCCCGAGGGCGCGGTGCCCTGGGCGGGTCATTCCGGCCGCTATGCCGTGCATCAGGTGATGGCGGAGGTCGCGAAGCACCGCACCACCATCATCTTCTGCAACACGCGCGGCCTTGCCGAGCTGTTGTTTCAGGAATTGTGGAAGGTCAATGACGCGGGCCTTCCCATCGGCATCCACCACGGCAGCCTCGACCGCGAAGCACGCCAGCGGGCCGAGGCGGCAATGGCCGATGGTCGGCTGCGCGCGCTGGTCGCCACGGCCAGCCTCGACATGGGGCTCGACTGGGGCGATGTCGACTGCGTCATCCAGATGGGCGCGCCGAAGGGTTCTTCGCGCCTGCTCCAGCGGATCGGGCGCGCCAACCATCGGCTTGACGAGCCCAGCCGCGCGCTGCTCGTCCCCGGCAACCGGTTCGAGTATCTGGAGGCCGAGGCCGCGCTCGACGCCGTAGCGGCGGGGGAGCGCGATGCCGACGATTTCCGCCCCGGCGCGCTCGACGTGCTGGCGCAGCATGTCATGGGAATGGCCTGCGCCGCCGCCTTTGCGGAAAGCGAGCTGCTGGCCGAAGTGCGGAGCGCCGCGCCCTATCGCGACCTGACGGCGGAACGGTTCACGCGGGTGATCGGCTTCATCCGCGATGGCGGCTATGCGCTCAAGGCCTATGACCGTTTTCGCCGTCTGGCCCCCGATGGAGCGGGGCGCTGGCGCATCGCGCATCCCCGGCTGGTGGCGCAGCACCGGATGAATGCCGGGATTATCGTCGATGCGCCGACGCTGGATGTGCGGTTCAGGAACGGGCGGCGGCTGGGCAGCGTCGAGGAATATTTCGCGAGCACATTGAGCGTCGGGGATACCTTCGCCTTTGCCGGGATCAGCCTGGAGGTCGAGGCACTGCGCGACATGGACCTGATCGTCCGGGCGACGAGCAAGCCCGCGCGGATCCCCACCTATGTCGGCGCGCGCATCGCGCTGTCGACGCGGCTCGCCGACCGGGTGCGCGACTTTCTGGCGCATCCGGCAAGCTGGGATCGCTTCCCCAAGGATGTCGGCGACTGGCTGCGCCTTCAGGCCGCCCGCTCGGTGCTGCCGCGTCCGGGCGAACTGCTGGTCGAAACCTTTCCGCATGAGGGGCGGCACTATCTGGTGCTCTATCCTTTCGAGGGGTGGAACGCGCACCAGTCGCTCGGCATGTTACTGACCAAGCGGATGGAGCGGGCGGGGCTTCAGCCGCTGGGGTTCGTCGCGTCGGACTATGCCATCGCCATCTGGTCGGTGCGGCCAGTAAGCGACCCGGCGCCGCTCTTGTCCAGCGACATTTTGACCGACGAGTTCGTCGAATGGGTTGAAGGGTCCAGCCTCTTGAAACGCGCCTTCCGTGAGGTAGCGGTGATCGGCGGCCTGATTGAGCGGCAGCATCCGGGCAAGCGCAAGACGGGGAAACAGGTCACTTTTTCCACCGACCTCATCTATGACGTGCTGCGAAAATATGAGCCCGATCATCTGTTGATCGAGGCGGCCTGGGCAGACGCGCGGGCGCGGCTGACCGATGTGGCCCGGCTGGGCGACCTGCTCGACCGCGCGGCGGGAACGCTGCTCCACCAGCCGCTTGCGCGGATCAGCCCGCTCGCCGTGCCGGTGCTGGTGCTGATCGGCCGCGAAAGCGTGGGCAGCGCGGACACCGACGACGCGTTGCTGCTGGAGGCAGCGGCGGAGGAACTGGCGGCGGTGGCGGCGGGGTAGGGCGCTTGCGATCCCGTGCCGTGCGGCATATCATCGACGGTGGAGAGGAGCCAAGCCATGGCCCGCAAAACGATGTTCGCCGCACTGTTTGCCGCACCATTGCTGGTTGGCGCGACGGCGGAACCAAGCGCCGAGCCGGTAGCGGAAGCCGCCGATATTGCCGAGACCATTGCCGCGCCGCTGATCCAGCCATTCGACATTGACGCCTCGCGCCGCATGGCGGTGCCGGTGATGATCGGGATGGAGGGGCCGTTTCCATTCTTGGTCGACACCGGGGCCGAGCGGACGGTGATCTCGCGCGAACTGGCCGACCGGCTGTCGCTGAGCGAGGGACAGCGGCTGCGCCTTGCGACGATCAGCGGGCCGGTGACCACACCGTCATACCGCGTGGCGGCGCTGGCCATGACCAATTTGACGCTGGCGCCGTTCGAGGCCCCCGCGCTGCACGGATCGAACATTGGGGCGGCGGGCCTGCTCGGCGTCGACATGTTGCAGGGGCGGCGCGTGCTGGTGGATTTTCGCAAGGATGAAATGCGGATTTCCGAAAGTCGGCCCAAATCGCGGCCGATCATCCGCGACGACGATGCCATTGTCGTGACCGCCCGCAACCGGGTCGGCCGCCTTATCCTGTCCAATGCCCGTATCGACGGGAAGCGGGTCGATGTGATCGTCGATACCGGGGCGCAGACCAGCATCGGCAATATGGCGATGATGCGGCTGGTACAGGCGCGCAAGCAAAACCGCTTTGCTTTTGAACCTGCCGAACTCACCGGCGTTAACGGCAACACGATCACGGCGCAGCGGACCGTGCTGAGGCGCGTGGAGATCGAGGGCATTGATGTCAACGACCTGACGGTCTCCTTTGCCGACAGCCATGCCTTTCGCGTGCTGGGCCTGGCGGACCGCCCCGCGATGCTGCTTGGAATGGACGCGCTGCACCTGTTCGACCGGGTCGAGCTGGACTATGCCAACCGCCGGATCATCTTCGATTTGCCGGACGATTTTTCCCGCAGTGCTGGCCAGCGGCTGGCCAGCGGGCAATTCGTCAGGGGACGCTCTTCCTGATATCCTGAGCTTAAATTTCAACTATTTTCATTCGTCATCCGCGCGAAGGCGGGGATCCATCACAGGACGATGAAAGACGTACCTTCTGGCGATGGATCCCCGCTTTTGTGGGGGTGACGAATGATATGGCCTCAATTCCGCTTGCCGTATCGGCCTTGTTGGCGGGTGTTGATCTCTCACCCGCTTGCCGCAACGCCGACCGGCGCGTAACGCCGTCCGATGGATGGCCGCTTTGACTTTGATTTCGGCGAGGAGCGCTGGGTGGCGACGCCGGAAGGGGCGCTGTTCTGGCCACGCCGCAATGTCCTGATTGTCGCCGACCTGCATCTGGAAAAGGCCAGCTGGTTTGCGCACTATGGCCAGCCGCTGCCGCCTTATGACAGCCGGGCCACACTGGACAAGCTGACGTCGGTCGCAGCGCGGCTTTGCCCGGCGGAAATCTGGTGCCTGGGCGACAGTTTCCACGATCGGGCCGGGCAGTCCCGGCTCGATCCCGCAGCGGAAGCGCTGTTAAGTGCGCTGGCGGCACGGCACCGCTGGCTGTTCATTGCGGGCAACCACGACGGCCTGCCCGATGGTCGCTGGGGTACACGCAGCGTGGACGAGGTTCACGAGGGCGGGCTCGTATTTCGCCACGAGCATGACCGCGCCGATCCGCGCCCGCAACTGTCGGGCCATTATCATCCCAAGACGGCGGTAGCCGCGCGGGGTCGTGCCTTGCGCCGACCATGTTTTGCGTGCGGCGATCGTGCGCTGATCCTCCCCGCATTCGGCAGCCTGACGGGCGGGCTGGACATCGATCACCCCGCCATCGCTAGCCTGTTCGTCGGTGCCTATGCTGCGCTTGTGCCCACCACGCGCGGCCTTGCCCGCTTTGCGCGTCCGGCTGTGACCAAAATGTCGCATATCAGGGCATAACTGCCGCTGGGCTGTGCGGAAAAAGCTGGCATCCCGTTCCATGCTCATTATGACTTAGTGCAATTAAATAACGACAAACTTGGTGGAGAGGACAGACTATGATCAAAACTCGCTTGTTGAGCGCGAGCATTCTGCTACGCGGCACCGCGCTCGGCTTTTCGCTCGCCATTGCGGCGGTTGCTACGCCGGCGTTGGCGCAGGACGCCAGCGGCACTGACGAGACCGCCGATGCGGTGGACGATGGCGAGATTATCGTCACCGCCACCCGGCGCAGTGAGGCGCTGTCCGATGTTCCCATCGCCGTGTCGGCGGTAACCGGCGAAACGCTGGCCAAGACGGGCGCGACCGATATTCGCGCGCTGGGCCAGGTCGCGCCGTCGCTGCTGGTGTCGGGCGCAACCAGCGAAGTCAATTTTACCGCGCGTATCCGCGGCATCGGCACGGTCGGTGAGAACGCCGGTCTGGAAAGCTCGGTCGGCCTGTTCATCGATGGTGTCTATCGCAGCCGCACCGGCGTCGGCCTGTCCGAACTGGGCGAGATCGAGCGGGTCGAGGTGCTGCGCGGGCCGCAGGGGACGCTGTTCGGGCGCAACTCCACCGCGGGCCTCATCAACATCGTGACCAAAGGCCCCGAGCTTGGTGAGTTCAGCGGCAAGGGTGCCATTTCTTACGGCAATTATGATTATTGGCGCGTCGATGCGATGATCAACGCGCCGCTGTCGGACATGGCCGCGCTGCGTCTGGATGCCGTGTGGCAAAAGCGTGATGGCTTTATCGACAATGTGACCGTGGGCGAACCCGACATTGGTGATCGCGATCGCTATTTGCTGCGTGGCCAGTTGCTCCTTGAGCCCAGCGACAGCGTAAAGCTGCGTCTGATCGCGGATTACAGCGAGCGTGACGAGAATTGCTGCGGCGGTGTGCTGCTAAACCCCGTGCGCAACCTTGCGCGCGGGACCGATGGTTTCCCGGTTGCGTCCGCCAACACGCTGTTGCCGCTGCTTCAGGCACTTGGCGCGAACCATCAGGTCGCGCCGACCGGGACCAGCTTCGTGCGCCGCCAGGCGACCAACGCTGGTTTCGACTATCGGTCGGACAGCACGGACTGGGGTCTGTCGGGCGAGCTGACCTGGGAATTGGGCGCTGCAACGCTGACGTCGATTACCGCCTATCGCGACTATAAGAATGAGCAGGGACAGGACGCCGACTTCTCGGGTCTCGACATATTGCACCGCACCGATCTCGACCGCCGCTTCCGCCTGTTTACCCAGGAACTGCGTTTGCAGGGCGAGGCGTTCGACGGTCGCGTCGACTGGCTCGTCGGTGGCTATTTCTCCAACGAAAAGCTCTTCGTTGACGATGACCTCGTCTATGGCGCCAATTACGAACAATATGCCAACTGCCTGTTGTTCGCAGGGGTTTTGCCGACCGCGGTGCTGCCGACCAACCCATTCTGCGTGAACGTGCCCGTGGTTCAGGGAACGATTGCCGGTTTGAATGCGCTTCCCGTGGGCGATCCGCGGCGTGCGTCGATCCCCGTGCTCAGCGCTCTCATTGCCAATCCGGCGCGCCCGGGCTTCGGTTCGGTCGCGGCGGCGCTGGGGCAACCGACACTGGCGATCAATGGCACAGGCGTACAGGGTTCAAACTTCAATCAAAACAGCCGCAACTTTGCGGTGTTCACGCACAACAGCTTCGATATCATCGAGGATGCGCTGACCCTGACCGTCGGCGCGCGCTACACGACGGAGCGCAAATCCTTGGCGGCGGATGCGAACAACAACAACACCATCTGTCCGTTGATTGTCAATTCGCCGTTTCAGTCGCTGGCGACACTGCCGTGCGTCATCAACGGTACTGCACCGGACTTCGCGCGCGGTTCGACCGGGACGCGGTTCAAGGACGACCAGTTTACGGGCACGGTGGTGCTGAGCTGGAAGCCCAACCCGGACTGGCTGGTCTATGGGTCGGCATCGAAGGGTTATAAGGCGGGGGGCTTCAACCTGGACTTCTCGGCACTTGATCGTCCGTGCAGCACGGCGTTCGATACGGCCTGTGCAGCGCGGCTTGCCCTTCCTGCCAACACGCAGGGCAATGGTCGGCCAGAGGCGGCAGATCTCCAGTTCGCCAGCGAAACCGTTGACGCCTATGAACTGGGTATCAAGTGGGACGGCCCCGGCGTCGATGTTAACGTCGCTGCCTTTTATCAGCTGTACAGCAATTATCAGCTGAACACGTTCAACGGTGTCAATTTCGAAGTCACCAACATCCAGTCGTGTAAAGACAGTCTGGGCGGTGCCGACCGTGATGGATCGGCCGCGACCGGAGGCTGCGCGTCGGACCGGCTGCGTCCCGGCGTGATCTCCAAAGGGTTCGAGATTGAGAGCTTCCTGCGTCCGGCGCGAGATTTCTCAATTAACGTCGGCCTGACCTATGTCGATACGCTGTACCGCAACGACCTTGTTGGCACCAACGGTCGTCCGTTGTCGCCCGTGCTGTTCCAGCTGCCGGGCCAGGGCGTGTCGAACGCCGCCAAATATGTCGCGACGGCCGGCATCAGCTGGACACCGCCGGTGGGCGACAGTGGTCTTACCGGTCTCGTCTATTTCGATACTCGCATGCAAAGCGACACCAACACTGGTTCGGACCTCGACATTGAAAAGGTGCAGGACGGGTTCATGGTGTTTAACGGACGCGTCGGCCTCTACGGCCCAGACCGGGCGTGGGGCATTGAACTGTGGGGCCAGAATCTGCTTAACAAGAAATATTATCTGATCGGTGCTGATATGCCGCTGCAAGGCGGCGGCACCTTCCGCAGCGTCGCTGCTCCGGCGTCCACGGGTCTGGCCGGTACGGCAAACCAGCTGTTCGTGGGCTTCCCCGCCGAACCGCGGACCTATGGCATCACGCTGCGCGGCAGCTTCTGATCGCCTGAAAAGGGTTGAAGAAAAAAGCCCGCCCACCGGCATGGTGGGCGGGCTTTTTTTACATGCGAGAACACGCTCGCAGCTTGTGGCCGGTGATGCTGGAAAATCTTTTTTCGGGAACAAGCATGGTTATGAGCCGAACCTTGAATCAAGGCCGGGGTAACCAATTTGTGCCGGAGTTAGTCCCGTTGTGCACCCTGCCGCGCGGCGGTTATTCCGGGTCGAGCAGCCCGAGCATCCGCGCCTTTGACGCGACGTCGTTGCGGCGCTTCACGCCCAATATGCGCAGCAGCGCCGACACATGCAGGCGGACGGTGAGGTGCGAAATCCCAAGATCGCGGGCGATCACCTTGTTCGGCGCGTTCTCGGCAAGCATGTTGAGCACGACGCGCTGCCGAGCCGTCAGAGAAATGCCGGTGTCGGTCAGGGCACCGGACCGAGAAATAACTGCATCCTCGCACTCGACAACATATTCGCCTGCAAGGACCCGGTTGATGGCTTCAACGCATCGGTCGCGCGGCACGGCCTTGTGAATGAAACCGTCGCCGCCCGAGCGCAGGGCAAGCGCGATTGTGGCTTCATCGTCAAGCATGGAGATCAGGATGATCGATGCTCGCGGGTATCGCCTACGCAAATCGGGCAGGGTTATCGGAATATCCATGCCCGGAAACAGCAAGTCGAGCAAAAACAGGTCGGGTGGATCACCACTGTCGGCGACTTGAATCACCTCGCCCATCGTTCCCGCAGTCTGAACCGGGGTGCCGGGAAAAGTCGACATGACCAGCTGAGCCAGCGCTTCTCGGAAGAGCGGGTGATCGTCGCCAACCACGATCTTCGCATAGTCTTTTCTGGCGAACGCAACCATAGCGAGGAGGCTGTACTAGTACTTCACCATGGGTCAAGCCGCAGACACGAAAGAAAAAATCGCCGGGAAGTGCCGAAACGGGTCTTGCCTCCAGCCGCATTGGCTTAACAATATGAAACAATGTTATATTGTCATGTCACCGCAAGGAGCGATGCGGGAGTGAGCATGGCACCGCGCCAAGCGTTTTAACGCTGCTCAGCAGCAATTTCGCGGCCGACGGGATAAAGCAGATATCGCGCGTCAAAATAGGGCGAGCGTTCATAGAACCAGCGCAGTCGTGCTTCTGGATCGGCGGCAAAGGCGGCGTCTTGAGTAAGCCGCTGTTCGAATGCGGCCTTGAGCGCGGGGTCGCGAGTGAGCATTGCGGCCGCCATCGGCTCGACGGCATAGCCCTCCATATATTCGGTGCGCTGAAGAATGCCGGGAAAGAAGTTCCAGGCCAGAAAGCCGTCGTCACTCTCAGCCTCCAGCATGGCGGCGGCAAGCAGGCCAAGCGGCTGTGCGGCCGGGACGCGGACCGAACCGGCGGGCATAACCTCACGGCGGGTTTCATGGCGATATTCCGCAGCGGACAGCCGCACGCGGCCCTCGGTCGCACCGCCCAACTTCGGTTCGACCAGGCGGACCATATCAAGCTCGACAGTCGCCGGCGCATCGATGCGTTCCATGGCAATGCCGTGCAGCTTCAGGCGCGCGATCACCTCCGGCGCCGAAGCGGGCACCCACCATGCCGTCGGCAGGCGGTTGACGCGATCGGGTTGCTCGCCGAACAGTGGCATTTGCTGGGTCACGGGTCGGCCCAGCCAGCGGATTTCATCGCGCCCGGAGATGGGGGAGCGATAAAGCTCGTGCGCGATGCCCTTAAAACTCACCGTCTTGATAGGCTGCTCAACGGGTTTCCAGGATAGCGTGATGCTCTCGGGCCGCGACTTGCGATCCCCGTCAATCGCGGCGGACAGCGATGCCGCATGGGCGGCAGCGACCTTCAGCGATGCTTCGAGCAACACATAAGTCCCCAGCACGCGCTGGCGATACGGCTTGAGCGAATGGGTTTCAACCAGAATCGTGGGGATGCGGGCATGATCGCCATAGCCCGTCGAAAAGCGCGGCGTATCGGCGCCAAGCAAAATGCCCTTCAGCGGATCGCGATTATCGAGCGCGTTGACATAGAGGCCGGGGGTGTGGCCCGCCCGCGTCAGAGCATCGGTCACCGCTGGCCGATAAACTCCGTCAAGCCAGCGACCGATGGCGGGCGACTGGGCATAGAGCCCGTCCCACCCGGAAAAGGCGAACGCAACGTCATATTGATGATCGGTACCGTCGGTCGTGTGCAGATCGAGATAAAGGACAGGATCATATTTGCGGATGAGGCCGATCATCGCCTGCATCTCCGGCGCATCGGCCTTCACATATTCGCGGTTGAGATTGTAATTCTGGCTGGTGGTGCGCCAGCCCTGCGTCAGCGGGCCGCGCTGATTGGGCCGGTTGAACGGCGACGCGCGCTCATGCCCGTCAATGTTGAAAATCGGCACGAAAACCAGATCGACATGGTCGAGCAGCCCGTCCTTTCCGCGAAACGCAATGTCGCGCAGCAGCATCAGGCCCGCGTCCTTGCCGTCGATCTCGCCAGAATGGATGCCGGCCTGAACCAGCACGACGGGTTTGAGCGTGGGTCCCGGCTTGCGAGCGAGCACCGCCACCATGTTCCGGCCCTGCGGTGTATGGCCGAATGTTTCGGTGGTCAGCAGCGGGGATGCTGCGGCCATCTTGTCGACAAAGGCGATGGTGTCGGCGTAAGAAGGCGACGCGCTCAGGTCACTGGCTTCGCCCGGCGTGATCCAGCGGTGTCCCTTTGCGACCGGCAGCTTTTCGCTTTCCCCCTGCCATGGCGCAAGCGGGGGTAGCGGCGCGGCGACCGGCTGTGTGGGCTGTGCGGCAGCGGTCGATGCGATGAGGGCAGCGGCAACTGCGATGATTCCAATTTTCATATCGAACGCGCTTCCTGAACAAAGTGTCGGCATTCGGCAAAGCGCCGCAGAATGCAATGACGCATTGCCGGATCTGACGGCTTTTCGGTCACGGGAACATCGCTCGCCCACTCGAAGCCCGCGCCTGACGGTTCACCGGAACGAAAACGGCCAGGGATTCCACGCGTTATCGCTATTGTATCCGCGTCGCAGCGCACCATATTCTTGTCTTACCAAAGATCGACATGCCCGGTGCCAGCCCATCTGGCATTACCAATGTCGCGGTCTCCGCACCGGCCGAGAGGCGTCAGGGAGGTGGGATCGTAACCCAACAGCACCGGCGAAAGTCGCTTTGCCTAATCATGATCGCCCGCTTATTCCGCTCAGCAGCATGATCCGCGCCCGCACTCTCCTGCTCACCGCCGCGCTCGGCCCTCTGGATTACCGGGTGCCGGACGGCATGGCCGCGCCGCTGGGCAGCGTCGTCGTTGCGCCGCTCGGTCCCCGCCGTCTGGGCGGCGTGGCGTGGGAGGACAATAGTTTCGGCGCGCCCGAGCCCGTGGGCGACAACCGGCTGCGCAATTTGCTGGAGGTCGTGGCGGTGCCGCCGCTGTCCGCCGCGCTGCGCCGCCTCGTCGAGTGGACCAGCGCCTATTATATGGCGCCGCCCGGCGCGGTGCTGCGCATGGTGCTGCCCGGGGTCGCCTTTGCCGACGCGC
>ERZ1066121.1524-NODE-1524-length-16746-cov-9.962195_pt1 | contig 16746 bp, 15 predicted proteins | sample MGYA00382768_ERZ1066121 | MGnify/ENA primary metagenome ERZ1066121 (study PRJEB33369, sample SAMEA5778351) | biofilm metagenome | biome: Industrial cooling water; feature: Water cooling tower basin; material: Biofilm | place: United Arab Emirates | collected... | reverse complement strand
GGCAGCTGGTCGAAGGTCGGCTTGTCGCGGAAGAAGTAGGTTTCGTTGTTGAGCAGCGCCTCGACCACTTCCTGGGCAAGGTCGGGGGTCTCCGGCCCGCCCGGGGGCGCGGCGAGCAGGCACACGAGCTGGTCGACGTTGGAAATGCCGTGGGCGCGGAAAATCCCCGCGAGCGCCGAGTTGACGCGCCAGCGGCGGCTTTCGGTCAGGTGCTGACCGGTGCGCGCTTCGAGCAGATCGGCGATGATCTGGTGGGAGGCTTCGCTCGCTTCCATCGGCTCCGTGCGCCTATCGCAGCGCCGTTGCAGTGGCAGCGGCGGCGGCGGCCTTCGCCAGCACCGCATCGCCCAGCTGTTCGGGCGGGGCGACGAGGCTGGCAAGGCCGGCGCGGGCCACGGCGCCGGGCATGCCCCAAACCGCGCTGCTATCGGCGTCCTGCGCATAGATCGTGCCGCCCGCGTCGACCAGCGCCTGCGCGCCGATCACGCCGTCGCGACCCATGCCCGAAAGGATCACCCCCAGCGCGCGGCCCTCGCAGGCTGCCGCGAGGCTGGCGAGCATCGGGTCGACCGACGGCATGCAGCCGCTCGCCGCAGGTTCGGTGCCAATCCGGCAGACGAGCGCCCCGGTGCCGGTCTGACGGCGCACCGTCAGGTGGCCGTGGCCCGGCGCAATGACGATCCGGCCCGGGGTAAGGGCAAGGCCGTCTTCGGCGATTTCGGCGGGGCGGCCGCAGGCGGTCTCGACCTGGCGGGCGAAGACCGGGATGAAGCTGGCGGGAAGGTGCTGGGTGATGAGCAGCGGCAGCGGGAAATCGGCCGCCAGCCGCCGCAGCAGCAGGCCGAGCGCGTGGATGCCCCCGGTCGAGGCGCCAATCGCGATCGCCTCGGGCCGGGCGGTGCGGCCTGCGCGCAGCGGGCGCGGGAAGGACGGGGCAGGACTGCGCGCCGCAGGGGCCCCGCTTTCGCCCCCGCTTTCGCCCGCACTTTCAGTCGCGCGCGAGCCGAGCGCGCGGATCTTGCCGAGCAGCGCCGCGCGGTAATCCTCGGTGAACCCGCCCGGGCGCGGCTTCAGCAGCGTGTCGGCGGCGCCCATCTGCAAGGCGGCGAGCGTGTGCTCGGCCCCGTCGACGGTCAGCGAGGAAACCACCAGCACCTGCGGGCGGCCGGTCGTGGCGAGGATCGCGGGAAGGGCGCCCAACCCGCCGATCCCCGGCATTTCCAGATCGAGCAGCACCACGTCGGCAGGCGTCTCGGAAAGCTGGGCAATGGCGCGTTCGGCGCTGGCGGCGGTGCCGGCAATCACCAGCGCCGGGTCGCTGTCGATCATCCGCTTGAAGATGGTGCGCACCGTCAGCGAATCGTCGACGATCATCACCCGGATCGCGGGTGTGGCTGCGCTGTCGGCAGAACTGCGCGCCCCGCTATCGCGGCGCAGCGGCCTTGAAAGAGGCAAGGGGCGGTTCACGCAAAACCGACGAGTTGCAGCTTGATCTGCAAAGTCTCGTGATCGAAGGGCTTCATCACATATTCGTCCGCCCCTGCCTGGATCGCCTGGCGGATGTGGGCGACGTCGTTCTCTGTGGTGCAGAACACCACCTTGGGCTTCTCGCCGCCGGGCGGCTGGCGCAGGTGGACGAGGAACTCGATCCCCGTCATCACCGGCATGTTCCAGTCGAGCAGCACCACATCGGGCATCGCCGCCTCGCACGCGTCCAGCGCGAGCTTGCCGTTCTCGGCCTCCTCCACGGCAAAGCCGAGCGTTTCGAGGATATGTCTCGAAACCTTGCGGATGACGCGGGAATCATCGACGATGAGGCAAGTTTTCATGGGGCATCCTGCGGTTGCGACGGGCAGCCTAGTGCCGATTTGGTAAGGATTGGATTAAACTGCGGCCTCGATTTCGGCACGTTGCGCCTCCGGCCCGGCGAGCAGTGCCGGAAGATCGACGAGCAGCGCAGGGCCCGCCATCGTCTCGATCATGCCGAGCGCGATGCGCGACCAGTGCGGGCCGAACCCGCCCGGCACCTGCCCAGCCTCGCCCACCGATGTGGTGATGTCCTCGATCCCGTCGACCAGCAGGGCATAGGAATGGCCCCCTTCGGCGACCACGGCGGCGCGGTGATCGGCGGGCCAGTCGCCCTCCATCAGGCCGATGGCGCGGCGGCAGTCGATCACGGTCAGCGCCTGGCTGCGCAGCGCGGTGATGCCTGCGATCCATGCCGGCGCGCGGGGGATGGGGGTGACGGCGGCGACCTCGATCACCGACTTGACGTCGAGAGCGCGCAGGGCGCAGCGCCGCCCGGCGATCTGGACGATGACGAGCAGGTCTCCGGTCATGCGGCCTCTCCTGCGGCAGGGTTGCGGGTCGCCGCCCGACTCGCCTCGGCCAGTGCGGCCATCAGAGCGTCACGGTCGTAGCGATAGATCGTCGTGCAGCCGGCGGGCGCGTCGGGCTGGTCGCGCAGGCGGATCACCCGTTCGGGCAGCGGGCGGCCGAGCGCCTCGGCGACTTCGTAGACATCCTCGAAGAGGATGCCGACCGCCTTGGGGTCGTGTTCGCCCGCCGGTACGATGTCGTAACCCGCCGCCGTGATGAGCGGGGCAAGGATCGCGCGGGCCCACTCGCCCTCGGGCAGGATGCAGCGCGGGCGCTCGGCGGCTTGCGGAGGCTCGCCGTGCAGGGCAAACAGGGCATGGGCATCGATCAGGGTGACAGGCGCGCCGCCGATCAGGGTCATGGCCTCGGCCAGCGGGTCTTCGGGCACGGGGGTCAGCGCCTCGGTCAGTTCGACCGCGTCTTCGACCTCGCGCACCGCGTAGAGCAGTTCGCACGCCCCGTCCGACAGGCGCAGCAGGCGCACGCGCGGGCTGGTGAGCGGCGCATCGGGCAGGCCGACAAGCGGGAGGATCACCCCGTCGATCACCACCCGCGCGCGGGCGGCGGTGCGGCCGATGGCGGCGACCGGCGCGGTCTCGATGCGCTGCACCAGTTCGAGCCGCACCGCCGCGCGGCGGCCCGCATAATCGGTGAACAGCATCGCCCGCGCGGTCGCACCGTCGCCCGTGGCATGACTTTCGGCGTGGGGCACGAACACCCGGGTGCGCGCTTCGGCGAGCAACTGGTGCCGGGCGGCAATATTGGCGACGTCGAGCAGCAGCACCGGCTGGCCATCATCGAGCAGGGTCGATCCGGCATAGAGGCCCGAGCGCATGACGGCGGGCGCGAGCGGCTTGACCACCAGGTCGCCATGATTGTGGATGCCCTCGACCGCCAGCGCGAAGAGGTCGCCGCTGGCAAGGCGCAGCATCACCAGCGTGGGTTCGGCAGGGACAAGGTCCGCCTCGTCAAGCCCGAGCACCGCGCCCAGCATCAGGCAGGGCACGCGGTTGCCGCGGAAGGTGATGAGCGCGGTCTCGCCCATGCGGGTGAAGTCGAGCGCGGCGGCCGAGGCCTGCACGATCTCCTCGACATAGGATTGCGGGATCGCGAAGCGGTGCCCGGCGACCTCGACCGTCAGCCCGGCGATGATGCTGAGGGTGAGCGGGATCTGGAGGCGGAACAGCGTCGCCTCGCCCGGGTGGCTGCGTACCGCGATCGAGCCGCCGACCTTCTCGAGGTTCTGGCGCACGACATCGAGGCCGACCCCGCGGCCCGAGACATTGCTGACCGTCTCGGCGGTGGAGAAGCCGGGCTCGAAGATGAGATTGAGGAGCTTGTCGCGCGGCATCGCGGCGCGTTCGGCCTCGGTGATGAGGCCGGTGGCGACGGCCTTGGCGGCGATGCGTTCCTCGTCAAGCCCGCGTCCGTCGTCGGAGATGACGATGCTGATCGTGTTGCCCGACTGGCGCGCCGCGATCGACAGGAGCCCGATTTCGCGCTTGCCCCGGGCGAGGCGGGCGGACGGGGCTTCGATGCCGTGGTCGATGGCGTTGCGGATCAGGTGGGTGAGCGGATCGCGGATCGTCTCGATCATCTCGCGGTCGAGTTCGACATCGCCGCCGTCGAGGTCGATCATCACCTGCTTGCCCAGTTCCGCAGAAAGGTCGCGCACGAGGCGGGGGAGGGCTGAGAACAGCGTCTCGATGCGCTGCATCCGCATCCGGGTGATCGCGTCGCGCACGTCGGAGAGGATGGTGGTGAGCCGCTCGAACGGGCCGTCGATGGTCGGCTGGTTGCCCGCCTGCCGCAGCCGGTGGGCCAGATCGTTGCGGGCGAGCACCATGTCTGACACGCCGCTCATCACCCGGTCGAGCAGTTCCACGGGAAGCCGGATGGTGCGCTGGCCGGATGTTGCGGGGGCGGCCCCGGCGGAGTGGGAGTCGGATCGGCGGGCGGGGGCGGCGGGTTCGTCGCCCGCGTTCAGCAGATCGGCCGCAGGCGCGTGCAGCGGCGGGTCAGACCCCTCGCAGGTCTCCTCCAGTCCCACGGACCCCGTCTCGCCCCCCGTGTCGAGGCCTGTTTCACGTGAAACATCGAGCGCGTCGATGAGCACGTCGTCGGCGCTTTCGGGGCCGAGGGTGTCGAGCGGCTCGCCTGCCTCGATCGTGTCGATCATCAGCACGATCCGGTCGATGACGGCGAGGACCGCGGTGACGAGCCGGCTGTCGGGATCACGCCGTCCGGCGCGGCAATCGGCGAGCGCGTCTTCGGCGGCGTGGCTGAGGTTGGCAAGGCGCGGGAAATCGAAGAAGCCGCAATTGCCCTTGACCGTGTGGACGAAGCGGAAGATCGCATCGAGGCGCGCGCGGTCGGTCGGATCGGCCTCCCAGGCGACGAGCTCGCCGCCGGAGGCTTCCAACATCTCGCGGGTCTCGGCGATGAAATCCGCCAGCAGATCGTCCATGCGGGAAAGGGCCCCTTCTGTCGCGTGTGCGCAGAAGGCTATGCGGCAGGGTTGGTTAACAAGCCCCTAGCGGGCGGGCGTCCATGCCGGGTCCTGCCGCGCGAAGATGTGGCGGACCAGCACGATGGCCGTCACCGCGCCGAACAGGTTGGCGGCAAGTTCGGCGGTGAAAATCGCGGCCGAGCCCATCGCGGGCTGGAGCACGAGGGCGACCGGCAGCATAATGAGGAATACCCGCGCGGCGGATTGCCCGAGCGCGAATCCTGCCTTGTCGACCGCATTCATGATCCCGTTGCCGACGATCAGCAGCCCGAACCCGGCATAGCCCCAGGCGGCGATGGTGAGGTAGAGATCGAATTCGGCGACGACGGCAGGGTCATCTGTGAAAACGCGCGCAAGGCTTGCGCCGGCAAACATCATCACGATGGCGACCAGCAGGCCCCAGACGATGCAGAAGCCTCCGGCATAGAGCACCGCCTCGCGCGCCCGGTCGAAGCGGCGCGCGCCCCAGTTCTGGCCCACGATCGCGCCGATCGCGCCCGACAGGCCCAGCAGCGGGACGATCACGAAGCTTTGCAGCCGCCCCGCCGCGCCGAACCCGGCGACCGCCGCCTCGCCCTCAAGCGCGACGAGGGCGGTCAGGACCGCGAGGCCCAGGGGATTGATCGCATTGGAAAAAGCGGCAGGCAGGCCGACACGGATGATGGCGCGGGCCTGCTCCACAAGGTCGCAGTCCCGCAGCAGCGCGAGGTTCAAGGGCAGCGGCGTGCCGCGCAGCAGCAGGGCTGCGGTGATGACACCCACCCCCCAGCCGATCGCGGTGGCATAGGCCGAGCCGGCGATGCCGAAGCCGGCAAATCCGAAAGCGCCGGTGATGAGGATCGGGTTCAGCACCCAATTGGCTGCGGCATAGGTGATGCTGACGGTGCTGGTCCGCTTGGCCTCCCCCTGTCCGCGCAGCACGCCGTTGAAGCCCATGATCGCGAGGCTCAGCGGGAAACTGCAGGCATAGGGTGCCATGTAGTCCCGGATCAGCGGCATGAGGTGCGCAGGCGCGTTCATCGCGGCGAAGATCGGCTCGATCGCGAGCCACAGAGAAAGCCCCATAACCATCCCGCACAGGACGGCGAAGACGATCCCGAAATTCGCCCGCCTTGCCGCCTTGTCAAAATCGTCCTCGCCCAGCGCCCGGGCGACGACCGAGTTGATCCCGACCATCACTCCCACGCCCAGCGAGGTGCTGGCGACCGCGACCGGGAAGATAAAGCTGATGGCGGCGAGCGGCGCGCTGCCCAGCTGGCCGATGAAGTAGGCATCGACGATCCCGATCGACATGATCGCGGCCACGCCGATGACGGCAGGCAGGGTCTGGCTGAGGAGATGTCCGGGGATCGAACCGCTGACGAGGCGGGCGGAGGATGGCGGCGCGGACATTCACGCGAGGGCCTAGCCGGGCCTTGCGCGGCTTGCAAAGCATTCCCTTGGCGTGCGATAGCGTGGCGCAAGGGAAGACGGAGAGGACCGCGTCATGGCTACCCAGCTCAAGCCGAAATCCAGCAGCCTAGAAGGCTCGTGCAGCAAGGAAGAATGGCAGGCCAGGCTCGACCTTGCGGCGTGCTACCGCATCTTCGACCACCTCGGCTGGTCGGAATCGATCTACAACCACATCTCGCTGAAGGTGCCGGGGGAGGAGGATACCTTCCTCATCAACCCCTTCGGCCTGCTCTACAGCGAGGTGACGGCGAGCAACCTCGTCAAGATCGACGTCGAGGGCAACAACGTCGGCGGATCGCCCTACATGGTGAACAAGGCGGGCTTCACCCAGCACGCCTATTTCCACAAGCATCTGGGCGGCCGCGCCGACGCAATCTGCCATGTCCACACCACCGCGACCATGGCGGTGTGCAGCCACAAGGACGGGCTGCTGCCGACCAATTTCTACGCCTGCAACTTCCAGGGCCAGATCGGCTATCACGACTTCGAGGGCGTCACCGTCCGCCCCGAGGAAGGCGAGCGGCTGGTGCAGAACCTCGGCAACCACACGATCCTGATGCTGCGCAATCACGGACCCGTGGTGATGGACCGCACGATCCAGGGCATGTTCGTCAAGATGTGGGCCTTGCAGCGCGCCTGCGAGATCCAGGTGGCGACGCTGTCAATGGGCAACCCCAACCTCGTGCCCCAGGCGGTGGTCGACGTTCACCAGCGCGACCTTTCCGTGATGAGCGGGCAGGGCGGCGCGGGGCTGTTCGACTTCGAGGCGTGGAAGCGCAAGATCGACCGGATCGACGACAGCTGGCGCCAGTAAGCCACTGAGGACCTTGCCATGTCGCGCATGACCGTCAACGAACGACCGGTCGAGTTCGACCTCGATCCGCGGATGCCGCTGCTCTATGCCCTGCGCGAGGCGCTGAACCTCACGGGGACCAAGGCGTGCGGGGGCATGGGCGGGGGCGGGGCGGATTGCTCGGGCGCGTGCATGGTGCTGGTCGACGGGGTGGCGCTGCGCTCGTGCGCGATCACGCTGGCCGAGGCCGAGGGGCGGCTCATCACCACGATCGAGGGGCTGAGCCGCGATCGTTCGCACCCCGTCCAGCAGGCGATGGTGGCGCAAGGGGCGATCCAGTGCGGGTATTGCACCCCCGGCATCGTCATCGCGGCCGCCGCGCTGCTGCAACGCAATGCCGCGCCGAGCCGCGAGGAGATCGACGCCGCGATCCCCAACATCTGCCGCTGCGGGGTCTATCCGCGGCTGGTCAAGGTGATCGAGCAGGCGAGCCGGGTGGCGCAGCGGCAGGAGCGTGTGAGCGCCGCGCCCGCGCCGGGGATCAGCCCCGAGGATGCGGCCAGGGCGGTGCCTGCCTTGCGGGTGATGGACGCCGAGTGAGGAAGGCGGCGATCTGACACTGTTCCGTTCGTGTCGAGCGAAGTCGAGACACCGGTGACCGGCCTCTCGACTGCGCTCGAGGCGAACGGAAGGGGAGGTTAGCCTCGGCGCTCTTTGGTCAGGTCCGCGTCCGCCTGAAGCCGCAGCCATCCGTGCACCAGCACGATCAGGCACAGCGCCACGATGAGGCCGAAGCCCAGCCAGTCCGAATGGCCATAGAGCCACACGCCGAGCGCGGGCGCGTAGATGTAGCTTGCGCCTGCGAGGCTGGCGACGATGCCGCTCGCCTGCCCCTGTTCGGCGCGGGTCACGGCGAGAGAGGTGCCTGCGGTGGTCCCCGGGCGGAACAGGCCGAAGCCCAACGAGGCGATGGCATAGCCCAGCGCGATAAGGTGGAGGTCCCCCGCCACCGCCAGCACCACCGTGCCGAGGGCGGCGGCAGCGATACCCCACAGGGTCGCCGCGCGCGGGCCGAGATCGAAGCGCGGGATCAGGCCCCACTGCGCCAGCAGCGTCGCGATCGCGCCGCTCATCAGCACGAGGCCGACCGGCCCCGCCCCTTCGGCCGGGGTGTCTCTCAGCCCCAGCCGGTCGAGCACCAGGAAGCCCGCGATCCCCAGCACCATCGCCTGCGCGTGGCCGCCGATCAGCCCGGCAAAGACCCACGGGCGAAGGCGCGGATCGCGCCAGGTGAGCCGCGGGGGATCGGCGGCAAGGGCGCTGTCCTCGGCCTCGCCCGTTTCGCCCGGATCGGCCGGCGCGCCCGACGCGCTCGCATAGGGGGCGGCCTGTCCCCGCGCGGCATATTGCGGCTCGTCGTTGGGCAGGCGCCAGCGCAGCAGCACCAGCGCGATCGCCCCGATGGCGGCGAAGGCGAGGAACGGGCCCGTCAGCCCGATGCCGAGGAACGGCACCACCATCAGCGGCGCGAGCGCGGGGCCGATCACCGTTCCGAGCCCGAAGCTCGACGCGATCAGCGACAGCGCCTGCGTGCGCTCGGCGCGGGGCGTGCGCGAGGCGACATAGGCCTGCACCGCCGGCGGCGCGGCGCTGCCGAACCCGCCGTAGAGGCTGCGCGCCGCGGCAAAGGCGATCAGCGTCCAGACCGCTCCCATCCACCCTGCAAGCCCCGCCCACAACGCCGCGCCGCACAGCACGAAACTGGCGATGAAGCCCGCAAGGCCCAGTGCCATCATCGCCTTGCGCCCGCGCTTGTCGGAGCGGCGCGCCCAGAACGGGGCGCACACCACCCACAATAGCGCCGACCAGGAATAGGCAAGGCTGATCCACACGTCCTCGACCATGAGCGCCGTGCCGATCGAGGGCATCACCGATTGCATCGCGGTGTTGCCCGCGGCGGTGACCAGCATCACCATGAACAGCAGCGCCATGCGCGCGGGCGGGATCGCGCCGGTCGGCGGCGGGGCAGCCGGAAGGCTGCGGCTCAGCTCCGGATCGGTTTCCGCCATCGCATGCCTGCCTGCTATTCGAACAGCTCGGCCGCGCGCTCGGGCGAGGCGGCGGCAAGCTGGCGATAGATCGCCACGGTCACGACAAGGAAAACCACCGTCAGCAGCGTGTTGACCAGCGCGTTGACGATGCCGCCGCCGATCGTTGCGGCGGTATCGCCGAGCGCGGCGAGCACCAGCGCCAGCACCCCCGTGACCAGCGCGGCGATGATCCCGATCACCAGCAGCAGCAGCGCGATGAACAGCGCGATGCGCAAGGAATTGCCCTTGGTCAGCTGCCACGAACGGCCCAGCGCGGCGAAAGGATTGCGGCTGCCCTCGATGGCGATCACCGGGGCGGCGAGCGACAGCTTGACCATCACGTAGACGATCATCACCATCGCCGCGACCACCGCCAGAACGGCGACCGCCGCTCCGCCGAGCGCCGAGATCACCCCCAGCGGGATCCCGATTGCCAGCGCGCCGCCCAGCACGGCAATGACCTGCGCGGCGAGATAGCTCGGCGTGCTGGCAAGGCCGGTGCGCAGCGCCTCGCCCACGGTCGGGTTGCCGCGATCGGTAAGCAGCGCGAACAGGCTCATCGAGCCCACGAACTGCGCCGCCACCAGCGCCAGCAGCAGCGGCCAGTTGGCAGCATAGGTCGCGCTCATCTGGTCCATCATCGCCCGCATGGCCGCCTGCGGATCGGCGCCAGCGGGGGCAGGCTGGGGCGGGTTGCCGAGCTCGGGCACCAGAAGCGCGCTTGCCAGCGAGGGCAGGAAGAAGAACAACCCGGCAATTGCGCCGATGGTGTCGCGGTTGGCGCCGATCAGGCCGGTGGCCTGCGTCCAGGCGAGCCCCATGTCGAGCTTGCGGTGTGCCATGTCGATCCCTTCTGTCGCGAGGCGCGCGGGCCTTGCGCAATCGCCTCTTGATCTCGCCGCTCAATGCCCCCACCGATGCGCCATGGCAAGCACTGCTCCGGCCCCGGCCACAGCATTCCCGATCGAGTGGCGGCGCGAGGTTGCGCCGGTCGCCTACGGCGATGCGCTGGCGGCGATGGAGGCGCGCAATGCCGCAGTCCACCAGGGCCGCGCGGCGGAGCTCGTCTGGCTGCTCGAACATCCCCCTGTCTACACCGCCGGAACCAGTGCGGACCCGGCCGAACTGGTCGATCCGCGTTTCGAGGTGGTCGAGGCCGGGCGCGGCGGGCGTTACACCTATCACGGCCCCGGCCAGCGGGTCGGCTATCTGGTGCTCGATCTGGCAAAGCGCGGGAAGGACGTGCGCTGCTTCGTCCACGCGATCGAGGGCTGGGTGATCGCCACGCTCGCGCGGTTCGGGGTCGAAAGCTGGCGCGCCGAGGGCCGCGTCGGCATCTGGACCCGCGACATCGACGGCTCGGAAGCCAAGATCGGCGCGATCGGCGTGCGGGTGCGGCGCTGGGTGACGATGCACGGCTTCTCGGTCAACCTCGATCCTGACCTCGCACACTTCGGCGGGATCGTGCCCTGCGGCATTGCCGAATACGGCGTCACCAGCCTCGCACGGTTGGGATTGCAGGTGTCGGCCGAAGAATGGGATGCAGCGCTGATCGCGTGCCATGACGATTTTCTTGACGCACTCGATGCGGCCGCCAAGAGGGCGTGCCGATGAAGCGCACACTTCTCCTCGTTCTGCCGCTGGCGCTTGCCGCCTGCGAGCAGCAGGCTGCCGACTCCCCTGCCGAACAGGGTGGCGCGGCCTCGGGCGAGGTGCTGCCCGGTTCGATCAGCGACGCGATGATCCCGCTCGAACAGCTCGATTCGCAAGCCCCCCTCGCGCCGCGCCAGGCGGTGCCGGTCGGCAGCATCGACGCCGAACAGCCCGAGGTCACGCCTGCACCAGGGATCGAGGGCGGTCCGGAAAGCGAAGGGGCCGGAGCAGCCCCTGCCGCCCCGGCCCCCGAACCTTTCGAATAGACCGCGCCGATTACTCGGCCGCCTGGGCCTGTTCTTCCTCGAGCGTCGGGTAGTCGATGTAGCCCTGCGGGATCGGGAAGTACCAGCTCTTGGGCACGTCCTTGTTGGGGTTCCAGTGCGCGCCCGCCGCGATCCGCTTGTCGAGATCGGGGTTGGAGATATAGGGCCGCCCGAAGCTCACCGCATCGCACTTGCCGCTTTCCACGTCGGCGACCGCTTCCTCGGCGGTGTAGTCCGAATTGAGGATCAGCTTGCCGGTGTAGATCTGGCGGATCAGCGGGCTCTGCTTGGGCACGTCGGTCTGGCCGAAAGTGCCGTTCGGCCCCGGCTCGCGCAGTTCGACGAAGGCGAGGCCGAGCTCTTCGCACACCTTCGCAGCCGCGCCGAAGGTCGCGGGCGGGTTGCTGTCGTCGGTGCCTTGCGAATCGCCATTGGGCGAGAGGCGGATGCCGACGCGGCCTGCGCCCCACACGTCGATCAGCACCTCGAGCACCTCGCGCATGAAGCGGGTGCGGTTTTCCGGCGAGCCGCCATATTCGTCGGTCCTGAGGTTGGTCCCGTCGCGCAGGAACTGGTCGACAAGGTAGCCGTTCGCGCCATGCAGCTGCACCCCGTCGAAGCCCGCCTTCTTGGCGTTCTCGGCGGCACGGCGGTAGTCGGCGATGGTTCGCTTGATGTCCTCGTGGGTCATCGCGCGCGCCTCGGCATAGGGCTGCTTGCCGGTGGGGGTGTGCGCCTCGCCCGGCGCGGTGGTGGCGCTGGCGGAGAAGGGCGGCTGGCCACCCAGGAACACCGGATGGACGATGCGGCCCATGTGCCACAGCTGCATGACGATGAGGCCGCCTTCCTCGTGCACGGCCGTGGTGATGGCCTTCCAGGCTTCGGTCTGCTCGTCGCTCCAGATGCCCGGCGCGCTCGGCCAGCCGAGGCCATCGCGGCTGATGCCGGTCGCTTCGGTCAGGATCATGCCCGCACCCGCACGCTGGCGGTAATAGGTCGCCATCAGATCGTTGGGCACGAACATCGGTTCGGCCGCGCGTCCGCGGGTGAGCGGAGCCATGTGGATGCGGTTCTTGGCATGGAGCGCGCCCATGGCAAGCGGCTGGAACAGAGCGTCGTGCATGTGTGGGTAATCCTCTCGGACCAGTTTTGATTGGCTATCCACTTGGGGGCAGCAGGGCTAGGGCGCAAGCATGGAAAATGAGGGGACGCTCCAAGCCAATCGTGCTCGCCCTGCCGCGTGGCTGCTGCTGGCGGCGCTGCTGGGGGGCAACGTGGCGCTCGCGATCGGGCCGTGGTTCGTGCGGGTGGCCGATACCGGCCCGGTCGCGGCGGGGTTCTGGCGGATGTTCCTTGCGCTGCCGTTCCTGATCCTGCTGGCGCGTGCGCGGGGCGAGCGGCTGGGCGGGATGGGGCCGCACACGCTCGGGCTTGTCGCACTGGGCGCGGTGACCTTCGCGCTCGATCTTGCCAGCTGGCACATCGGGATCGCCATGACGCGGATCGGCAACGCAACGCTGTTCGGCAATGCGGGCTCGATCGTGCTCCTCTTCTGGGGCTTCATCGTCCACCGGGCGTTGCCCCGGCGGCTGGAGTGGCTGGCGATAGTGTTTGCCTTGGGGGGTGCGGCAATCCTGATGGGGCGCTCGCTGGAGATTTCCCACGAGACCCTGCTCGGCGACCTGTTCAGCTTGGCAGCAGGACTGCTCTATGCGGTCTACCTGCTCACCCTTCAGCGCGCGCGCGGCGCCTTCGGATCGTGGAGCCTGCTGGTCTCGGTGAGCCTGTTCGCCGCCCCGGTGCTGCTCGCAATCGCGCTGGCGCTGGGCGAGCCGGTGTGGCCGCGCGACTGGGGACCGCTGATCGGTCTGTTCGTGCTCAGCCAGCTGGTCGGTCAGGGGCTGATGGTGTTCTCGCTCAAATACTTCCCGCCGCTGGTGGTGGGCCTTGCCCTGCTGACACAGCCGGTCATCGCCTCGCTTTACGGTTGGCTGGTGTTCGGCGAGGTGCTGTCGGGCATCGACATCCTCGGGATGGTGCTGGTGGGCGCGGCGCTGGCGGTGAGCAGGGCAAAGGCCTGAATCCGTTAGCATATGCAGGACCTAGGCCCCAGCTTTCGCTAGGGTGACGGAGCAGAAAGCCTCAATCCCCGCTGAAGCGCACCTTCCCCAGGTCCCCCATGCCCACAGTCCCGCTCGCCATTTCCAGCATCCGGTCGAGGCTGCGCTTCGCCTTCAACCTGATGCCTTCCTCGATCTCGATCTGCGGAGACAGGTCGCGCAGGGCGACGTAGAGCTTCTCCATCGTGTTCAGCGCCATGTAGGGGCAGATATTGCACGAGCAGTTCCCGTCCGCGCCCGGCGCGCCGATGAAGGTCTTGTTGGGCAGGGCCTTCTGCATCTGGTGGATGATGTGCGGCTCGGTCGCGACGATCAGGGTGTCGCCGCTGAACTCCTGCGCGAACTTCAGGATGCCGCTGGTCGAGCCGACATAATCGGCATGGTCGATGATCGTCGGCGGGCATTCCGGGTGCGCGGCAATCGGCGCGCCGGGGTATTGCTCTTTCAGCTTGAGCAGCTCGGTCTCGGAGAAGGCCTCGTGGACGATGCACACGCCCGGCCACAGCAGCATCTCGCGGTTGAATTTCCGGGCAAGGTAACCGCCCAGATGCCGGTCCGGGCCGAAGATGATCTTCTGTTCGGGCGGAATCTGGGCGAGGATCGTCTCGGCGCTGGAACTGGTCACGATCACGTCGCTGAGGGCCTTCACCTCGGTCGAACAGTTGATGTAGGTCAGCGCGATGTGATCGGGGTGGGCTTCGCGGAAGGCGCGGAATTTCTCTGGCGGGCAGCTATCCTCAAGGCTGCACCCAGCGTCCATGTCGGGCAGGATCACGGTCTTCTTCGGCGAGAGGATCTTGGCGGTGTCGGCCATGAACTTGACCCCGCAGAAGGCGATCACGTCCGCATCGGTCGCCGCCGCCTTGCGCGACAATTCGAGGGAGTCCCCCACGAAGTCGGCAATGTCCTGAATATCGGGCGTCTGGTAGTAATGCGCGAGGATCACCGCATTGCGTTCTTTGCGCAAACGGTCGATCTCGGCGAGCAGGTCGGCGCCGGTGGGGTTGCGGGTCAGAAGGCTCATCGGTCGGTCCCCGTCAGGATGGTTGCAGGCGATATAGGCAGGGGTGGGCGGTTATGCCAGCCGCCAGAGACCGTCTTCGCTGACGGTCGCACCGCGCTTTTCGAGATCGATCAGATGCGCCGTCACGCTCATCTCCGCCGCCCCGACAAGGCGCGGGTCGAGCCCCTTGTACATCTCGGGGATGAAACCGCTGACGGGCCGTGCGCTCTCGCCCAGCAGGCGCAGGATTTGCGCCTCGCGCTGGCGGCGGTGGCCGATCATGCCGCGTACCAATTGCTTGGGCTTCTCGATCGCCGCGCCGTGCGCCGAGTGATAGCGCACGTCCTCGCGCGCCATCAGCTTCTCGAGGCTCGCCATGTAATCGCCCATGTCGCCGTCGGGCGGGATGACGACACTGGTCGACCAGCCCATCACGTGATCGCCGGTGAACAGCGCGCCCGATTCCTCCAGCGCGAAGCACAGGTGGTTCGAGGTGTGCCCCGGCGTGGCGACCGCGGTGAGGGTCCAGCCGGTGCCGCGCATCCCCTCGCCATCGGCCAGCACGCGGTTTGGCGCGTAGGTCGGATCGAATGCCTCGTCCGAGCGCGGCCCTGCCACTTGCAGCATCAAGGGCGCGCAGCCGACAATGGGCGCGCCGGTCGCGGCGGCGAGCGGGGCTGCGGCGGGCGAGTGGTCGCGGTGGGTGTGGGTGCACATGATCGCGAGGATCTTTCGTGAACCCACGGCAGCGAGGATCGCGGCGATATGATCGGCCTCGTCCGGGCCGGGATCGATCACCGCGCAGTCCGGGCCTTGCGCCTCGCCCACCACATAGGTCTGGGTGCCGGTGTAGGTATAGGGCGAAGGGTTGGGCGCCAGCACGCGCTTGACGAGCGGCTCGACGTCCTCGGCAAGGCCGGTGGGCCATGGTTGTGGGGGGATGGTGACCATGAGGCCCATTTGGCCCCGCTATTGTCTCAGGGCAACCCCGGCCCGGGCCTGGCTCGGGACGGGGGCGCGGGTTTTGCAACATCTCGACTTCCCGCGAACCCAGCGGCTAGGAAGCCACAAAACGGGAGAGCGTTTTCATGTCCGACTACATCCTCGTTCTCGACGAGGGCACGACCTCCACCCGCGCGATGCTGTTCGCCAGTGACGGCGTGCTGGTCGCCAGTGCGCAGGAGCCGCTCACGCAGCACTATCCGCAAGGCGGCTGGGTGGAGCACGATCCGCGCGAAATCTGGGACAAGACGCTCGCCTGCGCGCGCAATGTGGTCCCCAGGGCGGGCGGGGCGGCGATGATCGCCTGCATCGGCATCACCAACCAGCGCGAGACCGTGGTGGCATGGGACCGCACGACCGGCGAGCCGCTGACCCGCGCCATTGTCTGGCAGGACCGCCGCACCGAGCCCTTCTGCGCCAAGCTTCGGGCGGCGGGCCACGAGCCCGGCGTGCAGGAGCGCACCGGATTGCTGCTCGACCCCTATTTCTCGGGCACGAAGATGCGCTGGATGCTCGACAACGTGCCCGAAGTGCGTGGGGCGGCGGACAGGGGCACGCTGGCGTTCGGCACTGTCGAGAGCTGGCTGGTCTTCAAGCTGACCGGCGGGGCCGCGCATGTCACCGATGCCTCGAACGCCAGCCGCACCTTGCTGATGGGGCTGGAGGATGCGCAGTTCGATGAAGGTCTTTGCGATCTCATCGGCGTGCCGTTGTCGGCGCTTGCCGGGGTGGTTGACTGCTCCGGCCCCCTCGCCATGACCGATCCGGCCTTGTTCGGACGCAGCATCCCGATCACCGGCCTTGCGGGCGATCAGCAGGCCGCGACCATCGGGCAGGCCTGCCTTGCGCCCGGCCAGACCAAGGCGACCTACGGCACCGGCGCCTTCGTGCTGACCTGCCAGGGGGCCCGCATCCCGCGTTCCACCAACCGCCTGCTCGGCACGGTGCTCACCCAGATCGAGGGCGCGCGCACCTATGCCATCGAAGGCGCGGTGTTCGTGGCCGGCAGCCTCGTGCAGTGGCTGAGGGATTCGCTCGGGATCGTCGAGGTCGCCTCGGAGACAGAGGCGCTGGCGCGCTCGATCCCGGATAGCGGCGGGGTGGTGATCGTGCCCGCACTGGCGGGCCTGGGCGCGCCGCACTGGCATCCGCAAGCGCGCGGCGTGATCGCCGGGCTCTCCTTTGCCAGCGGCAAGGCCCACCTCGCCCGCGCCGCGCTCGAGGCGATGGCGCACCAGACGCATGACCTCGCCGCCGCCTTCACCGCCGATGGCGCGCCGTGGCAGACGCTCAGGATCGACGGCGGGATGGCCGCCAATGACTGGATGGCGCAGGACCTTGCCGACATGCTCGGCGTGCCGGTCGAGCGCCCCGGCTTCGTCGAGACGACCGCGCTGGGAGCGGCGATGCTGGCGGCGGCGGGGGCGGGGCTCTATCCCGATCTCGCGAGCGCGGCGCAGGCGATGCGGGGGCGGCTGG
>ERZ1066121.1523-NODE-1523-length-16751-cov-9.283002_pt1 | contig 16751 bp, 13 predicted proteins | sample MGYA00382768_ERZ1066121 | MGnify/ENA primary metagenome ERZ1066121 (study PRJEB33369, sample SAMEA5778351) | biofilm metagenome | biome: Industrial cooling water; feature: Water cooling tower basin; material: Biofilm | place: United Arab Emirates | collected... | reverse complement strand
TCTCAGCCGGAAAGCGGTAGCCCGGGTAGCTGGCAGGCGCGGGCGTCATCCCGCCGGCTCGATCCCGCCAGCTCGGTCCGGCCAGGGACCGTCAACTTGGCAATGCCCTGGACAGCGCAGCGGAAAGCCCCGCGGTTCCAAAGAGCATTCCTGCGCGAGTTCGATGGATTCACAGGCTCCTGAGCCGACGGCCGCCACAGCTGGCCACCGCGTGTCCGCGCCGTCGCGCCGCGGTGCATCGGGCGGGCGGTTCCAGCCGCTGGTCGTCAGCACGCAGCAAGGGCCGCGCCGGCGTGCCTGCTTGTCGCAGGCATTCAAGAAGCCGCGAATTCTTGCCGGCCCATGCAGGAACAATTTGCGCGCCAGGGCTCGACTTGGAAATAAATTGGTTCACAACTCTGTCTTGCAGCAGTACAAGACCGTTGGCAGTGGGGGACATTGCGTGCGTGCTTCGACACCCGGCTCCGAATGCGATTTGTTGGGCACCGAGGCTCTACCGTCCATCCCCTCGCTGCGCCGGCCGCCCGGATGATGGATTCTCCTCTCGCGCCGGGAACGGGCTCCGCGGACGCGGCTGCCGCCCACGGGCCGGACGCGCACCGGTTGAAGCGGGCGCCGGATGGCCGAAGGATCGCGCGGATGCGTAGCCCGACGACGGAAGCGGCCCGCGCCGAGCTGGACCGGGTGGTCCTGCTGACCCTCTTCGCGCGCCTCGACACCTTCGCCATGGCCGCCGCGCTTGGCGCGGTGGGAGCCTGTGTCATGGCACTCGCGACGGCCGTACTGCTCGTGGTCGGCGCGCCGCCGGACTCGCCGGTCGGCCCGAACCTGGCAGCGCTCGGCACCTTCCTGCCGGGCTACGGGGTGAGCTGGGGCGGAGCCGTGGCCGGCGGCGCCTACGGTGCGGCCATCGGCGCGGTCGGGGGCTTCTCGCTGGCGACCTTCTGGAACTTCGCGCACCTGGTCTTCCTGGGACTCGTCGCGCTCCGGGCGCAGCGCTTCTGATGCGGTTCGGGCCGGCGCGCGCGCGCGCGGATGCCGATGTCGCCCGGGCGACGGGTCAGGCGCGGCAGAGCACTCCGGCGCGGCGTCCCGCCGCGGCCAGCCCGGCCAGCGGGGACACGGCATGATCGCGGACGGCCCGACAGCCGGTGCGGCGCACCGCGGCCGCGCGTCCCCCAACGACGACCTGTTCGCCGCAGCCGTACGGCTGAACGTCATCGTCACCGCCCTGGGGGCGGGACTCGGCGTCGGCCTCTTCCTCTTCCTCGCCACGCACCTCTCCCTTGCCGTCACCGGCGATCGCGCCGGCCGATACCTGAACCTGCTCGGCGTGTTCCTGCCGGGCTACGCCGCCAGCCCCGGCGGAGCGTGGCTCGGCCTGCTTTGGGGGACGGCCTATGGCGGCCTCTCGGGCGCCGCGCTCACCTGGCTCTATGCCCGGACGTTGGGCGACCGGCTGGTCGAGCTCGCCCTGTTCCGGGCCGACTCGGAAGGTGACCTGCGGCCGCCCGTCCTGCTCCTCTCCGGCCACGCCATCGGGCTGGCGCTCGGCGGCGTCGTGGCGATGCAGCTGTTCCTGACGACCGCGTGGCTCATCCTGCGCGGCACTGCCGCGGAGAGCCCACACGCGCGGCTGCTGGCGAACTACCTGCCGGGCTACGACACGACCCTGCCCGGGGCTCTGGTCGGCGCGGCGGAGCTCTTCGTGCTGGTGTACGCCACGGCGTTTCTGGCCGGCGCCCTCTACAACCGCCTCGCACGTGTCCGGCACGGACTGGAAGAGGCGCGCCGATGAGCATCCCATGGAACGTCCTCCTCGGCGGCGAACCCGCCGAGTTCGCCATGGGCCACGAGCCGAGCACGAGCGATGTCAAGGCGACGGTACTGGAGGCAGTGTCCCAAGCTGACGCCGGCTCGGAAGGCCGGGCTGCGGGCCTTGGTAGTGGTCGGGCTCGATCTGGATGGGACAAGGCGGTGCGGTGGCGCCGCGTTGACCTGCGCGCCGAGGTCACGCGCCGGTTCGGGGCCAAGGTGCACGCGAGCACGGCCGGCGAGTGGCTGCACCGGCCCGGCCCGGCCCGACGCGCCCGCAGCCGCGGCCATGCCATCCCAGGCGGGACCTCGCGGCGCAGGAGGCATATGAAAAACCTCCCTGCGCTGCTGAAGACGGCACCGCTCGGCTGCACCGCCGGCACCCGGCGGCCAAACACCGCGGCCATGAACGCGCGCCATCTGGCCGAGATCAGCACCCAGGCCGCGCCCGGCGCGCAGGCCGTCCTGCTGGGCCGCGCCGGCTGGCATCAGCGCGGCAAGCGCTGCACGTGCCGGAGAACATCACCCTGCCCGATTTGTCCCCTTAGCCGAGTCGGTGCCAATCATCCTCACCCCGTGCTGGCATGCCACCGGAACCGAGGTACGGTTCCGGTCAGGCTAAGTGTCCGTCCGGGAACAAACAGCTCTGTTTCAGGGTCTTGTGGGCCCAAATTTTCATATCGAACTCAGTCTAACCCGTGCCAAACCTGGATTGGTGGGCTGGTGGTCGCCATTGCGCTGTCTCGATAAACGTTTTCTCTAGAGAAATTTGTTCCCGGATAGGCACTAAGCAAACCTCTGGAGGTTTGCGCACCTCAAAAGAGCCTTGGGTATCGGGGAGTCCCATGAGGATAGGAGCTGTCGCTTCGGAAGCCGCCACGACATCCACCCGCCGCGAGGTGCTGGCGGGCCTGGTCGTCCCAGCCACCTTGGCGCTGGTCCTGGCGGGCTGCACGCTGCGCCTCATCCCCTTCTTCGGCGGGCGATCGCTCTGGCTCGACGAGGCGATGGTGGCCCTTAACATCGTGTACCTGCCGCCGGCGCTGCTGCGGGGCGAGCTGATGCTCGACCAGATGGCGCCCGTGGGCTGGCTGCTGCTGCAGAAGGCGCTGCTGTCGGTCTGGAGCGACTTCGACTATTCGCTGCGGCTGACGTCGCTGGTGTTCGGCGTCGGCGCCCTACTCGCTTTCTGGCGGTTCGCCCGGGCGGCGCTCGGGCCGGTCGAGGCGATCATCGCCGTCGGCCTGTTCGCCATCTGCCCGGCCCTGATCGAGTACTCGGTCATGGCGAAGCCGTACGCCGTCGATGTCTTCTTCTCCGTGGTCCTGATGCTCCTGGCTCACCGGGTCATGGCCGGGGACGGGCGCCGCCTGTCCTGGACGTTGGCCCTCGGCGCCGTCGGCCTGCTCGGCGTCGTGCTGTCCTACGGCGCCATCGTGGTCATGGCCGCGGTCGGGCTGGTGCTGTTCGCCAGGGGCCTTCTCGAGGGCGACCGCCGGTGGCTGGCGCTCCTCGCCGTCATGGGCGCGATCTGGCTGGCCCTGTTCGCGGCCACCTACCGCCATGCCGCGGCCGGTCAGACGGAGACCGTGGATGCCATGGTCCATTGGTGGCGGGAGACGTTCGCGCCCCTGCCTCCAACGTCGCTGGCCGAACTGGCCTGGTACCCGAAGTCGGTGTCGGCCCTCATCGGTTTCGTCCTGGGCAATGTCGGCCCCTGGGTGGCCGAGCTGCTCTTCCTGGCAGGGTTCGTTGCGTTGGTGCGAGACCGCCGCTGGCTCCTCGCGCTGTGCATCGGACCCTTCGTGTCCGCCGTCTTGATCTCGGGCCTGCGGGCCTATCCCTTCGGCGATCGGCTGACGCTCTACCTCGCGCCCCAGATGTTCATTCTCCTGGCGGCGGGTGTCACGCTGGTCGCCACGCGGTTTCGCCCAAGGCTGCTGGGGGCCGCCGTCCTCAGTCTCCTCCTGGCCTGGCCGGCCCTCAAGGTTGTGGCGGCGCGGACTGCGAGCACGCCGCCCTGGGCGCGGGAGGAGATCGCGCCCAACCTGGCGATCCTGGCCCGGGACGCGAAGCCGGAGGACACGATCTTCGTCGCCCCGCAGGCCGAGTTCGCGCTGCTCCTCTACGGGCCCCGCTACGGCCTGGACGGGCGAGACTACGTGGTTGGCCGCTCCTACCGGACCGACAGCCGCTGCGCCTACGCCGACGTCGAGCTGCTCCGCCGGTCGGGGCGGAGCTGGATCGTCTTCTACCACCTGTCCTCGTTTCACCAGGAGGGGCGGGACCTGCTCCTGCGCACCCTGAAGGAGGTCGGCACGCTCACGCTCGCGGCCGAGCAGCCCGGAGCCCTGCTGTACCTGTTCGAGCCCAAGGCCGACGCCCCCTTCGTCACGCCAGGCACGGGGCCGCATTGCGACCGGCACAGGACAGCGCGGCAGTTCCTGGAGGGGATCGCGGGGGCTGGCCGCGCGCGAGCCGCCGCCGATCCGCCACGCATCCCTTGACCTCCTGATCTCCTGCCGGCCAACGCGCCCGCGGCGCCGCAGCTGCGGCGCCGCGGGTTGGCTGCGCAGCGCCGGGTGGCGTGGCGCACGGCCGTTACGCTAGCCTGCACGAAGCGGAGATCGGCTCCGGAAGGACCAGGCGCGTTGCCGAACGCCCGGACTGTCGGATTTCTTTACGGGTAGGTGCCGGACAAGGCGTGGTCTGCTTGCAACCGACAGAACTTCAAGGCGGCCCGGTTCCGGCATGCGGTTTGCAGGTTCCGGCTTGCGGTTTGCACTAGCGGTTTGCACTGGAACTTAGACTAAAATACGCAGCTTGCGCTAAAAATTGAAACGATGTAGAAGGTGCGCTGGCGATGTGCGGAATGATGGTCCCAAGATCTGCCCCCCTGCACGGGACGCTGCGCAAGCCCCTCGCCCGGGTTGCGCCAGCACCGCGGGTGCGCGCAGGCGCCTTGCGGCGCCGCGCCGCCAGCACCGCTGAGCGAGCGGCCGCTGCCGACGGCCCCGGTCCATGTGAAGCAGCCTGCGCACGAGCCCGGCGGGGCGGTATGCCCCGTCCCGGTGAGCGGCTGCCCAATTTTCGATGCTCCACAACCGGGAGGCGGTCGGTTGGACTTCGCACTGGTCGCGCCCAAGCCAGGTTGGATGGCGCGATCACAATGGCGCGCCCGCCGGAAGAGCATTCCGGCCGCCACGCCGCGCCACGCCGCCCATGCGGTGCCACCCCGGGAACAGAGGACATGCGATGAGCACCCTGCGGCACGTTGTCGTGCTGGGCGGCGGTCCCGCCGGCCTGGCCACTGCGCACGAACTCACTGCGGGCGGGACGCGCGTCACCGTCCTCGAGCGTGAGGGCCATGTCGGCGGCCTGGCGCGGACGATCCACCACAAGGGCTACAAGTTCGACCTCGGCGGCCACCGCTGGTTCACCAAGAACGAGGACCTGAACGACTGGTTCCGCCGCCTGATGGACGGCCATCTTGTGATGGTGGACCGCATCAGCCGGATCTATCACGAGGGGAAGTACTACAATTATCCGATCTCGATCGGCGACCTGGTCAAGAACGTCAGCCCGCTCACCATCGCGCAGATCGGCGCCTCCTTCGCCTGGGCGTCGCTGCGCCAGGCGGCGGGGGGACGACCGGTCGTGACCATGCAGCAGGCCTACACGGCGCAGTTCGGCACCAAGCTGTACGAGATGTTCTTCCGCCGCTACAGCGAGAAAGTGTGGGGGGCGCCCTGCACGGAGCTGTCCGCCGACTGGGTCTCCCAACGCAGCCGCGGCCTCTCCGTCGCCACCCTCGCGCGCGAGGCACTGCTCGGCTCCCGCAAGGACGTCGTCAGCCTGATCGAGCAGTTCATGTACCCGCGCGACGGCTACATGCGGATCTCGGAGCGCATGGCCGAGGACATCACCGCCGCCGGCAACGAGGTGCTGCTCGGCGCGCGCGTCACCGGCGTCGCCTACCGCGGCCCCGCCGACTTCGAAGTCGCCTATATCCGGGACGGCGAGGCGCGCACCATCCAGGCGGACGCGGTGGTGTCCACCATCCCGCTCGGCGTGCTTGCGCGGATCCTGTCGCCGGCCTGCGGCCCCGAGGTGGAGGCCGCCGCCCGCGGGCTGGTCTTCCGCGACCTCATCACGGCCAACGTCATGCTGCGGCGCCGGCGCGTCTCGCCTGACACCTGGCTCTACATCCAGGATTCCGACATCCTGTTCGGCCGCATGCACGAGCCGAAGAACTGGAGCCCGGCGATGGTGCCGGACGACGAGCACACGTCGCTCGTGCTGGAGTGCTTCTGCTCCCGGGGCGACCACATCTGGAGCATGACCGACGAGGAAATCGGCCGCCGCTGCGTCGCCGACCTCGTGAACAAGCTGGGCTTCATCGAGGCCGCGGAGGTCGAGGACATCCAGATCGTCCGCACGCGCGACGCCTATCCGGTTTACGACCTCGACTACACGCGGAAGACCCAGACGATCCAGCGGCACCTCCGGCGCCACGGGGGCCTCCACACCGTTGGCCGCGGCGGCACGTTCCGATACAACAATGCCGACCACTCGATCGAGATGGGCCTGCTGCTCGGCCGCGAGATGCAGGGCGAGGAGGTTGACCACATGGCGGTGAACACCGACCGCGCGTACCAGGAGGTGAAGCGCGCTGGCGAGCAGGGCGGCCACTACCGCCGGCGCAGCGTCCAGGTGGACTAGGGCGAGCCGCGGCGGGACGATGACGGGCCTGGATGCATAGCAGCGCACGCGGCGGCGGACCGGGCGTCGCCATCCTAGGGGCGGGGCTGATGGGGCGCTGGCACGCGCACGCGGCGCGGCGCGCCGGCGCGCGCGTGGCCCTCGTGGCCGACCCCAACCCCGCGCGCGCCGAGGCGCTGGCTCGCCGGCACCCCGGCGCCACCGCGGTGCGCGACGCTGCCGCCGCGCTCCGGCCGGGGCTGGTGGACGCGGCGCACGTCTGCTCGCCGCTCGACACCCACGCGCCCCTGGCCCGGGCCGCCGTCGAGGCCGGAATCCACGCGCTGGTGGAGAAGCCGCTGACCGCCGGCGCGGCCGAGGCCCGCACGCTGCTCGATGCCGCGCGGCGGACAGGCGTCGTGCTCTGCCCGGTGCACCAGGTGGCGTTCCAGGATGGCGTGGCGCGCGCGGCCAGGGCCCTCGGCCGGCTCGGGGCGGTCTCGCGCATCACCTTCGACATCTGCTCGGCCGGCGGGCAGGGCCGATCCGGTGCGGCCCTCGACGAGGTCGTCGCCGACATCCTCCCGCATCCGCTCTCGGTCCTGCTGCGGCTGTGGCCGGACGCCCGGCTCGAGGCAGCGGCGTGGCACGTGCACCACCCCGGTCCGGGCGAACTCCTGCTCAGCGGCGGGCACGCCGGCGCCCTCCTCACCATCGCGGTCAGCACCTCCGCCCGGCCGACCCGCTTTGCGATGGAGGCGCAGTGCCGCGAGGGGGCCGTCCGCCTCGATCTCTTCCACGGCTTCGCCGTCGTCCTGGACGGCCGCACCTCGCGGTTCCGGAAGGCCACCCGGCCCTTCGCGGATGCCGGCCGGACCGCCGCCGCCGCCGCCGTCAACCTGGCCCGGCGCGGCCTGAGCCGCGAGCCCGCCTACCCAGGGCTGCGGAACCTCGTACGGCGCTTCTACGCCGCGGCGGGCGCCGGCGCGCCGCCGCCGATCCGCGATGCCGACATCATTGCCACGGCCGCGGCGCGCGACGACATCCTCGCGCGGCTGTGCCCGCCCACGCCGCGCGATCGCGCGGTGGAGGCGGGCGGCGGGCATGAGCTGCGCCGCAGTCTCGCCAGCGCGGCCGAACGCCCCGTGCCGTGAGATGACCCGGCCGCCGGACCTCACCGTCGTCGTCGTCCCGCTGCTCGGGGGCGACGACCTCGGCGCCTGCCTCGATCTCCTGCCGCTCGGCGGGGTCGAGTGCATCGTCGTCCTTCGCGGCGACATGGCGGCGCAGGGCACGGCCTTGGCCCGGCGCTACCCTGCGGTCCGGTTCCTCGATGCCGGTGATCGGCCGGTTCCCCTCCGAAGGCGCCTGGGCGTCGAGGCGGCGCGCGGCGACCTCGTCGCCCTCCTCGAGGACACGACGCGCCCGGGGCCGGGCTGGTGCGACGCGGTCAGCGCGGCCTTCGCCGACCCGAGGACCGGGGCGGCGGGCGGGCCGGTGCGGATCGCCGAGACGCTGCCCAACCGGTTCCAGGCGCTCGGCTGGAGTGAGTACGGCGCCTTTGAGGCGCGGCGGTTCGCGCGGCTCGCCGCCGCCCACGGGGAGCGGCGCCCCGGTGGCGGCGGACCGTTCGACGTGGCGCGTCTGCCCGGCAACAACATGGCCTTCCGCCGCGCGGCGCTCCTCGAGGTCCTGGGCGGCGGCGGGCGCGGGCTCGTGGAGGGCGAGGCCTTCGCCGCGCTGCGGGCGCGGGGGCTGCGGCTGGTCTGCCACCCGGGGATGTCGGCGACCTACGCCGCACCCGACCACCATGGCGCGGCGCTCGGCGCACGGCTGCGGCACGGCCGGCTCTACGCCGCGGCGCGGGCGGAGGGACGCGGCTGGGCACGGCGCCTCGCCCTCGCCGCGAAGGCGCCGCTGCTGCCCGCCGTGCTCTCCGCCCGCGCCCTGTCCGCCATGGCCGGCACGGTCCGGCCGGCCGCCTTCGCCCCGGTCGCGCTCTGGGTCGGGCTGATGGAGGGGGCGTGGGCGCTCGGCGAGGCGGTGGGCGCCGTGGCGGGGCCCGGGCGGAGCCTGGAGGCGTGGCGCTGATGGAGATCGGCGTGGACGCCACCTGCTGGTGGAACCGCCGCGGCTTCGGGCGCTTCACCCGGGAGCTGCTGACGGCGATGTTCGCCGCGCCGCGGGGCCATCGATTCTGCCTGTTCGTGGACCGGCCGCCGGAACCCGGGATGGAGCGGCCCGGCGTCCGGGTGGTGCGGGTGCCGGTGACCCGGCCGGTGACTGCCGCCGCGGTCGCCGACGACCGGCGCTCGGTGCGCGACGTCTGGCGGTTCGGCCGCGCCGCGGCCGCCGAGCCGCTGGACGTGATGTTCTTCCCCGCCGTCTATTCCTGGTTCCCAGTGCCCGGCCGGGTGCCCACCGCCGTCACCCTGCACGACGCCATCGCCGAGCACTTCCCGCAGCTGATCTTCCCGGACTGGCGCGGGCGGCTGTTCTGGTCGGGCAAGATGCGGCTGGCCAGCCGGCTGGCACGGCGGATCCTGACGGTGTCGCACGCCGCTCGCGAGGAGATCGTGCGCTACGTGGGCGTCCGGCCGGATCGCATCGACGTGATCTGCGAGGGCGCGGACGCGCGGTTCCGGCCGGTGGCCGACCCGGTGCGACGGGCCGCCGCGCGGCGGGCGGCGGGCCTGCCGCCCGGTGCTCGCCTGCTGCTCTACGTCGGCGCGGTGGCGCCGCACAAGAACCTGGGCAACCTGGCTGCCGGGTTCGCCGAGGCCGTGCAGCAGCCCGGGCTCGAGGACGTCCACCTCGCCATCGTGGGCGACCCCGGCGGCGACGGCTTCCACTCCAGCCACGGTGCGCTGGTCCGCCAGGTCGAGGGCGATGCCCGCCTGCGCGGCCGCGTCCATTTCACCGGCTTCGTCGGCGACGACGACCTGGCCGCCCTCTACTCGGACGCGCTGGCGACCGCGTTGCCCTCGTTTTCGGAGGGGTTCGGGCTTCCGGTGCTCGAGTCCATGGCTTGCGGGACGCCGGTGCTGACCGGCGACACCGGCGCGGCGCCGGAGGTGGCCGGCGGCGCTGGCCTGACCTTCGACGCGCGCGATCCGGCCGCGATCGCCCGGCAGATCCGCCGCGCCGCGACCGACCCGGCAACCTGGGAGCCGCTGCGCGCGGCGGCGCAGGCGCGGGCGCGGCACTACAGCTGGGAACGGGCCGCCGAGCTCACCTTCGCCAGCCTTGAGGCTTGCGCGGCGGGCGGCAGGGCGCGCTGATGCGCTTCTGCATGGTCACGACCTTCTACCCGCCCTACCACTTCGGCGGCGACGCGACCTACGTCCGCGCGCTGTCGCGCACCCTGGCCGGCATGGGGCACGAGGTCGAGATCGTGCACTGCGTCGACGCCTACCGCCTCAAGGGCGGGGACCCGCCGGAGGCCGCGCGCGGCGGCGACGGAGCCGAGGACGGCATCACCGTGCACCGCATCGAGAGCCGGTTCGGCCCCCTTTCGCCGCTCGTCACGCAGCAGGCCGGGCACCCCGGGCTGAAGTCGCGGGCGCTGCGCGCGATCCTCGCGCGGCCCTTCGACGTCGTGCACTTCCACAACATCTCGCTGATCGGCGGCCCGGCGGTGCTCCGCTGGAGCCGCGCGCCGGTGACCCTCTACACGCTGCACGAGCACTGGCTGCTGTGCCCGACGCACATCTTCTGGAAGAACGGCACGGCGGCGTGCGACCGGCCGACCTGCTTCCGCTGCAGCATCCGTTCGGGGATCCCGCCGCAGCTCTGGCGCTACACCCCGCTCGCCCGCCGCTCGGTCGCCGCCGCGGACGTGCTGCTCGCGCCGAGCCGGTACACGGCGGACCGCCACCGCGCGGCGGGGTTCGAGCCGCCGATCCGGGTGCTGCCGCTGTTCTCGGCCATCGCGCCGCCGGCTGCCGGACCGGCGCCGCCCCCCCGGCGCCGCCGCGCTTCCTCTTCGTCGGGCGCGTCACCCCGTCCAAGGGCATCGGGGCGCTGGTCGAGGAGTTCGCGGCGCTGCCGGGATACGAGCTGCTGGTCGTCGGCGACGGCGACCTCCGCCCGGCGCTCGAGCGGCGCTACGCGGGGTGCGCGAACATCCGGTTCGCCGGCCGGCTCCCGCAGGCCGACCTCGCGGCGGCCTACCGCGGCGCGACCGCCCTCGTCTTCCCGTCCCTGGCGCCGGAGACCTTCGGCCTGAGCGTCGTCGAGGCCTTCGCCTGCGGCACGCCGGCGATCGTCCGCGACGCCGGGGGGGCGGGCGAGCTGGTGGAGGACACGGGCGGCGGAATCGTCTACCGGACCGGCGGGGAGCTGCGGCAGGCGGTGTCCCGCCTCGCCGGCGACCCGGCGCTGCGCGATGCGCTCGGCCGCCGCGCGCGCGAGGGCTTCCTGCGCCGGTACACGGTCGAGCGGCACATGGACGAGTACCTCGGGCACGTCGGCGCCATTCGCGCGTCGAAGGGCGTCCACTGAGGCGGCGGGAAGGTGCGCGCGATCATCACCTTTCACAGCATCGACCCGGGCGGGTCGGTGCTGTCCTACCCGGCGGAGGCGCTCGACCGGCTGCTCACCGCCCTCGAGCGGTGCGCCGTCCCGGTCCTGGACCTCGACACCCTGCTGCTGCCGGCGACCCCGCGCGGCGTGGCCCTGACCTTCGACGACGGCATCCGCTCGGTGTTCACCGCCGCGCTGCCCGTGCTGCGCAACCACGCGGCGCCGGCGCACCTGTTCCTGACCACGGACGCGGTGGGCGGCACCAACCGCTGGCCGAGCCAGCCGGCCACCGCCCCGACCTTCGAGATGTTGCGCTGGCCGGAGGTGGAGGCGCTGCACCGGGCCGGCATCCGCATCGAGGCGCACACCGCCACCCACCCGGACCTGCGGACCCTGGAGGACGCGGCGGTGGCGGAGGAGTGCGCGCGCGCCGACGCCGCGATCGAACGTCGGCTCGGCCGCCGGCCGCGCTTCTTCGCCTATCCCTACGGCTACAACGACGCCCGCGTCCGCGCCGTCGCCGGCACCCGCTACCGCGCCTGCCTCACCACCGAGATGCGCTGCCTCGGCGGCGAGGAGGTCCCGGCGGCGCTGCCGCGGCTGGACAGCCACTACCTTCGCTCCGGCTGGGTGCTGCGCAACCCGACTGGCCTCTCCAGCCGCTTCTACCTGGCGGCCCGTGGCGCGCTCCGGCGCCTCGGGGGACAACCATGACCGGCGCGCCGCCCTCCCCCGTCGGGCTCTCGATCGTGCTCGCCGTCCAGCACGCGCAGGACAACCTGCCCGACATCCTGGCCGCGCTCCGCCCGGCGGCGCATCCAGGGGTCGAGTTCATCCTCTGCCACACGCCGGCGGACCCCCGCACGCCGGAGCTGGCGGACCTCGGCGGCGGAGGCGGCGGCAACCTGCGCGTCCTGCGCGCGCCCGCGGGCAGCCTGATCCCGCACCTCTGGCGCGACGGCATCCTCGCCGCCCGCGGCGAGCGCGTGGCGACGACCACGGCGCACTGCATCCCGGCCGCCGACTGGGTGGAGCGGCTGGCCGCGGCGGATCTGGAGGGGATCGCGGGGGTCGGCGGCACGATCGGGAACGCGCCGGACTCCGACGCCAAGGGATGGGCGGTGCAGCTGCTGCGCTACGCGCCCTTCGCCCCGCCGCAGGCCGCCCGCGACGTCCACGAGATCGCCGCCGACAACGCCCTGTACCGGCGGGCGGACCTGCTGCGCCATCGCGACCTGCTGGCGCAGGGCTTCTGGGAGCCGTCCTTCCACGCGCGGTTCCGCGCCGAGGGGTTGCGCCTCCGGCTGGACCCGACGCTGCGCGTGACCCACCGGAACCGCTACACGGCCGCGCAATTCGCCGCGATGCGGCTGGCGCACGGCCGCGCCTTCGGCCTTGCCAGGGCGGGCGCCCTGCCGCTGCCGGGACGGCTGCGGCTGGCGCTGCTGTCGCCCGGGGTGCCCCTCGTCCTGCTGCGCCGGATCGTCGCCGCGACCCGCGGCAAGCCGGCCCTGCGCGGGGGCCTGATCCGCGGCGCGGGCTGGCTGGCGGTGTTCCTGCTGAGCTGGAGCGCGGGCGAGGCGCGCGGCTACGCGGCGAGCCTCGTGCCCGGCCGGGGCGGGCGCGGCGCCGGGGGGCGGATCGGGGACCGGCCGGACAGCGGCGGGAGCGGAAGGTGACGGCGATGCGCGAGCCACCAGCAGACGGGCCGGGCGCCCGCGTGGAGATCACGGCGGTGATGCCGGCCTTCAACTGCCGCGCCTTCCTCGAGCGCACCCTGCCGCCGCTGCTCGAGATGCGCCGCCACGGCGATGTCCAGGAAGTGCTGGTGGTGGACGACGGCTCCACGGACGGCACCGCGGCCGCGGCAGCGGCGATGGGCGCGCGCGTCATCGCCTCCGGCGGCCACCGGCGCGGCCCCGGGGCGGCCCGCAACGAGGCAGCCCGCGTGGCGCTGGGGGACGTGCTCTGGTTTGTCGACTCCGACGTCGTCGCCGCGCCGGGAGGGCCGCGGCAGATCCGCTGCGCGCTGGCCGAGCCCGGCGTCGTGGCCGTGTTCGGCTCCTACGACGACCGGCCGCCGGCGCCGAACCTGCTGTCGCAGTACAAGAACCTCGTGCACCACCACCAGCACCAGGTCGGCCGGCGCGAGGCCTCGACCTTCTGGGCCGGGTGCGGCGCGGTTCGCCGGGACGCCTTCCTGGCGGCCGGCGGCTTCGACGTGGCGCGCTTCCCGAAGCCCTCCATCGAGGACATCGAGCTCGGCTACCGGCTGCGCGCGGCGGGCGGCCGGATCCTGCTGTGGCCCGGCCTGCAGGGCACGCATCTCAAGGTCTGGCGCCTGCGCAACCTCGTCGAGACCGAGGTGTTCCAGCGTGCCCTGCCCTGGTCCCGGCTGCTGCTGGCCGGCGAGGGCCCGGGCGGCGACCTGAACGTCGGCGTGGCCGAGCAGGTCCGCGCGCTGATCGCGTGCGGGCTGGTCGCGGCGCTCGGCGCGGCGGTGGTCGGGCTCGCGTCCTGGTGGCTGCCGGCGGCGCTGGCAGCCGTGGCCTTCGCCGCCAACCTCGACCTGTTCGCGCTGCTGGCGCGCCGCGGCGGGGTGGGGCTCGGGCTGTTCGGGATCCTGTTCCACCAGCTCTACTACCTCTACAGCACGGCGGCCTATGCCTGGTGCTGGGCCGAGGCGCGGCTCCTCCGGCGTCGCCCCGCAGCGCCGCGCCTTGGCGCCGCCGGGCCATGATGCCCGTCCAGGCGGACCGGTGCGACGGCCGGGCCGGGCCGGGCCTGGGCGAGGTGGGGGGGACGACGGACGTCGCGCATGCGACACGCCGCGGCGCGCTCGCCTCCGCCGCGCTCCTGCTCGGATCGGGCTGCGCCGGGGGCCGCGTGTCCTCGGCGGAGGTCGTCGTGGACGCCGGCACGCGGCACCAGACGATGCAGGGCTGGAGCACGCAGGAACGGTTGTGGGACGACCCGCACCTGACCGAGACGTACCGCCCGCCGCGCCCCGGCGAGGAGCCTTTCGGGCGCTCCGCCGTCGATATCCCGGCCGCTGCGCGCGAGGAGATGCTGCGCCGGATGTACCGCGAGCTCGGCCTGACGCAGGTGCATGTGGTGATGGACAAGGGCGGCCAGCCGCAGCGCGACGGGCCGCAGGATTTGCGCTGGAAGAACAGCGACGGGCACACGGACTGGGTCCGCGCGGCGCAGCCGCACGGACTGCGGAGCTGGGGCCTGTTCTTCCACCAGACCGAGGACTGGATGAGCCGGACGGACCCCACCGACCTCTTCGAGTGGGAGATGGTGCGGCTGCGGCGGTGGAAGGCGCTCGGCGCCGAGCCGCACCTCGTCTTCCCCTTCAACGAGCCGAGCTACAACCAGAGGCGCTGGGTGGCATCCCCGGACTACGTGCGCGAGCTCGTCCGCAAGCTCGGGCGTGCCTTCGCGCGCGAGGGTTTCCGCACCGCGATCGTCGCGCCCGAGGATCTCAACCCGCAGCTCGGCCTGCGGCAGCTCGAGGTGCTGATGGCGGACGAGGAGGTGCGCGGCTACGTGGCCGTCATCTCGACGCACCTCTATGGCGGCGTCAACGCGGAAGGGGCGCGGGCGCTGGCGCGGATGCGCGACCGCTACGCGCGGCCCCTCGGCAAGCCGCTCTGGATGACCGAGTTCTTCCGCGGCTCCGGCGGCCTCGGCGGCAGCGCGCTCGCCTACGCGGCGCTGATGCACGACCTGATCGCCGCCTACGACGTGTCGCACGTGAACTATGAATGGGCGTACTTCGGGCAGTGGGCGGATGCCAGGACCCACTTCTTCCACATCACCCACGACCGGGGGAACACCTACACGGGCTACACCGTGGACAAGGCGTACTACGCCTTCGGCCAGTTCTCCCGCTTCGTGCCGCCGGGCGCCGTCCGCATCGCGGCCGAATCCAGCGTGCCGGGCCTCAAGGTCACGGCGTTCGACCTCGGCGACGCCGAAGACGATGGCGGCATCGCCGTTGTCGCGATCAACAACACCGGCCGCGACGTCGCCGCGCGGGTCGAGGTCGCCGGCGCGCCGGTGGAGGCCGTCCTGGCTGCCGCCCGGACCTCTGCGCGCGAGGACGGAGCGCCGGTCGCCCGGCCCGCCGTTTCGGCGGGGCGGCTCTCGACGACCTTCCCGGCGAGCAGTGCCACCACCCTCGTCGTCGGCGCGGCGCCCGCCGGGGCGCGGGCGGCGCCGCGCCCTCCGCGCCTGGATCTGGCCCGGCCGTGACCGCTGCCAGGAGCGTCCTGCGCGCGGCCCGCCGCGGCAACCACCGGCCGAAATCCGTGTGCGACGCAGAGACGGCTCCGACGAGCTCCGCGCCGCAGGACACTCGGTCCAGCGCCACTCGAGATGTCCCCTGTGGGAACGTTTCGCAAAAAAAGTACTCTCTCTACGGCAAGCGCCGGCTCGCGGGAGGCTCTAGGACACGGCCATGCTGAACCGGGAGGACGTCGCCATGGGATACTCTGTGAATGCCAACAAAATCAGGAAGCTGCGGCGGCTATGTCAACACGTCGAAAACTGGCCACGGACGCTCCTCGACCACCTGAAAATCACAAAGAAGGAATACATTTGCAAAATGAAGAATGGATTAAAGTTGCGCGTCAGGGGCGGCAGTGACGATCGGCACATCGTCTTCGAAGTCTTGGTTCAGGGTATTTATCCTGTGAAGATCGCTTCCGGGGATGTAGTGGTTGACGTTGGCGCGCAGATCGGTTGTTTCGCAATCTGGGCTGCCCACCAGGGCGCGCACGTTTTTGCCTTCGAGCCTTTTCCGGAAAATTTTAAGGTGCTGAAGGCAAACGTTGCGATGAACGGCCTCAAGAACGTCGAAGCCCTGCCCTATGCAGTGGCCGCGACGTCTGGGACGCGAAGAATGCTCCTGCCAACCGATCCGTCGCACTCAGGCCGTTACAGCTTGTACCGAGGGACCGCGGATCAAGCAGTGGATGTGGCTTCGATTTCGCTCGACGATTTTTTGCGCGAACACGAGCTGGACCATGTGGATTTGGTAAAACTTGACTGCCAGGGGAGCGAGTACGAGATCGTATATGGTCTGCGGGCCGATACGCTTGCCAAGATTCGCTGCCTCGTCGTCGAATGCGAGCGCTTCGATCAGCCGGAGGCTTGGTCGGTCGAGGCCCTAGGCCGCTTTCTTTCGGAGCGTGGATTCGGCGTCCACATTGACGGTGGCATCTGCTTGGCGCGTCGAGGGTAAGCGTGTGTCGAGAGCCGATGTCGCATACTCAAGAGGCGCCGACCTGCCGCTGCGTGGTCAACCGTGGCACCGCGCATCTGGCCCGGGTCAGCCGAGGACGGACGGGAGCACGGACGGGAGCCCTTGGCTGGCGATCCGTACGCCAGGAGGACATCACCGTGGCCGGGCGGCGTCTTCGGGCGCCGCGGGAACGAGGCGTGCCGCCTCCGCGGCGTGCGTGTCGGGATGTCCCGGGTGAGCGGCGGCAGGTCGGATGCTGAGGGAGCGGTTCGATGAAGCTCGATGAGCCCGGCGGTGCCGACCACGCGCGCGGGGCGGCCAGCGAAACGATCCGCTTCGCCACCCCCGCCCCGTTCGCCTGGTGCTGCCCGCGCTGCCGCGGGGCGCTGGCGGCCGAGGGCCTGGACGCGACCGCCTGCGCCGCCTGCGGCACGCGCTACGCCTGCGTCGGCGGCATCCC
>ERZ1066121.1522-NODE-1522-length-16761-cov-7.286783_pt1 | contig 16761 bp, 15 predicted proteins | sample MGYA00382768_ERZ1066121 | MGnify/ENA primary metagenome ERZ1066121 (study PRJEB33369, sample SAMEA5778351) | biofilm metagenome | biome: Industrial cooling water; feature: Water cooling tower basin; material: Biofilm | place: United Arab Emirates | collected... | reverse complement strand
GAGCTGGGCGCGATGGGCTACAAGTTCCAGTTCGTGACGCTCGCGGGCTTCCACCAGCTCAATCACGGCATGTTCGAGCTCGCGCGCGGCTACAAGGACCGCGGCATGGCGGCTTATTCGGAGCTGCAGCAGGCCGAGTTCGCGTCCGAGGCCGACGGTTACACCGCCACCCGCCACCAGCGCGAGGTCGGCACCGGCTATTTCGACCTGGTCGCGACCGCCGTCTCGGGCGGCGAAGCCAGCACCACCGCGCTCGCCGAAAGCACGGAAGCCGACCAGTTCAAGAAGGACGCGGCCTGACAGCTTCTCCCGGCCCTGTTGAGAAACCGCCCGTATCGAGCGAAGTCGAGGTTCCGCCCGTATCGAGCGAAGTCGAGATACGCTTCTCGACTTCGCTCGAAGCGGACGGGACGGGGGCTTTCCTAGTGGGAAAAGGCCTGCTTAGCTTCGCAGATGCCCGACCGCTCCACCCGCCTGCGCTCCATCGTCGGCGGGTCGGCGGGCAATCTCGTCGAATGGTATGACTGGTACGCCTACTCCGCCTTCGCGCTCTACTTCGCCTCCGCCTTCTTCCCCGGCGACAACCGCACGCTCGAGCTGCTGAACACCGCGCTTGTCTTCGCGATCGGCTTCCTGGTCCGCCCGATCGGCGGCTGGCTCATGGGTGTCTATTCAGACCGCCACGGCCGCAAGGCAGGGCTGACGCTCTCCGTCACCTTGATGTGCGCAGGCAGCCTCGCGATCGCGCTCACCCCCACCTATGCCCAGATCGGCGCCGCCGCGCCCGTCATCCTCACGCTCGCCCGCATGGCGCAGGGCCTCAGCCTCGGCGGCGAATACGGTGCGAGCGCGACCTACATGGCCGAGATGGCGGGCCGCCGCCGCCGCGGCTTCTGGTCCAGCTTCCAATACGTCACGCTGATCGGCGGCCAGCTTACCGCGCTTGCCTTGCTGGTGCTGCTCCAGTCACTGCTGACGGAAGCGCAGCTCGATGCCTGGGGCTGGCGCATCCCCTTCGCCATCGGCGGCCTGCTCGCGGTGGTCGTGTTCTGGCTGCGCCGCCGCCTCGTCGAGACCGAGAGTTTCCGTAACGCGCGCACGGCCGGTCTCCCCCGCTCGGGCGCGCTCACCCTGTGCCGCGACCATCCGCGCGAGGCGGTCACCGTCATGACGCTCACCGCGGGCGGCACGCTCGCCTTCTACGCGTACTCCATCTACATGCAGAAGTTCCTCGCCAACACGAGCGGCTTCTCCCGCGAGACGGCGAGCGGCATCATGACCGCCGCGCTGCTGGTCTTCATGCTGCTCCAGCCCGCGATGGGGGCCTTGTCCGACCGGATCGGGCGCAAGCCGCTGCTCGTCGGCTTCGGCGTGCTCGGCCTCCTCTGCACCTGGCCCGCCTTTGTCGCGCTCGAGCAGGTGCAAAGCCCGGCCGCGGCGCTCGCGATCGTGATCGGGCTGCTCGTCGTGAACTCGGGCTACAGCGCGATCTCGGGCGTGGTGAAGGCCGAGATGTTCCCCGCGCACATCCGCGCGCTCGGCGTCGCCTTTCCTTATGCGGTCGCCAACGCCCTGTTCGGCGGCACCGCCGAGCCGCTCGCGCTCTGGCTCAAGAGCACCGGGTGGGAGCGCGGCTTCTACCTCTACGTGTCGCTCGTAATCGGCGTGTCGCTCGTCACCTATCTCCGCATGCCCGATACGCGCGTCCACAGCCGCATCGTGGAGGACTGACCGTTCACCGCCGCCGCGCAGCCTGCTACGGCCGGGCTGCGCGTGACGAAAAGCGCGCCGGCCCGGTAGAGCGCCGCCTCCGCGTCCTTCCGGTCGAGATCGACGATCAGCATTCGCCCCGCCGGGTCCGCCCACAGCAGCGGCGCGCCGGCGGCCCGCGCCAAGTTGACGGCATCGGCCGCACGGCCCGCCGGCGGCAGCAGCACGAGCGCGCTGCGGCTTCCCGGCGGCGGCCGGAGCGCAAGCCCGGCGCAGACGAGCGCGAGCACCGCCGTCACGGCTCCGGCCCTGCGTCCGCCGCCGCCACCCGGCCGGCGCAGCAGCGACCAGGCGATGGCCAGCGGCACGAGCGCGAAGGCGCCCAGCCAGCCCAGGTCATAGGCCAGCGGATCGGGCACGTTCACCCGGATACGGTGAATGCCGAGCAGCCAGTGGAAGCCGACCACGTCCACCAGGTTCCACACGCCGAAGCCGAGCAGCACGAACCCCGCCACGCGCCGCGCGCCCGCTTGGGGGAGCGCCGCCCGGTGCCGCCACAGCATCAGCAGGCCGGCTGCGGTCACGCCGTACATCAGCAGGTGGAACAGCCCGTCCGCCAGGATCTGCGTCCCCAGGTCGCGAAACACCGCGCCGGGCACCAGGCTCAGCAGATGGTGCCATTGCAGCACCTGGTGCAGCAGGATGCCATCGAAAAAGCCGCTCAGGCCGAAGCCGATCACGAACAGGGCAAGCGGGAGCGACGAGCGGAGCATGCCGGCACAACGCCCGAGAGCTCCGCCGGGCCGCCCCGCAATAGCACTAAGGCAGATTAGCGGCCGGCGATCCGCGCAGCCGCACGGCCGGGCGGTGCGTTGCAGGCTTGACCGATCCGGAGGCAATCATGCGGCTTCTTCTCCTGTTTCCGGCGCTTGTGGGCCTCGCGGGGTGCGCGACCGGCCAGCTTGCGCGGTCCGACCAGCGCGCGCTCGCCGGACGCGTCTATGTCGTGACCGGCGCATCGAGCGGCTTCGGCCGCGGCGTGGCAGAGCTGCTCGGCGCGCACGGGGCCCATGTCGTGCTCGCGGCGCGCCGGCAGGCGGAGCTCGACAAGGTCGCCGCCATCGTCGCCGCGCGCGGCGGGCAGGCGCTGGTCGCGCCGACCGACGTCAGCGACGCGGACGCGGTCGCGCGGCTCGCGGCGGCCGCCGTCGCGCGCTTCGGTCGGATCGACGTATGGATCAACAATGCGGGCGTGGGCGCGATCGGCCCGTTCGAACGCATCCCGGCCGCCGATCATGCGCGCGTCGTGGACGTCAACTACAAGGGTGTCATCTTCGGGTCGGCCGAGGCCTTGCGCCTGTTCAAGGCGCAGGGCCGGGGCGTGCTGGTCAATATCGGCTCGGTCGAAAGCCGCATTCCGCTCGCCTACCATGCAAGCTATGCGGGCACGAAGCATGCGGTGCTGGGCCTGAGCGAGGCGATTGCCGAAGAGCTGCGCCTGGCCGGGGTCGGGCGGGCGATCCGCGTGACCACCGTCCTGCCCTGGGCCGCCGACACGCTCTACTGGCAGAACACGGCCAACTATAGCGGCCGGACCCCGCGCATGGTGCTGATGGACCCGCCCGAGACGGTGGCGCGCGCGATCGTCCGCGCCTCGCTCCACCCGCGCCCGCGCGTCGCGGTCGGCTGGAAGGCCAAGGCCGCACTGACCGCACATGCCCTGCTGCCCGACGTCGCCGAAGCGGTGGCGGCCGACGTCTCGCACCGCGCCCAGATGCGCGACGCGCCGCCCGCCCCCGACACGCCCGGCTCGCTCCACACGCCCGACCCGGCCGCGACCGGCGTCTCCGGAGGCAATCGCGCCCGCATCAAAGCTGAGGACGCCGCCCGTACCCCGCCGCCCCGCGGCGAAAGCTAACCACGTCTCCGCGCCTCCGCGTGAAAAATCTTCTTCCTGCTTCGGGCCTTCGCGTCGTCGCGTATACCACCCGACTCTTCACGCCCGGAACGTCGCCCAATCTTCCAGCGGCGCGCGTTCGCTGCGCAGGCGGTTAGCGGGCTCCTCCGGGTCCTCCCAGCCGATCGCCATGCCGCAGAACAGCATGCGCTCGGGTGGGGTGCCCAGGAACTGCGTCACCGTTTGGGGGAACATCGCCCAGCATTCCTGCGGGCAGCTCGCAAGGCCGCGATCGACCAGCAGCAGCATGACCGTCTGGAGGAACATGCCCAGGTCCGACCATTGTGCGGAGCCCATGCCGCGTCCCACCGTGCAGAACAGCGCGACCGGTGCGCCGAAGAAGGCGAAGTTGCGCGCGAACCACATCCGCCGCCCCGCCTTGTTGTCGCGCGGTATGCCGAGATGGCCGTACAGCGCCTCGCCCACCGCCGCGCGCCGTGTCGAATACGGGTCGTCCAGCACGCCCGGATAGATCGGGTATTCGGGCGTCTCCTGATGTCCGGCCATCAGCTTGGCGGCCACCTCGCGCTTGAACCCGTCCAGCGCGGCGCCGCTGACCACGTCGATGTGCCACGGCTGGAGGTTGCCCCCGGACGGCGCGCGTGCCGCCAGCGCCAGCACCTCGCGGATCACTGTCATATCTACCGGCCGGTCGGTGAAGCCCCGAACGGAGCGGCGGGCAAGCACGGCTTCGCTGACGGTCATCGCACGATCTTGCAGTCGTTGAACGAAGCTGTCGAGCGTCACAGCGGGTGCTGCACTGCACAATCGTTTCGCACCTGCGGAACTTTCGTGATAGGCTGCCGTTATCTTGGGTTGTTCACCGCAATCAGGCCCACTCGCGATATGACCGACATCGCTCGATCATTCCTGCCCCGCGCGCGCGCGATCGGACGCGTCGCGTTGATCGGCAACGCGCTGCCGCGGCGGTGCGGGCTTGCGACCTTCACCAGCCATGTCGCCGACGCGCTCGGCCAGCGCTTTCCCGAGCTCGCGGTCGATCATTACGCGATCGACGACGGCACGGGTGTTACCTATCCGGACGGCGTTGCGACGATCGCGATGTACGATCCGGCCGCCTACCGCGCTGCCGCCGGCCGCATCCAGGCGGCGGGCACAGACGTCATCTTCCTCCAGCACGAGTTCGGCATCTTCGGCGGCGAGGCCGGGGAGATGATCTTCGACCTGATCGGTCGCACCAGCCTGCCGGTCGTGTCGATGCTGCATACGGTGCTCGAAGCTCCAAGCGCGGCCGAAGAGCGCGTGTTCCGCCGCCTGCTCGACCGCTCCGCCCGGCTGATCGTGATGGCGGAGCGCGGGCGCACCCTGCTCCGCACCCGCTACGGCGTCGACGATGCGCGCATCGCGGTGATCCCGCACGGCGTGCCCGACCGGAGCTGGCGCTCGCCCGAGATCGCCAAGCCCGCATTCGGGACGGAGGACCGCACGGTCGTCATGACCTTCGGCCTGCTCGCGCCCGACAAGGGCGTGCAGTACATGATCGAGGCGCTGCCCGCGTTGGTCGAGGCCCACCCCACGCTCCTCTACCAGATCGTGGGCGCGACCCATCCCAATCTCGTCCGGCACGAGGGCGAGGCCTATCGCGAGCGGCTCGTCGCGCTCGCCGAGTCGCTCGGCGTGTCGGCCCATGTCGAGTTCGTGAACGCCTTTCTCGAACAGGACGAGCTGCTCGACCGGCTCCAGGCGGCCGACCTTTACGTCACGCCCTATCTCAACATGCAGCAGGTCACCTCGGGCGCGCTGTCCTATGCGGTCGCGGTCGGCAAGGCGGTCGTGTCCACCCCCTATCTCCACGCACAGGAGATCCTGGACGACGGGCACGGCGTATTCGTGCCCGCGCGCGATCCCGCCGCGCTCGCGAAGGCGGTGGGCGCGCTCCTGTCCGATCCCGCGCGCCGGGCCGAGCTCGCCGCGCGCGCTTATGCCCGCGGCCGGTCGATGATCTGGAGCCGTTTTGCCGAGCGCGCGATGGAGGCGTTCGCCGCCGCCGCGCAGGCCGATGCCGGGCTGCGTCCGGCCCAGGCCGATGCGCGCCGCCTGCTGCCGCTCAGCCTGGAGGGCGTCGAGCGCATGTCGGACGGCACGGGCATGCTCCAGCACGCGATCTACTCGGTGCCCGACCGCAATCACGGTTACTGCATCGACGACAATGCGCGCGCGCTGATCCTGATGTGCACCGCCGACACGCTCCCGCGCGACCGGCGGCTCAAGCTCGCGGGCACCTACGCCGCCTTCATCGAACATGGCTGGAACCCCGATCGCGGGCGCTTCCGCAACTTCATGGCCTTCGACCGCAGTTGGTGCGAGGCGGTCGGCTCCGACGACTCGAACGGCCGCGCGCTGTGGGCGCTCGGGGTCGCCGCCGCCTCCGCGCCCTCCCAGGCGCTGCGCGGCTGGGCGCAGCACCTGTTCGACCGCGCTGCCCCGCTTGCCGAGGCGCTCGACAGCCCGCGCACGCTCGCCTTTTGCGCGCTGGCGGGCGAGGCGATGCTCGCCGCTCACCCGTCGCACGATCGCGCCCGCGCCATGCTCGCGCGCGCGGGCGACACGCTGTCTGGCCTCCTCGCCTGCGCCTCGCGCCCCGGCTGGTGCTGGTTCGAATCCGTGCTCGCCTATGACAATGCCCGGCTGCCCCAGGCGCTGATCGCCGCGGGCCGCGCGCTCGGGCGGCGCGACTGGCTCGACCCAGGGCTCGAGGCACTCGCCTGGCTCTGCGCCGTCCAGACCGACGCGTCGGGCCACTTCCAGGCCGTCGGCACCGACAGCTTCGGCCGGCCTTACGCCCCGCCGCTCCCCTTCGACCAGCAGCCGCTCGAGGCGCAGGCGACTGTCGAGGCCTGCGCCGCCGCCGAGCGCTTGACGGCCGGGGCCGAGGCAGAGCGCTGGTCCGCCGAGGCGTGGCGCGCCTATCGCTGGTTCTCGGGCGCGAACGCGCTCGGCCTCCCTGTCGCCACCCCCGGCGACGGCGGCTGCCATGACGGGCTGATGCCGGGCGGCGTCAACGCCAACCAAGGGGCCGAATCGATCCTCGCGCTCCAGCTCGCAAGTGTCGCGATTTCGGGTCTTTCCTCCGCCGTCGCGCCCGCTAAGAAAACGCGCGACGTCGCCTGAGCTGGTTCGGGGCGGCTGACGGATAGGGAGTCCGCCCGCCCATGCTCAGCAGGCACACGCTTCCGCTGCGGCTGACGGCCGACCCGTCGCGCGTGGCGCTGCGCCCGTTCCACCTCGCCTGGCAGTCGAACGATGCCGAGCCCGGCCGCGCCGCGCGCCTGCTCGATGCGGTGCTCGCGCTGTCCGACGACGAGATCCATGCCACGCTCCGGCTCGTGCTCGCTGATTTCGAGACGCGCCACTGGATGACCGCGCGCGTCTTCCTGACCCGTTGCGCGCAGATCGCCGCCTTGCTCGGCCGCGACCTGTCGGGCCTGTCGCGCGAGCGCCGGCAGCTGATCGGCGCCTATTTCTGCCACGAATATTCCTACGCCGCCGCCGCGCTCATGAACCCCAGCGTCGTGCCGCACCCCGATCAGTCGGGGCTGCAGCCCGGCACCTGCCGCATCGTGCTGTCGCTCCGCGCGGTGGGGGAGGGGCACATCAGCTCCATCGCTTTCCGCGAAGGCCTGATCGACGAAGAGGGCGCGCTCGATCTCTTTCCCGAGCCGCCCTTCGCCACCGCCGCGGGCGCGTGGCATGCCGACGGCACGCTCGGCGAGGTGGACGGCCCCGTCGCGATCGAGCGCCATCCCGATTCCAGCCTGTCGGGCACCGTCCTCTTCCCCATGACGGCGGCGCAGCGCAACGGGCTCGAGGATCTGCGCCTCACCCATTTCACCCATGCCGACGGCACCCGCGAATATATCGGCACCTACACCGCTTATTCGGGCCGCGACATTCGGTCGGAGCTGCTCCGGACGACCGATTTCCGCTCCTTCACCCTCGCGCCCATCGCGGGCCGCGCCGCGCGCAACAAGGGCATGGCGCTGTTCCCGCGCACCGTCGGAGGCGGCTATGCGATGATCGGCCGCCAGGACGGCCAGAACCTCTTCCTGCTCCGCTCGGACGCGCTCGACCGGTGGGAAGATGGCGAGCTGCTGCTCAAGCCCGCTTACCCGTGGGAGTTCATCCAGATCGGCAATTGCGGCCCCCCGATCGAACTCGATCAGGGCTGGCTGCTCCTCACCCATGGCGTCGGCGCGATGCGCAAATATTCGGTCGGCGCCATCCTTCTCGACAAGGACGATCCGTCCCGGGTGCTCGCGCGCAGCCGCGAGCCGATCCTCGCCGCGCGCAACCAGGATCGCGAGGGCTATGTGCCCAACGTCGTCTACACCTGCGGCGCGATGAAGATCGGCGACAGCCTGTTCGTGCCCTTCGGTCTCGCCGACAGCGCGGTCGGCTTTGCCTTCGCGCCGATCGCAGAGGTCCTCGCGGCGCTCACGTGAGCGCGCGCGGATCGCGTCGGGCTCGAAACGGTTTCCTCCCGGCGGCGCTTTGATTAAGCAGGCGCAGATTTGGGAGGATTTATGGACGCGCTGGTATCGACGGACTGGCTGGAAAAGGAACTGCAAGCGCCGGACCTGCGCGTCGTCGATGCCACCTGGCTGATGCCGGGCGAAGGCGATGCGGCCGCCGCGTTCGAGCAGGCGCACATTCCCGGTGCGGTGTTCATGGACCTGCAGGAGCTGGCCGACACGAACACCAGCCTGCCCAACATGCTGCCCCCGCCCGAGAAATTCGCGAGCCGCATGCAGACGCTTGGCCTTGGCGACGGCAGCCGCATCGTGGTCTACGATCAGTCGCCCTATCGGAGCGCGGCGCGCGCCTGGTGGATGCTCCGCACGTTCGGCGCGCACGATGTGGCGATCCTCGACGGCGGCTTCGCCAAGTGGCGGAGCGAGCTGCGGCCGACCGAGAGCGGGCGCCCGTCGGTGCGCCACCGCCACTTCACGGCCTGGAACGATGCCAAGGGCGTGCGCACGCTCGACCAGATGAAGGCCAATGTCGGCACGCGGGACGAGCAGGTCGTCGACGCGCGCGGCGTCGCGCGCTTTACCGGCCAGGCGGTGGAGCGCGCGGGCGTGTCGCCCGGGCGCATCCCCGGCTCGCGCAACGTGCCGCACGATACGCTCCTCAACCCCGACGGCACCTTTAAGACGGGCGACGCGCTCCGCGCCGCCTTTGTCGAGGCGGGCATCGATCTCGACCGGCCGATCGTCGCCACCTGCGGCTCGGGCATGACCGCGGCGGTGCTGGTGTTCGGCCTCCACCTGCTCGGCAAAGACGCCGCGCTCTACGACGGCTCCTGGAGCGAATGGGGTGCCGACCCGAGCACTCCCAAGGAGACGGGAGCGGTGGCGTGAACCTTTCCCCTCCACGCCTTCGTGGAGGGGTCAGGGGTGGCTCTTCTTATCTGAGCGCAGCAAGAACCACCCCCAGCCCCTCCAGCAAGGGCCGGAGGGGAGCCGCGCTTTGCCCTCGAAGCGCATGAGCCGTCCCAAACCCCCCACCACCCTTGTCACGGCAGGCCGCCGCCCCGAATGGACCGGCGGCATCGTCAACCCGCCCGTCTACCGCGCCTCGACCATCCTCTACGAAAGCTGCGCCGATCTGGCTGCGCGGCAGCGCGACACGCATCACCGGCTCTATTACGGCCGGCGCGGTACACCCACCCAGTGGTCGCTCGCCGACGCGCTGACCGAACTCGAGCCCGGCGCGGAGGGCACTCTCCTCTACGGGTCGGGCGTCGCGGCGGTCGCGACCGCGCTCTTGGCCGTCCTGTCGCCGGGCGACGAGCTGCTGATGGTGGACAGCGCCTATGAGCCGACGCGCAGCCTGTGCGAGGGCCTGCTCAGGCGCATGGGCGTCGTCACCCGCTATTACGATCCGCTCATCGGGACCGGGATCGCCGACCTGATCGGCCCCGCCACCCGCGCGCTGTTCATGGAAAGCCCGGGCAGCCTCACCTTCGAGGTGCAGGACGTGCCGGCCCTGTGCGCGGCGGCAGGGGCGCGGAGCGTGGTTACCCTGCTCGACAACACCTGGGCCACGCCGCTCCTCTTCCCCGCGATCGCGCACGGCGTCGACCTGTCGATCCTGTCCTGCACCAAATACGTGGTCGGCCATTCGGACGCGATGCTGGGCTCGGTCACCGCCGCGCCCGGCCTGTGGGCAAAGCTGCGCCAGACAACCTATCAGCTCGGCCAGCAGGCCGCGCCCGACGACGCCTTTCTGGGCGCGCGGGGCCTGCGCACCATGAGCGTCCGCCTCGCCCGGCACCACGAAAGCGCGCTCGCCGTCGCGCGCTGGTTGGCCGACCAGCCGCAGGTCGCGCGCGTGCTCCACCCCGCTCTGCCCGGCTGCCCCGGCCACGAGCTTTGGCGGCGCGACTTCAAGGGCGCGTCGGGCCTGTTCGGTTTTGTCCTGAACGGCGGCGACGCAACCGCCCGCGCGCGCCTGATCGACGGGCTGGAGCTGTTCGGCATCGGCTTCAGCTGGGGCGGCTTCGAAAGCCTCGTCATCCCCGCCGATCCCGCCCCCTTGCGCGTGGCGACGCGCTGGGCGGTCGAAGGCCCGCTCGTGCGCCTCCATATCGGCCTCGAAGATCCGGACGATCTGATCGCCGACCTCGCCGCCGGCCTCGACCGTTTTGCCGCTGACCCAAGCTGAACGGATCGTTCCGCCTCGGTTCAGCCGCTTTCCCCCAATTTCCGCCCCCTGGGCCGGGTCGTTCTTCCGGCTCGAAGCGTAAGGAAGGAGTTGGGGTATGACCTTGTTCAAGAAGGTGACCTCGGGTCTGGTCGCGGGTGCCGCGTTGCTGACGGTGGCAAGCCCGGCCGAGGCACAATGGCGGCGGCGCGGCGGCGGTGACCGCGCCGCAATCGCGATCGGCGCGGGCGCGCTCGGCGTCGCGCTCGGCGCAGCGGTCGCGTCGGGCAACCGCTGGGATCGCGGCTGGCGCGGCGACCGCTGGGACCGCGGCTGGAACGGTGGCGGCCGTTGGAACCGCTGGGACGGCGGCTGGCGCGGTCGCGGGGCCTGGGACGATCCGCGCTGGGGCGGCGGCTGGGGCGATCCGCGTTTTGGGGGCGGCTGGCGCGGCCGCGGGCGCACCCAGTGCTGGCGCGAGCGGGTCTGGGACGATTGGAGCGGCCGCTGGCGCCGCGTCCGCGTCTGCGACCGCTTCTGACCTGACGTCCCCCAAGCGGCGCGACCGGCCCGGCGCGCCGCTTGGAAGCCGGGCAACGACCCGCTATGCCCGCGCCATGGAGCGGCTGGACGGGGGCTCGGCACTTCCGCCGGCACTGCGCGGCGGGGTGGTCGCGCTCGGGAACTTCGACGGATTTCACCTGGGCCACCAGGCCGTGGTCGGGCGCGCGGTCGATCGGGCACGCGCGGAGGGCCGCCCCGCGCTTGTCGCGACCTTCGATCCGCACCCGGTGCGCTACTTCAACCCCGCCGCGCCGCCCTTTCGCCTGACCACGCTCGACCAGCGTGAGCGGCTGTTCGCCGCGGCCGGTGCCGATGCGATGATCGTGTTCCGCTTCGACGGCGCACTCGCCGGCCTCACCGCCGAGGCGTTCGTGGCGGAGCGGCTGGCCGGGCTGTTCGGCGCGGCGGCGGTGGTCACGGGCGAGGACTTTACCTTCGGCCGCGCGCGCGGCGGGACCGCGCAGGTCTTGGGCCTACTCGCGGCGCAGCACGGCATGGCCGCCGAGGCGGTCGCGCCCGTCGCGCTGGGCGGCGAACCCGTCTCGTCCAGCCGCATCCGCGATGCGCTCCGGCAGGGCGATTGCGCGACGGCCGCGCGCCTCCTCACCCGTCCGTTCACGATCGAGGGCGTGGTGCAGCCGGGCGACCAGGTCGGGCGCACGATCGGCTATCCGACGGCCAACCTGGCGCTCGATCGCTATCTGCGTCCGCGCTACGGCATCTATGCCGTGCGCGCGCGGCTCGCCGACGGCCGCCTATTCGGCGGGGCCGCCAATCTCGGCATCCGTCCGACCTTCGAGCCGCCCAAGGAGCTGCTCGAAACCTTCCTGTTCGACTTCGACGAGACGCTCTACGGCCAGACGCTCGCGGTCGAACTCCATGCCTTCCTGCGCCCCGAAGCGCGCTTCGACGGCTTGGATGCGCTCAAGGCGCAGATGGCGCGCGACTGCGACGAGGCGCGGCGGGTGCTGGAGGGGCGCTAGGCGGCCACGCTTGCGGGCGCGGGCACCAGCGCATCGAGGAACTGCCGGGCGCTCGCTGCCCAGGTGAAGCTTTGTCCGTAGGCGGCGCACGCCTGGCGGTCGCGGGTCAGCGCGGCGGCGATCGCTTCGTCGAGATCCTCGCTCATCGCGCCGACCGCGGGCGTGAGCACGTCGATCGGGCCGCTTACCGGATAGGCGGCCACGGGCGTGCCGCAGGCGAGCGCCTCGATCATGACAAGGCCGAACGTGTCGGTGCGGCTCGGAAACACGAACGCGTCCGCGCCCGCAAAGGCACCGGCGAGGTCCGCGCCCGACAGCGACCCCAGGAAATGCGCATCGGGAAAGCGCTGCTCCAGCTCGGCGCGCGCCGGCCCGTCGCCCACCACGACGCGGCTGCCCGGATGCGCCCCGCCCAGGAACGCCTCGAGATTCTTCTCGATCGCCACGCGGCCGACCGACAGCAGGATCGGGCGCGGCAGATCCGCGAACAGCGCCGGGGGTGTCGCGCCCGGCCGGAAGGTCGCGACGTCGACCCCCCGCCCCCAAGGCTTCACATGCCCGATGCCGTGCGCCGTGAGCGTGCGCCGCACCGACGGGGTCGAGACAAGCACCGCCTCGGCGGGCGCGTGGAACCAACGGATATAGCGCCAGAACCATTCGGCGGGCATGCCCGTGCGCTTGGACACGTAATCGGGGAACTGGGTGTGATAGGCGGTCGTGAACGGCCGGCGGCGCTGCAGGCACCAGCGCCGCGCCGCGATGCACAGCGGGCCTTCGGTCGCCAGGTGCACCGCCTCCGCCCCGAACGCCGCGATCCGCTCGCCCACCGCGCGCGGGCGGGTCAGGGCCAGCCGGATCTCCGGATAGGTCGGGCAGGGGACCGACGCGTACAGGTCGGGCGACACGACGAGCACGTCATGCCCCATGCGCCCCAGCTCCTGGCTCACCGCCTGCAGCGTGCGCACCACGCCGTTGACCTGTGGGCTCCAGGCATCGGTGACGATCGCGATCCTCACGCCGCGAGCGCCACCAGTGCCTCGGTCGCTTCCGCCGCCACCAGCTCGGCCGCCTTGCGCGCGGCGATCTCGTCGGCCCAGTGCAGCACCTCCATGCGTCCGTCGACATGCTCGACCAGCGCGGTGCAGCCCTCCACCCAGTCGCCGTCATTGTAATAGTCGACGTTGCCGATGCGCCGCATCTCGGCGGTATGGATGTGGCCGCACACCACCCCGTCCACCCCGCGCGCATCGGCCGCGTGGGCGACGACCTCCTCGAACCGCCCGATGAACTCGACCGCGTTCTTGACCTTGTGCTTGGCCAGCTTCGACAGCGACCAATAGGGCAGGCCGAACCGCCGCCGCACCGCGTTCACGGCCGTGTTGAGCCGCATCAGCGACACGTAGAGCGCGTCGCCCACGAAGGCGAGCCAGCGGTGCGCCAGCATGACCGCGTCGAACTCGTCGCCGTGCAGCACCAGCAGCTTGCGCCCGTCGGCCGTCTCGTGGATCGCCTTGCGGCGGATCTCCACCGCGCCGAAGCTCAGCCCTGTGAACTGGCGGAACATTTCGTCATGGTTGCCGGGGATGTAGACAACGCGCGTGCCCCGCTTTGCACGCTTCATGATGCGCCACACCACGTCGTTGTGCGACGGCGGCCAGTAGAAGCGCTTCTTCATCCGCCAGCCGTCGATGATGTCGCCGACCAGAAACAGCGTGTCGCTGTCCACATGGTCCAGAAAGTCGATCAGCATCTGCGCATTGCAGCCGCGCGTGCCGAGATGGACGTCCGAGATCCAGATGGTGCGGAACCGCCGCCGCACCTTGCCCGTCGGCTCGGGATGGTGCGGCGTCGACGATGCGAACAGGTCCGCGTCGAGCGGAATGCGCGTCATGGCGTTCATGGGCCAACCCCTTGGCTTTGCGCGTTACGCCTGTGGGCAGTGGCGAAGTTTTGTGACACTGCGAATCGCGAACGGTTGCGGCTGTGTGACAGCCTCATTTCCGCCCGAATCGCCGCTCAACCCTCGGCGGAACACAAGAAGGGGGTGCGATATGAAATGGTTGGCGATGCTGGCGGCCGTGCAGTTGGTCGCGGGGCAGGCGGCCGCCGCCACGCTCGAGCCGGTGGAAGCGGGGCCGGTCCGGGCGGGGGCGTTTGCGGGAGCCAGGCTCACGGTGACGCTCGGCGGGGCGGGGCACCGGCAGCTGCGCGGCGGTCTCGGGCTCGGCCCGCTCCGCACCGGCCAGCTCGCCGACGGCCGCATCGTCCGGCACTTTGGCGAGGGGCTGCAGCTCGGCCCGACCGGGCGCGGCGGGTTCGCGCTCAGCGCGGGCGGCAGGCAGGTGATCGGCCCGGTTCACGCGCGGGAGGGCGAGGCGGAGCGCCGCAAGGGCGTGCCCGGCTGGGCGTTGATCGCGGGCGGCGCGGTGCTGCTGCTCGGGGCCGCCGCGGTCGCTTATTGGCAGATCGGCGAGGCCGCGACCGAGTAGCTCACCGGCCTGCCGCCGCCGCGAGCGCGGCCACGCAGCTCGCGCGGTCGATGTCGCGCCCGTCGGGCTGGCGCGCGTCGAGATAGGTGACGATCGGTTCCCCCCCTTGCGCGCGCGGATAAAGGTAGAGGTCGAGCACGCACACCGCCCCGCCGAACTGGAGCTTGCGGCCCGGCCCTTCCGTCACGTCCAGCTGCGGGCGCCCGAACAGCCCCGTCAGCGTGCGCGCGGTCTCCCCCAGCACGCGCTCCAGCCCCGTCTTGGGGAGCGGCGGCGCGAGCGCGGGGGGAGCCACGGGGGCGGCGGCGCAGCCTGCGACGAGCAGGCCGGGGATCAGGGACACGAAACGCACGCCGTCGGCCCACCACAGCGCGGCCGCCTCCGCAAGCGCCCGTGCGACGACCCGGTTTGACGCAGGCCCAACCCGCCGTTAGCCCGCGCCCAAACCAGCCAGGAGTGCCTTCTTGACCGCCACCTACGACGTCGTCGCGATCGGCAATGCCATCGTGGACGTGATCGCCCGCGCCGACGACGCGTTCATCGCGGAAAACAACCTCGCCAAGGGCTCGATGCAGCTGCTTTTCACGACGGAGGAGGCCGAGGCGCTCTATGACCGCATGGGGCCGGGCATCGAAACGAGCGGCGGGTCGGCCGCCAATACGCTCGCCGGGCTGGCCGCGCTCGGGCTCACCTGCGGCTTCATCGGCCAGGTCGCCGACGACCAGCTCGGGCGCGTCTTCACGCACGACATGACCGCGCAGGGCGTCGCCTTCACGACCGCGCCGCGCCCCGGCGACCCGCCCACCGCGCGCTGCCTGATCGTGGTCACGCCCGATGGCCAGCGCACCATGAACACGTTTCTCGGCGCGTCGCAGTTTCTGCCCGCCGCCGCGCTCGACGGGCAGCTCATCGCGGACGCCGCCATCCTCTACCTCGAAGGCTATCTGTGGGATCCGGAGGAGCCGCGCGCGGCCATGCGCCAGGCGATCGCCACCGCGCGCGGCGCGGGCCGGCGCGTGGCCTTTACCCTGTCCGACGTGTTTTGCATCGAACGGCACCGCGCCGATTTCCTTCGCCTGATCGCCGACGGCGAGATCGACATCCTGTTCGCCAACGAAAACGAGCTGCTGTCGCTCGAGCAGGCCGACGGTTTCGAGGCCGCTATCGCCTCGCTGTCCGCGCGCGTGCCGCTGCTGGTCGTCACCCGCGGCGAGCACGGCGCGGTCGCGATCAAGGGCGGCGAGCGTGCGGAAGTCGCGGCCGAGCCGGTCGACCAGGTGGTCGACACAACGGGCGCAGGCGACCTGTTCGCCGCAGGCTTCCTCGCCGGCCAGGCACAAGGCCGCACGCTCCGCGACAGCCTCACCATGGGCGCCATCTGCGCCGCCGAAGTTATCGCCCATGTCGGCCCCCGCCCCCAGGCCGACATCAAGGCCTTGGTGGCGGCGCGGCTCGACTGAAAAGGCAAGCCCAGCCCCGGCTCAAGGCCGGGGTGACGAAGAGAGAAGCGTCAGCCCGGGCTTGACCCGGGCCAGGGCTGCCTTGCCTGCCTTGCGGCCTTACCCCAGATCCCGCGCCACTTCCGGCTGCAGGTTCGGATCCTCCACCACCTCCACGATACCGCGGCCGACATGGCTGCGGCCCCGGCTATAGCCGAAATAGAGCAGCAGCCCCACCGCACCCCAGCCCGGCAGCACCAGGATCGCGGCGAGCGGCAGCGAGAAGTAGAGATACAGGCAGCCGAGCATGGCGAGCGGCGCGACGATGTAGAGCGCGGGCGTCCGGAACGGGCGGTTGCGGTCCGGGTCGGTCCGCCGCAGCACCAGCACCGCCACCGCCACCATGAAGAAGGCGAACAGCGTTCCCGAGTTCGAATAATCGGCCAGCCGCCCGACCGGCAGGAACGCCGCGGCCAGCGTCACGGCAAGGCCGGTCACCAGCGTCACCACGTGCGGCGTCTTCCACTTGGGGTGCACCGATGCGAGCTTCTCCGGCAGCAGCCCGTCGCGCGCCATCACGAAGAACACGCGGGTCTGGCCGAACATCATCATCAGCACGACCGAGGGCAGCGCCAGGAAGGCGGCGAGGCCGAGCAGGTTGCCGATCTGCGGCCAGCCGATCGAGCGCAGCACGTGCGCCAGCGCCTCGCGCGAGCAGGGCAGGGGCCCGGCGCCGCCCGCCGCCACGATCGCCTGGCAGCGTTCGGCGAGCGCCCGGCTGCCGGGCTCCAGCACCTCGCCCGCCAGGCTCGTGACCGGCTGCGCGCCGTAGGAGCCGATCGCGCCCGAGGCGACCAGCATGTAGAAGAGCGTGCAGATGAACAGCGATCCGATCAGCCCGATCGGCACGTTGCGCTGCGGGTTCTTGGTCTCCTCGGCCGCGGTCGAGACCG
>ERZ1066121.1514-NODE-1514-length-16839-cov-7.206685_pt1 | contig 16839 bp, 19 predicted proteins | sample MGYA00382768_ERZ1066121 | MGnify/ENA primary metagenome ERZ1066121 (study PRJEB33369, sample SAMEA5778351) | biofilm metagenome | biome: Industrial cooling water; feature: Water cooling tower basin; material: Biofilm | place: United Arab Emirates | collected... | reverse complement strand
CGGTGCCACCGTCGGCGAGCTCGATGCCCGCGCGCTCTTTTATCTCGCAAGCCGCGGCGTGCCCCCTCACGAGGCGCGCGCGCTCCTCACCCGGGCCTTTGTCGCCGACGCGCTGGAGCGGGCCGCGCCGGAGCCGGTGCGCGACGCGCTCGTCGCGGCGGCGGACGGGTGGCTATCCCACCCCTCTCCCATTTCGGGAGAGGGAGGGGCCCGCTCGCGAAGCGAGTGGGAGGGTGAGGGCCTGTGAACCTCCAGACAACCTCCCCTCACCCTACCATTGCTGGCGCAATGGGCCCCTCCCTCTCCCGGAGCGGGAGAAGGGCGTCATTCGTCCACGCGGTCGAACACATAGCCCCCCTCCTCCGGCCCCCACACCCGGCGGCCGGCGTCGTCGAAGCCGCGGTCCCAGTTCACGTAGGTCGTGCGCGAGGCGGCCGACAGGCTCTGCATCCACGTCGCGCCCTTGTACCCGTTCGCGCAGCTCTCCGTCCGGCCGAGATACCATCCCGCCGACACGCGCTCGATCCGGTTGTGGCAGCTGGCGGGCGCCAGGTCCGCTTCGGTCAATCCTCCCACCCGTGCGCCGCCGAAGCGCGCGCCGTCCCTCACCCGGTAGTTGTCGCGCCGGAACAGGCCCTGGCCGATCGGCACCACGCGCGCAACGAACTGGAAATAGGGCTTGGCCCGGCCCGCCTCCGGGCTCGCCGCGCCGATCAGGACCGCCTGCTCCTGATAGAGCCAAAGCGCGTCGGTCCGCTCGGGCCAGATCCGGACGATGCGCGCCTCCACCTCGTCATAGCGCGGGTCGCGCCGGTGCTGCGCGACGCTCGAGAAGCGGCCGGTGACCGTCCGGGCATAGTCGATAAGCGCGGGGTCGAGCCCGGCGGCGGCGGCAATCAGGACGAGCATGAGACCTCCCGGGGAGCGACGCCATGACTGTAGCCGCGCTGGCCCCCATGCCAAGCACCGCTCCGCTCGATCTCCTCGCCGACTTTCCGGCGATTCCGGCGGGCTGGGCCTATCTCGACACCGCCGCCACCGCGCAGAAGCCGCGGCCGGTCATCGACGCGATCGCGCGCGGTTACGATACGACCTACGCAACCGTGCACCGGGGCGTTTACGCGCGCTCGGCGGACATGACGCTCGCCTATGAGGCGGCGCGGCGGCGGGTCGCGTCCTTCATCGGTGCAGACGCGCCCGAGGAATGCGTCTTCGTGCGCGGCGCGACCGAAGGCATCAATCTCGTCGCGCAGAGCTGGGGCAGCGCGCACCTCAGGCCCGGCGACCGCATTCTCCTGTCGACGCTCGAGCATCACAGCAACATCGTGCCCTGGCAGCTGCTGCGCGAGCGGACGGGCGTCGAGATCGACGTTTGTCCGTTGACTGCGGACGGCCGCATCGACCTCGACGCGGCACAGGCGATGCTCACCCCCGCGCACAGGCTTGTCGCGCTCGCGCATGTCTCGAACGTGCTCGGCTCGGTGCTGGACGCGCGGCGCGCGGCCGATCTGGCGCATGCGGTCGGCGCAAAGCTGCTGCTCGACGGCTGCCAGGCGGTGCCGCGCCTGGCCGTCGACGTCGCGGCGCTCGGGTGCGACTTCTACGTCTTCTCCGCGCACAAGCTCTACGGCCCGACGGGCATCGGCGTGCTCTGGGCCCGGCCCGAGCTGCTCGAGGCGATGCCACCTTGGCAAGGCGGCGGCGCGATGATTGATCGCGTCACCTTCGAGCGCACGACCTGGGCGCCGCCCCCCGCACGCTTCGAGGCGGGCACCCCGCACATCGTGGGCGCGCTCGGCCTCCATGCCGCGATCGACTATGTCGAGGCGATCGGCCTCGACGCGATCCACGCGCACGAGACCGCGCTGGTCGGGCTCGCGCGCGAGCGGCTCGGGGCCCTCAACTCGGTGCGGCTGTTCGGGCCCGAAGACTCGGCGGGCATCGTGTCCTTCGCGGTCGAGGGGGTACACCCGCATGATGTCGGCACCATATTGGACGAGGGCCGCGTCGCTATCCGTGCGGGCCATCACTGCGCCCAGCCGCTTATGGATACGCTGGGCGTGCCCGCGACCGCCCGGGCGAGCTTCGGCGTTTATAACGGCGCGGCGGATGTGGACGCGCTGGTGCGCGGGGTGGAGCGCGTGACGAGGATTTTCCGATGAGCGAGCAGGGCCGGATCATGGTGGAAGAGGTGGACGCGGTCGCTCCGCCGCCCCGCGCGCGCGTCGAGGACGTTTGCGAAGGGCCTGTCCCGAGCGTCGTCGAGGGGTTCGAGCGCAAGCGCGACTATCTGGCAGGCTTCCTCGCTGAAAAGCCCGAGCCGCTCGCGGGCAATGAGCCGGGCGGCGAACTCTATGAAGCGGTGATCGCGTCTTTGAAGGAGATCTATGACCCAGAGATCCCGGTCAACATCTACGATCTCGGCCTGATCTACGGCGTGGATGTAACGGGAGACGGTCACACCGTCATCACCATGACGCTGACCACGCCGCACTGCCCTGTCGCGGAATCGATGCCGGGCGAGGTCGAGCTGCGTGTCGGCACGGTGCCGGGCGTGGGCGACGTGGAGGTCAACCTCGTCTGGGATCCGCCCTGGAATCCGGCGCTGATGTCGGACGAGGCCAAGCTCGAACTGGGGATGCTGTGAACTCCCCTCCCGCAAGCGGGAGGAGAGAAGGAAAGTGACCATGACCGCAACCACCCGCCCCCGTCCCCAAGCCCTGATCCTCACCCCAGGTGCCGTGGCGCGCATCGCCGCGCTGATGGCCAAGGCACCGGCCGACGCGATCGGGGTCAAGCTCTCCACCCCGCGGCGCGGCTGCTCGGGTCTTGCCTATTCGGTCGATTATGTGAGCGAGGCCAAGCCGCTCGACGAGCGCATCGACACGCCCGGCGGCACGCTGTTCGTCGATGGCGGCTCGATCCTCTACCTGATCGGCTCGACCATGGACTGGGTGGAAGACGATTTCACGGCCGGCTTCGTCTTCCAGAACCCCAATGCCAAGGGCAGCTGCGGCTGCGGCGAGAGCTTCACCGTGTGAGCCTGCTCGCGGCGCTGCTGCTCACCACGCCGCCGCCGGCCGAGCACGCCCTGCCCGGCATCCGCTACGAGGTCCTTGAGGCCGGGCCCGTGTCAGGCGCGCACCCGACCCGCGCCGACGACGTCGACGTCCGCTATGTCGGGCAACTGACGGACGGCACGACATTCAGCGCCTCGCCCGACGGCGGCAGGCAGCCGATGACCTTTGCCGTGCAGCGTCTGATCCCGGGCTTCATGGCTGCACTGTTGCTGATGCGGCCCGGCGACCGCTGGCGCGTGACGCTGCCGCCCTATCTCGCCTATGGCGCGACCGGACGGCGGCTCGGCCCGCAGGCGAGCACCATGCAGAGCCATGACATCCCGCCCGAAGCCACCCTCATCTTCGACATCGAACTGGTCGCGGTGCGCCCGGCCCGGCCCTAGAACTCGGTGCGCCAGCGCAGCGCCCCGCCGCGGTCATCGGGGGCGAACTGCCAGTGGCCCGGCTCGCGCCGCCAGAACAGGTTGGCTTCGATCCGACCGCCCCACGCCCAGGCTGACCAGCCCGCCTCCAGGTCGAGTTCGCGTCCGGTCGGGGCAAGGTTGAACCGTTCGCGGGCCCAGCCGACCGCGCCCGTCGCATAGTCGTAGCTGACCGGAAGCGTGAGCGCGAGCGCGCCGCGGGACACGCGCAGCGGCTGCGCAACGCGCAGCGCGAGCTGGTCACCCGCGAGAAAGGTGCCGCTGCGCACCAGATCGAAGGCGAAGGCGTTGCTGCGGATCGTCGCCCCGCGCGCGTCGGTGAAGCCTTGACGGACCGACGCGCCCAGGCTCCACCCACCCTCCGTCGCCCAGGTCGCCCGCAGGTCGCCGAACCAGCTGGTCGATCCGCCGCCGCCCAGCACCGGCCCCAGCGCCGCGCCCAGCAGCGTGTCGCGCTCGTCGAGGCGCATCACGCCGCCTTCGAACGCGAGGTCGCCGAAGCGGCGATCGAGCGACACGCCGACAAGCGCGTAGGGAGAGCGCCGCCACGGGTTGCGCGACAACAGCTCCGCACGGGTCCGCAGCGCGTCGCCCGTCTCGGCGGTCGCGGTGAGCCCGAGCCGCCCGATGCTGGTGCGCAGGCTCGCCGCGCTCTGGCCGGCACGGTCGAAGCCGAGCGCGTCGCCCGGCCCGCGCGCCACCAGGAAGGCGGGTTCCGCGCGCCCGCCGAGCTGACCGCTCACGCTCATGCCGCCCTGGCCGAAGCCGAACGCGACGCTTGTGCGCGGCGCGATGCGCGCGGCCACCAGCCCGGCGGTGGCGCGCGCCTGCATCGCGTCCTGCGCGGTCAGCGCAAGCCGCCGCATTGAAACTCCCCCCGGCGCGTCCGCGATCGAGACGGCCACGCTCATGCCGTCGCGTTGCAGCCGTGCCCCGCGCTGATCGCGCGTCAGCGTCGCGGCGAGGCCGGCCTGCGGCGTCGCACGCCGCACCGCTCGCGCCAGATCGACGGCGTAGGCGCGGTCGAAGCCGTCGAGCACGATCGCGCCCATCCCGGTCTGCGCGGCGTCGCCCATGGCGGGCGAAAGCACCGCCTGCTCGGCCGACAGGTTGACCGCCACGGTCGTGCCCGCAAGCGAGGTGGGCCCCCGCGGCTGGAAGGCGCGACCGACGTTGAGCGCGCCGCGTCCGAAGGTCGTGTCGGCACCCGCCGTGCCGAGATCGTCCGCGCTTTCGAGCAGCAGTTGCACGATCTGCGCGCCGGTGAGGTTCGGAAAGGCTTGGGCGAGCAGCGCCGCCGCGCCCGACACGAACGGGGCCGAGAAGGACGTGCCCGTTGCCAGGATGGCCGCCCCCGTCTCGTTCAAGGACCGGACGTTCTCCCCCAGCGCGAGCAGGTAGCTGTTCGCCGTCACGCCCGCGCGATTGGAGAAGGAGGAGATGTTCTTGGCCAGGTCGTGCGAGCCGGCCACGATGACTTGGTTGCGCGCGACGCCCGCGTCCGTCGCGATCAGCGCCAGCGCGCTCGGATCGCTGCGGCCATCGTTGCCCGCCGACATCACGATCACCATGCCCGCCTGCGTGGCGCGGGCGATCGCTGCGCGCAGCGTCGCGTTCGCGGCCGACCCGCCGAGCGACAGGTTGGCCACGCGCGCGCCTTGCGCGACCGCCACGTCGAGCGCGCGGGCGATGGCATTGTCGTTGTGCGAGCATTCGCCGTCCCCGGCGCAGCTGCCGACCGTGTCGGTGCGGAGCGACAGCAGGGTCGCCTCGAACGCGACGCCGTGCACCTCCAGGTTGTTCTTGGCCCCCAGCAGCACGGTCGAGACCGCGGTGCCGTGCCCGCCATCGTCCCCGACGCCGCGGCTGCCGGACAGGTCCTGCGACGCGGGGGAAACGCGGCCCGTGAACTCGGCGAGGCCGGGCGTGACGCCGCTGTCGATCACCGCCGCCGTCACGCCCGCGCCCGTCGCGCCCGCCTGATAGGCCGGGATCACGTTGGCGAGCTCGAGGCCCGTGCTGCGGTTATACTCGGCGGTGCGGAAGTTGACGGAAGGCGTGGGCGACGGCGCGGGGGTGGGCGTCGGCACCGGGGCAGGCGTGGGGGTCGGCTGCGGCGCGGGGGAGACGGGCGGAGCGGGGGCCGGGTTCACCCCGCCGCCGCCGCCGCCGCCGCATCCGCTTGCGAGCACCGCCAGGGCCACCGTCGAAGCCGAACCCGCGAACCGCCTGATCATCAACGCCTAACCCCGCCGGACCCGCGCCGGCCTAGCCGACTCCCGTTGCGCCACGGTTAACATGTTCTTCGCTCTGTTGCCGCCCGCAATCCGCGCGGCTACGCCCGCAGGCCGATGCGCGCCGACCTCGCCCTGATCGACAACTGGGTCTTCGATCTCGACAATACGCTCTACCCGGCCTCCTGCGACCTGTTCGGCCTGATCGACCAGCGCATGACCGGCTTCATCCAGGACCTGCTCGGCCTCGACTGGCACGCGGCGCGCAAACTCCAGAAGGATTATTTCCACGGGCACGGCACGACCCTGTCTGGACTGATGGCGGAGCATGGCGTCGATCCGCACGCCTTCCTCGCGCATGTCCATGACATCGAGATGACCGTGCTGACCGAGGATCGCCGGCTGGTCGAGGCGGTCGCGCGGCTGCCCGGGCGCAAGCTCATCTTCACCAATGGCGATGCCGATTACGCCGCGCGCGTGCTCGACCGGCTCGGCCTCGGGCAGAGCTTCGAGGCCATCCACGACATCCACGCCTGCGCCTATCAGCCCAAGCCCCAGCCGGAGGCGTATCGGAGCATGACGGCGGCCTTCGGCATCGACCCGACCCGGTCGGTTTTCGTCGAGGACATGGCGCGCAATCTCAAGCCGGCCAAGGCGATCGGGATGACGACGGTGTGGGTCGACAACGGCTCGGAACAGGGGCCCGACACCCACGACCGCAGCTATATCGACCACCAAACGGACGATCTCGGCACCTGGCTGCACGCGATCCTGGAGGACTGACATGAACGAGGGGCAGCTGATCGACGCGGTCGAGGCGGCGTGGGAGGGGCGGCAGGAGATCGGGCCCGACACGGTCGGGGAGGTGCGCGACGCGGTCGGCGAGGCGCTGCGCCTGCTCGACGCGGGCGAGGCGCGCGTGGCCGAGCCCGACGGGCAGGGCGGCTGGCGCGTCAACCAGTGGCTCAAAAAGGCCGTGCTGCTCTCCTTCCGGCTGCACGACATGGCCTTGATCGCGGGCGGGCCGGGCGATGCGCCCTGGTGGGACAAGGTACCGAGCAAGTTCGCCGGCTGGGGCGAGGCCGAGTTCCGCGCGGCCGGCTTCCGCGCGGTGCCCGGCGCGATCGTCCGCCGCGGGGCGTATGTCGCGCCCGGCGCGGTGCTGATGCCGAGCTTCGTCAACATCGGCGCGCGCGTGGGCGAGAACACGATGATCGACACCTGGGCCACGGTAGGGTCGTGCGCGCAGATCGGGCGCGACGTCCACATTTCGGGCGGCGCGGGGATCGGCGGCGTGCTCGAGCCGCTTCAGGCCGGGCCCGTGGTGATCGAGGACGGCGCCTTTATCGGCGCGCGGTCGGAAGTGGCGGAAGGCGTGATCGTCGGCGAAGGTGCCGTGCTGTCGATGGGCGTCTTCCTCGGCGCGTCGACCAAGATCGTCGACCGGACGACAGGCGAGGTCTTTGTCGGCCGGGTGCCCCCTTATGCGGTCGTCGTGCCCGGCGCGCTGCCCGGCAAGCCGCTTCCCGACGGCGCGCCGGGCCCGAGCCTCGCCTGCGCCGTCATCGTGAAGCGCGTTGACGCGCAGACCCGCGCCAAGACCGGCATCAACGACCTGCTGCGCGACTAGACGACTTCGGCCGTGAGCGGCGGAGTCTGGCTATGCTGGATGACGTGCCATTCGTGCGCGTCGTCCAGCAGGTAGGTCGAGGTGCAGTGGGCGGTATACACCTCGCCTTCACGCCGGGCATGGGCGGTGTAGCCGATCACGATCAGCCCGTGCTGCGGCCGCGCGATCGAGCCGTTCTCGAACCGCACCTCCGTCCAGCGCGGCGTGTTCTCCACCGCCTCGATCGCCTGCTCGCCCGAGAAGATGAAGGGTGCGGCGGGGAGCGCCATCCGCGCCTGCGGGTCGACGCCGCGGCGATAGACGTCGCTGCCGCCCTTCCACAAACTTTCCTCGAACGCCCAGATCCGCTCGTCTTCCATGGCCGGTTTTCTCCTCTGCCCGCACCCGAACGCGCGAGGCCGGGGCGGGTGCCCTCAGCGGAACCAGCGCGCGCGCAGGAAGTAGCCGACGCCGCCCACCACCACGGCCGCAGACAAGGCCAGGATGGCGTAGAAGGCCCAGCGTTCCTCCTGATAGGGCAGCGGCACATTCATTCCGTACAGGCCGGTCAGGAAGGTGAGCGGCAGGAAGACGAGCGCGAGCACCGAGATGAGCAGCCCGCGCTGCTCGGTCTGCTCGGCGCGCAGGTCGGTGATCTGCTCGTGCATCAGCGCCGCGCGCTCGCGTACGCTTTCCAGCTCCTCCGTCATGCGCGCGAACCGGTCGGCGGCTTCGTTCAGGTGCAGCCGGTCGTCCTCGTCCAGCCAGTCGCAGGGGAGCGCCGCCAGCCGCTCGAGCGCCTGGCGCTGCGGGGCGACGAAGCGCCGATACTCGATCGCCTTCGCGCGGACGTCGGCGATGCCGCGGCGGAGCTGGAAGGCGCGCGTCGCGTCAAGGTGCAGCTCGCACTGATCAAGCCGGTCGCCCAGTTCGGCCACGTCCGGATCGAGATCATCGGTGATCCCCTCGGCCAGCAGCGCGACGAAGTCGCCAGGGTCCTTGACCTGGTGCCGTTCGAACGCGGCGACCAGGCGTGGGAAGTTGCACAGCGTGTACCGCGCGACCGAGACGATGATGCCGCGCCCGGTCCAGACCCGGATCGAGACGAGCTCGTCCGCGTCGGGCTCGTCGGTCAGCGACAGGCCGCGCAGGTTGATCAGCGCACCCTCCCCGATCGCCTCGCAGCGCGGGCGCGTCTCGACCGCGGTCAGCGCGCTCACGACGAGGTCGGGGAGGCCGAGGGTTCCGGACAGGAAATCGCGGGTCCGCTCGTCGCGCACCTCGAGGTTGATCCAGACGAGCTGCGCGGTCCGGCACGCGGCTGACGCCTCCTCGGGCGAAACACGCCGGACGTCCTGGCCGTCGTCGATGAATGCGTGCGGCTTCATGGTTCCGTCATGGCGAGGTCGACCGACAGGCCGGAAGGCGGTTCGGCGGGCGGCGCGGAGGACGCGATCCGCGCCGCGTCGGCCCGGGCCCGGGCAAGGATCGCGGCGGGCACGTCGGCGCGGTGATACACGCGATCGGCGCGGGCGAGCAGTCGCGCCTGCCTGAGCGTCAGCTCGTCGGGATCGGCCGAGGCGAGCTCGAGCGCGACAACAGCCCGTTCGGGACCGGACGACAAGGTGTCCGCCCAATGCGGGTCGTCCAGCCGCGGATCGTCTAGGTCGAGCGGCCCGCCCGGCGCAAGCGCGGCGGCGATCGCACCGCGTCGGCGCGCCGGATCGGGGAAGCGTTGCTGCAAGCGGGGCCGGGCGTCGCGCAGCAGCTGCGCCAGCTGCCCGAGCCTGGGCGAGAGCAGCCCTTCCAGCCGCTGGCGCAGTGCTGCGGCCAGCCCGGCCGAGACTCCGCCGGTCCCGACCGCGACCAGCACCGGGTCGCGGTCCACGATCGCGGGGATCGTGAAGTCGCACAGGTCGGGCCGGTCGACGGCGTTCACGAGCACGCCGCGCGCACGCAGGGCTGCGACGACCGGGTCCGGATCGTTCAACGCGACGACCGCAAGCATAGCGGATGCATGTTCGTCCACGATCTCGGCCCCGGCACGCAGCAGGAGGCGGCGCTTGGCCTCAGCCGCTTCGCCCGTGCCGACCAGGATGACCGGCCGGCCCCGGAGGCGGACAAAGATGGGGAGACTATGCACCAGTCCCGACTAGACCCCTTGGGCCGGGCTTGTCGAAGGCCGAACGGGAGCGGTCATCCCGTTTGTTACCCGTCCAGCCATTCCGGCACGCGTTCTGCGTTCATGATCGTCTCGGGCGCGATCCGGTCGGCCACCACGGCATAGCGGTCGCCGTCCACCATCACCTCGGGCACCAGCGCGCGGCTGTTGTAGGTGGAGGCCATCGTCGCGCCATAAGCCCCTGCGGTGCGGAAGATGGCGAGGTCGCCGCTTTCCACCCGGTCGATCTCGCGCCCCATCGCAAAGGTGTCGCCCGTCTCGCACACGGGACCGGCGATGTGCGCGGTCATGCGCTCGCCCGACGGTCGCACCGCCTCGAAATGGTGATAGGCGCCGTAGAGCGCCGGTCGGGCGAGATCGTTCATCGCCGCATCCACGATCACATAGGGATGCACCACGCCCGGCTTGACCCAGATCACGCGGGTCAGCAGCACGCCCGCATTGCCCGCAATCACCCGCCCGGGCTCGAAGGTCAGCTCGACATCCCAGTCGCGCGTCACCTGCGCGACCATCTCGCCCAGCTCGGTCGGCCAGGGCGCCGGGTCCTCCGGGCGGTAGCGGACGCCCAGCCCGCCGCCGAGATCGACACGGTCGACGACATGGCTCGCCGCCCGCAGCTCGGCCACCAGTTGCCCCAGCTTGCGATACGCTGTCTCGAGCGGCTCGACCGTCCCGAGCTGGCTGCCGATGTGACAAGCGATGCCGCGCATCGTCAGCCCGGGCAGCGCCGCCAACCGCGCGTACATCGCCGCCGCCTCGCCGATCGGCACGCCGAACTTGTTGTCCGCCTTGCCCGTCGAGATCTTCTCGTGCGTGCCCGCGTCCACGTCCGGATTGACCCGCAGCGTCGCCGAGACGCGCTGCCCCCGGCCTGCGGCAAGCGCGGACAAGGCATGGCCCTCCTGCTCATGCTCCAGGTTGAACTGGCCGATGCCGGCGTCGAGCCCAGCGACCAGCTCGGCGGGAGTCTTGCCCACGCCCGAGAAAACGATTGCCTCCGGTGCCATCCCGGCCTTGAGCGCGCGCGCGAGCTCGCCGCCCGACACGATATCGGCCCCGTATCCGGCCCGGGCGAGCACGCGCAGCACGGCCAAGTTGGGATTGGCCTTGACTGCAAAAGCGCAACGGGTGCGCCCCGCGACCGCCACGCCGTCCTTGAACACGCGCGCATGCCGTTCAAGCGTCGCACGCGAGTAGATATAGACGGGCGTTCCCACCTCCGCGGCGATGCGCGCGAGCGGCACGTCCTCGGCGAAAAGCTCGCCGCCCCTGAGCTGAAAATGGTCCATCAGTTCGGCGGCAGGTCGAAGGCGTCCTCGCGCCGCTGCTCGGACTGGCGCAGCAGCTCGTCCGACCGGCGCGGACGGGCCTGCACTTCGGGCCGCATCAGCTCGGTCGGGGTCGGCAGCACCTCCACCCCGACCGGCTTGGGCGGCAGCGAGCCTCCGGGTGCCGGCTGCAGCTCCTTCTTGCCCCCGCAGGCGGCCAGGCACAGGACCAAGCCAACCACCGTCCATGTCGAGCGAAGTCGAGACATGCGGGATCGAGCAGCGTTTCTCGACTTCGCTCGAAACGGCCGGATCTGTTCAACCCTCATTCGTCGTCCTTGATAGCCGCGCGCGCGTCCGCGATGCGCGCGCGGACCTGATCCGGCGCGGTGCCGCCGTGGCTGGTGCGAGAGGCGACCGAAGCACCCACGCTCAGCACGCCGAACACGCGCGCATCGATCCGTGGGTCGATCGCGCGCAGCTGGTCGAGCGACAGCGCTTCGAGCCCCTTGCCTTCCTCTTCGGCCAGCCGCACCGCATGGCCGACAATATGGTGTGCCTCGCGGAACGGCACGCCGCCCTCGCGCACCAGCCAGTCGGCAAGGTCGGTGGCGGTCGCGAAGCCCGCCTCCGCCGCCTGCAGCATCCGGTCGACGTTGAACTGAAGCGAGCCGAGCATGCCCGTCATGGCCGCGAGCGACAGGGCGAGCAGGTCGTGCGCCTCGAACACCGGCTGCTTGTCGTCCTGCATGTCCTTGGAATAGGCGAGCGGCAGGCCCTTCATCGTCGTCATCAGCGCGACAAGGCAGCCCTGGATGCGCCCGGCATGCCCGCGCACCAGCTCGGCCGCGTCCGGGTTGCGCTTCTGCGGCATGATCGAGCTGCCGGTCGACCAGGCGTCCGACAGCTTCACGAAGCCGAAGGGCTGGCTTGCCCACAGGATCACCTCCTCGGCCAGGCGCGACAGGTGCATCGTGCAGGTCGCGGCCGCGAACAGGTAGTCGAGCGCGAAGTCGCGGTCCGACACGGCATCAAGGCTGTTGTCGGTCGGCCGGTCGAAGCCCAGCGCCTCGGCCGTGGCGACACGGTCGATGGGGAAGCTCGTGCCGGCGAGCGCCGCGCTGCCGAGCGGGCACTCGTTCGCCCGTGCCCGCGCATCCTCGAACCGGCCGCGATCGCGGTGGATCATCTCGAAATAGGCCATCAGGTGGTGCCCCAGCGTGACCGGCTGGGCGGACTGGAGGTGGGTGAAGCCCGGCATCACCGTCGCGGCATGCTCCTCGGCGCGGCCGAGCAGCACCGACTGGAAGGCGGCGAGCGCGGCGTCCACCTCGTCGATCGCGTCGCGCACCCACAGGCGGAAGTCGGTCGCGACCTGGTCGTTGCGCGACCGCGCGGTGTGCAGCCGCCCCGCGACCGGCCCGACAATCTCGGCCAGCCGCGCTTCCACATGCATGTGGATGTCCTCGAGCGCGGGGTCCTCCGGCACGCCCGCATCGGCATATTCGGCCGCGATCTGGTCGAGCCCGCGCGCGATCGCCTCCGCATCCTCGGCCGGGATGATCCCCTGCGCGCCCAGCATCGCCACATGCGCCTGGCTGCCCTGGATATCCTGCCGCCACATGCGCTTGTCGAAGCCGATCGAGGCATTTATCTCGCGCATCACCGCCGCCGGGCCTTCGCCGAAGCGCCCGCCCCATATGGCATTGGAGTTGTCCGTGAGGCCTTTGATCGCGCTGCTCCTCGGAGGTCTGCTGGTCGGCGGCTGCGATAGGCAAAGCGCCCCGCCCCCGCAAGCAAAGGCCGACGCGCCCGTCCCTCAGGCCGGCGGCGGCGAGGAGCTGGCGGGCACGCTCGACATCTCGCAGCGCGGCAAGGCGGCCCCTGCCGACGGCTTTCTCGCGCCCGACGGCAAGCCCGTCACCCTCGCCACCTTTCGCGGCAAGCCGGTGCTGCTGAACCTGTGGGCGACCTGGTGCGGCCCCTGCGTGCGCGAAATGCCCACGCTGGACGCGGTCGCAGGCCGTGCGGGCGACAAGCTCCAGGTGCTGGTGGTCAGCCAGGACCGCGCGGGTGTCGACCTCGGCCCGACCTGGGCCAAGGGCAAGTTCCGGCACCTCGAACAGTATCGCGACCCGGACAGCAAGCTCGGCTTCGCCTTCTCGACCGGCATGCTCCCCACCACCGTCCTGTTCGACAAGGACGGCAAGGAGGTCTGGCGCGTGACGGGCGGCATGGACTGGAACGGCCCCCGCGCAAACACGCTGCTGGCCGAGGTGACGGGTTAGCCGCGGATGAAGTGCTCGACCGCGAGATGGGCTTCGTCGTCGGTCATCTGTTCGGGCGGGTGCTTGCAGAAATAGGCGCTGGGCGCGGCGATCGGGCCGCCGAGCCCGCGGTCGCGCGCGAGCTTGGCGCAGCGGATCATGTCGATTGCGACGCCTGCGGAGTTGGGGCTGTCCTCGACCGAAAGCCTGAGCTCCAGGTTCATCGGCACGCCGCCGAACAGCTGGCCCTCCATCCGGAGGAAGCAGACCTTGTTGTCGTTCTGCCATGCGACATAGTCGCTGGGGCCGACATGGATGTTCTCGTCATCCAGCCGGTGCTGCGCGACCGACTGTACCGCCTCGGTCTTGGACACCTTCTTTGACTTGAGCCGCGCCCGGTTGGACATGTTGAGGAAGTCGGTGTTGCCGCCGGTGTTGAGCTGGTAGGTCCGGTCGAGCCTGACCCCGCGCTTCTTGAACAGGTCGGTCAGCACGCGGTGGACGATGGTAGCCCCCAGCTGCGCCTTGATGTCGTCGCCGATGATCGGCACGCCCGCCTCGTCGAACCGCCGTGCCCACTCGGGGTCGCTCGCAATGAAGACGGGGATGTTGTTCACGAACGCGACGCCTGCCTCCAGCGCGCACTCGGCATAGAATTCGGTCGCCTGCTGGCTGCCGACCGGCAGGTAGTTGAGCAGGACGTCGGCCCGGGCGTCGCGCAGCGTGCGGACGACCTCGTCCTTGTCGGGCTCGGCCGCGTCGGCAAGCAGGAAGGTCCGGTCGTCATGCGCGTCGCCCATATGGTCGGCAACGCCGTCCAGCACGCGCCCCATGCGCACGACGGCACCCGTGTCGCCCACATGGTCGCAAAAGACGGCGGTGCAGTTGGGCTTGGCGAAGATCGCCTCGCCCACGTCGCGCCCGACCTTGCGCGCGTCCACGTCCCAGGCGGCGACGACCCGGATATCGCTCGGGCGATAACCGCCCAGGTCCCAGTGCATGAGCCCGATCTGCTCGTTGGCCCCGCCATTCTGGTAATGCGCAATCCCTTGCACGAGCGAGCTCGCGCAGTTGCCGATGCCGACAATGGCGGCATTGATGCGGTTGGAGGTCATCAGCATGGCCGCCCTCCTCAGCCGTTCGCCGCCGCGCGGAGCGGGACGGCAGGGGCGTAGCGCTCGATCATCTCGGCGCAGAAATCCGCGAAACCCGCCGGGTCGACCGGCGCGCTCGTGTGGTGCGGCTCGATCCCCAGATGCTCGGGCGTGAAGCAGAAGGTGACGGTGGTCTCGAACTCGGCGAGCGCCTCCATCTGCCGGTCGAACCAGTCCCGCGCGCCCGGGCGGAACGAATCGGCCCAGCTCAGCCCCGTGCGCAGATGCTTGACGCCGAGCCGCCGCATCCAGGCCACCGCCTCGTCGAGCCGCGGGTCCTCGAAGTGGAACCACTGCATCAGGCCCATGCTGTCGGCGTGCCGGGCGTAATGGTCCAGCGCCAGCTTGGGCGTCCCGTCCGCCTTGATCAGGCCCATGTAGAAATGGCGATAATAGCTCGAGCCCTCGGCCTCCTTGTGCCGGGTCGTGGCCCCCCATTCCTGCGGAAGGTCGAACAGCGAATACCAGAAGATGCGGGGCACCCGCCCGATCAGCAGTTCGGCGGTGCGGTCGATGCCGAACACCTGCACCTCCTCGGCACCGAACGAGCCCACCCCGACCTCGGTGACCCAGAGTTCGTGGTTCGGCACCACCGCCTCGATCTCCGCGATGCGCTGGGGCCAGTCGTGAATTGGCCACAGGTTCCAGTCGAGCGGGAAGCCGTGCACCGCGATCACGTCGACATGGTCGATCACGCCATAGCCGCGCAGGCGCTGGATGAAGGATGCGTCGATCGGCGACATGCCCCCCAGCACGCGCTTCACGTCCGGGTTGACCGCGGCGATGGCCTTGGCCGCGCCCGTGACCATCGCGCCGAACTTGGACCAATCGGGGTCGACCTCCGGATCCCAATGCGATTTGTTGTTGGGCTCGTTCCAGAGCATCGCGGCTTCGATCATTCAGGCTCCCCTTGCCGGATACACGGCCGGCTTGTGCCATTCGCCATAGGGGACGGGGGCGACGCGACACAAATAGGTTTCTTGCTCCAGCTGCGCCTCGATCTCGAAGCCGGCCGCGCGGAGCATGGCTTCCGTGCCCGCCTGGTTTGGCGCCCACCAGTTGGTCCAGTCGCCCGCATAGGCGCGCTCGATGAAGAGCATCGCCGGATAGCCGGGCTGCGAGAAGATCGGCGGCTCTTCCCACTTGCCGACATGGAAGGGATGGTCGTCGGGAACCTTCACCACCTCGCGGCTGCCCCGCTGCATCGTCTGGAAGAGCATGAGGTCGCCCGCGACATGCTCGCGAATGAGGTCGAGCGCGAGCAGCGGGTGCCGCAGGTGATACAGCACGCCCATGAAGATCACGAGGTCGAACCGTTCGCCGAGCGCGCCGACGTCGTAAACGGAAAGGCGGCGGAACTCGCATCCCTCCATGCCGAGCTCGTCGGCCACGAAGCGGGCCTGGGCGAGATAACGATCGTCCTCGTCGATGCCGAGCACCCGCGCAGCCCCGCGGCGCTTCATCTCGAACGAATAGAAGCCCGCATTGCAGCCGATGTCGAGCACGGTCTTGCCGGTCAGGTCGGCGGGCACGCCATGGGCGAAGCGCGCGAACTTGGAACGCGGATAGTCGGGAAGGAAGTGGTCGGGCGCGGTTTCGACGCCCCTGATCTCCAGATTGTGGAACCAGGGCCCGAGCGTCTCGATGCGCTCGCGGAGCCGCGCCGTGTCGTTCTGCGGGTCGAGCATGCTCATGCCGCCGCCCCTTCGTTCAACGACAGGACCTTGCCGCCCCACGCACCGAAGAGCAGCCGCGAGACGGAGGCGGGGCCGATCTCGATGCGCCAGAAGTCGCGAAAGGTGATGCCGAGCACGCGAAGAACGAAGGCGCGGATCGCGTCCGCATGGCTGACCAGCACGAGCGTCCGCCCCTCGAAGCGCGCCGCCACCTCGCGCGCGAAGGCCTCCACGCGATCGGCGACGGCGCTCATCAGCTCGCCGCCCGGCGGAGCCACCGCATCGCGCGCCTCGTTCCAAGCCGCAAAGGCGGGCGTGCCTTCCAGGTCGGCGAGGCGGGCTCCGGTCCAGTCGCCGAGATCGATCTCGTCCAGCGCCTCGGCGGTTTCGACCGGCAGGCCGTGATGCGCGGCGATCGCGCGCGCGGTCGCCTGCGTCCGCTCGCGCGGGGACGCATAGACGGCGGCGACGGCTTCGCCCGACAGCCGCTCCCCGAGCGCCGCCGCCTGCTGCTCGCCCGCGGCACTCAAGGACACGCCCAGCCGTCGCCCGGAGAAGATCTCGCCATAATCGGTGTGCATCGCGTGACGGACCAGGATCAAGGTCGCCGTCATCCGCGCGCGCTCTGGTGGAGCATCTACTTACCCTCGTTAAGGAAGCGAAACCGATGACGCGCGGCCGGGTTCCCTCCCCTTTTGATCGGCTCGGAACAAAGAAGATGATCCTTAGTTATTGACGCGGAACGATTAGGCCGCGGGGCCTGACAACGGGAGGGCGACCGCGCATGGCGGAAACGGTGCTGATCACGGGCGGGGCGGGATTCATCGGGCGCTTCGTGACGGACGAACTGCTGAACCGCGGGCACAAGGTGCGCGTGCTCGATAGCCTGATCGAGCAGGTTCATGGGCGTTGCGAGCGGCCGGCGGGCCTGTCGGATGAGGCCGAAC